>Ga0207684_10007032_pt1 | contig 10178 bp, 13 predicted proteins | sample KBSK5501metaG_FD_184342 | JGI IMG/M metagenome (GOLD analysis project Ga0207684, IMG submission 184342) | Corn, switchgrass and miscanthus rhizosphere microbial communities from Kellogg Biological Station, Michigan, USA - KBS K5-50-1 metaG... | ecosystem: Host-associated > Plants > Roots >... | reverse complement strand
TAGACCGGATACCGCCCATCGCGGCACCCATCGCAGGCCCCGCTGGACCCGTACCAGTCGCCAAACCCTCTATAAAGTCTGGATTTTCCTTAAGAAACTGGTCAACATGGCTACCAATAGCCTTAGCACCAGCCGCTTCTGACGAGGGAACAGCTTCTTCCTCTGGTGTAGGAGTTGCAGGCGTAGTACTCTGATCGTACCACTGCTGTGCCGACGCCCGCTCAGTTTGGAGCCGAAACTGCCGATACTGTTCTTCGAGATCGTATGCCATTACTGTGCTCCCATCTGAGACGGTGGCTTATACTGGCCTTGGGGCTTGTCAGAACCCGGCGTGGGCTTTGAAAGCTGCCCCTGCGCCATCGCGTCCTGGACCATCTTGTACTTCACCAGCCAGTCGAGGTATTGCGTGCTGTCTTTACCGAGCACCTTCGCTGCTTCCTCCGGCGTTTGGAAGATCAGGTTCTTCATCATTTCCTGGGGGGCGAGTAACAACCGTTGCTGGATACGCGGCATGTACCGCTGGATGATCTCACGAGCCGCGCCAAGGTACTGCATGTCGTCGTGGTTGTTGGAGTCCTGTAGCTGGCGTGTACGGCTGTTGTACTCGCTGACCATGTTCAACTGGATGTCCTTCATGGCCTGGTCGAAGTTAAACAGGGCGGGCATGGTTTGGGTCATTAACGTGATCTCACGCTGGCCCTGTGAGTAGGCTTGGTGTGTACGAGCGTCCGAACGGTGTAGCAGCGTGCCAGCAAAGTTCTTGTAGTCGTGGTCCGATAGACGCGACTCGTACTTGTTCAAGTCGTCAATGGACTTAATCATCCCGTTAGAAATGCCGGTCTCGACTTCGACTAGCGTAGGCCGCTGTGTCACGATACGTCCCTCGGTTTGGGCACGGTGACGTAACGTATGCACATAGGTCACAGCATTGTCATAATATGTCCCTGTCGCCCATGACATCCGTTCACGCATCCCTGGCCCAAGCAAGTCATGTTCAAGCGCATCTGCCGTGACGTTCGGTTGGAGTGACTTAGCCAGGAAGTTATCCCATTCCTTGACCGCGTTACCCTTTTGAATAGCCTCGTTCTCCTGGTGTTCGTTACTCCAACGGGCATGGGACTCGCTCATATACGTATTGGCGTACTTGAACACGTCGGGCGCGATGTTCGCTTTCACCTTACCATCTTGGACTTCCTTAATAACGTCCCGTGCGTCACCACGTAAAATACGTTGCTGGTACGGTATCATGTCAATCGCGTCATAAGCCTGCTGTCGCTTCGCCGATAACTGTGCGTCCGTCATGGTCATACGCATCGTTGGGTTCATCAGCAGCCCATCAACCTCACGCTTCAACTTGTCACTAGGCTCGCCCTTGGCGCGGTCTACAATGCTCGTTACGGCTTGGTCAGTCGTATAGGCGATCTTCGAGTTGACCAGACGGTTCTGGTCGCGCATAGTGACGTTCCCGATATGGTTGATGATATCGCTCTGGAAGCCGGTCTCGAACCGTTCTAAACCCTGTGGTGCGAACCGACCGAGTTCCTTTTTAAGCGTATCGGTCATCTGCTTATGCACGCCCTCGGCATACTTGGCGACGTTCGCGGTGATTTGGTGTTCATCCACCGCATTACCCTGGTCATCGGTAAGCGTTTGGGCAACGTGGTCCGAATAGGTGCGTACCTGGCTGAGTGCGTGTCCCCGTAGTTCCTCCGCACGGGCATGAGCAAGCGCCGTCCGTTGGATCGCTTCTTGCTGCAACAGCCGCTTACCCAATTCCAGTAGATTCCCACCAGCACCCGCAACGGCACCCGGAACCATCCCCGCTGCTTCCGGTGAAGGCGTGGGAGCCTCCACGGGCCGCATGGGGAGTAAACCTTGATCTCTCGGTAACTGTGGCATCTTAAAATCCTTTAGCGAGGGCCATTCCTGTACCCGATGTTAGGGCTGTAATCCCGGCAATCTGACCTGCACGCATCGCCTGTGTGCCAGCAAAGCGACTTGACACCGCAGCCGAACGCTGACCAAATGCCTGTGACTGGATGTTGTAACCGAGGTTAGCTCTGCTGAGTGCGTCACGCCGGTTTGTCTCTTGAAGCAATTCAAGCACCGATCCCCCACCTGACACGCCACCACCAGCCGCTCCCGCAACTTGCTGTCCACGAACGAGATTCTGTTGGTATTCGAGTTCCCGTTGCTGCTGTGCCCCGCCAACTTCGATATCACGGGCTTGACGTTCGTGCTCTAACGCCTGTGCATTGTACGCATCCCGTTGAGCGCGTCCTTGGCTTATAGCACCACCCGCCTGCATAATAGACGAGAAGATCATTAACGGAGCCGCTATCTGACTCATAGTACGTCCTTTATCCCTTTAGGAAACCACGTATACAGCATCATGTCCTGACGATTATCGCGCCACTGTCGCAGGTACGCTTCCTGTTCAAACCCCAATGATTGCGCCCAACGGTGAAACAACGGGTAGTGTGGGTCAATATACGTCTGGACACGATGGAGGTTGTAGAGTTCAGCATAGAATCGTAGCGCCTGCCTCACTTTACGGTGGAACAACATGGTGGAGACAGCGGTGGCAGATGGGGAGACTTTCATCCACCCTTCCGCTGTCCCCGGCCATACGCGCACTAGCCCGCCACAGGCAACCGGAGCGCCATCCAGGACGGCAGTTAAGGCCGGCCCAGACCGGGCGAGTAGATCGGGGTAGAGTGCGTAGGGCATCTGCATAAACTCACGCCCTTGGTACATTTCGTAGTCGTTCGGCTCGAAGGGGCGTATCTCGAAGTTAGTCATCTTGTCCCCCGCCGACTTCCAGCCTGCCGAACAAGGCGTTGACGTGCGTATCGACCGGCTTGTCCTGTCTAAACGTAATCTGTGCGTCGAAGTCCCACCCTTCGGTGATGCCCTGTAACGAGATATCGCCCGTTTGCGCTGACACCGGCTCACCAAGCGGGTCCTGCGTCGTGCGTGTGGCGACTTCGTTGTCGTTGATGGTCATCGTCATGGTATCTTGGACACGCGCCTTGAGCCAGCCCCACCGCTTCTTCTCCAACATGATCGAGTTACCCTGCCCCACGTCCGGGCGCATGGTCTTGGCGAAGGCGGTAAATGGCAGGCCGATCTCGACCTTGACGATAGGCGGGTGTCCAGCCGGGACCGACACGGTGCCAGTCGGACTCACGATGACATCAGGGTACACCGCGCCGTCACCAATTAAGTTGACGGTACGGGACGACAGGTGATTAACGCCCGCGAAGTTATTGAACCCAAAGCCCCAATTACCCGATGTCAACGCCCCCGTGGACGTAAAGTTCTCCGCAATATTGGCGACGGCGTGAGAGCTATTCGTCACCGAGACGATCAATGCCGTACCAGGGTTGACGTTACGCGGGAGGGCCATGATGTACGCTCCCACCATCGTAGACAGGAACACCGACGAGTTGGCTGAGAACGTCACACTGTTACCAGATGTCGCGCCGGGGGCCACGGTCGCCGACGTGACGGTGTTATCGGCGGTCTGCGCGGAGTCGGTATGCAGGTCCGGCGTGTAAAACTCGACATAACGCTTGGTAACGCCGTTAATCGTGCGGGCGACGATCTGCCATACCTCGTTCCGGGTTTTAGTCGTATTGTGAATGACCGCGACGGACTCGATGACTTCAATCGTGCCGTCTTTATATCCACCCGTAATGTACCGTGCCCATCCAGACGCTTCGGCCTGGGTGTAGATCAGGTGGGTCAACATCTGACCATCGGTACGGGGGGCATAGAGCGTGTTATCAGGCTCAGGTGCCCATCCCATCGCCGTGCTAAGAGGTATTGGTAACTTATCACTCCCCGTTAAGTGCTCAGACGCCCATATTGCATCTTCGGCGTCATATGTATCATTAACGAATTGATATTGTAGTTTACGTACTTTACGGCCTGACGGCTGGACGAAGTAGACATACTGCCCAATGCGTACAGGTGGCACCTTATTCGAGCCGTAGGGCGTCTGTGGCTTGACATCGACGCTGGTAGGCGTAATGTCACCCGATGTCCCCGCGCCCTTGGCTAAGAACTCCTCGCCAATCGTCCCGACGATCATGCCCCTGGACGTAGAATACATCCAGCGTATAGTATTAACCTTATTACTACCTATTTGGTATGTCCAGGCGTCACTGTCAGTCGTTCCAGGCGTGTAGTTCTCGTAGCTTAATGACCGAGACGCCCACATACGCTGTGGCTCGCTGGCATTCGCCGCCCACACGAGACGCTGGGCGTTGATGTTATTGGTAGACGGGAAGCCTCGCACGAAGGACCAGGCACCTTCACGCCATAGCGAACTCGGCGTCGAAGCAGCGTCGAGTGCCCCTCGAATATCCACCCAGGCGTGTTTGGTATCCTTCACGAAGGCGAGATAGACGTAGCCATACACCGCATTCGCTTTAATGCGCCACAGCGAACCCTGGTGTCCAGACTGATTGGGCCACGTCGAAGCACCCGCCACGAACGGGGCGAAGTCTGTACCATCCGGATGAATACCGCTCGCCGTCATGGTGGACAGCTTGGTAGCCTTACCACCAGCAACGTAGGCGTTTGTGAACACCGAGCCTTGTAGGTCAAAGTGAGTCGCGTCAATGTTAGTGACGATCCAGTAGCCGTTAGCTTCCGTCGTACCGAGAACGAACTGGATACGGACAGCATCACCCGTAATATAGCCATGCGCGGCTGTCGTTTGTATACGAATCAACCCCGCACCATTATCTGCTGCGCCGTTAATCGTTTTAGACGCCGGGTTGACCGTTGCATCGACTTCCAGCTTGGCGTCTACCTCAAGGTTCTCGTCCCGGTAGGGACCGTCGATGAAGTCGATCACGTCCAACTCCCAGGTTGGCGTGCTGGTCAAACGGAGCAGCTTACGAGGCTGGTACAGTGGGTGTGCAATGTAGAGCGTGTCGGCTGATTGGGTGAAGCGCAGGTCGCCTAGCTGTGTGAACAAGTATGGTGTGACGACTTCGAGGGGGTTGCCCGCCACGAGGATGATCGCCCCGTTCTGGTAGAACCGGATGTACTTATCCCCAAACTCTAAGATATACTCCTGCTGGTCAGAGAACGCGAACGGCACCAGTATCGTACCGTGGTCGTTGCCGCTGGTCTTGACTTCATGCACGAAGGACGTACCCTCGCGCCGCTTCAAGCCACCATGCGACAGCAGCTTAAAGTTCTCACACGTCTCAAGGCCCTTGTAATATTCCTTGAGATCGGTACGCCCTACCATGCGTGGCGAGAGTTCGCCAGCGGTAAAGCTGTTCTTAAAGAGCTTCTGATTGCCTGCGCCGGGTTGTGGCATTATTGCTTATCTAACTCGTCGAGCATCTGACGCTGTGACTTGTTCTCGGTCGGGACGTACTTTTTAGCCTTGTCGGTTAACACGCTAGATGGCTGTTGCGGGGGCGCATCACCCTCACGCTTATCGTCCTTCTTCATCATGTAGGCGGCAGCGGCACCGCCAGCTAGCATACCCGCTCGTGCCCACAGACTCATACCTACCTCACGTCCGTCGTCAGGTCGCGTGATTCCAGCTTGTCCTGGGCGCTGTCGAACGAGTTGGCCGTCCGTGCGTCTTGTATCTTACGCTGGAACAGTTCTTCCATCGCCTTTAACTTATTGAGTGACCCCGTGGTAGGCAGCGCCGACTCCATCGCAAGGTATGCGGCCAACGCCCATGCGAACAGCGATGTCCACTGTGACGAGTCCTCAAGGCGAGCAATGTACCGGACCACGATACGGTCATCATCGGTAATCAAACCATTGCCGTACACGAATGGGTCGCCTAATGCCCCGGTCCCGCTGATGATGACGTTCTCGATCTTCCACGGGTTAGGATCATTACTAGTCTCAATAATACGGAGGTAATCAGTTGGTAGGCCAAACGCATTGGCATTCGGTAGGTCCTCGCGCTGACTACTGGATGACGCCGCATTGGTCGTGCCCATGCTGACAGGCGCTTGTGACAACTTCGCAAGCTGCTGTCGTCGGATGGCGAACTTCCAGGGGTACATCTGTAACAGGCCGTCCCGCCCGGTTTCAAACAGGCTATCCAGGAACCGGCTCGTCGGCGTCTCGCCAAACGTCGTGAACGCCTTGTCGCCGAGAAACTGTGCGGCGAGAGACGCGATTTCAACAGGTGATAATACTTGGCTCATTAGGGCACCATATAATAGAATTGACCTGTCACGCGCTTGTTACCCGCCCAACCTGTGCCCGCGACGGTTAAGATAACCTTGACGGCTTTCGAGAGCGGGTTCACCAAGCCATCCTGAAAGGTTCCTTTAACGATGATGTTCCCGATGTTCGCTGCACCCTCCGCACTTTGGTTAGGCCAGCCCAATTGGGCACCCGCTGCCGAGACATCTATCGCCACACCACCAGGATTAAAAATATCCGGTTGATCTTCCGTACCTGATCGGCACGTCGCCCCGCCACCCATTGCCTCAAAGTCAAACCAGCCAAAATCAGCAGCCGGAACGGACCCTTGTGGTAGGAGTCCAACTTCGATAATGTCGCCGACCGAAAGGCCAGCCGCAGGCGTCGTAAAGCTGAAAGACACGCCCTTCACGGTCGCCGAGAAAAGTAAGTTGGAACCGATTAAACCATTCTTCGCGTCTTTAATTGCATCAGTATAAAACCGACTCATGCGATCCTCCACTTCATACCGTCGTAGACCAGCTTAAACCACTCGCCCGGTTCGGTGTCGTTGGATTCCAATGCGAGTTCCGGGTCGATCTCCTCGTTCCCACCCGCCACCCACGCCTTCATTAGCTGGATATTAAGCGAATGCTCCACAAGCACGCACGGCCCACCCGACTTAATAGTAGGCTCAAGTACATAGAAGTCCAAGCCCTCGAAAAAGCGGTCCACCCACTCGTTATACGACTCCCCGCCTTCCAACTGTTCGTCTGGTGTCTCGGTGGCGTGCTGATAGAGTATCGGGCGTCCATCTTCCTCGTCCATGCCTGTAATCTCGCCAAGTTCCCACGGGCGCAAGAGTCCGGCTGTCGTAAGGGGGGCATCGCATTCCTCCGCTATGATCTCGGCAGTTTCACGAGCACGCCGCAGGTCAGACGAGTAGATGGTCACAATTGGACCCATCGCCGCAATCGCTTTACCAGCGTCGAGTGCTTGTTCGAGACCAGCGTTATCAAGCCCTTCCTCCAACGACGAGGTAAACTTGTTCACGCCGTCATCAAGGTACGTCTCACCGTGGTGGACGACGATGACGGTTGGGAGCTTACGCTTCTTAAGAGCGCTGTAACGCTGTGCGGCCACGTTTCTTCTTCTTTGCAAAGTCGCTAAGTTGTTTCTCGCTCATACCTGTTTGGGTCTTCTTACCGGCACGCAGGCGGGCGAGTTCTGCGCCCATGAACCGGCGTTGTTTCTCGCTGACGGCAGGCATTATTTTCTCCTCCGAATATAGCGTCTCACGAACACGGGGACGGTAGACATGGTAGAGGCATCAGCGATAGAGTCGCACACAGCGGCACCGGGCGGGGTGAATGCAGCGGTATAGACCGGACTCCCGACCACGAGCCGAAACTCGTCCATGTAACCTTTGAGTGACCGCGACCCCGTATCGTTCCCTAACCGGAACCGACCAACCGTTCCCGTTTGTGCCACAAGAGCCTGTGAGTTACTATACACCTGAACACCGTTTAGGAACACGCGAATCGTCTCGTTGGCACCCACAACCTGTCGGGTCATTACGACATGGTTCCAGGTGTCCATAAGTACGAGTCCTGTTGCTACCGTGATACCGGGATCAGGGACGTTCCCACGAAGGCGGATGCTGCCAGTGTTACCGGGATTCGTGTCCCAATCTAGGAACTCCAACCCTAATGAACCTGTCGCGTCATCGGACCACCGCCATATTTCAGTCTTGGTTGCTATCGGGCTGTTCAGCGTCGAATCCACCCGTGCCCAACATTCAATACTAAAGTCGCTACTGCCAAGCGTCAACTTCGCGGCGTCGGCTGTGAGTGAGGCGACACCAGTTACTTTAAAACTAGACCCGCCTGCAACAGCCTGAGCCGTTGAGATCGAGTCGCCAGCGCCTACAGTAATAGCAACGGGCGACGGCGAGCTATCCGTTGTGGTGGTCGCACCATCGACACCATCGAAGTTCAGTATCAACTTAGTTTGTGAACATAATGGCATTAGAATATCTTCCTCTTGCGATACATATGTGTGCCGATGAATGAGATGCCTTCTGCGAGTGACTTAGGGGCGACGATAAACATGCCATACTTCCCGCGCAGGTATGACTCGATATCCGTGCGCTCGTTAGTCAGATAACGGTTATAGATAAAGGCTTCGGCAATGTCGCCGTCAATCGTGCTCCCACGTTCGTTGCCCTTACCTACATAACCCAACTGACTCGTTGATCCACTAATCACGCCAGTCTTCCCATTATTCGCGGTGAAGTGGTTATTCGCGGCGTTAAAGACATATGCTTCCTCTAAACCTGACGCTGAATCATGCGTGTAGAAGATAATCGTCGGGTCTGTGGTAATCACCGTCCGGTAATCTACCCCGCCTGTTGACCCACCACCATCGTTGCAGTTCCCATAGAAGCGGTTAATCTGTGCCCCGTGTTCGGTGTTATTCCCAGGTGTCCCCTCACCCACAATATCCCAACTGGCAACGACACGGGGTTTTAACATAGCGACAATGGTAACATCTTTAGAACCAGCCGGGAGAAACGTCGTAGCCGCAAGTAACTGGTCATCTACACCGTCAAATCGAACGACTGGCTGACCGAATATGATATTCTTCTTATACAGTGGTTTCAGACCAGCGACCGCCTGTGTGACATCCTTACCCTTGCCGCTCAAGTCACTCCACGTTGTCACTGCGTCACCATCGTTTAATCCCGTGATCTTGTCCGCTGCGACCCAAAACACGCACCCCGATATGTCTGTCGGGGCGAAACTCACTTCATGGCCTCTAGCTTACGACGCTCCCGCCAACGAGCAGCCTTTACCGCTTCTCGGTGCGCGACGAGTCTACCCTTTTCCGCGTTTAACGATGTCCTCAGCGTATTCCGCTGCCTCGTTAGCCACTGGAAATATTCCAGTTTTGTCGAGAAATTCGGTGGCAGGCCCGATGATGCCTCGGTCGAGGTTGTATTGGGCGACATCGGCGTGGAGGAGTCGCAAGGTGTTTTTGGCGCTGTTAATGCTTGATCGGACATTGCTAATCTCCGCTTTTAACTGCTCGATCTCTACTTCGAGACACTTGATTGGTCCGTCCAAAGAGTCCGGCATTCTTCCCTCCACTCGTCAGCATGGTCACAGTTTTCAGTCTCCTCGAACCAAGGGCCACCTAATGTATAGTGTAGTATCTTAGCGTTAGGGTTACGCTCGTATTCGCCCACCAGCCAATTCCACTCTAACGGCAGGCTCCCGATACGGTCGTCTGTCGTCCAGGCGAAGCGGTGGAGTTCGAGGCCAGACGCATTGTTGACGTACTCCGGTGATAACGCCTTACAACCAGCGTTCGCAAACACCATCAGGCTAGACCAGTTCTTGCGTGGGTAGGCGGTCTGCATCTGACCCAGGAACTTACGGCTTTCACGCGGGATGTAGTTGTGCTTACAGACCCACACGGCGTTGAACGGGTCTTTACCGATCTCCGCCATTAACTCCGCGATGTCAGCCTGACACAGCATGTCACAGTCCATGAAGATCGAGAAACCACGGTAGTCGCTCAGGTACGGCACCAGGAACCGCGTCATGGCAAACTCGGTCGATTCGGTCGGGCCGCGCTGCCGGGTGTAGATGTCCTTTAAGTTATTGAGGGCGAGGGGCGTAATCGACAGGGGTATTGTCGCACGCCGTAAGATGGACTGTGCCAACACCGAGAACGCCACCGACTCACGGGGATCGTAGCCTATGAACACCTTCACGGGCGTCATGCGGGCACCATATTGACGCCTGGCATCGGCTGAGCCGTCGCCACGCCCATGTAGCTATGAGGTGTACGTGCCACTTTCATAGGCCCGACGACAACATGCAAATGCGAATCGCCGGTATCGAATATCTTGGCAACCTCGAAGAACTGGACCAGCACCTTCTCCCACCAGTCCTTGCCTTCCTGGATCAAGTGCGTGTTCTTCCCGTTGGCGTAGG
>Ga0207684_10007025_pt1 | contig 10183 bp, 7 predicted proteins | sample KBSK5501metaG_FD_184342 | JGI IMG/M metagenome (GOLD analysis project Ga0207684, IMG submission 184342) | Corn, switchgrass and miscanthus rhizosphere microbial communities from Kellogg Biological Station, Michigan, USA - KBS K5-50-1 metaG... | ecosystem: Host-associated > Plants > Roots >... | reverse complement strand
TCGCGCCGATATAGAGCCGTCGATCGGCTTCGCTGAGTAGCACATAGGTGTAGTACATCGCTTAAAGCATCCTTGGTGAGAAAAGTTGGAACGGCACTAGAAGGGCATGGCGGACGCACCGTCGGGGTTCCCGATCGAGCCGCCCGTCGAGCCGATGCTCTCGAAGCTCGCGACGGGGCTGCCCGAGGGCGAGGGGTGGCTCTTCGAGCCGAAGTGGGACGGCTTCCGCGCGATCGTGTTCCGCGACCGCGATCGGCTCTACCTCCAGAGCCGCGACCTGCGTCCCCTCGACCGCTATTTCCCCGAGCTCAAGGACCGCCTGATGGCGAGCCTGCCCGCACGCGGCGTCGTCGACGGCGAGATCGTGATCGCCACCGAGCACGGGCTCGATTTCGACCTGCTGCAGCTCCGCCTCCACCCGGCGGCCTCCCGCGTGGCCAAGCTCGCCGCCGCGACGCCATCCTCGTTCGTCGCCTTCGACCTGCTCGCCGACGAGCGCGGCGACCTCCGGTCGCGGCCGCAGAGCGAGCGCCGCGCGCGGCTGGAGGAAGCGCTGGCGCGCGCCTCGGGCTCCATCCACCTCACGCCGTGCACCCGCGACCGGACCGTCGCCGACGAGTGGTTCCACCGCTTCGAGGGCGCCGGGCTCGACGGGGTGGTCGCCAAGCACGAATCGACGCTCTACCAGCCCGGCAAGCGCGCGATGATCAAGGTCAAGCACACGCGCACGGCCGACTGCGTCGTCGCCGGCTTCCGCTGGCACAAGCACGGCCCCGGCGAGCTCGTCGGGTCGCTGCTCCTCGGGCTCTACGACGCGGCGGGAGCGCTGCACCACGTGGGGGTGACCTCGTCGTTCACGACCGCCGGGCGGCGCCAGCTCGCGAGGGACCTGGCGCCCCTACGCGAGAACGCTCTCGCCGGGCACCCGTGGCGCGCGTGGGCCGGGACCGGGGAGGGCTCGACCCGGATGCCGGGCGGCGCCAGCCGATGGAGCCAGGGCAAGGACCTGTCGTGGGAGCCGCTGCGGATCGAGAGGGTCTGCGAGGTGAAGTACGACCACCTGCAAGGCGACCGCTTCCGGCACGCCACGACCTTCCTGCGCTGGCGACCCGACAAGCCTCCCGCGGAATGCCGCTACGACCAGCTCGAGGTCACGCCTCCGGCCGAGCTGGCCGAGATATTCCGTACCCCTACTTCATGAACCCGCTGCGCCCGCCGTCGGCGCTCATCGCGTCGTTGGCGGGATCGTCGAGCGCGAGAATCAGGCGCGCGGCCGGGGAGAGCGCGGCCTGCGTCTCGGGGCGGAGCAGGGCCTACGGCGCGGCCCGTGACGAGCACCTCGTCCGGATGAGGGCGCTTCGGGTCGTCGAGCGCGTCCTGGGGCCGGCGTCCCCATCGGTGGGAGCCCGGCACCACGCGCCCCGTTCTGCACGTATCCCGTCTCGTCGAGGTTGGGCCGTCGCTCCGCCGGACCCGGCGTTGTCATGGTCCCCAACCCGGCTTCTCGTCCGGATCGAGCGGCTCCTGGGCCGGGCGCGCGTCCTCGGGCACGTGCTCGAGGTTCACGCGGACCCGCGTCCACGTCGAAGAGCGGCCGCGCATCGAGTCCACCAGGACGTCGGCGGCCTGGAGGTGGGCGGCGGCGTCGGGGTGGCGCGACTTCCAGCGCTCGAGGCCGGCCAGCGCGTCTTCTTTCTTGTGGGCGCGCCCGATCTCGACGAGCGGCTTCTTCGAGACCCGCCGGCCGCCGGCCGTCCCGGCGCTCTTCTTTCGTGACGGCGCCACCCGCGGAGGCTCGCCCGGCTGCTTCGCGTAGTGGGGAGGCCACGGTGCGTCGCCGAGGCCTTCCGCTTCCTGCCGGGCGGACAGCGCCAGCAGCGGCTCCAGCGAGCAGGAGTGCTCGTCGATCCTCGCGTGGCGGTCGCCGATCGCCGCGAAGCGCGCCGGCATCGTGCGCAGCGTGAAGTCTTCCGGCCGGCAGTCGTGCAGCTCGTCCCACGTGACCGGCGCCGAGACGCGCGCGTCGGGCTTGGGGCGAACCGAGTACGCGCTGGCGACGGTGCGGTCCTTAGCGTTCTGGTTGTAGTCGAGGAAGACGCCGTGCCGCTCCTCTTTCCACCACTTGCTGGTGGCGAGCGCGGGCGCGCGCCGCTCGACCTCGCGGGCGAGGGCGAGCGCGGCGCGCCGCACCTCGTCGAACCTCCAGCGGGGGTGGAGGCGGATGTTGACGTGGATGCCGCGCGAGCCCGACGTCTTCGGCCAGCCCACGAGGCCGAAATCGGGCAGGGCGTCGCGCACCACCTCGGCCACCGTCCGCAACTGCGGCCACTCGACGCCCGGCACCGGGTCGAGATCGATGCGCAGCTCGTCCGGGTGCTCGAGGTCCCCGGCGCGCACGGGGTGCGGGTGCAGCTCCAGGCACCCGAGGTTCGCCATCCAGGCCAGGGCCGCCGCGTCGCGCGGCACGACCTCTTCGGCCAGCCGGCCCGACGGGAAGCGCAGGGCGACGACCTCGATCCAGTCCGGCCGGGCCACCGGCGCGCGCTTCTGGTAGAAGAACTCGCCGTGGATGCCGTCGGCGTAGCGGACGAGCACGTTCGGCCGCCCGCCGGCGCCGCGCAGCGCGCCCTCGGCCACGGCAACGTAGTACTGAACGACCTCGAGCTTGGTGATTCCGGCCTCGGGGAAGTAGACCTTGCCCGGGTTCGAGACCGTGACCTCGCGGCCCCCGATCTCGAGCACGACGCGCTCGGCCTTCGGCGCCACGGCATCAGGATAAGGCCTGCGCAGGGAGGATACACTGCGGGCGTGACCCGGCTGGGCGCGGCCCTGACGGACCTCTGCGAGCGCTATTTCCCCGACGCGTTCGTCTTCGCGCTCGCCGGCGTCGTGCTCGTCTTCGCCGCCGGCCTCGCCGTCGGCGAGAGCCCCGGCAGGCTCGTGGCGGAGTTCGGCAACGGGTTCTGGGCACTGGTGCCGTTCACGATGCAGATGGCGCTCATCATCGTCGGCGGCTTCGTGGTCGCGACCTCGCCTCCCCTCACGCGCCTCATCCGCGGGCTGGCCTCGATCCCCCGCACGCCGCGCGCGGCGGTGGCCTTCGTCGCCTTCTTCGGCATGGCGAGCTCGCTCCTGTCGTGGGGGCTCTCGCTCGTCTTCACGGGCCTCCTCGTCCGCGAGATCGTGTCGCGCGTCCGCCGCGTGGACTACCGCGCCATCGGCGCCGCCGCCTACCTCGGCCTCGGCAGCGTGTGGGCCCTCGGCCTGTCGTCTTCGGCCGCGCTGCTCCAGGCGACACGGTCGGCGATCCCGCCGTCGCTGCTTCCCGTCACCGGCGTCATTCCCCTCGGCCAGACGATCTTCCTCTGGCAGAGCCTCGTCATGGCCGCGGTCCTGATCGTGATCTCCGTCATCGTCGCCTACGCCTCCTGCCCTCCGCCCGAGCGGTCGAAGACGGCGGAGGAGATCGGCGTGCGGTTCGAGCCGCTCGCCACGCCGCTCGAGCCGCCCAGAACGCCCGCGGAGAGGCTCGATGCGAGCCCCGTCTTCTCGGTGGCGGTGGGCCTGCTCATGCTGGCCTACCTCGTCCAGCAGGTCCGCGAGAAGGGCCCGCTCGCGGTGGCGACCGCGGTGAGCGAGGTCTTCGCGTTCCTCACGCTGGGCCTGCTGCTGCACGGGCGCCCGCGGTCCTTCCTGCGCGCGGTGGCCCGCTCGGTGCCCGCCACCGCCGGCGTCCTGATCCAGTACCCGTTCTACGCCGGCATCCTCGGCCTCGTCTCGAAGACCTCGCTCACCGCGGTCCTCGCCGATCTGTTCGTGCGCGTCACGACCCGGGGAACGTTCCCGCTCGTGGTCGCCCTCTACTCGGCGGTGCTGGGGCTCTTCATTCCCTCCGGGGGCGGCAAGTGGATCGTCGAGGCGCCCTACGTCATGGCGGCGGCGAACGCCTGGCGCGTCCATCTCGGCTGGACCGTCCAGATCTACAACGCCGCCGAGGCGCTCCCCAACCTGATCAACCCCTTCTGGATGCTGCCGCTCATGGGGATCCTGAACGTCCGGGGCCGCGACCTCGCCGGCTATTCGATCCTGCAGCTCGTCTTCCACGTGCCCGTGGTCTTCTTCCTCTGCTGGCTCTTCGCGCGGACGCTGCCCTACCTGCCGCCGTCCGGCTTGTAGCCCCGTTTCGGCGCTACCCTGGAGTCGACGCCCCCCCCGAGAGGGGTGTGTCGACAGCAGGAGGTGCACCATGACGACGGCGACGGCGCCGCCGCGGCCGACGCTCGACGAGAGCGCGCGGAAGCTGCTCTTCACGGGCGCGCGGACCCACACCGCGTGGCTGGACAGGCCGGTGAGCGACGAGACGCTCCACGAGCTCTACGACCTGATGAAGTGGGGCCCGACGAGCGCCAACAGCAACCCGGCGCGCTTCGTGTTCCTGAGGACGAAGGAGGCGAAGGCGAGGCTCCTGTCGTCCCTCTCCCCCGGCAACATCGACAAGACGGTGGCCGCTCCCGTCACCGTCATCCTCGCGTACGACCTCAAGTTCTACGAGAAGCTGCCCAGGCTCTTCCCGCATTCGCCGGCCATGCGCGAGCTGTTCGCGAGCACCCCCGATCTGGTGGTGGCGACCGCGCGGCGCAACTCGACGCTGCAGGGCGCCTACATGATGATGGCGGCGCGCGGGCTGGGACTGGACTGCGGCCCCATGTCGGGCTTCGACAACGCGAAGCTGGACGAGGAGTTCTTCGCGACCGGCAAGAGCTGCGAGGGCTGCGACGAGGAGTTCTTCCCCGAGGGCCACGTGCGGTCCAACTTCCTCTGCAACCTCGGCTACGGCGACGCGAGCAAGCTGCCCCCGCGCAACCCCCGGCTCGAGTTCTACGAGGCCTGCACGCTCATGTGACGGTGCGCTGTCGTAACATCACCGGCGAATGCTCTCCCTTGGACGTTGGTCGAGGGCGGCGGCGGCCTTCGGCGTGCTCGCGGGCACGGGGGCGGTCCTGGGCGCCGGCGCGCCGGAACCTGGCGCGGCGACCGAATGGCGCCAGTGGGGCGGGACGGCGGGCGGGGTGCGCTTCTCGGCGCTCCGGCAGATCGACCGCGGCAACGTCGCGCCGCTCGAGCCCGAGACCGGCAAGGAAGCTTGGAGCTTCGACCCGCAGAGCGGCAAGGCCGTGCACGAGTTCAATGCCCATCGCGGCGTGGCGTACTGGGAGGCCGCCAAGAGCGACGGAGGCGCCTGCGAGCGACGCATCCTCTCGGGCACCGTGGACGGCCGGCTCTTCGCGCTGGATGCCCTCACCGGAAAGCCGTGCGCCGACTTCGGGACGGCCGGCGCCGTCGATCTCCGCGAGGAGCTGCACGGCCGGTGGCCGCAGGATCCTTCGTGGGGCACGCTGCGCATCACCGCGCCCCCCGTCGTCTATCGCGACCTCGTGATCACCGCCGTCGCGCAGCAGGAGTTCCCCGGCCGCGGGCCCTACGGCGACGTGCGCGCGTTCGACGTCCGCACCGGCCGGGAGGCCTGGCGGTTCCCCACGGTGCCGCGGCCGGGAGAGGCCGGCCACGAGACCTGGGACGGCGAGTCGTGGAAGGACCGCATGGGCGTCAAGGTCTGGTCGATCATGAGCGTCGACGTCGACCGTGGAATGGTCTTCCTGCCCATCGGGTCCCCGGCCGCCGACTTCTACGGCGGCGACCGCAAGGGCATGAACCGCCTCCCCGCCAACGCCCACGCGAACCCGATGACCTTCGCCGGCCGCGACGGCCGCCAGTACGTGGTGATCGCGGCGGGCGGGGCGGCATCTCGCGGGAGCTGAGCCGCACGCTCTCGGACACGCTGCTCGCCTTTGCGCTGCCCTCATCGGGCCCGCATTGAGGTGCGAGGACCGGGGGTATACTCGAAGGCCCCGATAGGTCAGGAGGTGTCCATGCGCCGCTGCCCCTTGCGTCTGGGTGTGGCTCTTCTCATCGGCGCGCTCGCCGCCGCGGGCGCGGCCGCCGACGACCAGGACCAGCATCATCACCCGCGGGCGGAGAAGCTCGGCACCGTCAGCTTCCCCACGTCGTGCGCGCCGGCCGTCCAGGCGCGGTTCGCGCGCGCGGTCGCCCTGCTCCACTCGTTCTGGTACGACGAGGCGGAGAAGAGCTTCAACGAGGTGGCCGCCGCCGATCCCTCGTGCGCGATGGCGCATTGGGGAGTGGCGATGAGCCTGTATCACCCGATCTGGGCGGCGCCCTCGCCCGCCGAGGTGAGGCGCGGGCAGGAAGCGGTGGCGAAGGCGCGGGCCGCCGGAGCGAAGACCGAGCGCGAGCGCGACTACGTCGGCGCCGTCGAGGCCTTCTTCCGCGACGCCGAGACCGTGGATCACCGCTCGCGCGCGGTCGCCTACGAGAAGGCGATGGAGCGCCTCTCCGAGCGCTACCCGGACGACCGCGAGGCGGCGATCTTCTACTCCCTCGCGCTGCTGGGGACGGCGCCTCCCTCCGACAAGACGTACGCGAACCAGAAGAAGGCCGGCGCGATACTGAACCGCGTGCTGCCCGCCCAGCCCGATCATCCCGGGGTCGCGCACTACCTCATCCACAGCTTCGACTACCCGGAGCTGGCCGAGCTGGCGCTGCCGGCCGCCCGCAGCTACGCGAAGATCGCGGAGTCGTCGCCGCACGCGCTCCACATGCCCTCGCACATCTTCGTGCGGCTCGGCCTGTGGGACGACTCCATCCGCGCCAACGAGGCCTCGGCGGCTGCGGCCCGCGCCCACGTCGAGAAGACGCAGCCGGGCGCCGCATCGTTCGACGAGCTGCATGCGGTCGACTACCTCGCCTACTCGTTCCTGCAACAAGGCCGCGACGCCCAGGCGCGGGAGATGGTGGAGCGCGTCCGGCAGGTGGGCACGCTCGACAACCCCAACTTCGCGGCCGCCTACGCGCTGGCCGCCGTGCCCGCGCGCTACGCGTTGGAGCGCGGCCGGTGGGCGGAAGCCGCGGCGCTCGAGGTCGCGCCGGCTTCCTTCCCGTGGGCGAAGTTCCCGTACGCGGAGGCGATCACGTACTTCGCCCGCGCGGTCGGTGCGGCACGGAGCGGTGACGTGCCCGGCGCCCGCCGGGCGGTCGAGCGGCTGGAGGCCCTGCGCGAGGCGTCTGTCGACGCGAAGATCCCGTACTGGCCCGACCAGATCGAGATCCAGAGGCGGGCCGCCGCTGGCTGGCTCGCCCACGCCGAAGGGCGTAACGACGACGCGCGGCGCCTCTTGAAGGAGGCCGCCGATCTGGAAGCCGCAACCGACAAGCACCCCGTGACCCCCGGCGCCGTGGCTCCGGCCCGCGAGCTGTACGCCGACCTCTTGATGGAGCTCGGCCGGCCGGCCGAGGCACTCGCCGAGTACGAGTCCTCGCTCAAGGTCGCGCCGAAGCGCCGATACGCCCTTGGCGGCGCGTCGAAGGCTAAAACAAAACTCGCGTCCGGATCGTAGCCTCGATGGCGTTCAGCGCCTTGAGGGCGAAGCGGCTCGACTCGGCCTCCACGTCGATCACGACGTAGCCGATCTTGGCGTTGGTCATCAGGTACTCGCCGCTGATGTTGATCTTGTTCTTGGAGAACACGCTGTTGATGCGGCTCAGCACCCCGGGCACGTTGTGGTGGATGTGGAGCAGGCGGTGGCTGCCGGGGTGCGCGGGCAGCGACACCTCGGGGAAGTTCACCGCCGAGAGCGTCGATCCGTTGTCGCTGTAGCGCACGAGCTTCTCCGACACCTCCGTCCCGATGTTGGCCTGCGCCTCGATCGTCGAGCCCGCGATGTGTGGCGTGAGGATCACGCTCTCGAACCGGCGGAGGGGGGACAGGAACTCCTCGTCGTTGCCCTCCGGCTCGGAGGGAAACACGTCGAAGGCCGCGCCCGCGAGGCGCTTGCGCTCGAGCGCGTCGACGGCGGTGTCGATGTCGACGACGGTGCCGCGGGAGGCGTTGAGGAGCACCGCCCCTGGCTTCATCCGCGCGAACTGCTCGCGGCCCATCATGCCCTTCGTCAGCGAGGTCTCGGGGACGTGGAAGGTGACGACGTCCGACACCTCGAGCAGCTCGTCGAGCGTCGGCTGCATCCGCGCGTTGCCGAGCGGCAGCTTGGTCACGATGTCGTAGAAGCAGACCTCCATGCCGAGCGCCTCCGCCATCACCGAGAGCTGGGTGCCGATGTTGCCGTAGCCCACGATCCCGAGCGTCTTGCCGCGCACCTCGCGCGCGTCGTCGGCCGATTTCGCCCACACGCCCCGGTGGAGGAGCGCGTTCTTCGCGGGGATCCCGCGCAGCAGGAACGTGATCTCCGCCAGGACCAGCTCCGCCACCGACCGCGTGTTCGAGAAGGGGGCGTTGAAGACCGGGATGCCCCGCATCATGGCGGCGTCGAGGTCGATCTGGTTGGTGCCGATGCAGAAGGCGCCGATCGTCACCAGCTTGGGCGCGGCCGAAATGACGTCCCTGGTGAGGCGCGTGCGCGAGCGGATGCCCACGAAGTGGGCGTCGGCGATGGCCTCCTTCAGCTCGTCGCCGGCCAGCGCCTTCTTGTAGCGCTTGACCGTCTTGTAGCCGTGACGGGCGAAGTTCTCCACGGCGCGGTCGTGGACGCCTTCCAGCAGCACGATCTTGATGCGCGACTTCTCGAGAGAGGTGACCACCCACACTCCTACGCGCGGAAGGGCCAGCGTATCATCGGAACCGGTGCTTCCGCGGTGGTGTCGAAGCTGTGAGATGACCCTGCGCGGCGCGTTCCTGTCTCTTGCCGTGCTGGCGGCGGCAGCCACCGCATCGGCCGCGGTCACCGGCCGGGTGATCTCCTCCGAAGGCCAGCCGGTGGCGGGGGCGGCGGTCGCGTCCTACGCCCTGGAGACACAAGAGGCGCGGGCCGAGAGGCTCGTCGCCGGCCAGGATCGGCACGCGCTCGCGACGGTGACGTCCGGCGCGGACGGGTCCTTCCGGCTCGACAGCGCCGAAGCCGTCGTGGCGATCGGGGTGAGGGCGGAGGGCTTCGCTCCGGCGATGGTCGCGGCCGGGCCCGGGGAGTCGCCGACCCTGAGGCTCAAGCCGGCCCCCACGCGGCGGGGCACGGTCACGGCATCGGGCCGGCCGGTTCCCGACGCGACGGTGGCATGGCTCGCGAGCTGGCAGGACCCGCAGTCCGCCGAGCTCGTCGTTCACAGCGCGAAGGACGGCGCCTACGAGGTCCCCGATCCGGATCGGTGGGCGAGCGGCGTGGCCGTCGTCCATCGAGACTTCGCGCTCCTGCTCGCGACCCCGGAGGCGAAGTGGGGAAGCCGGTTGAGCCAGGAGCTCACCGCCGGCGCTTCGCTCCAGGGCCAGGTCGTCGACGAGAAGAGCGGCCGCGGCCTCGCCGGCGCCACGGTGTGGGTGAACGGCTGGCCCCGGGCGAGGTCGGCCGCCGACGGCACGTTCACGATCCCTCACGCCCCCACCGAGGAGAAGCACATCCTGGCGCGAACCGGCGACATGGCGGGGACGCCGAAGGGCGGCGATCGGCTGGTGATCCTCGCGCACCCGGCGCGCCGCATCTCGGGCTCGGTGCGCGACGCCAGCACGAAGCAGCCGATCGCGGGCGCGCTGGTGACCGCCGCCGACAACGCCCACGAGACGTCCATCACCGCCTTCACGGACGCGCGCGGCCAGTACACGCTCGCGCCGCTCCCCTCGGGACGCTATTGGGCCTTCGCGAGCGGCCGGGGTTACGTGTCCGGCGGCATGGGCGAGGACCCGCCCGAGGTGATCGATCTGCGGAGGAGCCTGGCCGTCGGACGCGACTTCGAGCTCGCCCCGCGGCGGCGAGCGACGGGGCGCGTGCAGGACGAGCAGGCCAACCCGGTCGAGGGCGCGCTGCTGAGCCTGGGCTTCGAAGGAATGGGCACGTTCTACGGGGGCCCCGACATGTTCGCGGACCAGGAGACCGGCCCCTCCGAGCCGAACGTCACTGCCGCCGACGGCAGCTTCACGCTGATCCTGCCCGGGTACGCCGAGGAGGCTTCGTCGACGGGCTTGCCGCCGATCGTGGTTGCCATCAAGCCAGGTCATGCGGCCGGCCGCGCGAAGCTCTCCCCGGCGGCGGGCGGTCCGGTCGTCATCACGCTGCCGAAAGGCGTGACGGTGAAGGGGCGCGTCACGGCGCCGGACGGCACT
>Ga0207684_10007022_pt1 | contig 10184 bp, 3 predicted proteins | sample KBSK5501metaG_FD_184342 | JGI IMG/M metagenome (GOLD analysis project Ga0207684, IMG submission 184342) | Corn, switchgrass and miscanthus rhizosphere microbial communities from Kellogg Biological Station, Michigan, USA - KBS K5-50-1 metaG... | ecosystem: Host-associated > Plants > Roots >... | reverse complement strand
CGGGCGGGAGATCTGGTTCACGGGAACGCTGGTCGGCGGCAACCGCATGCTCCACGCCGTGGACCGTTCGGGACACACTCGCCCCCTCTTCCGACAGACCGGGAGCCTCGCGATCCTGGACGTCTCTCCGAAGGGAGAGGCACTGGTCGAAGCGGAGGACCTCCGTGTCGGAATCGTGAGTCGCGCCGCGGGACAGCCCGATCGCGATCTCTCCTGGCTCGATTTCTCCGCGCTCCGCGATCTGACTCCGGAGGGCCGGGTCATCCTGTTCGATGAGGCCTCCGAAGGCGGCGGCCCCAGCGGGACGATCTTCCTTCGAAAAACGGATGGATCTCCTCCGGTGCGCCTGGGCCAGGGGTTCGCGATGTCCCTCTCCCCCGATGGACAGTGGGTGATCGCGAGCGACGACAGGACTCCGAACGTGCTTCGGCTCATTCCAGCGGGCGCGGGAGAGCCGCGGGAGCTCGCTCGCGAGAGCTTCCCGGTTTTCTGGGCGAGCTGGTTTCCCGACGGTCGGCGTTTTCTCGTCGCCGGTGGTCAGCCGGGGCAGGGAGCGCGCGTCTACGTTCAGGCGATGGGGGGTGCGCCCCGTCCGGCCACGGCCGAGGGCGTCCAGCTCGTCCCATATTCACACCTGATCTCGCCGGACGGGCGCTGGTTCGCAGCGACCGGATCCGATAGGCGGGTCGCGCTCTTCCCCACCGAAGGAGGCGATCCGCGGCCCGTCCGGGGTCTCGCGGCGGACGAACTGCCTTGCGGGTGGGATACGAGCGGCCGCGTTCTGTACGTCTATCGCCCCGGAGACCTTCCGGCGCGCGTCGATCGCATCGATATCGAAAGCGGTGCTCGACAGCCCTGGAAGGAGCTCATGCCGGCAGACCCGACCGGCGTCAGCTTCATCCGTCCGCCGCACATCACGCCCGACGGCGAGGCCTACGCGTACAGCTACGCGCGCACGCTCACGACCCTGTATCGGGTGCAAGGGCTCCGATGACGATCGCGCCAGGAGCGCGACTGGGTCCGTATGAGGTCGTATCCCGTCTCGGCGCCGGCGGCATGGGAGAAGTCTGGCGTGCGCGCGACACGCGACTGGGGCGCGAGGTGGCAATCAAGGTCCTGCCCGAGCGGCTGGGCGGCGATGCGAAGGCGCTGTTGCGGTTCGAGCGCGAGGCGAGGGCCGTCGCCGCGCTATCGCATCCGAACATCCTCGCGATCCACGATTTCGGCGAGGAACACGGACTTCGCTACACGGTCACGGAGCTGCTCGAGGGCCAGACGCTCCGTGAACGGTTGGCATCCGAGCGTCTGAGCTGGCAGAAGGCCGCCGAGATCGGGACCGCGATCGCCGAGGGCCTGTCCGCGGCGCACACCCGGGGGATCGTCCACCGGGACTTGAAGCCGGAGAACGTCTTCTTGACCGCCGGCGGCCACGTGAAGATCCTGGATTTCGGCCTGGCCCGCTCCGACGCCTCGTCCTCGGAGCAATTGACCTCCGCGCAGACGGAAACGGCGGCAACGGAGGCCGGGACGGTTCTGGGAACGGTCGGATACATGTCGCCGGAGCAGGTGCGCGGTGAGGCCGCGGACGCGCGGAGCGACATCTTCGCCATCGGTTGCGTTATCTACGAGATGCTGACCGGAAACCGCGCCTTCACGGGCGCGTCGCCCGGACAGACGATGGCGGCGATTCTCCGTGACCAGCCCGCGGAGATCGCCGTCTCCGAGAGGCAGGCGCCCGAGGGCCTCCGTCGCATCGTGAGGCGATGCCTCGAGAAGAGCCCGGGCGAACGATTTCAGTCGGCGGGTGATCTGTCCTTCGCGCTCAGGGAGTCTCTCGGCTCGGGGGTCTCGCGATCCTTGCCGGGCGGGTGGGGCATCTCACGGCGGACCGGCCTCCTCCTCGCCGGAGCGGCGACCGTCCTGGCCGCCGTTGTGCTGGTTCCGCGGCTCCTCGGACGCGCCACGGGGGCGGGGCGCATCGACTCGCTCGCGGTCCTGCCATTGGCGAACCTGTCGGGCGATCCGCAGCAGGAGTACTTCGCGGACGGCATGACCGAGGAGCTGATCACGGCTCTCGCGAAGATTTCGGCCTTGCGCGTGACGTCGCGGACCTCCGTGATGCGATACAAGGGATCCCGCAAGTCGCTGCCCGAGATCGCCCGCGAGCTCTCGGTCGATGCCGTCGTCGAGGGCTCGGTGACGCGTAGCGGCTCACAGGTGAAGATCACGGCCCAGCTCATCGATGCGGCGAGGGACCGGCACCTCTGGGCCGAATCGTTCCAAAGGGACCTGAAGGATGTTCTGGCGCTCGAAGGCGAGGTGGCGAAGGCGATCGCCGGCGAGATCGGAGTGCGGCTGACACCGCAGGAGCGGTCCCGGCTCGCCGTCAAGAAGACCGTCAACCCGGAGGCCTATGAGGCCTACCTCAAAGGGCTCTATCACCTGTCCCGAGTGACGGTATCCGACACGCAGAAGAGCCTCGACTATTTTCGACAGGCGGCGGCGATGCAGCCGGACTACGCTCTTGCCTACGCGGGCATTGCCAATGCCTACGAACGGCTGGCAGGCTCCGCCTACCACGTGCTCCCTCCCAAGGAGGCCTTCCCGATGGCGAAGGCCGCGGCGGCGCGGGCCGTGGCGCTCGACTCGACTCTCGGAGAGCCGTATGCGTCGCTTGCCTGGTGCAGCTTCGTCTTCGATCGAGACTGGTCAACGGCTGAGAGCCTGTATGAGCGGGCGCTCCGGCTGAACCCGAATTACGACTATGCCCATCGAAACTATGCGATGTTCCTCGCGAGAATGGGTCGAGCTGATGCCGCCCTCCGGGAAGCCACCCGAGCGCAAGAGCTCGACCCTCTCTCACTCGAGAACAACTTCACGGTGGGCTTCGTCTATCACTCCTCGCGGCGCTACGACGAGGCCATTACATGGTGCCGCCGAGTCCTCGACATGGATTCGGGCAATTGGAGGGCGCACTGGGGGCTCGGGCTCGCCCTTTTGCAGAAGAAGAGCTACGACGAGGCGATTGCCGAGCTTCGAAAGGCCGTCGAGATCTCGGGACGCGGCGGCGTGCAGCTGGGTTCCCTCGGATACGCGTATGCGGTCGCCGGCCGCAGGGCCGACGCGCTCGAGGTGCTCGAGAGACTGAAGGCGTACTTGAAGGAGCATTACGCACCCCCCGCGGCCCTCGCCCTCGTCTTTTCTGGCCTGGGCGAAAAGGATCAGGCCCTCGCGTGGCTCGAGAGAGCCAATGAGGAACGGGATCCCTGGATCACCAGCCTCAAGGTGGAGCCCATGTTCGACTCTCTCCGATCGGATCCACGATTTCTCGACCTCATGCGTCGTGTGGGCCTGAATTGACAGCGCTTTCCCCCGGCACGCGCCTCGGTCCGTACGAGATCCTGGCGCCGCTCGGCGCCGGCGGGATGGGGGAGGTCTATCGGGCGCGGGACACGAGGCTCGGCAGAGACGTGGCGATCAAGCTGATCGCCGGGGCGCTCGCACGCGACGCGGAGGCCCTCGCGCGGTTCGAGCGCGAGGCGCGCTTGCTCGCCGCTCTCAATCATCCGCGTGTCGCCGCCATCTACGACGTCGAGGAGAGCGACGGGCTGCGCTTCCTCGTTCTGGAGCTGGTCGAGGGCCGCGGCCTCGACGAGATTCTCTCCGGAGGGCCGATACCGGTGCCCGATTCGCTCGCTCTCGCGGCGCAGGTCGCCGACGCGCTCGCCGCCGCGCACGAGAAGGGGGTGATCCACCGCGACCTGAAGCCGTCGAACGTCCGCGTCACGCCGGCCGGGCGCGCGAAGGTGCTGGACTTCGGCCTGGCGCGGGACGCCGCCGAGCCGACCGGCGACTCCTCTCTCGCGACGACGTCTCCCGCCGGACGCACGGCGGCCGGCACGATCCTCGGAACGCCCGCCTACATGAGCCCCGAGCAGGCGCGCGGAAGGAGCGTCGACGCTCGGACGGACCTCTGGTCCTTCGGGTGCCTCGTCTACGAGATGCTGGCCGGGCGCCGAGCCTTCGGAGGCGAGACGGTCTCGGACTGCATCGCCGCCATTCTCCACGACGAGCCCGACTGGCGCGCGCTGCCCGCGGGGACGCCCGCCTCGGTGAAACGGCTGCTGCGCCGATGTCTCGAGAAGGACCCGGACCGGCGCCTCCGGAGCGCCGCCGACGCGCGGCTCGAGCTGGAGCGCCGTCCGCGGACGCCGCGACGCGTCGGTTCGCGCCGGGCGGCGCCCGTTCGCCGGACGCCGAGGCTCTCGCAGCTCACCCTCGCGCGCACCGTCGAGGAGTCGCCGGTCTTCGCGCCGGACGGCACGGAGATCGCCTTCGCCGCGGACCTGGGCGGCGTCCGCAAGATCTTCACGCGTCGGCTCGACGGAGGCGGCGAGGCCGTTCGAACCTCCGGAGAGTGGGACGATATCCAACCCTTCTGGTCGCCGGACGGGCGGAGCCTGGCGTTCGTGCGCGCCCGCGAGGCGCGGCGGCGCCTCGAGCCGGGGGACGTCTTCGGCGAATACACCGGAGGAGACGTCTGGATCGTCGACGCGACGACCGGCGCCGAGAGGAAGCTCGTCGCGGACGCCTACAACCCGGCCTTCTCCGCCGACGGAAGACGGATCGCCGTCGACAGCCCTCGCGCCGGACCGCGTCGCATCTGGATCGTCGATGCCGAAGGCCATAATCCGCAGCAGGTCACGAGCGACGTCTCGGAGGCCATCGCGCACGTTCGGCCGCGCTGGTCTCCCGACGGGCGGCGCATCGTCTTCCAGAACATGGAGCGCACCCGCTTCGACGTGCGCGTCGTGGACCTGGAGACGCGCCGGCTGTCCTGGATCACGCAGGACTTCTTCCAGGACCTCCAGCCCGTCTGGTCCCCCTCGGGACGCTACGTCCATTTCTCCTCCTACCGGAGCGGCGGCCTGAACCTGTGGAGGATCGCTGTCTCCTCGGGCGGGAAGCCGCGCGGTGCGCCGCAGCAGCTGACCACCGGCGCCGGCCAGGACGTCGAGCCGGCGCTCTCGTCGGACGGCGAGCGGCTGCTCTTCACCATCCGGCGACAGAACGCGGACCTGTGGATGCTGCCGGTCGACCCGAAGAGCGGCCGTCCCACCGGCTCGCCGCGGGAGGCCGTCGCCACCAGCCGGGAGGAGAGCCGCGGCGCGTGGTCTCCGGACGGACGCTTCGTCGCATTCAACTCGGACCGTGCGGGGACGATGAACGTCTGGATCTGGGACCGCGAGACCGGCTCGACCCGCGCGGTCACGTCGGGCCCCGGCGGCGACTACCAGGCCAGCTGGTCCCCCGACGGGCGGACGCTCGCCTTCTTCTCGTCGCGCTCCGGCGCTCCGGACGTCTGGGCCGCGGAGGTGGAGTCCGGAGCCCTGCGCGCGCTGACGGAGTCCGCCTCGCTGGACATCAACCCCTTCTTCTCCCCCGACGGACGGTCGCTCGCCTTTCAGTCCGACCGGAGCGGACGGCTCGAGGTCTGGGTGATGGACGCCGACGGCTCGAACGCGCGCCAGCTCACGAGCGTCGGGGTCGGCGGACATTTCCTCCGGTGGACGAGGGACGGCTCCGGCGTCGTCTTCCGATGCCCGTCCGCGGGCCAGTCGATGGTCGCACCGATCGGCGGAGGAGACCCGCGCCCGCTCCCCGAGGTCGCCGGCGGCGCGCACATGTCGTTCTCGCCGGACCTCTCGCGCATCATGGACGTCGTCGCGCACAAGACGCTGTGGGTCTCGCCGCAGGACAGCGGCAAGCCCGAGCCGGTGTTCGCGTTCGACGACGCCGAGTCCCGGATCGACTACCCCGTCTGGTCGCCCGACGGGAACTGGATACTCTTCGACCGTTTTCGCCCGCAGGGCAGCGACATCTGGATGATGGAAGGAATCGAGTGATCAGAAAACCTTCCCCTCGCCCCCCGCAGGGGTGTGGGGACCACAAGGTCCCTGCTTCGAAGTCCGCGGGAGAGGGTCAAAGTGAGGGGGGCCTCGCAACGTGACCCTCGCCGCCGGCACCAGACTCGGTCCCTACGAGATTCTGTCGCCCCTCGGGGCCGGCGGGATGGGCGAGGTCTACCGCGCGAGGGACACGCGTCTCGGGCGCGAGGTCGCCGTCAAGGTGCTGTCGGAGCGCTTCTCGGGCGACGTGGAGCTCGCTCGGCGTTTTGAGCACGAGGCGCGCGCCGTGGCCGCGCTCTCTCATCCAAACATCCTCACGCTCCACGACTTCGGACGCGACGGGGACCGCCTCTATGCGGTCTCGGAGCTGCTCGAAGGAGAGACGTTGCGCACGCGTCTCTCGCATTCGCCGCCCGCCTGGCAGAAGGCCGTGGAAATCGCGGTCGCCGTCGCGGACGGCCTCGCCGCGGCGCACGCGCGCGGCATCGTTCACAGGGACCTCAAGCCTGAAAACATCTTCCTGACCTCCGACAGCCGCGTGAAGATCCTCGACTTCGGCCTCGCGAGGTGGAGGCCGACCACGACGGAAGCCGATCAAACCTCGGCGCCCACGGTCGCGAGCGCAACCGAGCCCGGCTACGTCATGGGGACCGTCGGGTACATGTCGCCGGAGCAGGTGCGCGGTGAGACGGCGGAGACCACCAGCGACATCTTTTCGCTGGGCTGCGTTCTGTGCGAGGCCGTCTCGGGGCGCAAGGCGTTCTCCCGCAAGACGTCCGCCGAGACGATGGCGTCGATCCTGAGGGACCCTGCCCCCGACATCGCGGCGATTGATCCCTCTCTGCCACGCGAGCTCTGCCGCACGATCGCCCACTGCCTCGAGAAGGAGCCCGGTGAGCGGTTTCAGTCCGCGCGCGATCTTGCCTTCGCCCTGCGTGCCGTGCAGAGCGCCGCGGCGTCGCCCCGGACTTCCTCCGGCAGCGCCCGGCGCTTGATCGACTCGATCGCCGTCTTACCGCTCGCGAGCGCGAGCGGCGACGCCGACGCCGAGTTCCTCGCCGACGGCATCACCGAGGCGCTCATCATGCGCCTGTCGCGGCTCTCCGGGCTGCGCGTCATCGCGCGCACCAGCGCCTTCCGCTACAAGGGCCCCGACGTCGACCCACTCGCCGCCGGACGCACGCTCGGAGTCGGCGCCGTGGTCACGGGCCGGGTGATCCACCGGGGCGACACGCTCCTCGTCCGGGTCGAACTCGTCGACCTCGCCGACGAGTCCCAGCTGTGGGGCGACCAGTACAGCCGGAAGGCCGAGGACGTCCTCGCCGTCGAGAACGAAATCGCGACCCAGATCTCGGAGAACCTGCGGTTGAAGCTCACGGGCGAGGACCAGGAGCGACTCGCCCGGACCCACACCGAGAGTCCCGAGGCGAATCGGCTTTATCTCCGGGGGCGTTACTTCTGGGGCAAGCGCAACGAGGAGGCCATTCGGAAGGGGATCGACTACTTCCGGCAGGCGATCGAGATCGATCCGGAGTATGCCGTCGCCTACGTCGGGCTCGCCGACAGCTACGGCGTCCTCGGCTTTCACTCCATCGCGCCCCCCGGCGAGGCTTTCCCCCGAGCCAAGGCGGCGGCGCTGAAGGCGCTCGAGCTGGACCCGTCGCTCGCCGAAGCGCGAGCGCCGCTCGCCTACGCGATGCACCACTACGAATGGAAGTGGAACGAAGCCGAGCAGGAGTACCGGAGGTGCCTGGAGGCGATCCCGAACTACGCGACCGCCCACAACTACTACGCCAGTCTTCTGACGCAGCTCGGGCGCTTCGAGGAGGCGCTGAAGGAGTGGCGGCGCGGGCTCGACCTCGACCCTCTGTCTCTGGTCATCCGGGCCGCAACGGGTTGGTGCTACTACTACGCGCGCCGCTACGACGAGGCCATCCGCGAGGCCCGTAAGGCGCTCGAGATGGACCCGACCTTCGTCATCGCGCGGCGGATCCTCGGGCTCGCCTACCAGCAGACCTCGAAGCCGGAGGAGGCGATCCAGGAGCTGGAGAAAGCCGTCGAGTTTTCCGGCGGCGCCACCGCGTACCGGGCGGAGCTCGCGCAAGCGCTCGCGAGTGCGGGCCGCGGCGCTGATGCGCGGCGAATCCTAGCCGAGCTCGATCTGGTCTCCAGGACCCGATACGTCTCGCCCTACTTCGTGGGGACGGCGTACCTCGCCCTCGGCGAGCGCGATCGCGCATTCGAATACCTGGGACGCGCCTATGAGGAGCGGTCCCACGGCCTCACGTATCTGAAGGTCGACCCGATTCTCGATCCCGTCCGCGCGGATCCGCGCTATGCGGATCTGCTGCGCCGGGTGGGGTTCCCATGACTCTGACGGCCGGTGCGAAGCTCGGCCCCTACGAGATCCTCGCGCCGATCGGCGCCGGAGGCATGGGCGAGGTGTATCGCGCGAGGGACACGCGCCTCGGGCGCGAGGTGGCGGTCAAGGTGTTGCCCGCCTCCTTCTCGCAGGATGTCGACCGCCTGCGCCGATTCGAGGGCGAGGCGAAGGCCGCGAGCCTGCTGAACCACCCCAACATCACAGCGGTCTACGACGTCGGCTCTCACGACGGCTCCCCGTATGTCGTCTCCGAGCTGCTCGAGGGGGAAACCCTGCGGAGCCGGCTGGCCGTCGGCGCGCTCTCTCCGCGGAAGGCGACCGAGTACGCCGTCCAGATCGCCAACGGCCTCGCCGCGGCACACGAGAAGGGGATCGTCCACAGAGATCTCAAGCCCGAGAACCTCTTCGTCACCGATGACGGGCGCGTCAAGATCCTCGACTTCGGGCTGGCGAAGCTGATCCAGCCGGAGACGAGCGCGGCGGGTCAGCAGACCTCCGCGCCGACAGCTTCGCTCGGCACCGAGCCCGGCGTCGTGATGGGCACGGTCGGCTACATGTCGCCCGAGCAGGTGAAGGGCCAGCCCGCCGATCACCGCTCCGACATCTTCTCCTTCGGCGCGATCCTCTACGAGATGCTCTCGGGCCGGCGCGCCTTCAAGGGCGACTCGGCCGTCGAGACGATGTCGGCGATCTTGAAGGAGGAGCCGCCGGATCTCTCGGAGACGAACACGAACCGGTCGCCGGGCATCGAACGTCTCGTGCGCCACTGTCTGGAGAAGAGCCCGGCACAGAGATTCCAGTCCGCCAGAGATCTGGCCTACGACCTGGAATCGCTATCGGAGATGTCCGGGCCGAGCGTTGGCCCGTCACAGGCTCTACTGGCAGGCACCAGCCGCCGCAGAGTGGTTCGACCTTCTGCAATCGTCCTGGCGGTCGTGGTATCGGCGGCCGCCGGCTATCTCGTCGGCCGCCGCGCCTCGCCGGCAACTGCTCCGACGTCGGTGCGGGTGCGCAGGCTCTCAGTGGCTCGCGGCTTTCCGCTCGGGGCTCGGTTTGCTCCGGATGGGAAGACCATCGTCTACGCAGCGTCCCGAGCCGGGGAGAACGATGAAGTCTTTCTCACGAGGACCGACGGCACGGAGTCGCGTGCTCTCGGCGTGCCGAACGCAAACGTGCTCGCCGTTTCGCGCAACGGTGAGGTCGCCGTGGGGCTCCGGCGCTCTCCCGTGCCGCAATTTCGAGTGCGAAGCACTCTCGCCTCCGTCGCTCTGCTGGGCGGCGCACCTCGGCCGCTCCTCGATGACGTCCTCGAGGCCGATTGGAGTCCCGACGGAAAGCAGCTCGCCGTCGTACGGTGGGCGGATGGCAAGGAGATCCTCGAGTTTCCCGTCGGACGACCCATCGAAACCTCAGACACTTCTCTCATGAGGCCACGGGTCTCGCCCGACGGGCGCTCGATCGCCTACTTCCGCAGGACGCTCGTAGGGAAAACGGCGTCGTTGATTCTCTCGAGGGCTGGAGAGGCGAGCAAGACGCTCGCGGAGAACGTCGAAACCAAGGGAACCGTCGCCTGGCATCCGTCGGGCCGCGAGATCTGGTTCGATCTCGACGAGCAGGGCCGAACCAATATCTGTGCCGCCTCCCTCGACGGCCGCGTCCGCACCGTTTATCCCGGGCTCGATTGGATGTTCCTCGACGACATCGCTCCCGACGGAAGCGTTCTGCTCTCGCGCTGGACGGCGCGCTCTGCCATCTACTTCCGAGGACCCCGGGACGCGCAGGAGCGAAACCTGGCCTGGCTCGATTGGGGCTTTTCTCAGGACCTCTCGCGTGACGGATCTCTCCTCCTGTTCGACGAGTCGGGCGTGGGGGGAGGCGCGCACCCGGCGGTC
>Ga0207684_10007021_pt1 | contig 10185 bp, 7 predicted proteins | sample KBSK5501metaG_FD_184342 | JGI IMG/M metagenome (GOLD analysis project Ga0207684, IMG submission 184342) | Corn, switchgrass and miscanthus rhizosphere microbial communities from Kellogg Biological Station, Michigan, USA - KBS K5-50-1 metaG... | ecosystem: Host-associated > Plants > Roots >... | reverse complement strand
GCGACTCGGGTGCGGATTGAGGTCGATGCAGCCCAGGTTGACGACCCACACCAGAGCTGCCGCGTTGGAGACGACGACCTCGTCCGCGGTGCGGCCAGAAGGGAAGGAGAGCTCCACCGTTCGGACGTACTCCGGGACCGACGCCGGCGCCCGCTTCTGGAAGAAGGCCTCGCCGGTGGCACCGTTCACGAAGCGCTTGAGAGCCATCGGCCGGTCCATGACCCCACGAAGCGCCCCATCGGCCACGGCCAGGTAGTACTCGACCAGTTCCCCCTTGGTAAAGCCGATCTCGGGGAAGAAGACTTTGTCCGGGTTGGTCACGCTCACTTCGTGGCCGGCGACCTCGATGGCCAGCGGCTTGCTACCCGGCATGGCGACAGGGTAGCTGAGGAGCGATAGCCTCACGACATGCGCAATCGGCTCCGCACATGGAACGATTCGTTCCAGGTTTGGCTCGATGAGCACCGCTCGACACGGGTGACGCGGGGTGCGATCACTGGGTTCATCGCCCACGACGTGTTGCAGTACGCGGGCGCGATGGCCTATTTCGCCGTCCTGTCCATGGTCAACCTGTTCATCCTCGGGGTCGTGGTACTGACCTTCGTGGTCGGCGAGGGGACCGCGCGCACCTTCGTGGTGGATCGGGTGACGCAGACGCTGCCATTGGCGGGCCCGGATGTTGGAAGGCTCATCGACCGAGCCATCGAGGCGCGAGGCGGTGTGACGATCATCGGCGTCGTCCTGCTGCTGTGGAGCGCGCTCGGCGTGTTCGGTGCCCTCTCCGGCGGCGTCAGCCGCGTATTCACCGGAACGCCACGCCGTCCCTTCTGGAAGGAGCGGCTCATCGGTCTGGCGCTGCTGGGTGCGACCGGAGTCATCGCGATCGCCTCGGTCGCCCTGGGCTTCATCACGCAGCTCGTGCAGGACTCGCTATCGGCGCGGATCAGCCTGCCGGGGATCGGCCCTCTCTTCGCGGTCATAGGGCTGCTCATCTCGGCCCTGCTGATCTTCGTCTCGTTCCTGGTCGTGTATCGGGTCGTCCCAACCCGGCCACTTCCTCTCCGCCACGCCATTCCCGGCGCCCTGGTGGCCACCGCCCTGTGGACCGTCCTGCGCATCGGCTTCGTCTTCTACGCCACCCGGGTGGCCAAGTACGACACCGTCTTTGGACCGATTGGGACAGCGGTCAGCCTGCTCGTATTCCTGTACTTCTCGAGCGTGGTCCTGCTCCTTGGCGCGGAGGTCTCGCGCGCCAGCGCCCAGGAGCTCGATTCCGAACGGCGACCCGCCGAGGAACCGGCCCTCGAACCGTTCGACTTGCCCAGCGAAACGCCGGGGTAGTACGGTGTAGTACATTCGTTGCCGTCACGCGGTGGCCCGCCCGGGTTACCATCCGCCGCGGCAATCGCACGGGGCACAGGGGCATTGCATCGAGCTGGGGTTTGCGCCGCATGACGCGGCGATCACGTCTGGCCGCCTGCTTGGTGGCACTTGTGGCGGTCGGATGGCTGGTCGTCGGTGTCGAGCCACGCTCGACCGCATTTGCGTCAGATCCGATCCTCGATGCCAAGGCGAAGCAGGCACAGCTTCAAAGCCAGCTGAGCGCGCAAAAGGCGCAGCTTGCAGCCCTTCGTGCTGATGCGGCCAGGCTGAGCAACGCCCTCTCCTATGCCAAGACGCAGCTTGCCTCGGTCAGCGCCCAGTACGAGAAGGTCGCGAACGTCCTGAGCCAGGTCAAGCAGGAGGTCGCCGACGTCCAGGGCCAGCTCGCCGCCTTGAACGTCCAGATCGCGACCCTGGACACGCAGCTCAAGCAGATCGCGGCCGACATCGTCACCCAGACGCAGGAGCTCGGCGATCGGGAAGCGCTCCTCCAGGACCACCTCCGTGCCGCGTACGAGCAGAGCCAGACCTCGCTGCTGGAGGTGCTGCTCTCCTCGAAGTCCCTCGACGACGCCACCAACCAGGTTGGCTACCTGCTCACCATCAGCGATGGCGACAAGGCCCTGGCCGACGAGATCACGGCGCTGCGTCAGTCGCTTCAGATCAAGGAGCAGAACCTGCGCGACGGCCGGGCGGCCCTCAAGGACGCACGCGCACAGGCCCAGATCCAGGAGCAGCAGCTGGTCGCCAAGCGGGCCGAGCTGACGACCCTGCAGGCTCAGCTCGCGACGTTGAAGCGCGCGTGGGAGGCGCAGAAGGCCCAGCAGGAGGCCGCGCTCAATGCGTCGCTCAAGGCAGAAAAGAGCCTGCAGGCGCAGATCGGGAAGATCGAGGCTGCAGCGGCCGCGCAGGCAGCGCTGGTCAAGAAGCTGCAGGCTCAGCAGCTGGCGGCGTCACAGATCGGCCCGGACGGACTGCGCTGGCCTGAAGTGGGCTATCACATCACCCAGTTCTTTGGCCCCACCACCTTCACGCTGGAGCCGCCGTACACGTACCAGGGCGTCTACTACGCGCACTTCCACACCGGCCTCGACATGAGCGTGGGCTGCGGAGCGCCCATTTACGCCTCTGGCAATGGGACAGTTGCAGCCTCAGGCCAGCCGCTGGCTCCCTACGACAGCGCGTTCGGCGTGATCCTGAACCACGGCGGCGGGCTGCAGACCTGGTACTGGCACATGCAGCCGCGCGTGGTGGTTTCGCCCGGCCAGCACGTCACCGCCGGCCAGCTCATCGGCTACGAGGGATCAACCGGCTTCGCAACCGGGTGTCACCTGCACTTTGCGGTAAACCTGAACGACAGCTGGCGTAATCCGCTCGCGTACCTGCCGTAGGCAGTCTTCTTCGTTCGGAGGGAGACGGCTGAACGCCCAGGGCCAACGGGCGCTCGGCCGCTGAAACGACCCGGCTAGGCGACGGAGACGCGCGCGCGCACAGCCGGAAGGTAGAGCCGGTCCAGGTACTCGTGCAGCATCCGTGCGGTGCTGAACTGCCAAAGAGAAGCCTCAGCCGCGGCGCGCATGGTGTCGAGCCAGGCGCGCGGGTTGCCATCGGGCTCGCGCTCGAAGAAGCGGGGGATGATCTCCTCCTCTAGGAGCCGATAGAGCTCCGCCGCGTCTGCCTCGTCCTGGGCTGCCTCCTCGTCGAGCGGCTCCCGCCCACCGATTGCCCAACCGTTGCGGCCGTTGAATCCCTCGTCCCACCAACCATCCAGGATGCTCGCCGAAGGGACGCCGTTGATGGCCGCCTTCATCCCGGACGTGCCTGAGGCCTCCAGGGGACGGCGCGGGTTGTTCAGCCAGATGTCCACGCCGCCCACCAGGAAGCGGGCCACGCGCATGTCGTAGTCCTCGAGGATGAAGACCCGGCCGCGCAGCAGGTCGGAGCGGCTCAACGTGAAGATACGCTGGATCACCTGCTGCCCTGGCCGATCCGCGGGGTGGGCCTTGCCGGCCAGCACGACCTGGACGGGCCGCTCCGGGTTCGAGAGTAGGGCCGCTAACCGCCGCTCGTCGTGGAAGAGGAGATCTGCTCTCTTGTAGGTTGCGAAGCGGCGAGCGAAGCCGATGGTCATGGCGTCTAGGTTCAGCTGGCCCTGGACCTGGCGCAGCACGTCCGGTGATTCGCCATGTCGCGCAAACTGCCGTGCCAGACGCCGCTCCGCGAATCCGATCAGCTCGCGCTTCTGTTGCTGATGCGCGCCCCACAGGTCTGCGTCGGCGACCTTGGCGACCTGCACGACGGGTTCTGGGCCAGGGAGGTCGGAGGCCAGTGACAGGCCGATGGCCCGCTCGTACACGCGACGCAGCGGCCGGCCCAGCCACGAGGCGACGTGCACGCCGTTGGTGATTGCCATGATCGGATGGCCGGCGACGTGCTGCCACGTTTCGGTGGCGGTCATGGCGTGGAGCTGGCTCACCGCATTGGTGTCCGCCGCTTGGCGCAAGACGAACGCGGTCATGTCAAAGGGCGCTCGTGGCTCATCGGTGTTCCCGCGTCCGAGCTCGAGGAGCTCGTCAGGATCGCACGCCGTCTCTGCAAACCAAGGCGCCAGGTTCTTGAGCATGAGCCCGCGCTCGAAGACCTCGTTGCCCGCGGGGACGGGCGTGTGAATGGTGAAGACGGCGTCGCGCCCGACCTCCGCCAGCGCGTCACGGATCGGGCGCGACGGATCCTTTGCGACCAGTTCCCGCGCGCGTTCGAGCAGCAGGAAGGCGGAGTGGCCCTCGTTCAGGTGCCATACGCCGGGCTTGATGCCCAACGCTCGAAGCGCCCGCACGCCGCCGATGCCCAGGATGATCTCCTGGCAGAGTCGCATCTCGCGGCCGCGCACGTACAGGATCTCGGTGATCGGCCGGTCTGCGGCGTCGTTCGTGGGAATGTCGGTGTCGAGCAGCAGCAACGGCACGCGGCCGACCTGTGCGACCCACACCGCGGCTTCCACCGCGCGGCCGGGAAATTCGACGCTCACCCGGAGGGCTGCGCCGTCCTTGCCCCGTGCCCGGCGCAGCGGGAGGTTGGGCGGATCCAGGTATGGCTGGTTGTGCTCCTGGTGCCCGTCGGCATCGATCTGCTGGCGGAAGTATCCGTGCCGGTACAGCAGGCCGACCGCCACGAAGGGGAGTGCCGCGTCCGAAGCGGACTTGCAATGGTCGCCCGCCAGGATCCCAAGGCCGCCCGAGTAGATCTGCATCGACTCGTGCAGGCCGAACTCGGCGCAGAAGTAGGCGACCGGAGCCGGCAGCTCGCGTTGTGAATCGGTCGCGACATCGCGGCGATACCAGCTGTCGGATCCGTTCTCGAGGTAGCGGTGGAACTCGTCGAGCAGACGGCTGGCGTCCACCATGAAGTCTTCATCCGCGGTGAGCTCCGCCCAGCGCCCGGCATCGGTCCCACGCAAGACGGGGATGGGGTTGCGGTATCGGGCCCAGGCGGACGAGTCTATCCGTCCGAAGAGCTGTCCAGCTCTCGGAGACCAGCTCCACCACAAGTTGTACGCCAGCTCGCCCAGGCCTTCCAGGCCGCTCGGCAGGTTCATGTCGAACCCGGGGAGCGTCGGAATCTCTACGGGCGCGCTCACAGGCTCACAAGGTTCACGGCTGTGGATCATACCGATGGCGCAAGGCCCGCCGCGCCTCCGCGACGACGTTGGCCTCGGGGATGTGGTGCGCGCAGGCCCCGCCGCGGGTATTGCGTGGCGAACGGCAGGGTTTACCCTATCGGCCCCGTGATCGAAGGCTACTCGGTCGACGAAGCGGCATCAGTCCTGGGCGTTCCCAAGGGGCGCGTCTGGGAGCTGCTCGCGCGCGGGGTCCTTGCCGGCACCCCGGAGGACGGGGGCGGCATGCGCGTCTACCTGCAGGGTCGACCGATGGAGCCGATCGTAGGCAGACCGCCGGAGGGCCATCCCGGTGAGGCCACCTCACGCCCTGTAGGCGGGAACGGCAACGGTGGTGAGCACGGACAGCCCGGATTCGAAGCCTCTCCGTTCCGTGAGCTGCTGACGGAGTTCCGCAACCTGACCGAGCGCTACGGACAGGCCCTGCTGGCGCTGGGTGAGGCCCGAGGCGAGGTTGCCTCGCTCCGCACGCGCGTTGAGCTGCTCGAAGCCCGCATCGATCTGAGGCTTCCGTCGGCGCCTCCTCTCGTGCAGTGGTCGCCGCCGCAACAGCCCATTCCGCAGGAGCCTGAAGCTCCGCGCGACCGCATGGAGCCCATGCCAGAGCCGATGCCGGAAGCCGCTGAGGACCAGGCGCGTGCGCAAGATGAGCCTGAGGCGGCTTCAGGCGACTTCGAGAGCTCGATCCTCGCGGCCTCGCTTGAGGAAGAGCCGATCTCCGAGGTCGACGAGGCGCGCGCTCCTCCGATGGAGCCTGAGGCGGCGCCCGCGGAGGCAACGGTGGGCAAGTCGTCCCGGCGGCGGCGTCGGCGGCAGTCCGCGAGATCGGCCACCAAGGAGTTCCCCGCGGCCCTCGCCCGCGCGCAGGACCCGACGGTCTCGCAACTTCCGGGCGGCGACGAGACCCAGACGGCATTCAGCGAGCTGCGCCAGCGAATCCGCCGCGAGTCGCTGACCGACGAGGCTTCCGAACCCATGGAGGCCCTCGCAGAGGAGCCGGAGGACGCGATGGGTCTCGGCGAGATCGCCGCACCGGCGGAGGAGGTTGAGCTCGACTCGCTCATGGCCGATGACGAGCTTGGCGGAAGCATGCACGGAGCAACCGTGATGGACGCCGTCACCCTCGCACCGGCGGAGCCGCTCCTCGAGGCGGAGCCGCTCCTCGAGGCGGAGCCGCTCCCCGAGCCGGGGCCGTCTCTGATGGATCAGGAATCCCAGGCGGCGGCCCAGCCGCTCGGTCCGGAGGAAATCGGGCCGATCCAGCAGGCGGAGCTGGAGATCCCGGAAGCGTCGGCGATCACGGTTGAACCCCTGCAGGCGGCCGTAGAGGCGGAGCCGGATAAGCCTCCAGAGGATCTCCGGGCCCTGGAGCCAACACCCATTGCGCAGGAGCAGGAGATCGCTGCTGCGGAGCCGAACGAGCAGACGGTGGCGGCGGCGCCGGCGTACAGCCATGAATGGGATGAGCCCGACTGGATCGCTGAGGAGGACGTCGACTGGGGTGCTGGCCAGGCAGAGGCCCCGCGCGAGCCGGTCGCGATGGGGGAGAGCCCGGAAATCGGGTGGGACGAGCTCCCGGCCGCGACCGGAATGGCACCCATCGAGCAAGCCGCGGAGGGGGAGGCCGCGGAGGATCAAGGCGTTAGCGACCTGAGCGAGCCGAGCGAAACGAGCGACCTGAGCCAGTCGACGGCTCTCGCGGTCGACCTGGAGTTCGCTGCATCGCCGTCGCCCGAGGCTCCGGAACGGCGCGCGATCGAGGTCGAAGCGGACGCACCTCCATCTGTCGCGGATGCACCCCGGGAAGGGCCGACAGCCGCCCGCGAGGATCTGCCGCCGGAGGCCGGTTCGGTGACCGCCCAGTCGTCCGAGGAAGAGCTCATGTGGCTGGGCGACGAGTTCCGAGCAGGACCGACAGCCTGGAGCGCTCCGGGGCGTGCCACGACGATTCCCAAGCCGATGGCGCCGGAGGCGCAAGGCACGGTGTCCGCGGCGGAGGACGAGGCCCTGGCCCGTCTCGCGGTGGAGCGGGGATGGGATGACGAGGAGCTCCATGCGATTCGTTCTCTCCTCGCACAACCCGTGCGTACCTCGGTCGAGGAGACCCAGGAGGACGAGACGCGGTGGGACGCGATGGCACCAGCCCTGCCCCAGGTCCTTCCACGAGTATCCGTAGCGCCGCCCCAGACCGAAGACACGCATGGCAGCGAAGCCGCGGACGTCGGCCCAAACAGCGCCGAGGCGCTGGAGTCGGATGCGCGCGAGGAGGAGGCGTTCGATTGGGAGCAGGGCCCCTCGGCGTGGAGCCCTCCGCCCACGGCGCGCGCGTCGCTCGAGCTGCCAGGTGCCGTGGAGCTCGATCAGGCGATGGCCGCCTTCGAGGTGGGCGCGTGGTCAAAGGAGACTGCCGTCCACGACGATCCGCGTCCGAGCGACGAACCTGTCACCGGCGACGCCGCGCGGGGCGAGGAGCCACCACCACAGAACGTGCCGGAACGTCCAGCCTTTGCCCAGCGAGAGCCGGAGTCGAATGCAACTCGATCGGAAGAATCGAACACCACCCCCCGGTCAGATGTCACCACCCCTCCAGCTCCGCCGGCAGCCCGCCAGGCTTCGCCATCGGTCAATCCTGAGGAGCCTCCAGGAGGAGACGACGCAGATTGGCTGCGAGGGCGTCGGGGTCCCGCGGCCACCGCCTACCGCCGTCTGCGCCGACTCTTCCCCTAGCCGAGGGGTGAGCGGGGCCCGGATTCCAACGCTCGGGCCCGACGCAGGGGGTTGGGCCATTGGACGGCTCCTCTACCACTGACCGATGGCACAGCTGCACAGCTTTGGTGCCTCGTTCGTGCTCGGAGCGCTGGTGGTGATCGGGCTGGGTGCGGCCCTAATCGCGACTCACGGTGGCTCGCCCTGGACGAATCGCCTGCGAATCGGGCTGACGGTGCTCATCGGTCTACAGGTTGTCAGCGGCGTCGCGCTCTTCGCGGCGGGTGCCCGGCCGCGCGAGTCCCTGCACCTACTGTACGGGCTGGCAGCACTCGCGATACTCTCCATGGCGGCCACGTTCGCCAGCGAGGCGCCGCCGCGGCCACGGGCGTGGGTGTTGGCCAGTGCGTGCCTGATTCTGGTGGTGGTGGCCTGGAGGCTGGCCTCGACCGGTTAAGGCGGCAGCCGTCTTATCATGGGTGGACCGATGCCGAGGCTCCGCCTGCTCGCCATGGTGCTGCTGGCTGCCGGCGCAGTGGGTGCGCTGGTTCCCAACGCCCCGGCGATGGGGAACCAGACCGCCACGCCGTCGAGCGGGAGCCCCTCGTTTGGCGCCGAGGGCGACGTTTCTGCAGGACGGGCGGTCTTCAGCGCCCGATGCGCCAGCTGCCACGGAGCCGCGGGACAGGGCACCGCGCTCGGCCCCTCACTTATCGGGGTGGGTGCTGCCGCTGCCGACTTCGAGCTGCGCACCGGTCGCATGCCGTTCAGCGGGCCACCCGGCGCCCAGGCCGTACGGAAGCCGCCGGCCTTCGACGACGCCAGCATCCTGGACCTCGATGCCTACGTGGCCTCGCTGGGCAACGGGCCGGCAATCCCGCAGCCGCGAGTCGATCCTGACACCGTCTCCGCTGGACAACGCCTCTTCATCGCGAACTGCGCGCCCTGCCACGGCGCCACGGCCCGCGGGGGCGCGGTGGGTGGAGGGGCGTTGGCGCCCGCCCTCGATTTAGCCACCCCGGTCGAGGTCGCCGAGGCGATGCTGATCGCTCCAGGGGAGATGCCGGACTTCAGCGGGTTCTCGGACCATGAGCGAGATGCGGTGGTCTCCTACGTGGTCTTCATGCAGACCCAGCCCAACCCCGGAGGCGCCTCGATTGGCGGCATCGGCCCCGTCCCCGAAGGATTCGCGGGGTGGATCCTGGGCCTGGGCTTGATCCTGGTGGTCGTGCTGGTGGTCGGCCGCGATTGGCGAGGACGGCGGAGGTGACCGCCTCACGGGGCGTGGCGCTGGCGCTCGCGATCTCGATCGTCGCGTCACTTGCCCTGGTCGTGATCTACGTAGCGGACGGCAGCGTCCAGCTGCAGGGGATCGCGCTGGCGCTCGCGCTCGGCGGCATGGGCACCGCCATCGTCATCTGGGCGGTGGGGCTGATCGACGCGCCGATCGAAGTCGAGGAACGCCATTCCTTCATGCCGGCCCAACGGCCGGCCGCAGTGCCGGGCGTCGCCGCGGAGGAGATCACCCGCCGCCGCTTCCTGACCAGGCTGCTGACGGGCGCGGGCGCAATTCTCGCCACGGCGCTGGTGTTGCCGGCGTTCTCCCTCGGCCCGCAACCGGGCACCGATCTCTTCCGCACCGCCTGGGGGCGGGGCCTGCGGCTCGTCGACTCCGGAAACCGCCCGGTGCGGCCTGGGGACCTCGTGCTGGACAGCGTCACGACCGTCTTCCCGCAGGGCTTCGTGGGTCGAGCGGATAGCCAGACGTTGCTGATCAAGGTCAGGCCCTCCGACCTGGAGCTGCCGACCGGACGTGAAGCCTGGGTACCGGAGGGGTGTGTCGCCTACTCCAAGGTCTGCACTCACGCGGGCTGTCCGGTCGGCCTGTACCGGGCGAAGGAGCACCTCCTGCTCTGTCCGTGTCACCAATCCACGTTCGACGTCCTGCGCGGCGCGGTTCCGGTCTTCGGGCCTGCGGCCCGGCCGCTCCCGCAGCTGCCGATCGAGGTCGACGCGGAGGGGTACCTGGCGGCGCTGGGCGACTTCCCCGATCCAATCGGTCCGGGATTCTGGGACATGACCCATACGCCGGCGGATGGCGCTTGAGCCCATGTTGACCTGGATCGACGAGCGGCTCGGACTGGCGGCGTGGGCGCGCGCGGGCCTGCGCAAGGTCTTCCCCGATCACTGGTCCTTCCTTCTCGGGGAGGTCGCGCTCTTCTGCCTGGTGGTCCTGGTGCTCACCGGCGTCTTCCTAACGCTCTTCTACGTGCCCGATGCGACAACCGTCACCTACTCCGGGCCCTGGCCCCCGCTCCGCGGCCAATCCGTGTCGGCCGCCTTCGACTCCGTCATGCGCCTCAGCTTCGAGGTGCGCGCCGGGCTGGTGATGCGCCAGATCCACCACTGGGCGGCGCTGG
>Ga0207684_10007020_pt1 | contig 10185 bp, 10 predicted proteins | sample KBSK5501metaG_FD_184342 | JGI IMG/M metagenome (GOLD analysis project Ga0207684, IMG submission 184342) | Corn, switchgrass and miscanthus rhizosphere microbial communities from Kellogg Biological Station, Michigan, USA - KBS K5-50-1 metaG... | ecosystem: Host-associated > Plants > Roots >... | reverse complement strand
TGTGCGCGGTGAAACTGCCCTGCTCCCCGCGAAAGGTGAAGGTCGAGGCCGTCTGGAGCCAGGCATACCAGTCGCAGGAGTCCACCACGATCTGCACAAAAGACCCGTCCCGCAGGTCGGTGAGAATTCCATCCTGGATGATCGGAGAAACCTGAGCCATTGCTGCCTCCCTTGACTGCCGTCTGCAACCGCGCAGGGATTCCCGAACAGTATAGCACATGTTCGGGAATCCCTTCCAGAAGCGTTATACACTCAGGCAGCGGCACGGTTCTTCTTCTAAAAGAACGTTCTCTCGTGCTTCTTCTGAGAGGAAAAGAGGTGCGAAGGCGGTTTTCCGCCTGTTTGTTCTGGTACAGGTGAAGGACTTGTGCTCAGGCTTTCCAAGCTGTCTCAGAGCTAACGGCATAAAAAAACAGGTAAAAAACCTATTTGCGTTCTCGGTCAGAACTGTATCAGCCACCATTACAGAGTTTATGAACAATCTCACGCACTGAAGCGGTGATTGTGACGAGAACACAGAGCAAATGTCACGCAAAAAGTCGGTAAAGAAATAGGGATTTTCAGCATCGATTTCTGGTACATTTGTTCTTGGATCACGCGTGCGGTGATCCTTACTGGACACAAAGCCGCTGTTCTATTCACGGAGGTGTCGTCGCTGTAGTGCGTCCAACGGTCTGGTACCAGGTTGATCCTTCGGCCTGGTACTCCTATTTCTGATGCACGCCGGTAGCACATCAAGTCATACAGCTCTCGCCGGGAGAAATAGCAACGAACGATCGGGGTAGACATTTCCCTGTCTACGCTGAGCGTGGCAAAAGCAGACCCCTGCGAGATGGAAGGGCTTCCCTGATCGGTGTATTTCGCGCTACGCTGTCCGCCGCTATCGACACTATCGCACCTCTCCACCAAACAGCAGCAAACCACCATCGGTAAGACCGAGGAGACATGTTCTCCTCACGATAGAACAGGAGTCACGTTATGGACATTCTCACACAATTCGGCATCCAGGATATCGAAGATGCTTCGCTCAGTGACCGTCTCGCTGCATGGATAGCAGAGCAGCAACAGCAGCAATACCCTGCCCGGCACGCTCGGCCACGTATTGGCATGCTTGCTCCCAGTGGGTATGCGCGTGACGGCGGCTGGCCTGTCTACATCGGTGACGCCCCTACTGCATATGCCATTCTGGAAGCAGGGGGTTTTCCTTGCCTCATACCCACGCTTCCCTTGATCGAAGGCTTCGACCCGTTTCACCTGCTGAGCGATGAGCGTGCCTTTGCGCTGCTCTTTGGCCTGATCTGGCCGGTGATCAGGGAGCTTGACGGCCTGATTTTGACTGGTGGCGGTGACCTGTACTCCTGCCTGTATGGGCAAGCTCCTCACGCGCAAACTGAGACCCCTGATGTGTGGCGAGACGTGTGGGAGCGCTATATCGCACTGCTGGCCTGGTTGCTCTGTATTCCTACGCTGGGAATCTGTCGGGGGATGCAACTCATGAATGTGGTGCTGGGAGGGACACTCTACCAGGACCTGCAAGCACAATGGCCGAAAGAGCGTCCACCGTTGCTGCGCCATCGGGCACGAGGGCGGGTTTCATCCTCCAACTGGAGCATGCATCCCATTCGTCTGCATTGCCCGGAGAGCCGGTTAGCCCTGGCGGTGCGCGGGAGCAGGGAGTTGGATCGGCACGCTATCGACGCGGTGCTGTCCATGCATCACCAGGCAGTGGAGACCCTGGCACCGGATCTGGTGGTCTCTGCCTCTTCCCCTGATGGCGTGGTCGAGGCCTTCGAGGAGACCGCTTCCTCCCGCTGGTGGGTCGGGGTGCAGTTCCATCCTGAGTGGGTGACGCATCTCTCATGGTCGCTCGGCCTGTTCACCGCCTTGGTGGAGGCCAGTCGTTCTTATATGACCATTCCCCGCGAGGCGCTTGAACCCTTGCTCGAGGATATTCAGGGCTGGCTGCGCCAGCAGGACAGTGTGCTGATGCATCAACCGGTGTCCCTGACCCCGGTAGGTGGAAAGCAGAACGGCAGGCAGACGTCTACGCTCCCTATCTCCAACGGGAGATACAGGTAGTGGCAGTCAGATCCGGAGTCATGAACACACTGTGAGGACCTTATAGAACCATCAAGTGGTAGTTCGTGTCCCGTTCTTGAGTAAAAGGAGAACGACACCATGAGCCAACACTATCGTGTTGAGAAGGCCATCGACCCGGCCATCGGTAGGCGCTTGCAGGGCACCTGCTGGTTGCTCGCAGGACTGGGGATTTCGACTCTTCAGATGCTGCTGCTCGCCCAGGCATGGTCGCTGAGTCAGCAGGCTCTCGTGCCTGCGTGTATGGCAAGCACCTGGATACTCGGCGCGCTTTGCGGCGTGCGCATACGGACTAACGCCCGTCTTTGGGGAAGCTGTCTGTTGCTCTGCGTTCTGCTGTGGCAGGGCGGAACCCGGCTGGTCTCCTGGCAGGTGACGCTGCTGCCCACGGCGACAGAGCACCTGGGTGCTCTGGCACTTCTGGCGTTGGTCCTGGGTACGATCAGCACGGACTGGCTGTCCCAGAGGCGGCTCTGGTCACCCGCCGGTGAACGGGTGACGCTAGCACGAGCCTTGGTGGGAACCACCGCAGGCCTCTTCGTGGTGTGGGTGCTGGCCCCTTGGTCAGCTCTGCTCGGGCTGGCCTGTATCATCCCACTCCTGGCGTTCGACTTTTGGTCTGCTCGCCGTGTTCCTCAGTCTGGCGAAACGGGCGTGGTGGAGGCCTGGATCGGGAGATACTGGCGGGCAGAGCAACGGCCACTCCGGTTGCATACCGCTTCACTGCCCCGGAAGTGGTGGTGGTCGTATCTTGTCGGGCGTGCGCGGGAGTCGAAGGGATACATGCTGCTTACGCTCGTGGCCAGCAGCACAGCAGTGATTCTGGGAGCCGTCTGGAGCGCGGTGCCGACGGCCTTTGCAGCAGGGCTGCTCGAGACGCATGAGCTGGACAAGCTAGACTGGTTGCTCGGTGGACAGATCGTCGCGCTCGTCATTGGTGTACGTTGGTTCAGTGCTGCCCGTGGTGTGGTAGGCTTCCCTGATCGAAGGTTGACGCCAACCTGGCAGTCTCGTGGGCTCTCTCTTGCGCTCTTGATGCCGATTGTTATGGGTGGCAGTCTGGTGACGCTCGGCCTGCCTTTTCTCCAGGCTCCCTGGTGGCTGGCACTCAGCCTGGCAAGTTATACGCTGGCCGGAGCGGTCTGGGGCATCCTGCTCCCACGACTCAGGCCAAGCCTGAGCACAGTGGTGTTGGCACACCACCACCTCTTGCTCGGGAAAGGCATGGGACTGCCGGATACGCTGCAACTTGCGCATGAGCGTACACAAGAAGAGCATGTCACTCGACTGCTTGCCAGAGCCGAAGGCATACTGATTGCTGTCATCACGCCAGTGGTCGGGTGGCTGATTGACCTGCTGGGAAGCGTCGACATTACGCTGATGATGGCGGGCTCGTGTGTGGTGCTCTTCCTGGCATGCTCGCTCTTCGCCTTTGGCCTGCTCCGCAGGAGGCAGCATGTCAGATTCCAGTTGCACAGGACTCCCATGACTTACAGCTATGCTCCTGCAACACATAGAGCCTCTGCGAGAGGAATCCCTGGCGTGCTGTTAACAAACTAGAAGAAACCGTTTGCGTGTGAGAAAGGAAATGATGATGCTCCCCTATCCAACCTCAGTGTCTGTCCCATCAGTGAACATGATACCCGCGCAAGGCAATGGACGCCGCTTTGCCCGTCGCAAACGACACCTGGTAGCAACACTAACAGACGTGATTGATGCCGGGCTCAACACCAGGAAGTATGTCCAAGGCTCCTATGTCCGGGCTTTCGAACGGCGCATCGAAGAGCGCTGGCAGGTGGCTGCTGCGGTCGCCGTCAATTCAGGAAGCGCTGCCTTACGGCTTGCCTTTGAGGCACTGCACATCGAAGCTGGGCGTGAAGTGCTCGTACCGGCATTGACCTTTATCTCCACGGCTTATGCGGTTCACGATGCGGGCCTGGTCCCTGTGTTTGTGGACATCGACCCACACACCTTCACCATCGATCCCGCTGCAGTCGACGCAGCGATCACCGAGAAAACCGCAGCCATGGTCCCGGTTCATATGTATGGACAGATGGCGGATATGACACTGCTGCTGGATCTGGCAGACGCTTATGGTCTCTACGTGGTGGAAGATGCCGCTCAGGCCCACGGAGCTACCTACACCTGCGACTTTCCCTCGATGAGATATACCTATTACGCAGGTAGCATGGGCGATCTGGGCTGCTTCTCGCTCAACGGCGTGAAAAATATGGGTGGTCTCGGCGATGCTGGCCTGATCACGATTTCCCCACGGCTGGTGGCACGACGCCGTGAGATCACCACCCACCTGCGTGGCATGCGGGACCTGGGCCGATTCTCAATCCAGCGCTATGTGCATGAGACGTGGGGGTTACGAGCGAGAATGGATGAGTTCAGCGCAGCAGAATGCCTGCAGGAATTGTCGGAGCTAGACCGATGGAACGAGCGCCGTCGAGAGATAGCCGCACGCTACACCGCAGCGCTTGCGAACTCACCGCTGCAAGCGCCCATCACGGCTCCTGGTCGCCAGCATGTCTATTTCACCTATGTGGTGCTCTCTCCCTCCCTGGAGGCACGCGAGGAATTAGAGCGAGCTCTACAAGCGTCTGGCATTGAGGTTGCCGAGGCCTATACGCTGGTTCCTGATCAGACGCCGTACAGGACGGGGAAGCTGCCATGCAGGATAACAGGACTGAAGGAAGCAAGACAGGTCATGCAACGCGTCACGCATATCCCGCTCTACCCGGAATTAGAAGAAGCGGAGATTGATCGGATTGTGGCGGTCTTAGAGCAGGTGGCAGCACTCAATTGAAAGGAGTGGCAACCAGACCTACATGTGAAAACTGGGATGGTGCAGGATCATCCAACCAGTTCGAGAACAGCCAAATGAGCTTTATAGGACAGTGCAAGAAGTTGGAGCAGCGAGCGTTCAGTGGTTCTTGATTACTGACCACATCACATAGGAGGGTATAGCGCTTTTGCGCAGCCAGTTGCCGGAGGCATATATTGACGTACGGCTCGCCTTCAGACCGGAGTAGATGCAGGCGCTGATCGGCAGCTATACTGCTTTGATTGTACGCAGCCAAATACAGGTCACCGATGAGTTGCTGGAGGCAACGCCTCACCCCACAGGTGGTCGGACGGGCCGGCTCGGGACTGGACAACATCGATCTGGAGCCAACGACGAGGCGAGAGGTGATGGTGGTCAATGCCCCCTCAGGCCATCACGGCTGCCGAACAGACCATTGCGCTGCTGCTTTCGTTGGCGCGACACATCCCCGCCGCCAAGAGCAGCACCAAAGCAGTCAAATGGAAACCGAGCCGCTTCCTGGGCGTCGAGGTGCACCACAAAGTTCTCGGCATGCTTGGTCTGTGAAAGGTCGACAAGGAGGTGTCGTGCAGGGCTTGGGCATGCGTGTGCTGGCATAATAATTTAAGGAATCACTCCATGTCCCACAAGGGAAGCGCAGTAGCCTGCGGGGTTCGCTGCACCTCATCCCTGGACAGCAGATTGGACACCGAGACGCCCAGCAGGCGAACAGGCCTGTCCCCGCCGTCTAGCTGGGTCAGTAGTGTGCGGAGCATAGGCATCATCGCTTGTGCGTCCTGGAACCCGTTCGAGCGGCTAATGCTACGCGTGATGAGCTGGAAATCGCTCCATTTGACTTTGAGCGTCAGGGTCCTCCCTCGCAGATCCAGTTCGACCAGACGGTGTTCTACCTGCCTGGCGAGGTGTTCCAGGAACCTTTCCATGTGGTCCCGATCCACAAGATCACGCTCGAAGGTGACCTCCTTCCCGACCGACTTGCGTTCCCGCGTGGGTTCGACGGGACGATCATCCTCGCCACGTACAAAGCGATAGAGCTGGCTCCCTTGCTTCCCAAGCAAGGCACGCAGACGCCCCTCGTCCAGGCGTTTGAGATCGGTCCCGTTTGCTATCCCCAACTCCCTGAGCTTACCCGCGGTGATCTTGCCTACACCAAAGAATTTATCGATAGGCAGCGTATCAAGAAAAGCCGGGGCCTCCTCTGGGGTTTTAACCACTGTACTTTGAATCTACCTACAAGTGTTTTGTGTAAAATAAAAGGGGTCATCCCCACGGGATGCGCAACGAGATTTAGCTCATCAGTAAATTGGCTTGAGAGCATTCTCTCTGATCCTCCTGTTTCCAGAGGGCAGAGACATTTCTGATCCCTTGCCAGAAACATGCGCGAGCATTGAGTGAGCCTGTGGAGGCACCTCAGAAAAATGTGTAGCTCGTTGCGCATCGCGTGGGTAATCCCCACGCGATGCGCAACGAGCTACGCTAGCAAGCGAGCAGGCAAGGAAGATCGGGTAAACTCGTGCTGAAAGTGGCTGGCCTCTGGCATGCTACACGGACATTTGCTTCCCGGGAAGAGGAAATCAAGGAAGGATGCTCCTAAACTGGCTTGCCTTCCCAGATCAAACTCGTGATGTATCCTGTGGAAAACACTGCTGAACGTGTGCAATGAGCACGCTGATTTACAGCTGCCGTATCAGATGAATGTCTTCCGGCTCCAACGCATAGAGTTCTTTGTGGACCTGCTTTGCAAGCACAAAGCCCTGACTCAGATAGAAGCCGATGGCAGACTCGGAAGGGGTGGCCGAGACGTAGAGCTGGCCTGCTCCAGTTGCTTTCGCCAACCGCATGGTTTCTTGTGTCAGTTGTGCTGCGATGCCTTGCCGCCGGGAGTCTTTACTCACAAAGAGTGCCACTAAGTGAGCCATCCCTTCCGTTAAGTGATACTCAAGCACGGCAATCCCAACGAGCCTCTTGCCGTCAAAGGCCCCAAGAGCAACCCCTCCTCGTTCGAGGACGGCTTTCCACCGTTCAATGTAGTTCCCCCATGCAGCGGTGTTCCGCTGACCACGATGCCATGTTTCACGCTTTGTGGCGATCTTCCCCTCACTGTAGTGGTAAACGAGGTGCCCGCTTTCTGATACATCGATTTCTTCTACCCTGGTCAGCTCTTCTGGACCCATTTGCCTGATGCTTCCCATGCCTGTTCTCCTACCGTGTTTGGTAAAACTTTGCACCCAGCAAATGGAGACCATGCCATTGCGGAGTACCCACACCCGTCATACGTACTGGTATCTGAAAGACAAGCCGTAGGGATCCTTTCCTCTCCCTTGACAAGTCTATCTTAGCACACTCGCAAACGCGTTGCGCATCCCGCGGATGACCCACCAGAGGCGCAACGTGCTACCCCCCAGGAGAGCGTGAGACCAGGTTGAGGTAGGCAGCGACGTGTGGAGCCACCCCAAAGAGCGTGATCCGAAAGCGCGTGCTGGGACTCGTCAACCGATTGCGCGCTAGGCGCTCGCGCCAACTCAAGCGCGCATGAGCACGCTGGGCCCGTGTCAACACCTGGGGGCGCGGCGGCGGGGATGGCGGAAGGAGAGGCGGAACCTCTTCCTCTTCCAGCTTGACCTGCTGGATGCGTAAGGCCTGAAACCATCTGCGTCGAATGGCGCGACCGCCCACATCACCCCAGCGGAGTTCGCACGGCGCTTCAAGCGGGTGTTCCTCCTCGTGCTCCTGCCACGGGGTGACTTTGGGACGACGGACGGGCTCCAGATGGGTGCGGATGCCACTGACCTGCCTGGGCATCTCCCCCGAGGCGTTGCGGCCGATGCACTGTTGGGCCAGAGAACACGTGCGACAGTCTCCGATCTTGGCCGAATAGCAAATGCGTAGGTTGCCATTGCGCAGCGGAACCCGGCTGCGCACATGTAACAGCTTGCCGGCCGGACAGCGCAGCGTGCCTTCATCCAGTGGGACAAAATCCTTGCCCGAGAAGCGCCCGCGGCATTTAGCCCACTCCTTCGCCATCTCCACCGGGCCATACGTCTCGACCACTTCCTCCTCGACCAGGGCTTCGGACGAAGGCTCAGCCGGGGCAGGCTTTGTCGCCTCTGGAGAGGCCACCTCGTCCACCAGGCGCGTCTGGCGCATCTCGGGCTGTTGCTGGACGTGGCCCAGTTCCAAGCGCAGATTCCACACCCATTGCGAGACGATCTGCCAACACTCCTGCCCATGGTGTGTATAGGAACACCAGCGATCGGGGTCTTGCTCGACATCTTCATCGGCCAGCACCGTCTCAAAGGAACCGCGATGCAAATAGAGCTGCACCACATCGGCGGCCGTCAAGCAGCGGACGGGATGGGAGGTCACGAACAGTTCGTAGACATGCTCTCCCACCTGCTTGCCGACCGTCACCGGCTCCCCATCAGCCGGGGCCGCGCGCCTGGTGACAATCACACGGCAGCGCAACTCCTGCTCAAACAAGGGCTCCAGCCAATCCGAGAGGTAGCCCACGTCGTAGACTTCCCGGCGCACGCCGGTCTCGGGATGCACCAGTTCGAGGTCATACGGACCAGCGAGCCGCGCCTGGACCTTGGCATGCGAGAGCAACTGATAGTCGCGCGCACGGGTGAGGAAGCCCAGTCCGGCCTGCTGGATGCGGATCAGCACCGAGGCGTTGCCATATAAGCCATCCAGCCGCAGTAGTCCCTGGGCGAGCGGCAGGCCTTTGCTGCGCAGATACTGGCTGACCACCCGGCAGGCGGCCTGCAGCTCGGCCACGTAATCGCCGTTGCCTTTCCCGGCGAAGGTGCCCAGCCACTGCTGAGTGTGGGCCTGCAAGATGGTGGTGCGGGTGCGCACGACTTCTCCACGCTTACGCCCGGTATAGCCAGGGGCACACACCTCCTCCAGGCGGCGCCGCGGGGTCGGCACCTCTGGCGAGATGGCCAGGGCGCGTTGGCGGGCCGCTTGTCGCGTGCCATCCACATCCACAATCACCAGTCGCTGTCCCCCGCGATCAGACAAGCCACCGAACTGCTCCGGGGAGAAGCCATGCTGTAAGTAATCCTGCTCAAAGAGGGTGCGTAGTGCTTGTACACACGGCTCATCGATGGCGGCCAGGAAGCGACTGAGCGTGGCGCGGTGGGGCAACTGCTCGCGGCCAAAGAGCGCCATGAACGGCCGGGCAAAGGGCGCCAGGCGCTCGAAAAAGGCTTCGAGGGTCGGCTCTCCACTGATGGCATAGCCGAAGAGCACCGCGAGAAAATCGATCACCTCGTACTCTCCGGCCCGCCCTCGCGCCAGATGCACCTGGTCACACAGCGCATCGAGGATGCCACGTTGCGCGAGGTGCCGGGCCACTAAGGTGACTTCCGCAAACCAGGCGGGAAGCGAGGGAACGTCTTGGGGGCAGGTTTGGATCTCAATGGAAGCAGTGGCAACGACGGACATGAGCACCTCCTACAGCAGCAAATGTCCGTGTAGTATGCCAGAGTTAGGTCAATTCAGCACCCACTTACCCAATCTTCCTTGTCTGATTGCTTGCTAGAAGAACTCGTTGCGCATCTCGTGGGATTACGTTGATTACACTGATTACGCTGATGTTAGTATTCCATCAAACATATCCCATCCGGATAAAGCTCCTCCACAAGCAGATGCTTCTTTGCAGCCCTCCTCAGCGCCGGAAGCACATTTCTCTCAGAGTGAAGGTGTGCAAGGCGACATTGCTCTTCATCCCAACGATGCGTCTTCCGGAAAAGCACGGGCAGGTCCTCTTGCCCCAGGCAAGAAGCGTTGTCCCCATCACCCATATGCGCGCTGGATCCGCTTTGATCCATCCGGTCAAGCCTGGTGCGATCATATGGATTGCTGGGATTGCTACCGGCTCATGAAGATTGGCGAGGCACTGGATTACAGGCCCCTCTCGAAATATACAAGAGGAATTGTCGCCCTTGAGCAAGGCATTGACGCCTGGTCTTCCTTCGTGACCTCCCAGGGATCCCTCGCGGTGCTTAGCGCAACAGAGCATGCCATCGCCTTTTGCAAAGCTCTGGGGCTTGAGGTTCCAGATCTGTCGGGTGAAGTGCAGCGTCTGGTGTCGGCATGGGAATGAGAAATTATTCCCCGCAGGACCAGGACATATGTTCATAGTTTGCTTCTTCCAAGACTATAAGAAAGAATATGACTACACAATGCTCGTAGCAGGTTTGCCAACATCTAAGAACAGAAAGGGAAGGCTTTATGGCACGACGCGGACATGG
>Ga0207684_10007019_pt1 | contig 10186 bp, 7 predicted proteins | sample KBSK5501metaG_FD_184342 | JGI IMG/M metagenome (GOLD analysis project Ga0207684, IMG submission 184342) | Corn, switchgrass and miscanthus rhizosphere microbial communities from Kellogg Biological Station, Michigan, USA - KBS K5-50-1 metaG... | ecosystem: Host-associated > Plants > Roots >... | reverse complement strand
GCCCTAAGCGTGTTTGTGCTCTTCGAGGAACTTTTCCGCGTCGATCGCCGCCATGCAGCCCGATCCGGCGGCCGTAACCGCTTGCCGGTAGCGATGGTCCTGCACATCCCCCGCGATGAACACGCCGGGGGTATTCGTGATGCTTCCATGCTTCGCAAGCAAATATCCGTTCGCGTCCATGTCCAGCTTGCCCTTGAACACAGTGCTGTTCGGGTCATGCCCGATGGCCACAAAAACTCCATCCACTTCGATCTCGCGGCCTACGCCGCTTTCCGGATTGCGTAGCTTCACGCTGCTGACAAGTCCTTGCGGCGAAGAAATCTCTTCGACTACATACGGCGTCACAAATTCCACTTTTTCATTTAACCGCACGCGGTCAATCATAATCTTTGAAGCCCGGAAGTCGTTTCGCCGGTGAATCAGGTACACTTTGCTCGCATATCGCGAGAGAAAGTTCGCTTCCTCCATCGCGGAATCGCCGCCCCCAACCACGGCAATCGGCTTTCCGCGGAAGAAATATCCGTCGCACGTCGCGCACGTGGAAACTCCGCGTCCAATCAATTCTTTTTCGCCCTTCAATCCAAGCAGTCGCGCCGAAGCGCCCGCCGCAACGATCAATGTCTTCGTTTCCAATGTTTCACCGGCCACCGTGACGCGGAACGGACGCTCCCTCAGGTCCACTTCCGTCACCGCACCGGCCCTGAACTCTGCGCCAAATCGCGCTGCTTGCCTTTTTATGTTCTCGATCAGCTCTGGTCCAAGAATCCCATCCGGGAAACCGGGGAAATTCTCCACGTGCGTCGTTAACGAGAGTTGTCCGCCCGGCTCATGCCCTTCGAGCACCACTGGCTTCAAATTCGCGCGCGCCGCATAGATAGCCGCCGTCAGACCTGCGCATCCGCTCCCGATAATTACTACGTTCTCCATTCTCAAAGTTCTCCCCTAGTTAGATTCCTCGAGCGGCTCATCAGCTACAAACGCGACTCGGCATTGTACCATCGCCCATTGTTGAAGCTTTGCGACACGAAACCGGGCGGAACCGTCCATTTTGGAGACCAGTTTGCCCTTCGAAATTCCTTCCAGTCGATGTCACCGAATGCCGTATCCTGTCGTCTAAATAGACCGACGGTGTGTTGGTGTACGCCAAATTTCTCTCCAGGAGACCACCCGATGGATCCGCGCTACCCGATCGGAAAGTTTCAGCCACCGCTCGATGTCACTCCTGCACTACGTCAGCAAGCGATCGAAATTATTGCCGAGACTCCTTCCAGTTTTCGCGCCGCCGCGAGTGGCCTTTCGCCCACGCAGCTGGACACGCCCTATCGCGAAGGTGGATGGACCGTTCGCCAGGTTATTCACCATGTCCCGGATAGCCACCTCAATGCGTACATCCGTCTTCGTCTCGCGCTCACCGAAGAGCAACCAACCGTCAAACCGTATGACGAAAATATCTGGGCGCAATTGCCGGACGCAAAGGCCGGTCCCGTCGATGTGTCCTTCGCGCTTCTCGATGCTCTTCATGATCGGTGGGTTCGGCTCTGGCGTTCTCTCACCGCGGATCAATTTGGCCGCGTCCTCGTCCATCCCGATCACGGGCCGCTCACTGTGGACTGGCTACTCTTTCAATATGCCTGGCACGGCCGCCACCACATTGCGCATATCACCGAACTTCGCAAACAAAAATCCTGGTGATTCCACATTCGCGCCAGCCATTTCTTGCAATGCCCTTATGTTTTGATGGGAGCTACCAACATCGTTAGCCGTGCGAGTGCCGCAACCTCGAATGGCGTTTGCCCGGTCGATCGGCGAGCGTGTGGCTTCGCGTAGTTCGAATTTCGTATTTCGAGTTTCGCTTTTCGAAATGCCCGTAGCTATAGCGCCGCCGGCAAATCGCTCACATCATTCGGCCGACCGCTACCCATCAATTGCGCCAGGCGCTTCGTTTCGCCCTTCAGATAGGCGTCAAAAAACGCGACTCCGTATGCCTCAATAGATGTCTGATACCTTCGATTCAAATTGGTCCAGGCGAAATGCCCCGCGCCTTCAAACTCCACCTAAAATTTTGGCTTGCTCGTTTTGTCGTACGCCCCGCCCGGCTTCCGCACCAGCGGCGACTCGCCCAAATCCCGCGTGCCGCCTTGGTACATCATCGGCACTTCCATCGTTCCCAAGTCGCCCTTCGCAACAAAAGGTGAACAGTGCGGCGAGAGCGCCAGTGCTGCCTTGATTCGCGGATCTTTCCACGAAGCCCAGCCGCCCAGCAAACCTAACACCGTATAGCCGCCCAGTGAGTGACCGGCGATTCCCACGCGGCTCGCATCCACCGGAACGCCTTCAAACGATTTCGCCGCCAGCACGGCATTGAGAACCGCTTCCATGTCGTCGCGCCGGTCGCGATATGTCGCGTCGCTCCATTTCTCGGCGTCGCGGAACGGCGCTTCTGGTTTGTGCATTCCGTCGTCCTTGTGCCGAGCGCTTCCACATCGTGCGTCCCGATGATTTGGCGCAAGCACCAGGTAACCCGCTTTCGCCAGCGCCTGCATCAAAAACACGCTCTGTGTATTGCAACCTCCAAACCCGTGCGAAAACAAAATCAGCGGATGTCCGATCGCTCGAGCCGTGCCTAATGGCCTCCACACGGCGACGTCTCTTCCCGCAACACTGATATGGTTTGCTTCCTGCGCACTGCACGCCCAAAGCGCGAGCACAAAAAAAACCAGGACGCCGGCTGCCAATTTACGTTTCATGCTCGCAGTATAATCGCGCCGCTTTCGCATACAGCGTAAGGAAGTGTCGCGATTCCCAGAACAACACTCCCGCGTCCTTGCGCGTGGCGGCGGCCTGACGATTGAGGAATTAGGACCTGCCGGGCTTCAAGCGCTCGTCGCAATCTCGTACAGGTACTCCACGTGCGAATACGCGGCGCCGTCAATTCCTTGCACCTTCGGATTCTTCGATTCGATCACGTAATATTCATCCGGCGCATGTGCGCCATTTCCATGTCCGAGTCCAAAGTGACTTGCCGCCATCTTCAGAGGCTCGCCCGTAAACACATAGCCCGGCCACGAGCCCGCCAGCCTCGGCATCACTACCGGATCAATCCCGTGCCGTTTATAGACGGTCTCTTCTGCGACCATAATCTTTGCTTCCGCGGAAGTGCTGGTAGGGTCATAGCCGCCCGTCATGTTTACTTCGATGTCGCCGAATCCCTTTTTTGCCAGATGCGCCTTCAGCAATTCCAGCGATTCTTTCGCGGTCATGTCCGGCACCAAACGCAAATCCAGCTTCGCCACCGCGCGTCCCGGCAAAATCGTCTTCCCTCCCGGACCCGTGTACCCTCCAACCAGTCCTTCGATATTCACAGTGGGTTTCGACACCAGCAACTCCAGCGCTTGCTCCCAACTCACATCGTGGACCCAACGTTGAACGCCCATTCCCTTTTTGGCGGTATTTTCGTCAAGCCGCTTTGCCGCGACCGCGATCATCTTCTTCTCTGCCGCGCTCAGCGGCCGCGCCTTCGCTGTGTATCCCTCGATGGCCGGCTCGTTTCCGTCCGGTGTCACAAGCGTCGCCAGCGCTTCCACCAAATGCCACGCCGGACTATCCAGCCGCGCTTTATTGCTCGAATGCACATCGCGTCGCGGACCGCGTCCCCACTTTTCTCCGCTCGACACCAATTCCAGCTCGATCACACCCTTCGCGCCCAGGTATGTTGTCACCGATCCATCCATGTCCTGCGCTGCGAACGGCATCGTCACGCCCACGCACTTCCTCAGCGCTTCCAGGACCTGCGGTCGGCGCACCACCTGCGGAAAATGTGGCGATCCAATCTCTTCTTCGCCTTCCGCAACAAGAACCAGATTCACCGGCGGCTTTTTTCCGGCTCCTCGAATCGCATGCAGGGCTGCCAAAAACGTCGCCTCTGGTCCTTTTTGGTTCACCGCCCCACGGCCCATCATCACTTTGCCCAGTCCCGGCTTTTCGACCAGCGCCGCTTCGAATGGCGGCGAGGTCCACTCCGACGGGTCGGCCTGCTTCACGTCGTACATAAAATAGAGTCCCAGCGTCTTCGGCGCTCCTGCGTCTAAGGTTGCAAACACGCCAGGCTGGCCGTCCGTCGTCATCTTCCACACACCGCCAAATCCGGCCTCGCGTAGCATCTGCATCATCAACTCGCAGCCTTCATGCATCCCGCGGTTTTCCGCCGCAATGGATGGCAGCTTGATCCACGTCCGCAGCCGCTGCACGGACTCGTCATGCCTCTTCTCAATCTCGGCGCGGATCGCGTCGGCGTCTTCCGCTCCCAAACCCGGAATCGCGCTTCGCGACATTCCCAACTTCTCCGCAACGAACCCAGTCATCCATTTCGGAGTCCCCATCGCGGCAACCGCCGTCGCGCCCGCTCCCTGCAAAAACTCTCTGCGCGCCGTATCTTCCGGATTTTTCTTCCCCGCCATCAAATCCTCCCCGCAACGGGCTTTATTCTGAAATTTATTTTGAGTACTTGTACTTTTATGTCTTTTTGCTTTTTGACTGCTCTGCCTCAAGTTCTTTCTTCAGCGCTTTCCCTTTTCGGAACCACGGCCTCTCCACCCGCTGCATGTATCCCGGCAGCGTCCGCTTCTTTGCCATCAATTTTTCCACCCACTCTCGCGCTTCATCCGTTCTTCCCTGCGCTTTCAAAAACCACGCGTAGTTGTACAAAGTCTCCGGGGTCGTCGAATACTGCGTGGCGGGCGCAAACCAGTGTGCCGCCTTCTCCATCTCGCCCGTCCTTGCGTACGCGTCTCCCAACAATCCCGCCGCGCGATAATAGTCAAATTTCACGTCGGCGCAAGCCACTCTATCGAGATCAGGAATTGCGCCCACATAGTCCCCCAACCCGAGTGTACTTTTCGCGCGGCCATAAAAAGTGTGCAGCGTATCGTTCTGCGAGGCACTCGCCTTTCGCGTGCCATAGGCATCAATCGCCTTTGTAAACGCCTCGCGCGCTTTCTCGTACTTCTTCTCTTCCAAGTTCAGTTCGCCCAGCTCTTCGTAATTCCCCGCCGAAGGATTGTCCAGAATCTGCGTCTCGAGCGTCTGGATTCTCGACCTCCTCCCAAATCCCTGAAATACTCCGCCCAACAACCTCGCGTCCGGCGCAACCTCCACCAGCAAATACGCGCTCGCCCCAATCGGCCCGCCGATCAGGATGATCCACAACCAATAGTTCTCGGGCCGCCGCTTCACGAAGTGCACAATCGCCATGATCTGCAGCAAGACGCCCCAGGGATAAAACAGGTGGCTCAGCCCAAACATGTCCGCCCTTCCGGTCTACGTCTCATCTCAATGCTGCTGAATTGCACTTCACTATAAATCACCTGTCAATAGGAGTTGCGGTTCTCTCACCCATGCCTCTATGCGCCCCTTACCAGTCCCATAAATCCGAGACGGGTGCTATCATCCTTCCTGTTTTTCCGGAGCTTCCATGCATCGCCTTTCACTTTCCATCGGCCTCCTTCTCTCTCTGCTCATAGCGTCACCGAACCCGCTCCAAGCCGCCGACGCCAAGCCTCCGCTCCGCGTCGCCATAGCCGGCCTCGTTCACGGCCACGCCCAGGGATTTTTCTCCCACTCTCTCCACCGTACCGACATCCAAATCGTCGCCATCGCCGAACCCGACCGTGCTCTTTTCGATCAATACGCAGCGCAATTTCATCTCGACTCTTCTCTCCGTCACGCCGATCTTGACGAACTTCTTCGCACCACGCACCCGCAAGCCGTCCTGGTCTACACCTCCACCTATGATCACCGCAAAGTTGTCGAACTCTGCGCCCACTATTCCGTTCCCGTAATGATGGAAAAACCGCTGGCCGTCTCTTACGAAGACGCGCAAGCCATCGCCCGCGCCGCTCGCACGGCAAAAATTCAAGTTCTCGTCAATTACGAAACTTCCTGGTACCGCAGCAATCACGCCGCGTACGATCTCGTCCATTCCGGCACAATCGGCGATATCCGCAAGGTCGTCGTCCACGACGGCCACGAAGGTCCAAAAGAAATCAACGTCGGTCCCGAATTCTTAAAATGGCTCACCGATCCAAAACTCAACGGCGCGGGCGCGCTCTTCGATTTCGGCTGCTACGGCGCTGATCTGATGACCTGGCTCATGGACGGCCTGCGGCCACTTACCGTCACAGCAGTCACGCAGCAAATCAAACCTGACATTTACCCTCATGTAGACGACGAAGCCACCATCGTCCTCACCTACCCCAAAGCGCAAGCCATTCTGCAGGCTTCGTGGAATTGGCCCTTCAGCCGAAAAGATATGGAAGTCTACGGCCGCACTGGCTCGATCATCACGATTGCCGCCAACGACATCAGCGTCCGCCTCCCGCACGAATCACAGCCCGCCATGCGCGCCGCCGCTCCGATTCCCGCTCCCTACGACGACTCGCTCACATATCTCCGCGCGGTTCTCCTCGACGGAGCGAAACCCGACGCACTCTCTTCTCTCGAAACCAACGTAATCGTCACCGAAATTCTCGACGCCGCTCGCCGCTCCGCCTCCTCCGGTCGAACCGTCATTTTGCCGAAAGCGCCTTGAGCAAAACTCCGTTTGTTGCACCGCGACGAAAGTGACATCCATTTACATGCGCGCTAGCCAAAAGAACGGCACTAGAATTCACGCCTTCACAGGATTTCTTCTACTGTTCTTCTGCGCCTTGCTCTCACGCGCACAGGAACAAGGACCAGCCGCCGCGAGTGACGGATGGGGGGCTTACGGCGGTGATCCAGGCGGGCTGCGTTTTTCAAGCGCTTCCCAAATCTCGCGCAAGAATGTGTCCCAACTTAAGGTTGTGTGGACTTTTCATACTGGAGCCTTGCAGCAAGAAACCAAATTAATCCGCAAAGCGGCCTTTGAAACCACTCCGATTCTTTTTGAGAACAAACTCTTCCTCAGCACACCTTACGACAAGGTCTTCGCTCTTGATCCCGGCACTGGCGAAAAGCTTTGGGAATTTGATCCGCACGTCGATCTGACGCAGAACTACTCGGAGGTAACTTCGCGGGGTGTTTCCGTATGGCGCGGTTCCAAAGCGAAGCCGGGAGAACTTTGCGCACTTCGCATTTTTTACGGAACTCTCGATGCGCGTTTGATCGCCCTTGACGCCGAAACGGGAAAGCCTTGCCCGGAATTCGGCACAGGCGGGACCGTCGATCTCTCTGCCGATGCCTCCACCACACCGGAGTGGCGCGGTGGGTATCAAGTCACGTCCGCGCCAGCCGTTGCAGACGATCTGGTGATCGTCGGCTCGTCCATTGCGGACAACTGGAAAGTCGATGTCGGACGTGGGATTGTACGCGCATTTGATGCACGCACGGGCAAAGTGCGCTGGACCTGGGATCCAATTCCCTGGGCTAACGAAACCAATCCACACACCGGCGCTGGGAACGCCTGGTCGACTCTTTCTGTCGATTCAAAAAACAATCTCGTTTTCATTCCTACAGGAAGCGCGAGCCCAGATTATTTTGGCGGAATTCGCAGGGGCGACAACAAATGGGCGAATTCCGTCGTCGCGCTGCGCGCTTCCACCGGTGAATTCGTCTGGGGCTTCCAGGCTGTCCATCACGATTTGTGGGACTATGACGTCGCCTCTCAACCCACGCTCTTCACCTGGAAGGACGGCACTCCCGCCGTCGTGATCAACACAAAAATGGGTCACGTCTTCGTTCTCAACCGGTTGACTGGCGCTCCCCTGCTTTCCGTTTCCGAGCGGCCCGTACCGCAAAGCAACATCCCGGGCGAGCAAAGCTCGCCCACTCAACCTTTTTCCACGATTTCTCTGGTGCCAGAGAAACTTGCGCCCGGCGATATGTGGGGAAAAACGCCTGAGGACATCAAGTGGTGCCAGGAAAAGATCAAAGCATCCCGCTGGGAAGGAATTTTTACTCCTCCGAGCCTTCAAGGCAGTGTTGTGTTTCCCGGAAACGTCGGCGGCGTCAACTGGGGTAGCGCTGCCTACGATCCGGAGCGCCATCTCATGTTCGCCAATACCAACCGTCTGATTGCCTGGGTGAAAATGATTCCGCGCGCCAACTATGAAGCAGAAACAAACGCGCAGCAGGACAACCGCATCTATGGCGAATTCGGAGACCAAAGAGGCGCACCCTTCGGTCTTTATCGCACTTTCCTTTTTTCTCCGGGTGGAGCGCCTTGCAACACTCCTCCTTGGGGAACAACCGTCGCCGTCGATCTCTTCACAGGAAAGACCGTGTGGGACGTTCCGCTCGGTTCCGTTGCGCCCGGTCAGCAGACCGGCACCATCAATCTCGGCGGACCGATGGTCACTGCGGGCGGGCTCGTCTTCACTGGCGCAGCGATGGACAACTTCCTTCGTGCTTTCGACTCAGAAACCGGCAAAGAGCTGTGGAACTATGAGCTACCCGCTGGTGGCCAGGCCACTCCTATGACTTACATCTTCCGGGGCAAGCAGTACCTCGTAATCGCCGCAGGCGGCCACGGCAAGCTCGGAACCAAGCAAGGCGATTCGGTAGTTGCATTCGCCCTTCCGTGACAGGTCACCCCAGTTTCTTCAACACGATGGCACGACTGATCCCCAAGCGTTGTTTCGCTGTGTGCGAGTCACCAGTCACCGCTCACTGCCTCTCCAACACCATCGCATCAAACCCGCGGAGCGTAACGCTCCCATCGAAGGCATCTCCGCTCAGCGCCGACTTGAACTTCCCCGGCAACGTTACCTTCTGCGCGTCCGCTGCGTGGTTCAACACGAACACCCACTCCTTTGCTCTCGCCTGTCGTCTCGTCACCTCTACTCCGGTCGGCGCGCCAAACGCTGACTTGCTCCCGCTCATGGCCAGCAGCGCTTGAAGCACCCGCGCAAGACTCTTCGCGTCCACATCTGCCCCAATGTAGACAGCCTTGCCCCTCCCAAACGCATTCGCCGTGATCGCCGCAGCTCCTTCGTATACTGCTCCCGTGTATTTCGCCAGCACCGTCGCTGTTTGCGGCGTCAACAAATCCGCCCACAACGCGCACTCTGCGTCCGGACCCGCCAGCTCCGTGCCAAATTGCACTCCGATTTTTTCGGTATAGATCGGGACGTAGTCCTTCACGGTCACGCCCATGACGTCGCGTAGCAACCCCGGCAGCGGCATATCCACAATCTGGCTCGTCTCGTCCTTCACTCCCAAACGGAAACTCGTCACGAAAACTCCGCCGTTCCGCACATAGTTCCGCACATTCTCCGCCTGCTTCGCGCTCACTATGTACTGCACCGGCGCAAACACCGCTTTATATTTGGACAAATCTCCATCTAGCCTGATGAAGTCGGTTCCCACATTTGCACTCGCAACTGACCCGTACCACGCCATCAGCTGCGCCGCATAACTCAGCTTCCGGTTTCCCGGTTGTATGTTCAGCGCCCAGTCCGAATCCAGATCGAAGCTGAACGCCGTCTCAGCGACATAACTCGATTCGAGCCCCGCTTTTCCCAGCGACTTAAGTTCTTTCACCGTCCGCACAATTTCGTCAAATCCCGGACTCTTCGATCGGTCGTGATTCAACAGTCCGTGCCAATACTCTTCGGCGCCGAATTTCGCCGTGTCCCAGCGGAAATAATTCACGCCCATCGCGCCGTGCGCCACCGCTTGAAACGCCCACAGCCTCAATTGTCCGGGATGAGGCTGGGGTCCAAAAAAACTCTGCCCGGCCTTTCCGGACTGCTCTTCCATGATCAGGAAGGGCTTCCCGTCCTTCACGCTCCGCATTGAGTCGTGACCAAGCGCCACCACTGTCGCCACCTGCTCCGGCGGCATTTTTCCTCCCTCGAAAAAGATTTGAACGAATCCCGGATAGTTGTCATGGCACACAAAATCCAGGTTCCGGAAAAGTTCGCGCAAATCAATCGTGTCCAGCGGCGCACCCACATTGTTGGTCGTCACAAAATGCCGCGGACAAATCTTCCGCAGCATCACCAGTTGCTCCTCTGCAAACGACGCATTCGCATACGATTGATACCGGTCGTAATCCAATGCCAGTCCCGGATTCGGGTCGCCATTCGACGGCAGCGGTACGGGAATCTGCTTCCACTCCGTGTACACCTGGCTCCAGAACGCTGTGCCCCATTTCTGATTCACAGCGTCCAGCGTTCCGTATTTTCTCTTTGCCCAATCCTGGAATCCT
>Ga0207684_10007018_pt1 | contig 10186 bp, 6 predicted proteins | sample KBSK5501metaG_FD_184342 | JGI IMG/M metagenome (GOLD analysis project Ga0207684, IMG submission 184342) | Corn, switchgrass and miscanthus rhizosphere microbial communities from Kellogg Biological Station, Michigan, USA - KBS K5-50-1 metaG... | ecosystem: Host-associated > Plants > Roots >... | reverse complement strand
CGGACATCGTTGTTTATGCCGAGTTTTACAATCGGGCCGCGGTCTACTCCCGCGACGTTGATATCTCGAGTGATATGGACTATACCGATTGGGGCGGTCCGGATTTGCGTAGCGGTATCTTTGCCGTGCGCGTCCGAGGCTTTGTTTACCAGCCGAATTTAAACGGTGGCGCGCTGACACCCACGCCACACGCCTTTCCAAATGTTGCGACCGACCCGCAATATGTGGGACGCTTCACTCTTACACGGGAACAGTGGTCCTTTAACTCCGCGGACCTAACCCCGGCAATCGCCGCGGTCGACCGTGAATATTTCTACGGCTCGCTCGACCGCAAAATTTGCGACCAATACCTCGAGTTTTTTGCTGACTTCAAATATGCGCGCACCTTCTGGGATAGCAGCCTGGCGCCGGTTCCGTTTGCACCTGACGTATGGACGGATGCGACTCACCCCTTCCTGATTAGTAACCAGGGGATCAGCGTACCGATTCAAAACCCGTTCAATCCATTTACCGTCCCGGATTACACGTCGCCGGGAGGATTTGATCCCAGGTTCCCGCAATCTCAATCAAGTGCTGCGCCTCCTGGGACTCAATTCACGACCGGCGTCCTTTACCGCGGTTTGGAAGCCGGACCCCGCACCATCAAGATTACAACAAATAATTACGAGTTTACCGGCGGCCTCAAAGGTAATCTGGGTGAGTTTGGAGATTATTTTAAGACATGGAACTGGGAAACCGGTTTCCGCTACAGCGAAGATCGCCGCGTGGAGCGCGACGGTGGGATCTTGAACAAGACTGCGTTGCGCACCGCCTTGCTCGACACAAATCCGGCGACCGCCTTCAATCCCTTCGGCCTCAACCAGAATACGCGCGCGATGATTGACAAAATATTCGTCACCACCCATCACCTCGGCGCGACATCGTTGGAACTCGAGGACTTGAAGTTGATCGGCGACCTGTTCAATCTTCCGGCGGGCTCGATCTCTTTCGCCATCGGCGGTGAACATCGGATCGAGCGCGCCACCGATCAGCCCGACTCGCTCACCGCCTCTGGTCAAACCACTGGCGCTCCAGGCAATTTTGGCTTTGCATCAACCAGGGGAAGCCGGGACGTTTGGTCTGTATTCTGGGAGGTTCGCGTCCCCGTTACGAGTTCTGCTTGGAACCTTCCTGGTCTTTACAGTCTGGAATTAGATTACCAGGAGCGATTTGAAAGCTTCAGCGATTTTGGTGGCACCGAAAGGCCGAAATTCTCCGTGCGCTGGCAGCCGATCGACTCGGGCCTAACCGTTCGCGCCACCTACAGCGAAGCGTATCACGCGCCTACCTTGAGCGATTTATTTCGAGGGGTGCAACTAGGATTTGCGGAGTTTTTATCCGATCCGCGGAGTCCGGCTACCCAATCAGAAGTCGGGGAGCGCTTTAGCGGCAATCCAAATCTGCAGCCGGAAACGGCCTATGAATGGACTTATGGTGCTGTCGTTACTCCAGGCAAATGGTGGAGCCCGCTTCAAGGCCTGACGCTGCAGGCTGATTTCTACCATATCGATCTCCGCGCCGTCACGGTTCAGTTGGATCCACAATATCTTGTAAATCACGAGGACCAGTTCCCGGGTCAGGTCATACGCGGTCCTTCAACTGGCCCGGGTGACCCGTTCGGCCCGATTATCTTTCTCTTTCTGCCTGAGCAAAATCTGGGTCGGTTGATCCAAGAGGGCTGGGATTACGAGGCGGTTTATACATTGGAAACGGCAAGACTGGGGCACGGTGACTGGGGCAGACTGACCGCGACGTTCAACGGCACTTATATAGATAGTGTAAAGCTGCAAGCGGTTGCTGGTGGGCCCGAACAAAATGTTGTCGGCAAGTTCGGTGGCGGCTTCCTCGGAACTCTAGGCGGTGGTTCGTTTACGCACAATCGTTGGTACGCGAGTCTGTTCTACGACGGACCGGCGGGCTCACGGCTCGGCGGACTCGATACCGGCTTTACCGTCCACTACATCGGTCAGTACTGGGACGCTCCTACGTTTGCATTTTTTTCAGGCCGCAGGATTCAGCGCAAGATTCGCGAATGGACGACTCTAGACTTCATTCTCAACTATACGTTCAACTTCCCGGCGTCCGCTGCGCAAAACGAAGTCGCCGGCTACGCTAAGGACGGCGGCAAGAACGCGAAGATGAAAGAGGGTAAAGACAAGAACATCATGCCGGTCTCTACCGCGGAGTACAATCCGTGTGGCTGGCGTGCATGGCTCAATAACACAACCATCACAATCGGCATGAACAACGTATTGGACACGGAAGCGCCGTTCGTCGCCGCGGCTAATGCAAACGGCTACGACGAGGCGACGACCAATATCAAAGGGCGAACCTGGTATGTGGCATTGAAAAGACGGTTCTAAGAAACTCGCCCTCTCATAATATTCCGGCTGAATTGAAAATAGCCCAGCGTCTGAACGCTGGACAACTATGCGTTCCTCTTTGGTGAGTTCCATCGGGACGACAGGGAGGTTCTTTCGTCACTCGCGGGACTCGATCTTCACTTCATTACCAAACCCAGCGTTAAAACGCCGCGCTCTTGCCAAACACCGTGTTGGCACAACTGCCGCTACAAGTTACAGCGCCGCAGTTGCTCACTGGCGGTTGCGGTTTATCCTAACGCGCGCGGAATGCGCGCTCTTAATGCAAAAGATTGGATTCGCCGAAGCGCTTGATTCGATTGTGGCAAGCGATCCGCGCTATGCGCGGGACGCCTACGTGTTCTTGCGCGATGCGCTCGATTTTACGACCAAGCAGCAAAAGAAAATTAAAGGAACTACCGTGCGTCACGTGGCCGGCCCGGAGTTGTTGGAGGGCGTGCGCCAATATGCTTTGAAGGAATTCGGCCCGATGGTGATAACCGTTTTTTCTTTTTGGGGGATCAACCGCTGTGAAGATATCGGCCACATGGTATTCAATTTGATCGGGGCAGGAATTTTTGGAAAGACAGACGAAGACTCAATGGAGGATTTTAAGAGCGTCTATAATTTTGAAGACGCTTTCGTAAAGCCATTCGCGCCAGTGAAACCGATGCCGGCAAAATTACCACCGGGATTGCCGGAGCCCCATCGCGCTGGTGATTAGTGAAAGGTGAAAGGTGATAAGTTATTGCCGGGCATGATCGAGAAATGACGAAGCACGAATGACGAATGACGAAGGAAGCCCGAATGCTCAAAATGACGAAAAAGCTATCGGCGACTTCTTCGGCCATTCGGATTTCGTCATTCTTTCGTCATTCGTCATTGGTCATTCCTCATTCCTCATTGTTCGCACTGATCTTTGTAACCATGTTGAACACAACTAACTTGAACGTCGCGGCGACAAATGATCCTTCCGTGATCAATTTTCCGCCGAACTCGGCGCAAAAATGGGTGCTCCCCAATGGTCTCACCATCATTGTGAAGGAGGATCACAGCGCGCCGGTGGCCAGTGTGCAAGCGTGGTGCGCCACCGGTAGCGTCGAGGAAGACGATCATCTCGGTGCAGGTTTGTCGCACATTCTCGAGCACATGCTCTTTAAAGGAACCAAGACGCGATCGACCAACGAGATCGCGCAAAAAATTCAGGACGTGGGCGGTTACATCAATGCCTACACATCGTTCGATCGGACCGTTTTTTGGATCGACGTGCCGAAAGCGGGCGTGAGCACCGCGCTCGATGTTTTGGCGGACGCGATGATGAATTCGACCTTGCCGCCGGAAGAGTACGCCAAGGAGCAGGAGGTGATTCGTCGCGAATTTGCCATGGGATTCGACGATCCCGATCGCATGGCCGGACAGCTCCTATTCGCCACGGCTTACCAGCGTCACCCCTACCGGCTGCCGGTGATCGGACAGTTGGAAATTTACAATCAACTTACCCAAGAACAGGTGATGCAGTATTACAAGGCGCGCTACGTCCCGAACAATCTCACATTTATCGTGGTGGGCGATGTCGACGCGGAAAAGGTGCGACAGCAGCTTGATGATTTTTTTAAAGCATATCCGGAAAAGTCCCTGAAACCGGTTTTTATTCCGGAAGAACCGCCGCAACTTGGCCGGCGCGAAGCGCACCAGGAGTTCGCCACCGAATTGACACGTCTTTCGCTGGCCTGGCACATCCCCGAAGTCACGCACCCGGATGTTCCCTCGCTTGATCTTCTTTCCGTGATGTTGGGCGACGGGCGCAGCTCACGCTTGTACCGGCGGGTGCGGGAGGAAGCCGGTTTAGCCTATTCTGTGTCGGCGTTCTCCTATACCCCCGGCGATCCGGGCCTGTTCGGCATCGATGCCACCGTCGATCCAACAAAGCGTGAGGCGGTCGAGCAACTGGTCTTACAAATCATCAACGAAGTGAAGCAGGCCGGCGTCACGCCCGAAGAGTTGATGAAGGCAAAAAAAATGTCGCTCAGCCATCATCTCAACGGACTCACGACCATGCGCGGTCAGGCCTCCGACACTGGTTCGAACTGGTTGCTGACGCGCAATTTGAATTTTAGCCGCGACTATCTCGACGCCGTGCAAAAGGTGACACTGGATGATATCAAGCGAGTCGCAGCCAAGTACCTGACGACCGAAAATCTGAGCGTGGTGTCGTTGAACCCAAAGGGATCGCTGCTCGCCAAGGCAGAAGGAGCAAAGCCGATCACGGCAGCTGAGATTCAAAAATTCGAGCTATCAAACGGGTTGCGAGTTCTAGTCCGCGAAGACGAGCGTCTTCCTTTGGTGTCAATGACGGCGGTATTTCGCGGCGGATTATTGGCAGAAACCTCACAGACAAATGGCATCACCCGTTTGATGGCGAAAACGCTCGTCAAAGGAACCAAAACGCGAACAGCCGAGCAAATTGCAAATCAGATCGAAGCGGTGGGCGGTTCGATATCGAGCGATGCCGGGAACAACAGTTTCACCGTAGCGCTCGATGTGACGAAACCAGATCTAGAACTTGGCGTTGAGATCCTTTCAGATGTGCTGCTCAATGCGACGTTTCCCGATAAGGTAGTCGCGCGCGAAAAAGAGGTCCAGATTGCGGGAATTAAACAGGAGGAAGAACAACTCACCACCGTGGCGCGTAACATTATGCGCCAGGCGCTTTTCTCGAACTACCCATATGCTCTCCGGCCAACAGGGTCGGTTGATTCCGTTCAGCGATTAAGCCAGAAAAATCTGCTTGAGTTTCGCGACCATTATTTGGTGGCCAAAAACGGGGTCATATCGGTCTTCGGGAATGTGAAGGCGGCGGAAGTAAAGCAACTCTTTGAACAAATGCTCGGCCCAATGAAGGCGGGGGAACTCGCCTTAAAGGACACACCCAAACCAGCGCCGCTAACCAAGAGCGAAACAGTCGAGAGCCGTAAAGAAAAGACTCAGAGCGTGATCATGGTTGGCTATCGTGGCTCGGATGTTTTCAGTCCGGATAAGCATCCTCTGGAATTGATTGACGAGGCGAGTAGCGATCTCGGGTCGCGGTTTTTCATCCGTATTCGAGAGCAAATGGGATTGGCTTATTATGTCGGTGCCAGTCAGATGCAAGGCCTCGGGACGGGCCTGTTCGCTTTTTATCTTGGAACGGATCCGCAAAAAGTGGAGCCGGTAAAAGCGGCCTTATTCGAAGAGATTCGCAAACTGGCGAGTGATGGTCTAACGAATGAGGAGCTCGCGCGTGCGAAAAAGAAAATCATCGGGCAGCAGCAGATCGCCAATCAAAGTAATGACACTTTTGGTTTTCAATGCGCGCTGGACGAGCTTTATGGGCTCGGATTCAATTATCACAAATCGCTCGAACGTGACATCGAGGCGGTGACGCTGGAAGATATAAAACGCGTGGCTTCGAAGTATTTTCGCGATCAGCCTTATGTTTTGGCGATCGTGCGACCGCCAGAGAAAGCCGCAGCGGCGAAAGAGAAATGACATATGGCTGAAGTTCAAACCAACACCCAAACGGGCGAGCTGTCGCAGCGGTTCGTCGAATTTGTCATGATGCATGCGCAAAATGCGGCGCTGTTTCTCGGCCAAATTCCGAATCCAAAAACAGGCCAGGGCGAGGTCAACCTGGAACTGGCGAAACTCTTCATCGATCAGCTCGCCATGATTCAGGAGAAAACGCGCGGTAACCTTACCAACGAAGAAGCGACTGTTTTGCGGAACGCCATCTCGAATTTGCAAATGGCTTACGTGGAAGTAGCCGAGCAGGTTTCAAAAGGAGGCGCGCCGCCACCACCCACGGCGGAACGAGAGCAACCGACCCAGCCGCCAACGACGTCACCCGCCGAAGAAGAACCGAAATCGACTGGGCCAATTGCGACTCCGCCGTCAAGTGAATCGGAGTCGAAAAAGAAATTTACCAAGAGCTACGGCTCGTAGTTGTAGCGCCGCTCTGTACGCGGCGCGCAATTTCGGCGGTCATAGATCGCCGCTACAGCACCTGATCAACATTGAAGCATGTGCGTACGATCGCTGATGAATGTGGGAGGGGCCTCAGGCCGCGACCTCCTAAAAAGCCACATTCTGAGAATCTGCGATTAAATCGGCTGGCCGAGAGACCTGCCACTTTCTCTATCACGAAGTCCCTTTATCCGAAGAAACCGGTTTTGGACCCAGTGACCCGTGACCTGATTATCTCCGCTTTCGCGTTCGCAATTCGGGAGAAGCGCATTTGTTTAAGAGCTTTTGTGATCATGCCAGATCATTGGCATGCACTCTTTGCGTTGCGGGAGCCATGGACGTTGCCACAGTTTATGCATGCGATGATGAGTTTTGTCGCGGCGAAGACGTCAGCTCTTCTCAAGACTCACCAAATTTCGTGGCAGGATGGCTATTACGACACGCGTGTGAAAACGGCTAAGCAATTTGCCTATATCACGCATTACATCGAGCAGAATCCGGTCAGTCGAGGACTGGTTGATCAACCCGAGCAATGGGAGGCGAGCAGCGCAAATCGGGCGGATCTAGTTACTGATCCGTGGCCGTGGATTATTGGCGAAGAGTAAGAAGATCGCGGCCTGAGGCGGCGTAAAAGCTTCGCTCACGCGGCAAGCCCATCCCACATTGCCTTCACCCCGATTCAATCACGTGCCTGCAACTGCCAACAAAAATCGCAAGGAACAAAAGATTACCGATCTTAAAGTCCCCGTTGATTCGATCGATGCGGCCGAGGAAGCCGGGTTGCGCTACGTCAGCGACGATCAACCTGGCTATACCCGCAAAGCAAAAGGCGACGACTTTGAGTATTTCGATACTGAGGGTAAGCCGATTCGTGATGAACAGCGATTGCTGCGCGTAAAGCGGCTCGCGATTCCACCCGCCTACACCGATGTCTGGATTTGTCCGTCCCTGAACTGTCACATTCAAGCAACCGGCCGCGATGCGCGTGGCCGCAAACAATACCGCTATCACGAACGATGGCGCGCGATCCGCGATGAAAACAAATACGAAAAGACAGTCCTTTTTGCGCAGGCCTTGCCGAAAATCCGCAAGCGGGTGGAGGCAGATCTCGCTTTGCGCGGCTTGCCGCGGAACAAAGTACTGGCCACGGTGGTGCAATTACTTCAGCGAACGTTCATCCGCATTGGTAATGAGGAGTATGCGCGGGAGAACAAGTCGTTTGGCCTAACGACGATGAAGGACCGGCATGTTGATATCAAAGGTTCAAAATTGCGCTTTCGATTTCGCGGCAAAAGCGGAAAGCAACATGAAGTCGATATGGAGGATCGCCATATCGCGAAAATTGTCTCCAAGCTGCAAGATTTGCCCGGGCAGGATCTCTTCCAATACGTTGATGATAGTGGGGAAATCCGCGACATCACTTCAGAAGACGTAAACAATTATTTACGCGAGATTACGGGCGAAGACTTTACCGCCAAAGATTTCCGCACCTGGGCTGGCACGGTCCTCGCAGCCATGGCCCTCAACGCGGTGGGAGCGTTTGAGACAAAAAAGCAGGCCAAAGCCAACATAAAGGACGCGATCAGCGCTGTGGCAAAAATACTTGGCAACACGCCGGCGATCTGCCGGAAATGTTATGTTCATCCGGCGGTGCTGGAGAGTTATCTCGATGGAAAAACAATCGAAGGGTTGAAACAAAAGACCGATCAAGTGCTGGAGAACGAGGCACTCGACCTGCGGACCAGCGAGAAAGCGATCTTGGAATTTCTGAGGTCAGGTCTGACAAGAAAATTAACATAGGCCTGACAAAAAACGTTACATAAAATTACTTGGCAATAGCAGAATCGTAAGTTACTGCTGCTAGGCTAGTTACAGCGCGTCCCACTTTTCACGTAACGAGTCGAATCACTATAATCGTCTGATTAGCCACACATCCGGCCTGGCGCGTCTGGTCGAATCAAAGGCAGGGCGGATCCTTTATAGGGCAGGGGGCGGTGATCGTCTCCGGGGGGAGCCATTATTAACTAACCGTTCTTACCTGGGGAGCGGAAACAACAGGAGAATAAATAATCATGAAAAATTGTTCTATTATCACGAGAGTGACAGTTTTTGGCCTTGCCATTGTTGCATTGGCCTTGTTGGGATCGCCTGCCGCTTGGGCGCAGAGCAGCGGCAACTTCGTGGCCACCGTGGACAATACAGTCTGCTCGGTGAATACGATGGACGGAAACCTGATGCCTCCCCCTCCAATACCTCCCAGCCCGGGGAGCCTCATCACGACCGGACCCGGCGGCGGCACCATGCAAGCCATAATCAAGCTTCCCGGCTCACTCCCTGGGTTGCTCGTGACGCCGTCGCTGGCGACCGGTATGTATACCAACACGCAGACTGCGACCTTCCTTGCTCCGCCGGTCCCCCCTAGCCAGACTGCCGCCATCGTGGTGGCAGTAACCGACACGCTTGGCAGCAATACGGTCACGCTTACGCCGAACCAAACCTGCGTGGACACTTCAGCGACAGTTACCACAACACCCTGCACGAGCCCCGGCGGGACCTGCGTGTGCGGGGTCGTTTACGACGAGCGATTCCAGGCGCTAAGTACTACGATTCCAACATTTTTCGGAAACATCGACTTAGTTCTGAGCACGATGGCCGCTCACAGCTTCAACTTCACCGAGGGAAGTGTCCCTGGCGGTACTCACACTATCACTATGCAGTGGGTTTTCGGCTGTGACGATGGCACGGGCAAGCTTAGCACCGCCCAGTGCATGAACTCATTTGCGCCCAACAGCGCTGCTGCCTGCGCGGGTCCTGGCACTCTTACTGTGCAACAAGTCCAGAACTTCCAGCATGACAGCCAGATCCAGACTACCCACAATTAAGCCTTTGGCGGTTTGACTTCTACAGGGCCGGTCCCTTTGGAGGACCGGCCTCGGGTTTGGGGAGCGCACGCGCCTCGCGTGCTGGTTTCGGCGCCCACGCCGAAACGAACTTGTTAATCGATTGGAACGTTGCGTGTGCTTTTTCCGCATTATTTAAAGTCTGCGATCGCGAGGGCGAAATCGCCAGCACGCGAAGCGCTCGTTAGACTGGGCTCAGGACAGGCAGTGCGCCCGGCATCGCATGCGCGCGCGACTTAGTTGGGTGGGAGATCCGATGTGCCCCGTTCCCGATCCTGCGCTTGCGATTGCCTTCTGCATGCCGCCGTAGCGGGGCGCTCACACGCCGCTGCTCGCGACAGCGTTTTGGAGTGCGGCAGCGCTCTGCCGCTTTCCTTGACGGCCGTAATCTCGCAAGTCAGCAGACCTCTTGTCCACCGCGGGTTCCTGAATCAAATGGCTGCGCTCAGCGGAAGCAACGCCGAACACCGAACATCGAACATCGAACGTCGAATACGAAGCTGTGCTAATTCGGCGTTCGATGTTGGGCGTTCGATGTTCGATGTTTGCGCTCAGCGGGTTCACGCGCAGAGGCGGTAAACAGACACGAAGCTGGAACTGTGTTGGCTACATAGACTGGAAGTCTGTGTTCCAGACGGAGGTCAGCGTCTGCTGGTACGGGGTTAGTTGGCGTGTCGCTAGGTGTGGCTCTCGGGGAGGATCCCCAGCAACTCGCCTGTTGGAACCTACTCAGCGGAAGCAACGCCGAACACCGAACGTCGAACATCGAACGTCGAATACGAAGCTGTGCTAATTCGGCGTTCGATGTTGGGCGTTCGATGTTCGATGTTTGCGCTCAGCGGGTTCACGCGCAGAGGCGGTAAACAGACACGAAGCTGGAACTGT
>Ga0207684_10007016_pt1 | contig 10186 bp, 10 predicted proteins | sample KBSK5501metaG_FD_184342 | JGI IMG/M metagenome (GOLD analysis project Ga0207684, IMG submission 184342) | Corn, switchgrass and miscanthus rhizosphere microbial communities from Kellogg Biological Station, Michigan, USA - KBS K5-50-1 metaG... | ecosystem: Host-associated > Plants > Roots >... | reverse complement strand
CGGTACGCGCCACTGCATGATCCGCATCGCTCGAGCGTAGCCACTAAAGTTGGAGCGTGCGCGAGATCCCGATCGAGAACACTGCGCCGCCGATCGCCGTCACGCAGGGCCGGCCCGCACTGCTCGCGTCGCGTCACATGGTGAGCTCCTGTCATTACCTGGCGACCTTCGCTGGCGCGCGGATGTTCGAGCGGGGAGGTAATGCGATCGACGCCGGCGTCGCGGCGGGCATTGCGCTCAACGTCCTCGAACGCCACCTGACGGATTTCGGCGGGGTCGCGCCAATCATCGTGTTTCGACCCGGCATGGCCGCGCCCGAGACGATCGATGGCCTCGGGCATTGGCCGGCGTCGCTCGACCTTGAGACTTATCGCGCCACGCACGGCGACGATATGCCAATCGGCGTCGCGCGTTCGGTGACTCCGGCCGCGGCGGATGCGTGGCTGACCGTGCTCGCACGGCACGGTCGCCTCTCGCTTGCGGAGGTGCTCGCTCCGTCGATCGAGCTCTGCGACGGTTTCCCGGTCTATCCCCGCCTCGCGGCGGCGATCGAGCGCCTCGCCGAACGTCTCCGGCGGTGGCCCACGAGCGCGGAGGTTTTCCTCCCGAACGGGCGGCCGCCGCGCGTCGGCGAGATTCTGGTGCAGCACGATCTCGGTGCGCTCTTCCGACGCCTCGTCGCGATCGAGCGGGCCCACCAGAAGGCCGGACGTGCGGACGCGATCTTGGCCGCGCGCGACGCGGTCTATCTCGGTGACATCGCCGACGAGATCGCGGAGTTCATGCGCGAGGCCGGTGGCGCGATCACCAAGGACGACCTTCGCGCACAACATGTGCGGATCGAAGCGCCGGCGCATTCCACGTACCGCGGCATCGACGTCTATGCCTGCGGTCCGTGGTCGCAGGGCCCGCTGGTTCCGATGACGCTGAACATACTCGAGGGCTACGACGTCGCGGTGCTCGGACCGGGTTCGCTCGAGTTCCTGCATCGCTACGTCGAGGCGTTCAAGCTCGCCGCCGCGGACCGTGAAGGATTCTTCGGCGATCCCGATCAGATCGATGTCCCGATCGGTGGCCTGCTTCAGAAGAAATACGCCAACGAGCGCCGGGCCCAGATCGAGGACGACCGCGCGCATCCGGAGCTTCCGGCACCAGGTGACCCGTGGCGGTTTGAAGGGCGAGCCGGGCACGCCGGCTATCGCCCGCGGATCGCCGAAGGCGTCGGAGCTCCGGACACGTCGTTCGCGTGCGCGATGGACGCGGAGGGGAACGCCTTCGCCGCGACGCCTTCGGACCCCGGCCTTGGGGCGCCGCTCGTCCGCGGCCTCGGCATGATCGTGTCGACCCGCGGAGCGCAGCTCTGGACGACTCCGGGGCATCCGTCGGCGATCGCACCCGGCAAGCGGCCGCGACTCACGCCGAATCCCGCGCTTCTCATGAAGGACGGGCGAGCGCTCATGCCTTTTGGATGCCCGGGCGAGGACGCTCAATGCCAGGCGATGGTCCAGGTCGTCTGCAACATCGTTGACTTCGGACTGAACACGCAGGCCGCGATCGAAGCGCCACGCGTGATCTCGCGTTCGTTCCCGTGGACGTTCCACCCGCACGCCTACGAGCCCGGTGTTGTGACGGTCGAGGGGCGCATTTCGGCCGAGGTGCGCGAGGGTCTGGCGCGGCGCGGGCACGTCATCCGCTTGCTCCCCGATTTCTCGCCGGCCGCCGCCGGGGTGTGCGCGGTGCGGCGCCTCGACACCGGCACGCTCGAAGGCGGTGCCGATCCGCGGCGCGAGAGCTACGTGGCGGGCTGGTGATGGAGGCGACGCTGAAGACCTGGCGCGCAGAGTTCCCGATCACCGAGCGGTCGATCTATCTGAACAACTGCTCGCTCACGCCCCTCCATCGACGGGGCCGCGACCGGGTCGAGCGCTTTCTGACGGAGTGGACCGAGCAGGGCGGGCGCGCTTGGTACGACCACTGGATCGGTGAGTACGAAGGATTCCGCGGGGATCTCGCGGGCGTGCTCGGCGCATCGGTCGACGAGATCGCCATCGAGCCAAACGTTTCGGCTGGGCTGGTCGGAATCGCGAGCACGTTCAACTACGCCGGACGACCGAAGGTGATCGTGTCCGATCTCGATTTCCCGACCGACGGTCACGCGTTCCTCGCCGTCGCGGACCGCGGCGCCCGGGTGGAGTTCGTTCGCAGCCCCGACCGCGTTCGGGTGCCGCTCGAGCTCTTCGAGCGTGCGGTGGACGAGAACACTGCGGCGGTGTGCACCGGACACGTGTATTTCACGACCGGCTGGATCCAGGACGTCCGCACGCTCGCGCAGATCTGCCATCGGAAGGGCGCTCTTCTTGTCGTTGACGCGTACCAGTCGATCGGCGCGATCCCCTTCGACGTGACGGCTAGCGGTGTCGACTACCTCGTTGGCGGCACGTTGAAGTGGCTTATGGGCGGGCCCGGGATCGCGTTCCTCTATGCGCGCGCCGGGATCGCAGAGCGCGCACGTCCGAGCGCCGTGGGGTGGTGGGGCGTGAAGGAGCCGTTCGCGTTCGACGTCGAGCATCTCGACTACGGGACGGGCGCGCGGCGTTTCGAGTACGGCACGCCTTCCGTCGCCGCGATCTACGCCGCGCGCGCCGGCCTCGAGCTCCTCGCAGAGGTGGGAATCGAGAAGGTCCGCGGGCGGCACAAGCTCCTGTCGCAGCGCCTGGTCGACGGCGCGCGGGAACAGGGGTGGACGATCCGATGTCCGCTCGATCCCGAAGAACGCACGCCGATCGTTACGCTCGAGCACCCCGATCCTGCCTCGGTCGTAAACGCGCTGCGCGGCGCGGGTGTCATCTGCGATTACCGTCCCGGTCTGATACGTCTATCGCCGCACTATTTCAATACGCTCGAGGAGATGGATCGCGCGCTCGCGCTGCTCGAACCGCTCCGCGCCGCGCACGCAGTCGCCTGACGCGACCACTTCACCGCGGCCGCATTCTCGCGTGGATCGTCCTCATCGTGTTCCTTGCTATTCCGACGTACGCCCTGCGCCTCGGGGGGACACCGGTCGGGCTGCGGCCTGACGACTTCTTCAGATATTCGACCGCGCTCCTCGTGATCTCGTCGGATGCCGTCCTGCTGCTCATCGTCCTTGTGATCGCGCGCGGGCTCCCGTTCCGCGCGACGTTCGCGTTTCGCGCGCCGACATCCTGGCGACGTGCTTTTTTCATCGGAGTCGCGACGCTCGTCGTCGCCTACGCGATCTCGTTCCTCGAGGGGGCGGTCGTGCCCGGCGCCGGCAGGGAGCAAGGCGTGCCGGAGTTCTGGGATCCGACACGCATCGGAGCGTGGGCCACGAACCTTTTCGCGATAGCTGTGTTCGTCCCGATCTTCGAAGAGTTGTTATCGCGCGGACTGGGCTATGCCCTGTTCGAGCCGCTCGGCGCACCGTTTGCGATCCTGATCACCGCTATCGCGTTCACGCTCGCGCACGGGGTCATCCTAGATATCCCGGTCATCCTCACGACGGGCATCGGACTCGGGTACATGCGAGCGTCGACCGGGAGCATCTTTCCGTGCATCGCGCTCCACGGTTTCTTCAACGGTTTCGGTCTCGTTGTCGCTGCCCTGGTCAGCGTGCACTGAGTAGCCGCAGCGCCGAGAAAGGCCGACGTGGGGAAGCCTCCCTCCGGTCGACGCGGAAATTGCTGGCTTTCCTACGGGCGTGCAACTAGGCTTGCGACACTCGGGGTAGGTGCGGGGGAGAAATCCTCCGGAGGCGCGCATGTCGGGCCGGGCTTACCGACTCCCGAGAGACCGTCTAGCCGCAAGCATGGGTCGTTTCGCGGTCCTGATGCTTGCGGTGTTCTTGACGGCAGGCCTGATCTACGGAGTCGGCGCGCTGATTCTGAGCGAGGGCAAAGTGCTGACAGCGCGGCTCCCCTCGACCGAGGACAGAACGCCGTCACCTCCACCTGCGACCGTTGCCATCGTCGTCGTCACGCCTAGGCCGACCCTCGAGCCGACCGCGACGCCGAGCCCTACGCCGTCGCCGCCGTCAATCGTCGCGACGCGCTACCGGTCTGGTGGACGCAGCTACGTCGGGCTCCAGGGCCGAGCCGGCACAGAAGTTCCCGCGCGCTTCGACGGCGTGGTCGAGCTTCGCATCTACCAGTTCATCAACGGCGAGGTGTGGATAGGTTCGAACGTTTCATCGCTGCCCTTCTTTCCCTATGTCACCGTCATCTCGGGTGACAAGCGGATGACGTACCGGCCGGGTGCGCTTGGCAGCGACACCGAGCTGCTCGTCCGCGATGGACAACTGATCGGGACGGGACAGCCCCTCTTCCGCGTCATCGGCGAGGGGCGCTCGTCATGGGCGACGTTCTACGACGCGCGCGTGCCGTTCCAGGTCGTCGTGTCGCTACAGGCGAGTCCAAGCGGTCGCGAGCTCGACGCGTTCGGCTACTTCGTCGATTAATGACCGCCGCGTAGCACTGCGACGGCTGCGATGAGGTCGCCGCCCGGATCGACGAAATCGGTCCGTCGCGCGGCCGCGCGTTCTCCGGCGAGCACGTGCGCGCGCAGGCGCTCCGCCGGAAGAAGCGGATCGGCGAGGTTCGCCGGGTCGTGGTCGATGCCGTACTCCTCTTTGATCCGTCGGCGCGTCTCGACCCATCGAACGATCGCATCGCGATCGGACACGGCCAGCGCGGCGTAAACGACCGCATCGTTGAGGGCTTCGCGGTATTGGAGAAGTCGACGCCGCTCCGTTCCGCGCGGGTGCTCGCGCGCGAGCGCAACCTCCTTCTCACTGATCACGTGGCCATCGTACGGACCGGGATCAGGTCCGCGGGGACCCCCTTGAAAAGGGATGAGGACCCGTAATCGGCTGTTACCGTTGGTTTCATGGCAATCGTCGTGGCCGGCGTGTACCTCGCTTTCGACGGCGGACCCGACGCGTCCGGCTCAGGTGGGGCGGGAATCGGCCCGTACGACGAGATCGTCCTGCGGGGCGCGCGTGCGGTCGGAGAGCACGCTGGGCTTGGCAAGGTCATCGCCTTGCGGAGCGCCGCAGGCAACTGGCGCGACGCGGAGTCTTCATCGAGCGAATCGGACCAGATCGAGAGCGGCCGCGGTGACCTTCGCATCAGCGCAGGGGACAGGGACGTCCTTGTGCGCTTCGCTGATGACGAGATCGCCGGTCACGCCGTCGTCCCCGACCTCGGACCGTTCGCCGTTGTCGTCATTGGAACGCACGAAGTGCACGGCGACGACGAAACGCTCGCCGTCCGCGTGTCGCGAATTTCCCCCTGGCAGCTCACCGACCGAGCTGGCGCAGGATTCCAGGGCGCGATAAAGGAAGCGCTGGTCTTCGTCGCCACGGGCCGCGGCACGTCCCGTCAGCCGCGACAGATCGCCGCGACGCCCGAGCCTCGCTCGCCCGAGCCTCGCTCGCCCCAACCCGAACCCACGCCTGCGGACGACGCGGGACCTTCGGTTTGGGTTGATCGCGCGAAAGTCGCTCCGAACATTTACATCTCGAGGCCCGACAAGAAGCGTTAACCGGGCCTGGCCGCCGTAACCTTCCGAGCGGCTGACATATAGAGCACGAGCGCGGCGGCGCCCACCTCGACGAGGGGCGAAACGAAACCGATGAGGTTCAGCCCGCCGGTAGCGATCGTGCCGCCGATGCCTACCTGCCCCACGAGAGCCGGCAAGCCGACCAGAAGCCACACGCCGACGACGACGAGCGCGATGATCGCAAGCGAACGCCACTGACGTGATTCCGGGACGCGCCCCAGAAGCACAAGGCCGCACGCTACGCCTCCGGCGAGCGCCGAAACGAGCAGCAGCAATCCGGCCTCCAACGCGCTCGCCGAAAGGAGGAGCGCTCCCAGGATCGCTGCCGCGACTCCCTGCGTGAGCGCGAGGGCTCCCGCCGCTTCGAGCAGCGGATTGCGATTGCCATCCGTCGTGCGCATCCAACGCACGAGCCAATAGGCGAGCGCTGCTCCGAGCGCCTCCGGCCAGAGGCCGAGGATGTACGAGAACGGCGAGCACACTGGGGATTCGGAAACGATCGCGAGACAAAAACGCATGAGTCCCGGTAGCGCGAGCAGCCTCTCGATAACGACGATGCCGGCGTAGACGATCAGGGCGCCACGCCCTCCAACCGTGAATGCGACCGAGAGCGCTGTTGCGGTAGCGCCCGCTGTCGCGACGCCGCCGACCCACTGCACCGGGGCGCCGACGAAGCGGGCCGCTATGTTCAAGACGACGGAGAGCGCCGCTAAGACGAAGAATCCCGCGCCGAATGCGGCGAGCACAGCCCACATCGGCGACGCATGAGCGAAACGGGGATTCGGGACGCGGCGTGCGAGCGCGAATGCTTGCGGGAAGTCGCGTCGCAGTCCCTCGATCATCGCGCGCCTATTCTGGCCAAGTGACATTGCAGACTGGTAGCGAGCGCGACGTCCTCGTTTTGGCGAAGACGGTCGCGGCGAACGAGTTCCCTGTGGAGCGTCCTGGCGTCATCGCGCAGGACCGAGCGAGCGGTGCGCTCCTGCGCCTCGCGCCCTTCCCGTGGAAAGGCGCGGACACGGACCCGCCGGTGCAACGATGGTCATGGCTTCAGCTTGGCGCATCGCCTGACGAGCGCGATCCGCGGCCCGAGACCCACACCGTGCGGGGAGACATCATTCCGACGGGCTACGTCGAGGCGAAAGACGGCTGGCGTTTGCGGTGGCCGTTCGTGCGGCCGCACCTGCGCGGATCTGTCGAGACGCTCGTGGAACTCTCTCGCGCTCGTGCCGCGACGATAGGGTTCGTTCGACCCGCACCGGATATCGACATCGTCCAGCTTCCGCTGCGGTTGCGGTTCCGCTGCGTGAGCGACGACTGCGACACGACGCACGAGCTCCCGGTGCTCGACTGGGAGCTCCACTCGCTCGCGCAGGCGACGCGCTCGAAGTACGGACCGTCCTGGGCGACGAAGTTCCGCGAGACCTGGGGCGCTCCTTTAACCGAACGCTACGACCTCCATCTCCTGCTCTCGGCGTACGCGCAGGCACCGACGAAGCTCTATGTCGCCGGGCTGTTCTACCCGCCGAGGGTGCCCGAGGACGCGCACGAGCATGCCCACCACATGCAGCATCGCCAACACCAAAGCTGATCAGACCTTGCCGACGAGCTCCCGCGGCGTGTCGTGCCGCTCGATTCCGATCTCACCAGGTTTGCCTTCGTAACCGTGCGGGAAGATCCGCAGCAGGAAGTACGTCCCGGTGGTGGGATCGTCCGAACGCTCGACGACGAGGGACGGACCCCAGCGCGAGTCGAAGCGTTCTCCGACCTGAGGCTTCTTCTTGGCGAGGTCGAAGCCCTCCTTGTCCCACTGCAGCACGGCGTAGCTGCGCACGACGCGCTCCTCGTCGCCGCCTTCGTCAGGGCGCCAGCGATGGATCGCGGGATGTTCCCGCTGGCAGACGGCAGGTGAGCCGGAGTGCAGCGTCACCCACTTGTAGACGTCCGCGTCCTTCGACTGGGCGCCCTGGGGATACGCTTCCCGGTGTAGCTTTTCGCCGACCGTGCAGAGGTAGTAAAAAAGCATGTGGGAGCAGGATAGCCAGAGATGGAGTCACGCACGATCACGGTCGAGGGCCTGCGCGCACGGGTCGTTGTCCAGGACGGCGGCACGGCGAGGGAACCGATTGTCCTGATACATGGCGTCGGCGGATGGGCCGAAACGTGGCGACCGGTCGTCGGTCCACTCGCGTCCGCTGGGCATCTCGTGGTCGCGCTCGATCTTCCAGGCTTCGGAGAGAGTCAAGCGCCGGGTCGCGTCTCCTACTTCGGTCCGGAGAACGCGTTCTATCCACGCTTCGTCCTCGCCGCGATGGAGGTCCTCGGCATACCGAGGGCACATATCGTCGGCCAGTCGATGGGCGGGGCCGTCGCGTACATGGTTGCGGTCACCGCTCCAGAACGAACGCGGTCGCTCGTCCTCGTGGCCGCGGGCGGACTGGGACGAGAGGTCGCGTTTTACCTGCGGGCGTGCACGCTGCCGGGGATGGGCCTTCTCGCGCGACTCCCGCGCCCGAAGAACGCAGCTCGTGATGCGCTGCGCCCATGCTTTTACGACGCGAGGCGCATCCCGGAAGAGCTTTACGAGGAGGCGGTCCGCTACGGGAACAGATCCTTCTCGGAATTCATCCGCGCGATCTCCGCGGGGGTCAACATCCGAGGCGTTCGCCGACCGCTCCGCGAAGCCTGGGTCGCGCGCGCGTCGCAATATGCCGGTCCGGCTCTCGCCGTCTGGGGCCGCGAAGATAACGTCCTCCCAGTGAGCCACCTGCGCGACGTGAAGCACGTCCTCCCGCAGGCGCAGGCCCACGTCATCGAGCGTTGTGGCCATCTCGCGATGTTCGAGTGCCCCGACGAGTTCCTCGGCGCGACCCTGCCGTTCCTCGAACGGGCGGAGCAAGCCGCAGCGGCCTAGTGGCGCGGAACTGGCACCATTGAAGGTGGATGAAGACGGGCACACGCCCCGACATCGCGGTTACCACCCCTAACGCGAAGCTCCGCCTCAGCGCTCAGGACGTTCTCTCCGACTACCGGCTCGCCGTGCGCAGCCGCGCGGCGAGCGAGCTTTCGCGGCGCGAGGTACTGGTCGGAAATGCGCCCTTTGGCATCTCGGGCGAGGGCAAGGAGGTCGCCCAGCTGGGGATGGCGCGCGCCTTCCGCCCCGGCGACTGGCGGTCCGGCTACTACCGCGACCAGACGTTCATGTTCGCGGTCGGGCTGGCCGACCTGTCGCAATACTTCGCGCAGCTCTACGCCGATCCCGACGTGGTCCGCGATCCCAACTCGGCGGGCCGCCAAATGCTGAGCCACTTCGCCACGCGGATCCTCGACGAGCGTGGGCGGTGGAAGGACCTGCTCGCGACGGGACAATCCGCGTCCGAGCTTTCCCCGGTCGCTGCGCAGATGCCGCGGTCGGTCGGGCTCGCATGGGCGTCGAAGCTGTATCGCGAGTCCGCGGCGCCGCGCACGGTCTCACAGGGCTTCTCCCGCAACGGAGAGGAGGTGTGCTTCGCCACCATCGGGAACGCCGGAACGAGCGAGGGCGTCTTCTGGGAGAGCCTCAACGCCGCTGGTGTTCTCCAGATCCCGCTCGTGATCTCCGTGTGGGATGACGGCTATGGCATCTCGGTCCCGAACGAGTTACAGACGACGAAGGGTTCGATCTCGGCGGTGCTCGAGGGGTTCCGGCGTGAGAAGGGTGGCGGTGGCCTCGAACTCTACACGGTAAAGGGCCACGATTACGTCGCCTGTTGCGACGTCTACCAGATCGCTGTCGACCGAGCGCGCCGCGATCACGTCCCGTCGGTGATCCACGTCACCGAGATGACGCAGCCGCAAGGTCACTCGACGAGCGGCTCGCACGAGCGATACAAGTCGAAAGACCGCCTCCGCTTCGAGATCGAGTTCGATCCCATCCGGCGGATGCGGGAGTGGATCATCCGCGAAGAGATCGCGGACGCGGCGACACTCGATGCGCTCGAGCGCGAAGCTCGCCTCGAGGTCGAGCGCACGCGAGAGGCTGCTTGGGATGCGTACGTCGCCCCCATCAGCGCCGATCGCGAGCACGCTCTTGACATCATCGAGGCGGCCGCCGACGAGAGTGGCCTCGACCTCGACCAGATCGCGGCGGAGCTGCGCACGGCCGAGCCCCCGACCCGACGGCTCGTCGCGTCAACGGCGCGACGCGCGCTGGTGGCCCTTCGCGGTCGCGGCTCCCGGGAGCTCGCGACGTTCGTCGAGTCGTATCGCAAACAGAACGATGAGCTCTTCAACTCGCATCTGTACAGCAGGTCGGAGGAGTCCCCGCTCCGCATCGGCGCCGCCGCAGCCGCCTACGCCCAGGACGCGGAGTCGGTGGATGGACGGCTGGTGCTTCTCCGTTGTTTCGATGCGAACCTGGCGCGCGATCCGCGCATCGTCATCCTCGGCGAGGACGTCGGGAAGCTCGGCGACGTCAACCTCGTCTTCGAGGGGCTTCAGGCTAAGCATGGCGAGCAGCGGGTCATCGACACGGGGATACGCGAGGCGACGATCCTGGGGCAGGGCATCGGCGCCGCGCTGCGCGGCCTGCGTCCGGTGGTGGACATCCAGTACGTGGACTACTTCCTCT
>Ga0207684_10007015_pt1 | contig 10187 bp, 10 predicted proteins | sample KBSK5501metaG_FD_184342 | JGI IMG/M metagenome (GOLD analysis project Ga0207684, IMG submission 184342) | Corn, switchgrass and miscanthus rhizosphere microbial communities from Kellogg Biological Station, Michigan, USA - KBS K5-50-1 metaG... | ecosystem: Host-associated > Plants > Roots >... | reverse complement strand
GCCGTTCGCCGGCGCGCGCGAACGACAGGGCCTCGGCGATCGCCACGAACGATGACAGCTCGGCGAAGACCGGCGTCTCCAGCGCGGGAAGTGAGTGCTGCGATTTATGCATGAGTGTCCGGCGAGGTCGCTTGATTATCTTTCGAACGCGCCGCAATAGGATGTGCTCGCTCCCATTCGACTTCATCCCTTCAACGACCGCGAGGTTCCTTGTCATGAAAGCTCTCCATCTCACCGCTCCGTCGCTCGACGCGCTGCGCGTCGTCACGCTCGACGATCCCGTGCCGCAGCGCGGCGAGGCGCTCGTGCGCCTGAAGGCCGCGAGCCTGAACTTCATCGACGTTGCGGTGGCGACCGGCGCCTACCCCGGCCCGACCTTCCCGCTCGTCCCGGTGGCCGATGGCGCCGGCGAGGTCGTCGCGCTCGGCCCAGACGTCGACACGCTCGCGGTCGGCGACCGCGTGGCGATTCATCCGAAGACGCTTTGGCCGGCGGGCCGTCCGAGCGACCGCGGTGCGCATGCGATGCGCGGCGTCGAGCGCCCCGGCTCGCTGCGCGAATACGCGGCCGTGAGCGCCGACACGCTCGTGAAGCTGCCTGACCATCTGAGCTGGGAGCAGGGCGCGTCGTTGCCGATTACCGCGACGACCGCGTGGAATGCGCTGGCCACCGCGGACATCGGCCCGGGCCGCACGGTCGCGGTGCTGGGTACCGGCGGCTCCTCGGTGGCCACGATCCAGCTCGCGAAGGCGCGCGGTGCCCGCGTGATCGTCACGTCGTCGTCCGACGAGAAGCTCGAACGCGCGAAGGCGCTCGGTGCCGACCATCTCATCAATTACCGTCGCACGCCCGACTGGGACCTCGCGGTGATCGATGCCACCGGCGGCCACGGCGCCGACCTCGTGCTCGAAACCGCAGGTGCGCAGACCTTCGCGCGTTCGCTGAACGCGGTGCGGCATGGCGGCACCGTCTTCGCGATCGGCTTCTTGTCGGGTGGCGCAGCCGAGGTGGACCTGCTGCGCATCATCGTCAAATCGCTGCGCGTGCAGGGCAACAACACGGGCTCGGCAGAGGATCTGGCCGATGCGGTCGCCGCGATCGCTGCGGCCCGCATCGAGCCGGTGGTCGACCGGGTGTACGAGTTGGCAGAAGTGCGCCGCGCCTACGAGGCGCTCGCCGCGGGCGGATCGCACTTCGGGAAACTCGCCGTGAGGCTGGACTTCGGACGCGTGTGAGCGGTCGCCTTGTTCAGAGCCAGGGGCCTACCGCATCCTTTTCATCGGCCCGTTCGTCTTCGCATCATGTCCGATGCCCAAGGGAACCCGCCCATGTCCAGCCTGCCTCTGCCCTCGCCACGCGCCGCTGCCGTCCCCGATGACCGGCGCTGGGTGCTGGCGCTGACCGCTCTCGCATCGTTCATGGTGGCGCTGGATGCGATGGTGGTCACCACCGCACTCGGCGCGATGCGTGTTGAGCTTCGGGCTTCGGTGACCGAACTCGAGTGGATCGTCAATGCGTACAACCTGAGTTTTGCCGTCCTGCTCCTGACCGGTGCGGCGCTGGGCGACCGTTTCGGCCGGCGCCGCGGCTTGATGGCCGGCCTGGGTTTGTTCGTCGCCGCCTCCTACGCGCTCGCCGCGATGTTCGTGCTTCTTTCGTCCCGCCGCGGCAACCGGCTGCAGGTGTCCGCCGTGCGCATGTCCGTCGCGGCAGCCTGCATCCTCGTCTCCTATTGGGCGCTGCTCTACTTCGTGCCGGTTCCCGGATACGGCGCGCAGCGCTTTGATCCGGAGGGCAGCTGGCCCGCGGTGATCGACCGCGCGGTGTTCACCGTGCCGCACCTGTTCAGGTGGTGGCCGGTCAACGGCCAGGTGGTATTCGATCCCGATGGCCTGCTGTCGATCTACCCCACCTGCGCGCTGATCCTTCTCGGCGTTGCCGCCAACGCGGCGTGGCCGACCTGGCGGCAACCGGAGCGGATCTGCATCGCAGCGGGCGGCGCGCTGATGGCGCTCGCGATCGGCCTGCAAGGCGCATGTCCGATCATCAAGAACATCTGGACCAGCACCTTTGTCCTCTTCAGTGCCGGCTTCTCGCTCGTGCTGCTGGGCGCGCTCACGCTGGTGTATCGCAACGGCCACGCCAATGCTCTGTTCTTCCCGCTGCGCGTGTTCGGCGCCAACCCGCTGCTCGCCTATCTGGTGTGCTTCCTGTTCGCGCCCGCGCTCGACGCGAACTGGTTGCCGCTGGCCGACCATGGTCGTGTGTCGCTGCGTTGGGGCAGCCAATTGCTGCTGGCCGGGCTGGACCCCCAGGCGGCCTCGATCCTGTTCGGCGTGGCGTACCTGACCCTGCTGTTCCCTCTCCTGTGGTTTGCTCACCGGCGCGGCTGGTTCCTCAAGCTCTGAGTCCGGGTCTCGGCTCACCTCGGGCAGGCGCTGCCGTGATGATGGCGTCCCAGTTCAGCGGTAAGAAGGCATTGACGTCCCGATGCGGGCCGCCGGCCGGTACGGCTCATCCTGCCTGCAAAGCCTCCCGTCCGAAGCTATTGCCCTTCATCGCCGAGCACGTGCGCGCTGCCTTGCGCAGCCCGATACTGCTCGACAGGAGGTGATGTCGATGCGTACGCTCGTGCTGTTGATCGTCGCAGGCGCGCTGCTGGGTGGCTGTGCCTTTGACAATGCGTGGATCCTGCCCCGTGGCGCCCCGGTAAAGGACGATGGGCCGCGCAGCTACCGATTTACCGTGGAACACTCGATCGCCGATACCAAAGGCCAGGTGATCAAGCGCGAACGATTTTCGGGCGACTACACACGAGGCCTTCCGGGAGGCGAGGTCGCCTGGAAGAATGTCTCCCACGTCGACTTCGAAACTGCCGACGGCCCTGCCGGGCCGCCGCAGAAGCGCGAGTTCATGGAAGGATTCCGATACCACAACGACGGAACCACCAGCCTGGCTGCGGACTTCTTCAAAGGGTTCCCGGCCACGGCGGTGCCCGAACGAAATCTGGTGTGGGATACGGGAATGATCGAGTCGTTCGGACAGACTCAGCTCGAGCACCTGATGTTGAATCAGCCCTACCGCTTTGCCACGGGCAATGGGACCGTGAACATGCCCGGCGTAGGGACCTTCCACAACCGCGATGTCCAGCTGATGTGGATGGGCCGCTCGCGCAGAAACGGCCGAGATTGCGCCCTCATCGGCTACAGCGCGTATTTCAACCGGCTGAACGTGGCGGTTGTGGACGCTGGGATCTATCTCGAGGGCCGCAGTCACTATTGGGGCGAAATCTGGGTCGCGCTGCAGACTCTGCAGATCGAATACGCAACGCTGCACGAGGATGTGCTGGGAACGCTCAAGCTCGGTGAACACGAGCCCGGGCAGCTCGTGAACGTATTTCGCACGGGCATCTTCGAACCCCTCCCAGCGAGATGAACGGGGTCTGGGCCACGCTTCGCGTGCAGCGAAAGCGAAACTGGGTTTTCTCGCTGCTGGTCGTCAACGTTGCGATGGTCCTGCTGGCACTGCTGTGGATACCCGGCAGAGCGGCGGGTTCGGGCGAGATCCTCGCCACGTGGCTCACCAGTTTCTTGGGCGCCAACGCCACCGCCGCCCTCGCGCTCCTGGTCTTGCCGCCGGTGCTGGAGCGCCTGACGGCGCGGCCGCGCCTGCTGGCGCTCACCATCGGCGTCGGCATTCTGTTCTTTGGGGCGGTCGGCTGCCTGATCATGTTGACCGTGCCCATGCTGAGCGGTGCTGCGCTCGTCAAGGACTTCTGGCCCGAGTACTGGGCGATGCTTCGCAGCGCGCTGCCGTTCGCACTCGTGTTCGGCCTGGGAGCGTATTTTCTGGCCACCGTGCATGCGCGCCTGGGTGATGCCGAAATGCGATTGCGCGAGAAGGAGATGGCGCAAGAGCGGACGAAGAAGCTGGCGGCAGAGGCCCGGCTGCACTCGCTGGAGTCGCGCATTCATCCCCACTTTCTTTTCAATACGCTCAACTCGCTGAGCTCGCTGATCGTCAACAGCCCGGCCCGCGCGGAAGAGATGCTGCACCAACTGAGCAGGCTGCTGCGCGCCTGTCTCGACCACACGCGCCAGCCGCTCGTGCCGCTGCACCAGGAACTGGCGATGGTGACGGACTATGTCGAGATCGAGAAGGTGCGATTTGCCGGCGCCTTTCACTGTCGCATCGACGTGCCCGACGAGCTGTTCAACGCCAGGGTCCCTCCCTTGTCCGTGCAGTCGCTCGTCGAGAACGCGATGAAGCACGCCATCTTTGCGCAGCGCGACGGCAGCGCGCTCGCGGTGAGCGCGTCTGCGCAAGACGGGCGCCTGCTGATCCAGGTGTGCGATACCGGACCGGGATTCAGTCTGTCTGCTGTGCAGGCCGGCCACGGGCTCGACAATCTGGTCAGCCGACTTGACGCTCTGTTCGGGCCGCAGGCCCAGCTCAATGTGCTGCGCCGTGACGGCTGGTGCGTCGTACAGATGGAGTTGCCGCTGTCATGACACAAAGCGGGCAATTGCGCGTTTATCTCGTCGACGATGAGCCGCTGGCAGTGGAGCGATTGGCTCGTCTGCTGCAACAGACTGGTCGCGTCGAGATAGTCGGCGCGAGCACGGTGCCTGAAGAGGCGGTGTCCGCTGTCGTGGCGTGCGCGCCCGATGTCTGCTTCCTCGATATCCAGATGCCGCGACTCAATGGTTTCGACGTGCTGGCGCAGTTGTCCCGGCAGCCCCTGGTGGTGTTCACCACCGCGCACGATCGATACGCGCTCGAGGCATTCGCGGTGAATTCGGTCGACTATCTGCTGAAGCCGGTCCAGCCTCAACAACTGGACCGGGCACTGAACAAGATCGAGCGCCTGCGTGAAACGGGTGCCCAACAGGATCTGCGGGGATTGCTCGAGCAGCTGTGCGACGCTGTGCGGCCGAGCCCTCCGGAGTATCCCGAGCGGATTGCGTCCCGGGTCGGCAACCGGCTGTGGTTCCTGGATCTGGCACGGGTGAGCCACTTCTGCGCGGTGGACAAACTCACCTATGCGGTCTCGGATGGCAAATCCTATTGCGTCGATCACACCGTGGCGCAGCTCGAGCAGAGACTGGACCCGAAGAAGTTCCTGCGCATTCATCGCGCCACGATCGTCAACATCGCCTGGATCCGTGAGGTGACGTCTCTGCCGGGCGGCTCGCTCAATGCGCGCCTCGAGGGCGAGCGGGGCACGGACGTCACCGTCGCCCGCGATCGAGCCCGAGAATTCAAGTCCTGGCTGGGGTGCTGAGGCCGTCCGCGCGAGCGGCGGCATCCGTGCCGCACAACCTGGGGCACGCACGTTGGGCCCGTCCACACAATATCAGGGGCGTGCAGTCGTCTTTACCATCATGAAGGCGAGCCGCACTCTCGACACAGACCGGAAAATGGCAGACGCCGACCGTTCAGCGATCGCGGTCATCACCAGCGAGCGGCCTCGCCTGAAGGCCTGGCTGCGGCGCCAGGTTCCAGACCCGCAAGATGTCGAAGACATTCTGCAGGATGCCTTCTTCGAACTCGTGGTGGCGGTACGCCTCATGGTCCCCATCCGTCATGCGGGCGCCTGGTTGTTCACTGTCATCCGCAACCGTGTCACCGACCGGCGACGACAGGCCGGGCGAGCGCTCGACGCGGCAGGGTCGCTCGGTGACCCCGGCGCGATGCCGCTGCTCGCAACTGAAGACGAGAGCCTTGTCGATTGGTTGCCCGACCCGGCCGCCGGCCCCGAAGAGTCCTACGCCCGCAAGCGCCTGATTCAGGCCCTGGAAGAAGCGGTCCTGGCCCTGCCCGCGGACCAGCGACTGGTGTTCATCGCGCACGAGATCGACGGTATCTCGTTCAAGGCCATGGCAGAGGCCAGCGGCGAGAGCATCAACACGTTGCTCTCCAGAAAGCACTACGCCGTGAAAACACTTCGTCAGCGGCTGCAGGCTCTTCGCGACGAAGCGATGGGCAGCTGAGGCCGGCAGTTCGAAACCTCAACTCGATCAACACACCGATGAAGGAACCACGATGAACAAGCATTGGGCAAAGATGGCTGTGCTGGTACTGCTCTGGGCCACGATTGCAGTGGCCGGCTTCGGCTCCGCAGTCTGGCAACTCTGGAACATGTTGATGCCACACCTGTTCGGCTTGCCGTCGATCGGCTTCTGGCAGGCCGTCGGTCTGATGGCCTTGAGTTGGTTGCTCTTCGGTGGTTGGCGCGGCGCTGGCGGTCTTGCCGGTCGTCCCCCGAGCGGTGGCCGGCATGCGATGACAGAACAGGAGCGAGAGCGATTCCGCGCCATGATGGATCGTCGTGGCTGCACTTGACTTCAGTCACGGGTGAGTTTGTGTTGTTCTGCCTCGCGACTTGGGAGCGAGTCCATCACATAGCCGATGCCACGCACGGTGCGGATGTAGCCCTGTCCGATCTTGCGGCGCAGGTTGGAGATGTGGACATCGAGCACGTTGCTCTCGTTGGCGAGCCCGGCGGGCAGCAACTGCTCTTCCAGCTTGCGGCGCGTGAGTACCCGGTCGGGGCGTTTGAGCAGGGCCGTCAACGGGCGCGCAGCTTCAACGCCCTCAGTGGGGAAACGGAGCAGGGTTTGCCAAGTAGGCCTGGAACAGGCGCGCGAACTGTCCGCCATCCGTCGTGATGTTTGCCGAGGTACTTCCGCCGCCACTGAATACGATCGCAAACACGCCGATGGCGGTGTACTCCGTCGGGTGCGTCAGCATGTAGTGGACACGGTTGTCCCGGTAATGGCCCGGACTGCCGCCGGGAGTTGCCGAGGGCACTCCCAACGGCGTTTGCCAGAACAATATCGGCAGATTGCCGACCAGGCTTCGCACGGTGCTCCACTGGGCAAGGCTCTGACTGAAGTTGGGTGTCGCGACGTTGTTCTCGTCCCAGTAGAACGGTCCATTACCGCGCCCCGCACACTCAGGCACCGGCGATGCGACTTCAAAGCAACCGGCATCACGATCGCTCGTCTGCGCCACGATGAAATCGGCCTTGTCTGCACCAAGTTTCGCCATGAAGTTGCCGACAGTGGTCGCATCTCTTCCGAAGAAGGACGGCGGAAACCCGATCTGCGCCTTGGGCGCGTAGGTCCGTCCGAGCGTCAGCAGGCATCCCGCGATGCCTGCCGCGGTGTCTGGTTGGCTCGCGCATTCCGTCGTCATGCTCACGCGTGCCGGCAACTTTGCAGGATCGCCACCCGATGCTGTTGCCAGGACGTAGCCCCAGAAGTCCGGTTCGAGGTTGACCAGCGTGGGTTGGCCCGTCGCGCCGATCTTCTGGTACATCAGCTTGACTTGTGCCCAGTACTTGGCCATGAACGTCGCGTCGTTGATGCCGCTGATGTTTCCGTCTCCATTGGAAGCCATCTGGTACAGCGTGAACATGGGCACGGCGCCGATTGCCTTGACGTTCGCGGAGACATAGGTGATGTAGGCCCCGTCGGGGGTGTTCCATGTCGGCCATGAACCGCTTCCCACCCCGACAAGGTACGTATCGATGATGTCCGGGCGAATCTGCTGGCTCGTCATGTCCGAGATCGAGTTGCCGGCGCCCAAGCCGCCAAGAAGCCGATTGGGCACCCCAAGGGCTGAGTTAATCGACGGTGCGGGCGCAGGCGACGGCGACGGCGACGGCGACGGCGATGCCGAAGGCGATGGTGATGGTGATGGTGATGACGACGGCGATGGCGCCGACGCGGTCGTCGTGTCGGTGTTTGTCGACGACGACCCGCCTCCACCGCAGGCGGCGACGCCTGCACTCAGGAAGGCGATCGCGACGAGGCGGGCATGCGACGTGGTATTCAGTGCCGGTGGCATTTTTTTCCTTTTGATGAATTGTCATGTGACGAGGCGAGCAGTGCCGTTCTTTGTCAAAGCCGACTTTCGCTCGCGGCGCGCTGTCCGTTCACCCGTGCAGCGCGCGGTTTCGCACGGCTGTCATCTACTGCAACTCGCGGACCACCCCTTGCGGGTAGCAAACTTCGTCACACCTGCGGACTCACGACGCTAGTTCACCAAAGTCATGATGCTCTTTGCCGGGAGCAAAACGGAGAACGCATTGCCACGCACGTCGATGGCCGGCTGCCGTTCGAATGTGGCGGTCCCGGTCGTCGGTACTCGTCGCGTACTTTGTCCTGTCCTGCGGCGTAAACGTGACCGACAGTGACTGAACTCCGACCTCCAGCTTCGTTGCAGCTGCCGGCGAATAGGTGAATGTGCCGGGGACGGTGGATGTTGCGTTCAACTGCGCCGTGCTGAGTGCTGTGCCCCATCCAATGGGTGCCGGATCGGGCCACTTGATTGCCGGCGTCTGCTGCGACGCAGGTGAGGCTGGTGCGGGGCTCGGTGCAGGACTCGGTGCGGGACTCGATGCGGGGATCGACGTGTCGGCGGACGAGGCCGATCCGGCTGCCGAAGCCTCCGTCGACGACGTCGAAGAGGATGCCGGTGCGGGTGCCGCGTTGGACGTGGTACCGAGCGTAGCGGACGTAGACAAGGTATCGCCGGCGCTTGCCAACGATGACGATCCACCGCCGCATGCGGCGACACATGCACTCAGGACTGCGATCGCGAGAAGACGCGCCTGACGTTGGAGATCCTCAGCGGCGTTGTTGCGCGAGCCCCTGTTGGACGCTAAGCCGCCGCCGGAAATGGTGAGCGAAGGGACAAAACATGGACGGACAAACGAGGTCTTGCTCTTCTTGCTTGGAGCAAGAGCCGAACCATGCGATGCGATGCGACGCGGGTGGCGTAGGGCTTCGCACAGGCTCTCATAGTCATTCGTGGACCATGAGCCGCGCCCCGCCCAGTCCGACCGGCTCGCCGCGAACGACTTCAAAGCGCACAGTGAACCAGACCAGGTCCAGTCCCGGCGGCAGTGCGAAGCGCAGGTCCGCGGCTTCGGGCCGCTCCTTTCGGCCCAGCGAGACGCCGTTGCAGAACACCTCGCAGCGGCCGGTCAACTTGAAGAACTGCACTTGGCCGCCGAGCTTGCTGATGGTGGCGAAGGGCCTCAGTTCCGCGCCGAACACGGCATAGCCGCTCTGGTCCAAGCGTTGCACCGCTCCGGCGCCAACCCAGCCCCAGCTGTTCATGTCCTGGGACGCGGGACGCCAATCAGCTGGCGGAAGACGCGGGACGAGCGGCGAATTGCGCCAGCTCCCGATCGCCTGAACTGGGGCAGGGGAGGCCTCGTGGGCGGCGCCCGGCGTTCCGGGCGCGACGCGCACGATGCAGACAGCCGCCTCGAGCCCGGGCGCGTCGGCGGTGAGCCGCAAGCTGCCCGACGAGCCCTCCAGCGTCTGGACGATCGCCTGCGCGAGGCCGCTGAACAGGCGGCGCGTGGGCCCTTTCTCGCCGTCGGTGTCGTTCGGGTCACCGTTGCCCAGGCCGATGAGCTGGGCGCCTTCGACGCGGAAGGTCACGACGTGCTGGGCCGCGGGCACAGGCCGGCCCTGCGCGTCCAGGGCCTCAACTTTGATCGGCTGCGCGTCGAGCCCGTCGCCGATCATCGTCGGACGCTCCGGTGTGAGGCGCAGGCGTACGGCGGGGCCCGTGGTTTCCACCGCGTCGCGAACCACCATCCGGCCGCCGCGATAGCCGATCGCCTCCAGCCGGCCCGGCGCGTACGGCACCTGCCAGCGGTTCATCTCGTAGCGGTCGCCATGTTGGCGCGCGATGTGTGCGCCGTTCAGCCGCAGCTCCACCGCGTCGACGTTGCTGCAGGCCATCACGGTGATCTGGTCGCCCTCGCGACCGGGCCAGTTCCAGTGCGGCACGATGCGCAGCACCGGCTCGTCGACCCATTGCGCCTTGTGGATCCAGAACGCGGTCTTCTCGAAGCCGCACAGATCCATGATCCCGAAGAACGTGGCGTTCGACGGCCATTCGTGCGGCGTGGGCTCGCCGTGGTAGTCGAACCCCGACCAGACGAATCCGCCGGCCACGAAATCGCGCTCGGCGATGGCCTTCCATGCGGCGCGATGCGTGAGTCCCCAGACCGCCTGGTCGTCGTCATACGAAGCGAAGACCTGCCGCTTCGGGTCCGTGGTGTATTCGCCGCGCGTCATGTAGCCGCACGTGTCTTCCGACGAGGTGATCGGCACGTTCGGAAAGGCCTTGTGGAACGCGTCATAGGCACCGGTCTGGTA
>Ga0207684_10007011_pt1 | contig 10191 bp, 5 predicted proteins | sample KBSK5501metaG_FD_184342 | JGI IMG/M metagenome (GOLD analysis project Ga0207684, IMG submission 184342) | Corn, switchgrass and miscanthus rhizosphere microbial communities from Kellogg Biological Station, Michigan, USA - KBS K5-50-1 metaG... | ecosystem: Host-associated > Plants > Roots >... | reverse complement strand
CGACGGCGGGGGAAAATGGACCCAGCTCAAGGGCGGACTGCCCACGATTCAGGTGCGAGATCTCAATATTCAGAAACGCGAGAACGATTTGGTTGTCGGCACGTTTGGTCGTGGCATTTACATTCTCGATAACTACACACCATTGCGCCAGCTGAAACCGGAGATGCTCAAGCAGGAGGCTCAGCTTTTTCCTGTGAAGGACGCATTGATGTACATACAGTCGCAGCCGCTTGGCCTGCGCGGAAAAAGTTTCCAGGGCGAATCATTCTTCGCCGCCGAGAACCCGCCTTTCGGCGCGACGTTCAGCTACTACCTGAAGGACGAACTGAAAACCAAAAAAGCAAAGCGGCAAGAAGCCGAGAAGGAAGCGGCGAAGAAGAACACTCCGGTGACACTCCCGCGTTTGGCCGACCTTAGCGCCGAGGAAGAAGAAGAAGCTCCGGCGATCATCGTCACTGTGACAGACGCAAGCGGGCACGTAGTCAGGCGTTTGACCGGACCGGTCACGGCAGGGATGCAACGCGTTACCTGGGATCTGCGTTATCCGCCCACCTCTTTGCCACCGCCGCCAAATCCGGACAATGAAGATCCTTTCAGCGACGGGCCCGGCGGGCCGCTGGTCATGCCCGGCGCCTACAAAGTCTCCATTGCAAAACGAGTTGATGGGGTCATGACGCCCCTGTCCGCGCCACAGGATTTTAATATTGTCGTGCCTGGTCAGGAAGGAATGGCATCAGGTGATCGCGCGGCGTTGGTTGAGTTTCAGCAGAAGGCCGCGAGATTGCAGCGCGCCGTACAAGGAGCGCTCGACGCTACAAATGCTTTGAAACCGCGGCTGGCGCTTATTCGGCGCGCCTTGCTCGAAACACCCAGCGCTGGAGACAAGTTGCTTGACGACGCGACAGCGCTGGATAAACGCACGAACGACATTCTGCGAGCTTTGCGCGGTGATAGTGCCCTGCGGGCTCGCAACGTTAACTTGCCGCCGTCGATCAACGAACGCGTCGGTGGGATAGTGAGCACCCAACGTTTGTCCACCGCTCGCCCAACGCAAACGCAAATCAGTCAATACAATGCTGCAGCGCAGGACTTTGAACAAACGCTCGCGCAGTTGCGTCAACTGATCGAGGGCGACCTGGTGAGACTCGAAAAACAGATGGAGGCTGCGGGCGCGCCCTGGACCCCCGGCCGTATTCCAGAATGGAAGGATCAGTAGCTTTAGTTTTGAACTCTAAAGACTCGGAAAATGATCCAAGTTAGAGAGTCTCTCAGATTGGGAAGCGATGCGGCTTTGCCGCGTTCCGTGCGGTAAGGCTCTGCCTTACCGTAAGCTGATTTCTTATTCCGGAGGCTACGCCTCAGTAAAATTTCTGAGGCATAGCCTCAGGAAATTAACGACCTTCCCGGAAAGGCGAAGCCTTTCCGCACGGAAGGCGGCAAGCCGCAAGACGCGGCATAAGGTGAAGGAGTTTCCTGTGATCAAGAGCAACATCGCCAGTATGACAAGAGCTCTCGTTAGTGGTTTCTTTCTTTTCTGTATACTCGCGACTTCGTTCACTACGAACGCTGCGGACGAAACTCGTCATGTGCCGACAATCGACGAACTGTTGACTTTGAAAGCCATCGGTGGCGCGCAAATCTCGCCAGGCGGTCAGTGGGTTGCTTACACGGTGACCAATGCCGACTTCAAACAGGATGCTTTCGTCACGCAAATCTGGCTTGCCGAAACCAGCGGCAAAGGCCGCACCCTGCAACTGAGTCGCGGGGAAAAGTCTTCAACTAACCCGCGCTGGTCGCCGGACGGTGAGTGGTTGGCATTCACCAGCAACCGCGTCGAAGACAAGAATCAGATCTTCGTGATCAATCCTACCGGCGGCGAAGCGGTACAGTTGACCAAATCCGAAACCGCAATCAGCAACTTTGCGTGGTCGGAAGACGGACGCAGCATCGCTTACACAGCAACTGAGCCTGTGCCCCAGGTTTCTAAAGATCGCAAAGACTATCTGGGCGACTACGAAGTGGTGCGCAAGGACTACAACTTCGCATACCTCTGGACATTTAACGTCAGCGAAGCGATGAAGGGGCCGCTGGTTGGAAAGCAGCGAACGAAAAAGAAAGACTTCAGCGTCGATTCGTTTTCCTGGTCGCATGACGGATCGAAGATCGCGTTCAGTGCCACTGTCAATCCGGATCTTATTCAGGGCGTCACTTCGGACGTCTATTTGCTCGACCTCGCAGATGACGCCGTCACGAAGTTAGTTTCACAGCCCGGGCCCGACAGCGGTCCTCGCTGGTCGCCCGACGACAAACAGATCGTCTTTTCGTCGGCGATGGGAAACACTGTCTTCTTCGCCAGCAACTCTCGTCTCGCTCTAGTACCGGCGGCGGGCGGCACGCCACGTTCTATAACCGACAGCTTCGATGAGAATCCCAACCTCCTTGATTGGTGGTCGGATGGCATTTATTTCACCGGACAACAGAAGACCGCGTCGCATCTGTTCCGCGTCGATCCCGCGAGTGGCAAGGTTACACGCGTATCCGGTCCCGATAGTTTGATGGCTGGTTCGTTTTCTTTCACCCGAGATGGACGGCAGTTGTCATTCACCGCCGCGTCTCCCACCTCGCTGAATGAAGTGTTCGTCTCAGACGCACAAAAATTCTCGCCCCGCTCTTTGACAAACATGACCGAGCAAACGAAGCCGCTGCTACTGGGCACGCGAGAGGTCGTCTCCTGGAAGAGCACCGATGGCACCACAATTGAAGGCGTGTTGATTAAGCCGGCTGACTTTGATCCTGCAAAAAAATATCCACTACTCTGCGTAATTCATGGCGGACCGACCGGCGTCGATCGTCCCGCGCTGTTAACCCCGGACGCTCGTTATTATCCGTCTGACATCTGGGCCGCACGCGGCGCCCTCGTGCTCAAGGTGAATTATCGCGGCAGTGCCGGCTACGGCGAGAAGTTTCGGAAGCTTAACGTACGGAATCTTGGAGTTGGTGATGCGTGGGACGTGTTGTCGGGAGTGGATTATCTAATCAGCAAGGGTTGGGTCGACAAAGACAAAGTGGGATGCATGGGTTGGAGTCAGGGAGGTTACATCTCAGCTTTTCTAACTGCCTCGTCGGATCGCTTTGTCGCGATCTCGGTTGGCGCCGGCATTTCCAACTGGGCTACCTATTACTACAACACAGACATCACGCCATTTACGATCAACTATCTCGGCAAGAACCCGGTTGACGATCCCGAAATCTATCAGAAGACGTCGCCGATTTCTTACGTTAAAAACGCGCGTACACCGACGCTCATTCAGCACGGTGAGCTGGATCGCCGCGTGCCCATCGCCAACGCCTACGAGTTGCGGCAGGCGTTGGAGGACAAGGGAGTGCGCGTCGAGATGATCGTTTACAAAGGCTTCGGCCATCCGATCACCAAGCCTAAAGCAATGCGCGCCGTGATGAGCCACAACCTGGGTTGGTTCAATCATTATCTTTGGAACGATCCGCTTCCTGACTTCGCCAGCCCGGACGTGCCGAAGCAGGAAAGCAAGGATGCAGAAAAGAAATCCGCGGAGAAATAAGATGACGCTGGCCGCGGGCACAGCCTTGTTGACGAAGGCAATAAGCAGCCCATTACCTTTGTGGTGAACTGGAGCGCTGGTTTAAAGCGATGAGTCTCGACGCCGGCACAAGGTTTGGTCGCTACGAAATTCTATCCCGGCTTGGCAAGGGCGGAATGGGAGAGGTGTACCTCGCGAAGGACACTAAACTTGATCGCAAGGTTGCCTTGAAGATCTTGCCGGCTGAGCTGGCATCCAGTCGCGAGCGCATGCTTCGCTTTGTGCAGGAGGCGAAGGCCGCAGCGGCCCTCAACCATCCGAATGTGGCCCACGTCTACGAAATCAGCGAACACGATGGCTTGAATTTTATCGCGATGGAGTATGTGGAGGGGAGAACTCTGCGCGAGAAAATACACTACGAACAGACAGAATTACGAAAGCTGCTCAAGTATTTGCAACAGGTCGCCAGTGGGTTGGCCAAAGCTCACGCGGCGGGAATCGTCCACCGTGATCTAAAACCCGATAACATCATGATCACCCGTGATGGTTATGCAAAGATTCTGGATTTTGGTTTAGCCAAACTCATCGAGATTCCCACTCCCGGTCCAGACGGGGGCACGATAAGCGACGCTGCCACTGTGGCGCTTGAACCGCACTCAATTCCCGGAAGACTGCTTGGGACGGTTGGTTACATGTCGCCTGAGCAGGCCCAGGGAAAAACTGGTCAGATAGATCATCGCTCGGACATTTTTTCTTTTGGCTGCATGCTCTTTGAAGCGGTAACCCGGAATAGGCCGTTTCAAGGTGAGTCTAACGTGCAATCGTTATACAGAATCGTCTACGAGCCGGCGCCCCTGCTGAAAGATTTCAACCCTTCGGCTTCGCCGGAGTTGCAAAGAGTAATCCGACGCTGTCTGCAGAAGGATCCTGACGAGAGGTATCAGTCGATCCAGGATGTGGCGCTGGAACTAAAAGAACTGCGCCGAGATATGGAAGGTGATACTCAGCTCGACAGCACCATCCCAGCTTCTTCCCTCGAAAGCCAAACAGGAAGCCAGATGGGGGGGCCGTCGCGTTCGCAGTTTTCAACCACAGCGACGATAGGGAGTCAGACGAGTACCCTTGACGCGTCGGCAGTAAGTACGATGTCGAGTGCTGAAATCATCCTGGGCGAAGTCAAGAAGCATAAACGTGGATTTGCCCTGGCAGTTGTTTTGATTCTCGTCGTCGGAGCCGCGGCCGTAATCTGGTGGAAATCCTCGAACCCTGCTAAGGCGACGCCGTTCCGGAATGTGAAAATCACCCGACTGACTACCGGGGGCAAAATCGGGAACGCGGCCATTAAGGGTTACACCTCGATTTCTCCGGATGGCAAGACTGTAGTTTTTAGAACCACAGAGTCAGGTCGAGACAGCCTTTGGGTGAGACAAGTCTCCACCGGCAGTCTGGTGAAAATCGTGCCGGATCTCGAAGCTAAGATCGGCGGCACAACCTTCTCACGCGATGGCGAGTTCGTTTACTACTCGCTGTTCGACAAGAACGATCCGCTGGGAACACTTTATCAAGTCCCTGTTTTTGGAGGACCAGCCCGCCGAATAATGGCAGGGGTGACCAGTCCAGTGACGTTCTCGCCTGATGGCAAACAAATCGCTTTCGTTAGACCCTCGTCCTCGGACTCTGATCTGGTGGTGGCCAGCGTGGACGGAACCGGCGAGCACAAGATTGCGACGCGGAGACTGCCTGCCTATTTCTCTTTTGTTGGCGGAGCGGCCTGGTCGCCTGACGGAAAAACAATAGCCTGTGGTGCCGGCTCCTATAGTGGAAACATCTCAGCGACGATCGTCTCGGTGCCCGCAGCAGGTGGCGCGGAGAATCCGATCACCACCCAAAACTGGGTGTCGGTGTCTCGCGTTCTCTGGTTGGGTGATGGCAGCGGTTTGATAGTCGCGGCAGTTCCGGAACTGATCTCGACCGGTACACAGTTATGGCATGTCTCATATCCGGGTGGCGAGGTGCGCAGAGTCACCAATGATCTAAACGCTTATGGCACGAGCAGTCTCGGGTTAACTGCAGATTCAAAGACGCTCGTGACTATCCAGGCAGATAAATCTACTCAACTCTGGGTAGTCGGGTCCGGAGAGGACGTGAGCAAAGCCAAACAGATTACTAATGGAAAATATGATGGCGAGACGCTCGCCTGGACTACGGACGGGAGAATTCTCTACACGGTTCCGTCGGGCGAACAATCAGACGTCTGGAGTATTAACGCAGATGGCACAGCAGCCAGGCAGCTAACCTCTGATTCGTTTGCTGAAGGTTTGGGATGTGTTTCTCCCGATGGACGTCTTGCTGTTTTTAGTTCGAATCGATCCGGCAGTTTCAACATTTGGAGTATGGATCTGAGCAGCGGTGAACAAAAACAACTGACGCAGGGAACCGAGATCGATTCTCAGCCTGATTGCACGCCTGACGGTCAATGGGTTGTGTTTAGATCACTGAGGCAAGGGAAGTCGACGTTCTGGAAAGTCCCGCTTGCCGGCGGCGCACCCGAACAACTTTCGGACAAGTCTTCCACTTGGGCCGCCGTATCACCGGACGGCAAGCTCGTAGCCCTCCGTTACTTTGATGATCAGAGCAAAGTAAACAAGATTGCCGTAATACCCTTTGCCGGAGGGGAGCCGATCAGGACCCTGCAAGTCTCCATCGGGTTTCGCGACGTGGGACTGGGATGGACTCCTGACAGTCGCGCAATCATCTATGCCGACGCGCGCGACAACGCGGACAACATTTGGAGTGTGCCCATAGATGGCGGGGCTGCCAAACATCTGACCAATTTCAACTCGGGACTAATCTTCGCTTTCCAGGTGTCACGGGATGGCAAACGAATAGCGTTATCACGCGGCATTCAAACCGACGACGTAATCCTGCTCCGAGACGCTCAGTAGGCAGGGACCAAGCGCTTTTGCCTTGATAAGCCAATTTTTCGCCCAACTTGACCGAGTCCGTAAGTATGGCTAGTGGGTTAGTTAAGTTACCAGTGCCAAGGTCGGTTGACTTTCTCGCCTTGCCAGTTTGTGCCTAATAGTGCATAGTCAACCACGGTTAATCCTTCTCTCGCGCATCGACGGTGATGCGCCCCGCGCAAAAGACAGTCAAGCGCTGGCGTTTTGGATAGTTCGAGAGCAGGCTGATTTCAACTTCAGAAGCGCTCTTAGAGCATCCGAAAACCGGCCCCTTCGCTCCTACCGTTCGACCGAAGCCAATCCGATTCGCAGCTTCTTTTATCCCCACAAGGGGAAAGGTACATCTTTATGTCTATGAAACTTTACGTGGGTAATCTCGCGTTCGCGACCACCAGCCAGGACCTGCAGGAGCTTTTTGCTTCGGCCGGTACGGTTGAATCGGCGAGCGTCGTGGAGGACCGCGACACTGGACGCTCACGCGGCTTTGGCTTCGTCGAAATGTCTAGCAAGGAAGAGGGCGAGGCAGCTATCGCTCAATTTAACGGTAAGGAAGTCAACGGTCGTGCGCTCAACGTCAACGAAGCCAAGCCTCGCGAAAATCGCGGCGGCGGTGGCGGTCGTGGCTTTGGTGGCGGCGGTGGTGGCGGTCGCGGCGGCGGCGGTTACGGTGGTAATCGTGGCGGCGGCGGTGGCTACGGCGGCGGCGGTGGCGGCGGTAATCGCGAGCCACGCTGGTAAGCGTTTCCCTTCCTAACAACTAACTCTCGGTGCCTCCTCTGTGAACTCTGTAATTCTGTTGTGAGACTTGTACAAGAGTTTCAATCACAGGTCACAGAGAACACAGAGGTTGCGCAGAGAGCGATCTCTCGGTGAGGTAATACTCACTTTGGTTACAACCGGAGGCGCCAGCCACAAGCAGGTGCCCCACAAACAGATTAGTAGGAGTCTATGAATTTTTCTCAACTGGGACTGGCGCCCGCACAAGTGCGGAGTTGCGAGTCTCTCGGATACACCGAACCAACACCGATTCAGGAACAGGGAATACCTGTTGTCCTTAGCGGCCAGGACCTGATCGGCTGTGCTGAAACCGGCACAGGCAAGACAGCCGCATTTCTGCTTCCGCTTATTCAGAAGATGACCGAGAAGGCGCGCCCCGGCGTGCGCGTTCTCGTGCTCGCGCCAACGCGCGAGCTGGCAATGCAGATTCAAAAGAACTATGGCGAGCTTAATCGCGTGAAGGCCAATCGTGGCGTCACGGTGATCGGCGGCGCCAATATTCGCACCCAAATCACAGATTTGCGACGCGGCGCGGCGATCGTCATTGCCACGCCTGGACGTTTGCTTGATCTCGCCGAACGCGGCGCAATCAGTCTTTCAACTGTTGAAGTGCTCGTACTGGACGAAGCTGATCGCATGCTGGACATGGGATTCTTGCCCGCAATTCGGCGCATACTCGCGATGGTGCCGGCAAAGCGGCAGACACTTTTGTTCTCGGCCACGATGTCTTCCGATATCGAAAAGCTGGCCCGCACGACCATGAAAAATCCAAAGCTGATTGAGGTCAGCCCGCGTGGACAAGCCGCGACCATGGTTGAGCAAACTGCTTATCCGGTCGCCCAGGAGTCGAAGACGGCGCTGCTGCTCGATTTGCTCGAACGCGAAAAGTTTGAGCGGGTGCTGGTGTTTACGCGTACGCGACGCGGCGCCGAAAGGTTGTCACACATTCTTTCTGCTCGCGAACACAGCGTGAATCGGATTCATTCGGATCGAACACAACCACAGCGTGAGGCGGCCCTTCGTGGATTCCGCGACGGTCGCACGCGCGTGCTGGTGGCGACTGACATCGCCGCGCGTGGCCTGGATGTTGATTCCGTTTCACATGTCATTAACTACGACGTGCCTTCAGCGCCTGAAGACTATGTGCATCGCATTGGTCGAACAGGACGAGCTGGCAACACCGGACGCGCGATAACAATCGTTACCCCAGTTGATGAGATATCGATGCGCGCGATCGAGCGACTAACCGGACAGACGGTGGCGCGGGTAGTATTGCCGGCATTTGGCGGCAGAAAGAGTGAAATAGCCAGCAAGCCGTTTGCACGTGCGACACCGCCGCGAGCGACTTTCACGCGTTCATTCCGCCCACGGCGCGCTAGCCGGTAAATAAAGTTTCGAGTTTCAAGTTCCAGGTTTCAAGTTCATTCCGGAACTGGAGGTTTGGGACCTGAACTCGACGCTCGCTTATTACTCCTGCCTTGAAACTTGGAACTTGAAACTCGGAACTAAAGGAGAAACTATTTGGCTAGAGACGATTTGATTCCGGCGGAGGGCACCATTATTGACAAGCAGCCCAATGCATTCTTCAAAGTACAACTCGACAACACGCAGCACGTCGTGCTCGCAGCGGTGTCCGGCAAAATGCGCAAGAACCGAATTCGTATTCTTGTCGGTGACCGGGTGAGCGTTGAAATGTCTCCGTATGATCTTTCACGAGGCAGGATTACTTACCGGTACAAGTAAAGCAGTGATGAATACTGAGTACTGAGTGATGCTATTGACGACCGACAGAGTGACTTCTTCTCTCAGTACTCATTACTCAGTCTCATCCCTTCACTTGATCCGCTCGAGATTTTCGCCGGGTTCTACTGTAATTGTCTTGAAGTTAGACATGTGCACCAGTCCCGGCGCCGAACCCTTCGGTTTCGTCAGATACTTGCGCCGGGTATAGTGGATGTCAACTTTCGAGTCCTTCCTGGCCTGACTGAATTTAGCCGCCAGCTGTGCCGCTTCGATTATTGTGCGGTGCGGAATGTCGCTGCGGCTTGAGTTGCGAACGATTACGTGAGATCCGGGATAGTCGCCGGCATGAAGCCAGAGGTCGTTCGGGCGAGCGACGCGAAAAGTTAGCTGATCGTTGTCGCGCGCGGTCCTTCCGACAAGCACTTCATATCCGTCAGAAGATTGGTAGCGTCGCAGGCCCGGCAGGGTCAGCGACGCTTTCTGTTTTTTGACTGCCGCAGGACTCGCCTTCTTTCCTTCAAACTCAGTCAAAGCCGCCACATCCCGAGTGGCTATGGCCTTTTCTAATTTCACGAGCTTCTTTCCGAGTTTTTCGAGTTCGTTTTCAAGCTGGACCAGCGTGGCGCCAATCTCCTCAACCGCTCGCTTGGCCTTTGTGTACCGCGAAAAGGAGGCGCTCGCCGCTTCCGGCAAAGTCACATTTTCATCAACCTCTATTTCAATCACGGGAGCGCCTTCAGCGTAGTAGTCTGTCAGACTGACTCTGTTGCCAACGCGCCTGGCACTCGCAATATTTGCCAGCAGCAAATCGCCCGCGCGCTTGTGTTCGCCAGGATCGCCGTGCGCGATTAGATCTTTCTTGAGGTTCACTTGTAGTCTCTTGCGACGGGCTATTTCCTTGCGCAGGCTGGCCACAAGACTTCCAGCCAAACTATCGAACTGATGCCCATCTGCAAGGTCGGAATAATATTTGTCCGCTGCAGCTGAAAATGAAGAAGCGCCTTCACGGGAAAGCAGCGTTTTTGAACCAGACTTCAGTGCGTTGTCAGAAGCAGTCTTTGCCTGCGACAAGGGCGGCTTATAAGGCTCGCCTACTTGTTGGCCTTCGCCGTGTGGGTTTCGCCACGCCTGCTTGATTCTGTTCGTAGAAT
>Ga0207684_10007010_pt1 | contig 10191 bp, 9 predicted proteins | sample KBSK5501metaG_FD_184342 | JGI IMG/M metagenome (GOLD analysis project Ga0207684, IMG submission 184342) | Corn, switchgrass and miscanthus rhizosphere microbial communities from Kellogg Biological Station, Michigan, USA - KBS K5-50-1 metaG... | ecosystem: Host-associated > Plants > Roots >... | reverse complement strand
GCCCGCGCAGCTGTGGAGGCGGGCATCGGAGAGTACAGGGCGAACCTGTCCGCCCAAACTCCTCCCGTTCATGGAGACGTTCATGAGCGTGATGCCATCCTCGCCCGCCACGTCGAGAAGGCACTCCGCCAAGTCCATGCCGAAGCATTAGCTAGTCCATTACCAGCTCCAATGTCAGCAGAGGAACTCAGTAGGCTAGAGCAAGAACTTGAACTGGTTGGCGGGGTGATTGGTGACACGACAACTGCTGTCTACCACCTCCTCGACCACATCCGTGTCCTTACTGCCTACCTTCGTGATGTGGAGGAGGCGGGAGAGTTCGGCGCCGGTGTCCGTGAGGGCAAGCGGGCTGCGAGGGCAGAGATATTCGTCACCAACCAACCCACGCAACCGATTGAGATGGCAGATGACGGTGTGGTTCGCTTTCACAAGAACGCTATTGTGGAATACCTCTGTGACTGGGCAGGCGCTAGAGGAATGTCCATGAACAAACTGGCGGTCATGACTTTCTCCAATGAAGATCGCATGCAGTTTGCTCAGCTGATAGGTTATAGTGTGTCTGGGTTTGGTGATCTGTCCTATGCCAATTCGGAAGTAGTTCAACAAGCTGATGAGTTGGCAACAGAGGTTGTTGCTCAGCATTCTTCATCGAGGTCAGCATGAACCAGCAAGAATACATCGAAAGGGAACACGAACGGGCCCAGCGCCTGCTGGAGTTCGTCCAAGGTGAGTTGCGGAACATGTTCGTTGGTGCGCGATTCAAATTCACTATAGACCTATTTGTCTACCTGTCACCGGAGATCCAGCAACTACTTAAGGAAGGGCGAATCAAGGCACCGGATTAATTATGAACATAAACAAAAGGTTGGATCGCTACCTGTCTGTACTAACTGATGGCACCAGACAATTATATCAGTTAGCTTACAACATGGAACTTTGTACTGAGGACACGCTAACCGAAGACTATCAACTAGTAGCAACCATCATTGAGCTGTTCGAGAAGCGAGCACAGCAATACTACCCAAGTGATTGATCTACACATTCCGATTAGCTGTAGAGCGACTGGACTTGTCCATCTGTGAGGCAGTGTCCTTGCGGTTCGACTCCCGTTCCCAGTAGCTCTTAGGTTTGTATTTCGGCACGACGTGTTGTATTTTCGCATAAATATATCCGACTTTCTTAATCCTCCTATCAAGATATTTGCCCATCGAATTGGCGGAGAAGAAATCTGCAGCTACACGAAGAGGCACACTGAGGTATTGATAAACCTCGCCGCCACGGAACTGGACGAACAATGTTTCCTCATCAGCGTCATACATCAAACCCGCCACTGTCGAGCTGATGACACTGACCCACCTACCAGACTTTGCCCAGTCAGTAGGGTCCTTGTAACCACTGCGTTTGTTTACTTTCGGTGGGGGTCTGCTAGCTGAAGTCAGAAACCCACCAACTGCACTGACCTTACCCACCCCCGGCACTCGCCTGCCTTTCCTAGCCATTTTTCACCTCTTTTCCGTAGACACATTCCACACTGACCTGTACAACAAATTGGGGAGCGGTGTTGTAGCACCCCTCCCCACACAACCCTACTGAAATGGAGTAGAGTCATGTCTACCAGCCATTCTACGCACAAACCCGTCCGATACAAGAGTCTGGATTTCAAGGGACTGCCCAACCATCGGATCGGCGATGACGGTTCGGTGTGGACCAGAAAAGTAAAATATTCATGTAAGATAGGAGAATGGAGGTTAGTTAAGTTAAGAAAACACAGCAATGGTTATCTTCAATTCTGCCTTTGGAAAGGTGGCAAACAAACTACTTATTTTGTCCACCGTTTGGTCCTTGAAGCGTTCGTTGGACCGTGTCCGGTGGGTATGCAGTGCCGTCACTTTCCCGACTATCATCGGTCAAACAACCGACTGGATAACCTCCGGTGGGGCACACCAAAAGAAAACGCCGCCGACAGGACATTTCACGGACACAGCAGTAAAGGAAAACCTCGGAAGACCAAAGGACCGGTCTTCCACGGCAGCGAGCACCCAAACGCTAAGCTCAACGAGGAAAAGGTTTTGGAGATAAGACGACTTTACAAATCTGGAAAATACAAACAACAAGAACTGGGAGCGATGCATGGAATGTCATACAGGACCATATCAGACGTGGTTCGTCGAAGAAATTGGGACCACGTGTAGCATGACATCAATTGTTTCCTAAGCTGATATAACCTAAGCTCAAGACAGTCCGGGAGCCACTGTCTAGCCTCTGGGTTTGATAAGCATAGTTGCCAGGTGGCAGTCCAGAGGTATCTTGGGAACGAATTGTTACATTGAAGATCCCCACATCGGTTTTAACTGGAGCGATTCCCGATACGTTGACGTATCCACTGGACATGCTCTTAGTAATCAATGGATTGGTACTGCCGAAGCGGTGACTCATGGAGAATTGGACATTCCAATTAATAATCGACACAGGGGGTGTCATAACTACGGTAATCGAAACATCTTCTTGTATGCAAAAACTTGTGTCTATTTGTACTGGCATGGTCCACCCCCTCACGCAAGAAGTTTCAGTTTGCTGACCTTGACCACGTCATTCACTATACTATACCTATCAAATCCCATTTGTGCTAATATCTCAAAGACTCGTCCCTCTCGTGGCAAGCGGGGATGATAGCTAGGTTGGGAGTGTAACCACAACTTACTCCCACAACGATGTGCAATGAAGTCTTGCTTATCCAGCTTGCACAACCAGGCAACCTCGCGCCACTCCATCTCATCGATACAATGACAGGGCGTGCGTGTAGCTGAGAAGGTCACCCGCCAAGAGTCTTCATCATTGCTCTGGTAATACCGGTAGAAGTAATCCGCGTGCTGGTCCTGCCAGTAGGTCAGAAGCAGTTCCCGCCAGAGGCGTTTGCGGTCAATGAGATACTGTCCACCCTGAACATTGGGCATGCCATTGGATTTCACATCTACAAAGTTCCACAAGTTTTTCTGCCCTGAACTGGTCCTGGATGGCCAGTAGACGAACCCGGTCTGGTCAAGGAGGTTGAACAAAGGTGTAGGATCACGAAGAATGTAGGCGTCAGCGTCGAGGTACAGCGCCTGCTCCCAACCACAGTGGACCAGAGCATGCGTCTTGATCGTGTGAACCCAGTCGGTGTTGTTGCCATCATAGAACAACCTGGGACGTGGTGTGGTCGCGTAGGCATCGTGGACGGTGACGTTGGGAATACCATCCAGATCCTGGTAGGGAATGGGTTCGTCGTCTCCCCTGTGCCATACTTGCACAGGAAGATCACACACATCACGAAACATCTTCAGGGACAGCAGGAGCATGGGCCAGTAACGCTCACCACCACAGAGGATCAGTCCTCGTCCTTCAGCTTTTGTTGGTGGTTTGAAGTCCCGCTGGAGTAGTTCCTTGAAGGCAAGGTTGTGTTCCCTGATTGATGTGGGTGAGTATGCCAACCACTCCTGTAAATTCCGGGAAGCTCCCGGCTGAGCACTCCTGACATCCAGCGGGTCCTTCTCGTTCGGAGCAAAGTCACTGGTTGTGTCAGGAACGTCTCCCGGGTCATACTGCTTGCAAGTCTTGCAATTGGGTAGGTAGTTAGCTTTACCATCCACAACACGCCTGCCCACGGTGTCCGGAGTGCATTCCTGCCACAACTCACACTTGAACACCTTAAGCTTGGTTTTTTCACTGGCGCCACACTGACCACAACCAACCATCTCTCCTGTAGGATCTCCCAGATGCTTGCACTTCCTACGTCCAGTGCGCAGTGACTGTATTGCCAGAGGAGAGTCTGGTTCTGGTTCCCCCCAGCGATCACGATACAACTTGTTGACAGGATCAGATAGATCCTGACAACGCCAGCATATCTTGCAGGTAGTGTTTGACGGATTATGACGACAGGGACGCATGGTGAAGCCTAGGTAGTAACAACGATGTCAATCATTCCAGCCCCATTACAACAACTCTTCTGAACCGGAGCGGTCATGTCCAGTTCAAAAGCCGGCGGACACGACGACGAGGTAACCGCTGCGAATATGGTCTTCATCTCAGCCCGTACCGTAGCTTCAGAACCAGGAGCACAGAGAAAACGGAAGAACCAGCTGGTTCCATTACACCATACAGCCAAGGTAATGGTATTGTCTATCCCAATACCACCATCACAGGAGGTGTCATAAGTGCCAATCCACCAATCACTAGCTACCTCGTAAACGATGGAGAAAGTATTGAGGTCAAGACAAACACAACCACCTGTACCCAGCAAGGTAGTTGTCAAGGTTGCGTCAACTGGCAGACTACAACAGTTGACCAAGATTCCACCACTAGACGAGGAAGAACTACTAGATGAGGAAGGAGTAGACCCACTGGGCACAGAACCTCCACCACAACAGTGAGGCACTGCGGTAATCGCTGGGCAGCGACCAGCGGTTGTACTACAGTTGGGAGTGATAGTAAGTGTAGATGGATAAGTAGGTATCGAACCATCAGGACAAAATGGTCCATTTACTATCAGCTCACGAGCTGTGCAACAATCTATTGGCAGCGGCAGGTTAGGTCCGTCCCAAGGGTAGTCAACACTAGGACCGAGCGGTCCGAGAGAAATTGTCCGCAGGGTAAGATTAGCAAAGAAGGACTGCTCCATCGTAAACTGGATCTGGATATCACCAATAGTAGCTTCCCATACACAAGCTGTAGGTGGCGGGGAAGTGATAACTTGCGGACCTGTAAGAACTACTTCACCTAGGTTGTAGATACTCAAACACCCACCAAACCCCTTCAAGTCAACAGTCCAAGTCTCTGGCGTGACAGCACAAATATCATGGCAGGCATTATTACCTCCCGCACCTATACCACAATCACACTGGGATGCTGTCATCAACCTGACTGGTGTGCAGCAGTCATTCAACGGTCCTGAGTAGAAAGCAGTGGCGATTGGATTGGCAGGAGGCCCGAAGGTGAACTCGATTTCTATGGTCCCGGGACCAACAATCAGGGTGACAAGGACTGTCTCACCCAGAATGACCAGGAAAGTGGACCAGACACACGGCGCTTCCCAGGTCAGAACCCAACTACGATTGAAGACTTCGCAGGTGCCTGTAAAACCTTCGGCGAAGACAACCCACTCATAAGGAGGATCAAGACAGTAGACACAGACACCGGGGATGCACGGCGGTCCGGACCCAGGACTGGAGCTGGAACTACTCACACCACTGGAAGTAGCAGAAGCAGGACAGGCGCAGCACCCCTCGGTGCGGATGAAGAACCAGGACCCAAATACTTTTGTTAAGCAACCATTTATGAACACATCACTGATCGTCCTGCCCCATATCTGGATGATGCCGTTGACGCAGCGCATCTGCTCAACGGTAATGACCGCTGGAGGACAACGACTTGGTCCCGGTTCAGGACCAATGTCATCAGCTCCGGTGTTGATCAGATAGATCGGTGCTGGTTCTTCGGCACTGTAACCAACTAACTGCCCATCATAGTAGTTACCAGAGGTAGGAACACCTTCATTTCTTTCACTAATCCACACCAACTCTAGCTGTTCATACTGGTTATTGTTTACAATCGAGGAGGGGTCAAAGAGATTAACCGCTCCCGAATACAGGGCCCGGTTGTTGATTATCTGAGGCACGTCACTGAAGACACGTACTGTTTGTGTCTGTGGGACAACAACTACTTCCTGGACACCACCACTGGTCCACACTCCGGGGTAGACAAACTGTCCTTTCTCAAAACTGACGAGATTAGCACCGTAGGTAGTGTTGGGCAGGATTTGACTAACTACAGCATTAGCTAGGTGAGGTTGAGCGATACTGCCGTCGATACCACGATAAGCTATAGATACACTGAGTTGTCCGCTGGTGCCGTTGAAGAGAGCAACTTCCTGATCTACCTGCCCACTGTTGATGACACCACGCCAGCGGTTCTGGGTAGGCAGGTAGTCCACCCGGGCCAGGTCAACTATGACACTGGTAGCGTCCAGGTCATTATCCAGTTCCGTCTCTGGTGGGGTGACGTAGACCCCACCGCTCATGGAGTCGCGCCACGTCTGGGCGACTGAGTGACCACCAACGCCCCGGGGCGTGATCGTGGTATTAGCTAGTGGTGGAGCGGCGTGTTGCATCTCCGTTGGTTGGGAGTTCCACTCAACACGGAGCACTCTGGTAGTTGCCTGACGCTGCCTAGCAGAATAGGTCCAGATGATATCGTGAGTGCCTTCAGGGACCCACGCAAGGGTGCCCGGGTAGACCTCGTCAAGGGCAATGAGTAGTTGCCGCTCCCAGGCATCCCTGGCCATCTGCATGGCCAGGGCGGTCAACCCAGAAGCATTGATAGGAGGTTGGTCGAGGACCGCTTCGCTGGGGTAAAGGGCCTTAGCTGTATCGTGGATGAACTGATCACCAGCTCCCTGGATAACTACATTAGCTAGACCTCCTGACAGCACCGGTCGGGTAATCACCGGTCCCGAAGTAATCGGCACGGTGACGGTGAGAACTCCACCGTAAGAGTCTTCATTCCAGGTACTTGGTCTCTGGTTCTGATAGCGAGTATTGACCAGGTGAGGAACAGGATCATCACCGTAGACATATCCGGGATAGGTGATATTGTAGAAGCTAGGGATAACCGTATTCTTGGCTGGAGTCAGATCACCAACCGGCAGCATCCTCCCACTGGCAAAAATCTCCCCACCGGCAGTGCGGACCACACGCTGGACCACTCCACGGTTGAGCAAAGCAATACTATAGCTATCCTGCGGACTCTGGAGGGAGTAAGTACCATCAAGACCACGAACGACCACCCGCCCAAGGTTGGCAGCGACAGCATCGAGAAGAACAGCGGCATTCTGCTGACTGGTCCACAGTTGCGAGTCAGGTTCAGGTTGGGAGTAGACTGGATCGACCACGAAGGGGTCTATAACGATGCCCAGAGCGTCCGCCAGGTCGGTTATGAGATCCGCCCATGTGGTGTCCTGCATCACCGTCAGCGAGGCGGTGGTGCCCTGGAACAGGGTGTAGCGCTCGTCTACCAGGGTGACCAGGTACAACCCAGCAAAACTACCACCCAGCTCCCCCAGCGGACGGGGTGGTAGCATGTACAAAGATGTACTAATCCTGTAAGCTTGTGGTCCGCCGGGGTTGATGGCACCAACTGGTTGGTTGGCCATCACAAAGGTAGCCCCTACATTACCCCCTCCTGCCTGGGTAGCTGCCAGCATGTCCTTGACCATGTGACTGGTCGCCAGACCCCGGAACACACTCCACCTAGTCGCCCCAAACGGGTAGTAGTAATCACCAACACGAAGGTCATTGGCATTGGGGTTGCGGTGCTCGACAACTCCAAGACCAGCTAAGTTTTTGCCCGGGTAGATTGATGGTGGATTGAAGTCAGATAGGTAACGAAAAGGGATGAGGCGGTTTAGCTCATCAACCAGGTCTACCAGTGGTTGCTGTGTGCGCGGCGGTAGGTTGTCCGGATCAGAGGAGGTCTGACCCAGATTGAGGTTGAGACGAACCACCTTCGCCTGATCAGCGACGAAAGGCACGCCCGCAAAGGTCAGCTGGAACGAATCGGATAGTGACATTGTCTCAAGAAATCAAGCTGTCGCTGATCGACGGGACCAAGGAGGAGGGAAGCAATAACTCGTTACCATAGAATTCATTTGGCATGAGTATAGCTACAAGGGTTTGAAATGTTGAGTAAGTCCCTCCGGCACCTCTTGAGTTACTGAAAGTGAGGGTGGCGAAGTCCCCTGCCTGGTAGGGGAAATTACCAGAGTGAACAGCAACAAATGGACCAGAAACATACAATTGAGACATCGATCCTACTGATATACGATCAGCGTATACAGCTCTACCAGCGCTCAGGGCAAACCCAACAGGGTTGTACAGGCGGAAGAACACCTGGTCAGGGACGATGACTGGAGTGCGGAAGGGACAGGAGTAACTAGCGTAGCTAGTAGTCAGTTGGGTGAGGTCAATGTTGTAGGTGTTGGCAACGTTATTGGCATCAAGGATGGTGATGCCATTTACATCTACAAAGTCCACGGTGAGGCGTCCTGCACCCGGAGCTACGCCATCACGGCGGATGAAGACATTGACGCTGTACTGGGTCTGCGAGTCGAGTATACCCAGAGTACCTGTTGCGGTATTGAACTCCTGACGCATGTCTACCAGCGTTGTACCGTCGCCGGTGATACACAGAGCACCTGTAGACCCGAAGGTATTGCCGGTGTCGAGAGTGATTAGTGAACCACCACTAACGATGGTCCAGTTGTTAGGCACACTCCCAGTCCAGTTGGCAGCATCAAAACCGGAGTTGGTGAGCAGATTGCCCGAAGAGTTATCAGCTTCACCGTCGATGGCGTTCAAACCAATAGAACAGTTGGAACCCAGCGGCCAGTTGAAGGCGAACAGGTTGGTCTGGGCACCCTGCCCGGTGACGATGAACCCCTCATTACCCTGTGTGGCACTCCCATTGTAACTATCGTTGTTGCAGGTGAAGATAACGATCTCAGAGAAGGTGTTCTCCAGCACCAACCCATCCAGAGGACGCTTGACACTGAAGGTCACCACCCCATTACCCGCACCAACAAACCCCGCTGGCGTGCCGGTGATGGTCATGGCTAGTACCGTCGCCCCGGCAATCTTCATCTGCTGGATGACGTACTGGAGCGAGGTCAGGGTGTCTGCCTGGGTCAGAGTCTGGTTGTACTGAGCTTGAGCACGAAAAACTTTTCTGTTAACTGCAGCTGCGGCAAGACCCTGCATGGTGCCACCACCGTTGCCGATGTTGTCCAGTAGTGAGATATAACTACTTCCTATAATCGCCTGAATGTCTGGTTCGTTGACCAGTTGGGGATCAATGCCGGTCGCCTGACTGACCAGAGCGGTAAATTGAGTTGCCTGGTTGGAGCGCTGGTTGGCAATAAAGGCACCAATCTTCCCGAGTATATTAAAGAGCGCACCAGGCGCAGAAGCAAAACTAAGTGGTGGCATTGTCTACCTCACGGCGCTGGATTGGTCGGTGGGCTGGGTGGTGTGATTGGAATCGCAGGTGAGATAGGTTTGCCACCACCAGTAGAAGTATCTATCAATCCTTGCTGCAACTGACTTAGTGGGAACACTCGTGGGTAGTTGTCTTTCAGCCACGGTGGTCGGGGGAAGACTACATTGGTGAAGATGTTAGCAGCTGGATTTGTGTTACCGTAGACGTAGATACCACTGATGCGCCACAGAGGAGTAACTCCATCCGGACCGACTACCTCTTGCACAGTCTCGGGCATGATGTCAAGCAGCACCCAGTTAGAGTCAAGAGATTCAGGGTTTGGTATCTCTGGTTTAGTCTTGAAGCGACAGGCAGTCCACTCGGATATCCACAACAGAGTAGAATTAGCTAACTGGCAGACCGCCACCGAAGCACCACGAAACCCACCAGGTGAGGTAACCCCCATCATGTAACGGTGCAGGTCCCCTTCATACTTATTAGCAATGTAGTAGTCCGTGTACTGAGCAGAATCATCAGTGCTCTGAAACAGAGCGTTTTCGTCAGTGAAAGCGATCTCCCCCACCACGATGGTTACATTGGGGGAGTCCTCCTGCCCGGGATCGGGGTTTCGTCCTGGCGAAACGTAGGGGGTGGTCACTACTCACCCTCCAGACCAGCTTGACCAACCTCTTTTTGTGGTGGGGCAATGTTGCCAGTCTTGGGGTCCATCTTGAGATTTCTCAGGCTGGGGTCCCAGTAAGCTGCTGCCTGTAACAACCTGCCCGCCGTACCATAAACCGGATAAGCTGGAGTCGTTGCTCCTTGGAAAGTGCCGCCAGCATCACTGAATGGGGTGAAACACACACTCTTGTTCATCCACGCGATATTGTCATAACGCTTGGTGGTCTTGGTTACCTGCGCCTTGATCTGGCAGTGAACCCAGTTGTCGTACATGCCCAGACGCAGGGATGCAGAAATTGGTATGGCTGATGGTTGATCCCCTCGGTCAGAGAAGTTGATATGCAGCTTCTTAACCACTACTGAAATGCACTTCTGAACCAGAACAGACTGATTGACCGTCTTCGCTGCCTCCAACCGCACCCATGCCTCAACGAAGCGAGTTGCCGATGCCTTACCACTACTCTCGGTGTACTCCCCAGCTGCCTTGTAGGCCGGTGATGGGGG
>Ga0207684_10007009_pt1 | contig 10192 bp, 5 predicted proteins | sample KBSK5501metaG_FD_184342 | JGI IMG/M metagenome (GOLD analysis project Ga0207684, IMG submission 184342) | Corn, switchgrass and miscanthus rhizosphere microbial communities from Kellogg Biological Station, Michigan, USA - KBS K5-50-1 metaG... | ecosystem: Host-associated > Plants > Roots >... | reverse complement strand
AGCGCCCCGATGACGATCCTGCCCGGATTGCCCACTACACTCGCCAGGAATGCCGACGCCACTAATCCCTTCGGAATCTGGTTCGCCAACTCGAAGACGCTCTATGTCGCCGATGAGGGTGATGGCCGCGATGCACACCACCGCGATGAGCGGGAGGAGGAGCGCGTACGCCCCGAATCCGGCCCACCACGGTACGACTGTAGGCGAGGCCTGCACGCGTTGAAAGAACCGGCCTACCCCGAGGGTTCCGCCGAGGAAGAAGGTGTCGATGAACGGGCGCCCCTGACGGACCACGCCGACCACGAACCACGGCGCAGCGACGAGCAGGAAGATCGCCGCCCCCACCGCCGCGGCGGGCAGGGCGGCGCGAGGAAGCCGGGGGCGGTCAACGATCAGATGCGCACCGATGATCAGCGCGATCATCACCGCGCCGGCGATGCCGATCGAGAGGACCGCCAGAGCCGCCGAGAGCCACGCGAACACCGCCGAAGAGAGACCTCCCCCCCGTTCCCACCGGAGGTGCCAGTAGACGGCCAGGGTGAGAAAGAGCGCGAGCGGCACATGCTGCTCTGGCACCAGGCTCAGATAGAAGAACTGCATTGTGGTGAGGAGGATCGTGGCGGCCACGAGCGCATCCCGGTGGGACAACGTCAAACGGGCCAACGCGTACGTGGCCAGGGCGACCGCCACCGCGAAGACGAAGTGCCAGGCCCGCAGCGCCCACTCCGCCGTGCCGAATGCCGCGAACGAGATGCTCGTGAGCCAGAACGTCAACGGCGGCTTGTCGACCACCGGCATCAGCCGGTGGCGCAGCGTCAGCCAGTCCCCGGTCGCGAGAAGGTTCTTGGCGATATTCCCGTAGAACGCGGTGTCGCCGTCGGTCAGCGGGAGCGGGAGTCCCAGGGCCAGCACGACGACGGCCGCGAGCAACAGGAAGATCCAGAGACGAGATTGGTCGGGCCCGGCGACGCGCACCCCCGGCCGGTTCGTGGGGAGGCGAAGGGTCTCCTGTGGAGGATCGTCGCCGCGCAGCGCGAATCTCTCCAGCGCGTAGCAGAGATCATACTACCGGAAGGTTACCCGATGGTTGCACGATGGTAGATCGCAAACGCCGCCGAACGTCTGCCTGGCTTATCGCCGTTCTCTTGCTCGCCACCGCGGGGCCAGGCCTCGCGCAGGCCCCCCCGGGTGTCTGGCCGGTCGTTCTGGCATCCACTGGATTTACGGTGCCGGTTGCCTCGGGGATTCTGTATAGCCACTTCGCCGTGACGACCAGCAGCGGCCCCCTCGACATCCATCACCTTCGGGTCGATCTGGCCAACCCGATGGTGAAAGTCGGGACCGGGCTCGCCCGCGATCGGTTAATGAGCGATGACGAACCCGTGTCCTCCATGGTGCTTCGGAGCGGTGCGATTGCCGGGGTGAACGGCGACTATTTCGACATTCACGAGTCGGGCATGCCCCTGAATATCCTCGTCCGGGACGGCGCACTGCTGCGGAGTCCGTGGCGTTTCGTCGCGCTTGCCGTGCGGAAGGACGGGACCGCCCGAGTCGCCCGGTTCCGCTGGACCGGGGCGGTGAGCGTTCTCGAGACCGGGGAGGCGCGACCGCTCGCAGGGTACAATAGCGGGATCGCTCAGGATGGGATCATCGCCATTTCGGACGTCCGGGGCTTCGGGGCGCCGCCGCCCGATTCGGGAACGCGACAGACTGTGGTGGAACTCACGCCCGCAGACGACGGGTCCGAATTTCTGGTGAAACCCGAGTCGGTGACTCCGGTGGGGCCGACGAACGACACGGGCCGTTACTTTGTGAAACAGATCTGGCCGCAGCAGGCATTTTATGCCCCGTTCCCGCGCGGAGAACTGATTCTTCTCGGCCGCGGATCGGGGGCGGACTGGCTGGCCCAGAAACTCACCGCGGGGCAGCAGATCCAGGTGAATCTCACGACCGATCCCGACTGGCACGATCTTCAGGCGGCGATCGGGGGCGGGCCGATCCTCGTGCAAAACGGGCAGGTCGTTGAGGACCCCGACGCCCCGGCCGCCCAGGAACGCGATCGGCGTTACCCGGTGATCGCCGTGGGCGTCGCCCGCGACGGCCGTACACTCACGTTTGTGGAGGTCGATGGGCGGCAGCCCAACTTCAGCATCGGGCTCACCCGACCGGAGCTCGCTTCATATATGCAGTGGCTGGGCGCGTATCAGGCGATCGCCTTTGACAGCGGGGGTTCCGCCACCATGGTGGCCCGGCTCCCGGGCCAACCAGTGCCGACCGTGGTGAATTCCCCGTCGGATGGTCGCGAGCGCCCGGTCGCCAATGCGTTCCTGGTTTACAGCACCTCGGTGCCCGGTCCGCCGGTTAACCTTCTCGTCAACGCGAACCAACCTCTGCGGTTGTTTGCCGGAGCCACCTATCCATTGTCCATCATTGGGCTCGACGCGCAGGGTAACCCCGTGCCCCCTGCGGAGGCGCTGCAGGTGTCCGCGTCGCCACCGGTCGCCACATATGGCAATGGGCTGGTGCGGGCGGGGCCGGTGGCAGGCGAGGGCGTCATGCAAATTTCGAGCGGCCCCGCCACCGGGACGGTTCACGTGTCGGTCGTCACAGCGCTGCGCCGACTGGTGGTGAGCCCGGACGCGATCACCCTCGTTCCGGGTGCCGGATGGTCGTTTGCGCTGGCCGGGCAGGACGTGGTGGGCCGCCAGGTCGCACTGCCGGACGGCGCAGGCACGTGGGTCGTGAACCCGCCCTGGTTGGGGACCATCTCCGGTCCGGGAGAGTTTGTGGCCGGGGAGCGTGCGGGCACCGGGACGATCGCGGCGCGTCTCGGGGGCGTCTCCGCCCAGGTCCGGGTGGCGATCGCGAACGCCGCGCGTCCTGTCAATCAGTTCGATCGCGGGGAATGGACGTTTCGGGGGTCCCCAGACAGCGTGACCGGCTCGGTCGCGCTCGTCACCGACCCGAGCCACGAGCATCGTCCGTCGGCCCAGCTGGCGTTCCGGCTCGACGGATCGTCCAACCGGGCCGCGTATTTGATCACGCGCCTCGGCCTCACGGGATCTCCGACCGCGATGACGATGTGGGTGTACGGGGATGCCAGCGGTGTCTGGCTCCGCGGGACCTACGATCAGGCAAGCGGTCCTCCGGGAAGCGTCACGTTCGCCCGGCGGGTCACGTGGCGGGGGTGGCGCTCGGTGACGGCACAACTGCCGGCTGGACTGGCGTATCCTCTTACGTGGACGTCGTTCTACGTCGTCGAAACCGATCCCAACCGCTCCCCCCACGGCGTCGTGTACCTGAGCAGCCTCAGAGCGATCTACCCCCAACGCGCGGAGAAGTAAGCGCGCCTATCGCCCCTCGCTCGCAGTGTCTACGCAGAGCGCGATCATGGCAAACATAGGAGGTGTGGGCACGTTCACGATCCGGATCGCGGCGGCGCTGTGCGTCGTGTTGATCGTCGGCCTCGGGTGGCCGCTCCCCGCACGACCCGCGGCCGAGGACGATCTCAAGAAGGCGGTTGACGCCTACAGCCGGGGGAACCTCGCCCAAGCGAGGATCGTGCTGGAATTTCTGCAACAAGACCCCGGCCCCATGGGCGGCCGGTCCGCCTACCTCCTCGGCATCATCAATCTGCAACAGCGCCGATTCAATCTGGCGGAAGCAGTATTCAGCCAGGCGTCGGACAAGCTCCCCATCCTAGCGGATCACGCCCACTATTATCGGGCGGTCGCCGCGTTCCACGCCGGCGACTACGCACTGGCCGTGGGCGGGTTCCAGGACGTCCTGACACGGTTCCCCGAAAGCTCGCTGCGCGGCCTCGCCCTATTCTGGGAGGGGGAGAGCCTCTGGGGCGTGCACTCGCCCGACGCCCCGGCGGCGTTCCACCGGTATCTGGAAGAGTACGGTCAAGGGTCGCATGCCGCGCAGGCCTGGTTCGACATGGGGGAATCCCTGCTTCAACTGGGCCGATGGGCGGACGCCGCGCAGGCGTACCGGCGCGTCCGGTGGGGGTTTGAAGGCACTCCGTTCTGGCAGCCGGCGTGGGCGCGACTCACCGCCCTCGCGGGCGCGCATCCCTTGCCGCCCGACGCGACGCCGCCCGAGGTCTTCTTCCGGCGCGCCCTGGCCGATATCGGCGGTGGGGATTTCCAGACTGCCCGCACCGAGCTGCTACGGGTTCTCACCATGCCGGGGGGATGGCGGATCGCCGACGATGCACTGTACCAACTCGGCGTGCTGAACTACCAGCGGGGGCACTTCGATGAGGCGGCGGGATACTTCTGGCGGGACATCAACCTCTCCGGCGGGCACGGAGACGATTCTTTGTTTTATCTCGTGCGAATCGCCCTGCAGAGGAACCGCCAGAGCGAGGCGCTCACCCTGGCGAGACGGTTGATCCACGACTACCCCCAGTCGTCGCTCGCGCCCCGATCCCTCTATGCGATCGCGCAGCTGCGCGAGGACAAAGGGGCGCTCGGGCCAGCGCTCGGCTTGTACCGGGAGACCGGGGAGCGGTTCCCGGGGACCCGGTGGGGGCACAGGGCGTTGTGGTCGGTAGGGTGGGTGCAGTATCGCGCCCAGCAGTGGCGCGCGGCCCGCGACGAGTGGTTGCACATCGCACGGGGAGACGCGGGCGAAATCGCCCCGGCGGCACACTACTGGGCGGCCCGCGCCGCGGAAAGCCTGAGGCGGAGCGATCTCGCCACCGAGGAGTACCGCCAGGTCGCGGTGCTGTATCCCGACTCCTACTACGGCCAGCGCGCGGCAGCTCGGTTGAACATGACTGTGCGCGCGACGGTGGCCGCGCTTACGGAGATTCCCACCGGCGAACTCCAATGGTTCGACCGGTATCGCGAGCTCGATATGCTCGCCCAGGTCGACGATGCCACGAGCGAACTTGCGGCCGCCGCCGACAAGGCGCCGGCGCAGTACCGGGCTACGGTGGGCGCAATTCTCAGCCAGCGCTACGCGCAGCAGGGCGACGTCGGCCGCGGAATCGCCATGGCCGAGCAGGTGCGCGATCTCGTCGGAGGGGCCGGCCACGGGCTGCCACTTATTCTGTGGGAGGCGCTCTACCCGCAGGCCTTCTGGGAGACAATCACCAAGGCTGCGGCGCGATCGGGGGCAGATCCCTACCTGGTCGCCGGTGTGATCCGCGAAGAAAGCCGGTTCGACCCCCAGGCGGTCTCGCCCGCGAGCGCGTACGGGTTGATGCAGCTCTTGCCCGGAACCGCCAAAGGCGCCGCGCGCCTGGTGGGCGTCCCGGCCCCGAGCACCCAGGGGCTCTTCGATCCGCAGACGAATATCTTGCTGGGGAGCGTCGTGTTGCAGGAACTCTGGGTTCGCTACAACCGCGTGGACCTGGCCCTGGCCGCGTACAACGCCGGCCCCGGTGCAGTCGGCCAGTGGCAGTCTCAGCGGGGAGCCCTCGATCCCGAGGCGTTCGTGGAAGAGATTCCGTTCCAGGAAACGCGAAACTACGTGAAGACGGTGATGCAGTCGGCGGCAATGTACAAGTGGCTCTATCGCGACGGGCACCCGTCGGCGACGCCGTAACCAACCCGCCCGACTCGCGTTCTCCGACCCGCATCGCCGCGAGGAGGAGGCACCTTTGACGCCTGAAGGCAATCGCGGGATCGCTCCGTATGGATCCTGGAAGTCCCCGATCACCTCCGACCTGATCGTCTCCAGCACGATTGCGTTTGATCGCATCGCCGTCGACGGTGATGCGATCTACTGGAGCGAACTGCGTCCGGTGGAGGGAGGCCGGTACGTTGTCGTCCGCCGGGCGCCGGACGGCGTCGTGACGGATGTCACGCCCGCGCCGTTCAATGCCCGTACGCTCGTGCACGAATACGGCGGAGGCGCGTTCACGGTTGCCGGCGGGGTCGTTTACTTCTCTAACTTCTCAGACCAACGTCTGTACCGGCACGCTCCGGGCGCGCCACCCGAGGCCCTGACGCCCCCCGGGAAGTGGCGCTACGCGGACTATGTGGTCGACGATCGCCGACGCCGGGTCATCTGCGTGCGAGAGGATCACACCGATGCGACCCGCGAGGCGGTCAATACCCTCGTCAGCATCGATCTCCTCCATCCGACCGCGGGGAGGGTGCTGGCGTCCGGCAACGACTTCTACTCCAACCCGCGCCTCAGCCCCGACGGATCGCGCCTGGCGTGGTTGACCTGGGGTCATCCCAACATGCCGTGGGACGGGACCGAACTGTGGGTGGCCGAGGTCGGGGAGGACGGGTCGTTGCGCCGGCCGCAGCAGGTCGCGGGGGGCGCGGCGGAATCGATCTTCCAGCCCGAGTGGTCCCCGGCGGGGGTGCTCTACTTCGTCTCCGACCGCACGGGGTGGTGGAATCTGTACCGATGGCAGGGCGCTGGGCGAATCGAACACCTCTGGGCGCTGGATGCGGAGTTTGGGGCCGCACAGTGGGTCTTCGGATTGGCCACCTACGCCTTCGAGTCGGCCGAGCAAATCATCTGCGCGTACAAGCAGGGCGGCACCTGGCGTCTGTCGCGGCTCGACACGGCCGGACGCACGCCCCGGGAGATCGGCACCTCGTATTCGGAGATCTCGTCCGTCCACGCGGGGAACGGATGGGTCGTCTTCGAGGCGGGATCCCCGGAGGCGTTCAACGCGGTCGTGAGGCTCGACCTGCAGACGGGCCGGAGCGAGACGTTGCGGCGCTCGAATGCGGCGACGGTGGAGGCTGGCTACTTATCGATTCCCACGGCGATCGAGTTCCCGACCGAGCACGGGCAGACCGCGCACGCGTTTCTCTATAAGCCGCGCAATCGCGACGCGGCCGCGCCGCCCGGCGAGAAGCCACCGCTCCTCGTCAGAAGCCATGGGGGTCCAACCAGCGCGACCCCGGCCACGCTCAATCTCGGGATTCAGTATTGGACGAGCCGGGGGTTCGCCGTGCTCGATGTGAACTACGGCGGGAGCACGGGGTACGGCCGTCCGTACCGCGAGCGCCTCAACGGGCAATGGGGTGTGGTGGATGTCGACGACTGCGCGAACGGCGCCCGGTACCTGGTCGACCAGGGGATCGCCGACGAGCGTCGGCTGGCGATCCGAGGCGGGAGCGCGGGGGGCTACACGACGTTGTGCGCGTTGACGTTCCGGTCGGTCTTCAAGGCCGGCGCGAGCCACTTCGGGATCGGCGACCTCGAAGTCTTTGTGCGAGACACGCACAAGTTCGAGTCCCGTTACCTCGATCGGCTGATCGGTCCCTTCCCGGAGCGGCGCGACCTCTACCGCGCGCGCTCGCCGATTCACTTTGTCGACCGTATCTCCTGTCCGATGATTCTCTTTCAAGGGTTGGAAGACAAGATCGTGCCGCCCAATCAGGCGGAGATGATGGTGGAAGCCCTTCGCGCCAAGGGGCTGGCCGTCGCCTATGTCCCGTTCGAGGGAGAGCAACACGGATTCCGGAAGGCGGAGAACATCAAGCGGGCTCTGGAGGGCGAGCTGTACTTCTACAGTCGGGTGTTCGGGTTCCCCCTCGCTGATCCGGCCGATCCCGTGCGCATCGACAACCTGTAATGGGCGGCGTGAGGACTCCGGTGATCCGACGGAGATGGTTCAAGATCCCGAGCACCCCGGCCAGCGCGAGCGCGGCCACCAGGCCGAAGACTGCGTAACCGAACGGCTGGACCCAGGCCGGCACACCGTTGGACAGGCCGCGCCGCATCCGCATCGTCACCGTATCCTCACCGCCTGTTCGGGGCTCCACGCCCAGCGGCGTAAAGGCATAGAACCCTGCCTGTCCGGGTCCGTACCGTAGGTAGAAATACCAGATCCCGTTCTCAGGGAAGGGATAGTCCAATCGGTACACTCCCGCGGTGGTGGGTGTGAGGACACGTCGCTTCTTCAGGTATCTCTCGGGGTTGGGTTTCGTGATCGACAGAAAAAGTTCCCCGCCTCCGGCCGCGTCCGGCGGGGTCAGCCGAACCTCGACCATGCTTGGGGTGCCGGGGACTTGGTGTCGGATGGTCAGTGTCACGCTGGGCGCATCCTGAGGCGGCGGTGCCGCGCGGCTTGGTTGGCGGGCGAGAGACGGGGTCATGAAGGCTATCGTTGCCGCTATCGAGATCATAAGGAAACGCACGGTCTTAGGCACGTCTTGGTTGGAGCACGCCGGCGACCGCTGCGCCGGCCCATCCCGCTAAGGCCGCCAGCAGGAGGGCAGGGACTAGGGTGGCACGCATCGTCGCGGACGTCCAGATAATGCCGTCTGCCACACGGACCACCGCGAGGTTCGCGACGATCGTCACCGCCCCTGCGGCCAAGCCTGCGAGCCACCCCGGAGCGTGCCCCTTTGCCAGGATGTCGGCCGTTATCCCCGATGGCACGAGCAGCGGGATCAGCGGGCGAGAAAATCCGGCCAGGTCGAACCGCGAGGCGGTCATGAGCCAGACCGCAATGGCAAGTCTGAAGATGGTAAACGCTGCGGTCACATAGGTCGCCCCCCACGGCCGGACCCTCAGCCGCGAAACGAGCACCAAAACGAAGCTCGGCAGCCCACCAAGCAGAATCGGATGAAACACGGTGGGGAATTGCGGCACATTGAACTCGTACTCGGCCAGCACGAGCACCGTCCAGCCCAGAAGGGCCGCGCCGAAGAATAGGGTCACGTCGCCGAACAGGGCGGCACGCCGGGCGCTACGGGTGCCACCGCGCTCGAGCCAGGAACTCACCAGCCCTCCGAAGCTCGCCAGCGTGAGGCCGAGAATGCCGATGAGATGCATCGGCCCCCACAGGGTAATATCGACGCCGAACAAACGATGCCAGAGATCATCCAACGGGGCGAAGGCGAGCACGAGGCCCGCCGCGATGGACACGATCATGATGCCGCCGTGAAGCCACAGCGGGCCGACGCGCAGATGGGCCGAGGTCTTGCGTCGGTCTCGCCACAACGCGTACAGGCTGGTCAGCAGGACGATTGCGAGGCCGCTATAAAGGAAGTCGTGCGGTGGGGTGAAGAACGTGTCGCGCCCCTTGTCGATGTGCCAGGCGATATCCCAGTAAATCCCCAGGAGGCCAGCGAGCGCCCCGGCCGCGAGGACCGGAAGCACGCCAAGGGCCCAGAGGTCGGCGGCCTGCAGTTGCTCGTCGCATCGAGGATGAGGCAGTAACCCCGTCAAGGTGCGGTCCGTACCGCCGCCATCTGCGGCCTCACCAGAAACTCCTGACAGGCGGCCACGCCGGCGCCGAGGGGCACGCGGATCCCGGCGAGGATGCAGGCCATCTCCACGCCGGCGATCGTGGCGACGACCTCCAACTCGTTGAGCGAGCCGAGGTGGCCGATCCGGAAGACCTTGCCCTTGAGCCGACCGAGGCCCGTGCCGAGCGCCAGATTGAGACGCTGAGCCGCCGTGCGGACGACCGCCTCCGCGTCCGTCCCTTCAGGCACGACGACCGCGGTTAGGCTGTGGGAGTAGGATGAGGGATCCTTGCAGAGGTTGGAGAGCCCATCCGCCGCGACCGCACACCGGACCGCCTCGGCGAGACGGCGGTGGCGCGCGAACACGTTGGCGAGCCCTTCTTCTATGAGCATCCGGACGGCCTCGCGCAGCCCGTACAACATGAGCGTGGCCGGGGTGTAGGGGAAGTAGCCCCGCCGGCTATCTTCGAGGACCGGCCGCCAATCGAAGAAGTACCTGGGAGCGGTGCTTTTCGCGCCCGCCTCGATTGCCCGCGGGCCGGCGCAAAGGATCGCCATGCCCGGCGGCAGCATCAACCCCTTTTGGGTGCCGGTCAGCGCGACATCGACCTCCCACTCGTCGAATCGAAAATCGATGCTGCCGAGCGCGCTCACCACGTCGACCAGCAGCAGCGCCGGGTGTTTGGCCGCGCGCATCGCCGCGCGCATCGCCCGCAGGTCTGACGTGACCCCCGTGGACGTCTCGTTGTGCACTACCAGGACCGCTTTGTAGGTGTGGGCGGCATCCGCGGCCAACCGCTCATAGACGCGCTCGGGGGCCACTGCGTCCCCCCACGTCATGTCGAGCTCGTCGACCGCCATGCCAAGTCGTCTGGCGCACTCCGCGTACAGATGGCTGAAGTGGCCGATGTTGAACGCGAGTACGCGGTCCCCCGGGTTGAGGGTATTGACCAGCGACGCCTCCCAGGCACCGGTTCCGGAGCCGGGGTACAGGACGATCTCGCCGCGCGTGG
>Ga0207684_10007008_pt1 | contig 10192 bp, 11 predicted proteins | sample KBSK5501metaG_FD_184342 | JGI IMG/M metagenome (GOLD analysis project Ga0207684, IMG submission 184342) | Corn, switchgrass and miscanthus rhizosphere microbial communities from Kellogg Biological Station, Michigan, USA - KBS K5-50-1 metaG... | ecosystem: Host-associated > Plants > Roots >... | reverse complement strand
GGCCCAGTTCTTCGACTACTCGAAGAAGCTCGCCGGCATCTGGGACGACCTCACCGAGTTCTTCTACGAGGCGAACCCGGCCTATAAGCAGGTAGGCGCTCGGCGAGCGAACCTCATCGACAGCGGGATCTTCGACCATCACGAGGCCTATGACGCCACCTATGCAGGTGCCGCGACGTGGGGAGACCGGCGCTGGGCGACGCCGGGCGTGATCATGGAGGGCCAGCTGGTCACTACCGACCTCCACGCCCTGAACATCGGGGTCGAGGAGTTCGTCGAGCACTCCTACTACGAGGAGTGGTCGGGCGACGGGCAGCGCCAGCACTTTCCCACCGACCCGGCCGGGAACCCGCTCTCCCCGTATCACCCGTGGAACAAGGTCACCAAGCCGCGTCCGCAAGGCCAGAACTGGAAGGAGAAGTACACCTGGGACACGGCGCCGCGCTGGGATCGGCAGTCCATGGAGGCCGGCGCCTACGCACGGCTCTGGAACACCGCGGTCGCGCGCAAGCTCCCCCCGAACCCCTTCATCGAGGCCACCGGCACCTCACTCAAGCTTCGCCTGCCGAAAGGCGCCCTGCCCGAGCTCGAGCTCGAATGGAAGGTGCCGGCGGTGTGGAACGCCTTCGAGCGAAACCGCGCGCGGGCCTATTGCACGGGCTTCACCGCGCTGGTGGCTCTGAACAACTGGCTCGCGGCGATGGATCGCCTCAAGCAGGGCGATACGAGGACGAGCACGCCATTTGAGATCCCGAAGCGGGGTGAGCAGCGCGGCGTCGGCTTCTGGGGCGCCGGGCGCGGGTACCTCACCCATCACCTGACGCTCGACCGGGGCGCGGTGGCCAACTACCAGATCCTCACACCCTCGACGTGGAACGCCTCGCCGACCGACCGATGGCAACAGCCGGGCCCCTACGAAGAAGCGGTCCTCAACACGCCACTCCTCGAGGAGACCGACGACCCGGCCAGGTTCAAGGGGATCGACATTCTGCGCGCCATCCGGAGCTTCGACCCGTGTATGCCGTGCACCACCCACATCCACTCGGATGCCGGCGTCATCACCCGGGAAGTGAACACCTGCGCCTGTGGCATCGACGACGAAGGAGGATAGATGCGCATCATCGTCGCCGGTGTCGGGTACCGTAACCTGCGCGATCACTCGGTCGGGATCGCGGTCGCCGACCGTCTGCTCGATCACGCCTGGGGCGGCGACGTCGTGGTGGAGGATCTCAGCTACAACCCGATCGCGGTCATGCAGCGATTGGAGGATGAGCCACCGGAGCGCCGCTTCACGCGGGCCGTCATGGTAGGGGCGGTCGAGCGCGGCAACCGTCCGCCGGGAACCGTCACGGCCTATCGATGGGATGGCGTCCTGCCCAGTGACGAGGAGATCCAGCGCGCGGTGAGCGAGGCGGTGACCGGCGTGATCGCGCTCGACAATACACTCGTGGTGACCCGGCACTTCGGCGGCCTGCCCGAGGATGTGGTGGTCATCGAGGTGGAGCCGGCTGTTCAGGAGTTCGGCGACGAGTTCAGCGAGTCGGTGGCCAGGGTGGTGGACCAGGTGTGTGAGCTCGCGGTGACCATGGCGACCGACGCGGCAGCGGCGGCGCGGCTCCCGAGCGCCCCACTCGGCGGCGAACTACCCGCGGCGGCAGGAGGCGGCCGCGGATGAAGCCGGATGTCCTCGAGGAGGTACAGCGGCTCATCGATGCGCTCGAGTCGCATCCGGATCCTGCCGTGCGCGCCGACGTGACTGCGCTGCTTCAGGGCATCGACGCGGTTCACCGCACCGCGCTGACCCACCTCGTGGACGCCATCCGAGGCATGGCCGGCGACGCATTCGTCAACCGGCTGGCCGGTGATCCGGCCATCCGCCTGCTCCTGATGTCCTACGAGCTCCTGGCGGTGGACCGTCGGTTGGTCGCGGAAGAGGCGCTCGACGCGGTACGGGGCCATCTCCACGATCACGGGATCGACGTGGAACTCGTTGACGTGGTCGGGGGAGCCGTCTATGTCCGCCTTCACGGGCTCCGCGATGGGGGGACTACACTCGAGGCGGTGCGACACGACGTGGAGGAGGCCTTGCGGACAGGTCTGATCGGGTTCCAGGAGCTCGTGGTCGGGGAGCGCGCTCCGGCCGGACCGGCACTGTTGCAGGTGGGCGGGTTACGATCGGCCCAGCGCCCGGTGTATCGGCGTGCCTGTGCCGCGGCCGACGTCGCGCCCGGCGCGATGATCGCGGTCAATGTCGAGGGGCAGGGGATCCTCATCGCGAACGTGGACGGCGAGATTCTCGCGGTGATCAACCAGTGCGGCGACACGCCCTTGCCCCTTCAATTCGGGACTCTGGCCGGCGCCGAGCTGCGATGCTCCTGGCACGGGTGCCGCTACGACGTGCGGACCGGCAAGCGGCTCGATGGTGGGGCCGAGCACCTCGTGGTCTTGCCGGTCGCGGTCGAGGGCGACGAGATCCGGGTGGTCGTGGGCGTAGAGCCCGCGGTCGGGCGCTGACCGTGCGCACGCTGATCGCCGGGTTCGGCAACGTCCTGCGCGGCGACGACGGGTTTGGCGTCGAGGTCATTCGACGATTGCAGGAGCGGGAGCCGATCTCGGATGTCGAGGTGATGGAAATAGGTACGGCCGGGATTCGCCTCGCCCAGGAGCTGCTGACCCCGTGCGACCGACTGATCATCGTCGACGCCATGAACCGGGGTGGCACCCCGGGTACGGTCTACGTCGTCCGGGTGGAGTCGGTGGACGCGGCGGGCGAAGTGGATCTGCACCTCGCGGTACCGGCCCGTGCGCTGGCCGTCGCGAAGGCCCTCCGGGCGCTTCCTCCCGAGGTGTTCATCGTAGGCTGCGAGCCTGGGGAGGTTGACGAGCTCACTACCGAGATGACGCCTCCTGTGCAGGCGGCCGTGGGTGCCGTGCTGGAGCACATTGACCGCCTAGTGGCGAACGGAGGCGCTGCCGCCGATCCGGTCGCCGAGCTGCAGCAGCGGGACGAGATCTTGCAGATCATGTTCTGGCTTCATGGGGAAGGGCTCGGTCCAGACGTCAGCCCCGCGGACATCCTCCGCTTCGTCGGCGACAGCCTGACAGTGCACGCGACGCTACGGCAGCTCGTGGCGGATGGGTTTGCTGAGCCCCAGCTGGATGACAGCGGCGCGCAGCGCTATCGCCTGACCCCGCTGGGCATGCGGGAAGGTCGCCGCCGGTTCCTCGATGAGTTCGAGCCATACCTGGCTAAGCACGGTCATGGGGAATGCGGCTCGGCCGACTGTGATTGTCATACCGGAGGCGGTGACTGCCGGAGCCTCGGGTGATGGCGACCGTGGCGGCGACCTGCGGGTGTGGCTCTGGTCTCGCCGCCACCGACTGTCTCTGTCCGGCCACCCCACTGGCGAAACTGATCGGCCGACGCTATGCCCTCGGGTTGCTGAGTCTGATCGCGAATCATGGCACGGTCAGATTCAATGAGCTTCGGAGTCGTCTCGGGGATGTGAGCTCGTCGACGCTGGCCACGAGATTGGCAGATCTCGAGGAGGCAGGCTTGATCGAGCGGACCGTTCATCCAGAAACGCCCCCTCGGGTCGAGTATTCGCTGACGGGACGCGGCCGGGAGCTATGCCGGGTATTGAATGACTTCCTCCGGCGCGGACAGTCGCAGCGGGATTGAGCTTGCCGCTCTCTTTTTTTGTCCGGCACAGTTCGATCCTTCGCACCAGGTTCGGTTCGCCGAACTGCTAGTTGGAGGTTCTATGCGTCGCGGGCCCATGATGGTGCAGGCAGTGCTCGGGTGCGTTGCAGTGTGGTCCCTTGGACTGGCGCCGGCCATGGGCCAGGACGCTCCGGTGCGGGGGGGCACGGTTGTCGTGGCAATCGTGTCGGATCCAGGCCATCTGAATCCCGCGATCACGACCAGCGGGGCCACCCACGCCGCATCCGAGCTGCTCTACAACGGTCTGCTCGGGCGCGATGAGCGGGGTGACCCTATCCCGGAGCTGGCCGAGAGCTGGCAGGTCGAGCAGGGCGGCACGGTGTACCGGTTCCGCCTGCGTGACGGCGTGAAATGGCATGACGGGACGCAGTTCACGGCGTCGGACGTCAAGTTCACCTTCGAGGAGGTCCTTCTCAAGTTTCACGCGCGGACGAGGGCCTCGATGGGCGCGCTGCTGACCGGCGTCGAGGCCCCGGACGACCGGACGGTGGTCTTTCGCTTCAAGCAGCCGTATGCCCCGTTGCTGTACCAGCTGGACGCGACCGAGGCGCCGATTATTGCCCGACACATCTACCAGGGGACCGATCCCCAGACGAATCCGGCAAACAGTAGTCCGATCGGAACGGGCCCCTTCAAGTTCGTCTCCTATACGAAGGGAACCGAGATACGCCTCGCCCGGAATCCGGCCTACTTCAAGCCGGGGCTGCCGTACCTCGATGGGCTGGTGATGCGCATCATTCCTGACCTGTCGGTGCAGGTGCTGGCGCTGGAGAATGGTGAGGTCGATTTCCTGTGGGAGCTGCCGGGCCAGCTGCAGAGCCGCGTGAAGAGCGACGCGCGATTTCAGACCGCCCGGACTGGCTACCATCCGGGCGGATCGAACTGCATCATGACGATGAGCTTCAATCTCGATCGGCCGATCCTGAAGGAGCTTCGGGTCCGGCAGGCGATTGCTTATGCGCTGGACCGTCAGGCGTTTCAGTCGCAGATCCTCTTCGGCGACGGGAAGGTCGCGGCCGCTCCCATCTCGAGCGAGATTCCCTGGGCTCACGCGGCGGGCCTCAACATGCCGAGAACCGACCGGGCCGAGTCTGAGAAGCTCCTCGACGGGGCGGGCTGGAAAAAGGAAGGGGATGGACCGCGGACGGCCAGGGGAGTATCCGGGGTTCCCGACGGGACCCGGCTGGCAATCGAATTCCTGCACTTTCCGACCTTCGCGAAGTACGGGGAGCTGGTCCGGCAGCAACTGGGTGCGGTCGGTATCGGAGTGACGCTGAAACCACTCGAGCCGGCTGTCTTCGCGCCCACCGTCTTCAAGGACCGCAACTTCGACTCCAACGTCATCTCGTACTGCAATGGGCCGGACCCGGAGATCGGGGTGCGGCGGATGTACCATTCCTCGCAGATCGGTCCGGCGCCGTTCACGAACGCCGCCGCGTACCGGAACCCTCGGGTCGATGCCTTGTTCGATGAGGCGAGTCGGACGGTGGAGCGGGACCGGCGCTCCCGGCTCTATCGTCAGGTCCAGGAGATCGTCGTCCAGGATCTGCCGTACTACTGGCTCGTGGAGACGGTGAGCACGCGGGCCTGGACGGCGCGCTGCTCGGGATTCAAGGCCTGGACGGGGCTCTTCGCCGAGGGGGCCTTCTGCCGGCGGTGAGCGGCGGCGTGCCGTCTCGCTATCTTCTGAGGCGGCTCGCCCAGGTCCTGCCGACCGCGGCCGGACTTCTCGTGCTGAACTTCTGCATCATTCACCTGGCCCCGGGGGATCCGGCGGTCGCGCTCGGCGGCGAGCACGGGGATGCGGCCTACTACGCATTCCTTCGAGCCCGGTTCGGGCTCGATCGCCCACTGCCCGAGCAGCTCCTCACCTATGTCTCGAACGTGCTCCGGGGCGATCTCGGGACGTCGTTCGTCCACGGGCGCTCCGTGATCGCGGTGATCGGCGAGCGGGTCCCCGCCACCCTGCTGCTCGTCTTGACCGCTTTGGCGCTGTCGAGCGTGGTCGGTGTCTGGCTCGGAGCCTTGGCGGCCCGTCACGGCCGGCGTCTGCCGGATGTGACCCTCAACATCGCGACCCTGCTGGGGCACGCCACGCCATCGTTTTGGCTCGGACAGTTGGCCGTGCTCGCCCTGGCGGTGGGGACCGGGGTCTTTCCCGTCCAGGGGATGACGGACGCCCGCAACCCGGGGACGGGCGTCCGCTACCTGCTGGACGTCCTCCATCACCTCGCCCTTCCGGCCCTAGTCCTGGCCGCAAACGAGCTGGCCCTCACGACGCGGCTGGTACGGACCGGCCTGCTCGAGGCCCTCGCAACAGACTACGTGCGGGCCGCGCGGGCCAAGGGATTGCCGGAAGGATTGGTCATTCGGCACGCGCTCCGGAACGTGATGCTGCCGGTCGTCACGGTCATCGGAAGCCGGGTCGGCATGTTCCTGTCGGGTGCCGTGCTCGTCGAGGTGGTCTTCGCCTGGCCCGGACTCGGGCGGCTTCTGCTGTCCTCGCTGCTGGCCCGCGACTACCCCATCCTGCTCGGTATGTTCCTGTTGATCTCCCTCGGAGTCATCCTGGCCAACGTGATCACCGACGTCGCCTATGCCTGGCTCGATCCCCGCATTCGATATCACTAGTCCGGGGCCGGCCGCGGGGCCACAGGCACCGGTGAGCCGGTTCGGGCTCTTCCGTATGCTGCGGACCGGGGTCGGCCTAGCCGGCATCGTCCTCATGTGCGGTCTGTTGGCGGTCGCGTTGCTCGCCGGCCGAATCGCCCCGTCCGACCCCTTTGCTTCGGTGGGACCGGCCTTGAGCGCTCCGACGCTCGGCCATCCGATGGGTACGGATGATCTCGGCCGAGATCTGCTCTCCGGGGTGGCGCATGGAACCCGCACGTCGCTCGTACTGGCTCTGGTGGTCAGCATCCTCACCGGCCTGATCGGGGTCATCGTGGGCGCACTGGCGGGATGGGAAGGCGGTAGGCTCGACGGTGCTCTCATGCGACTCACCGAGTTCGTCCAGGTGGTGCCGCGCTTCTTTCTCGCGGTCATCGTGCTCGCGCTGTTCGGCGCGGGGCTTGATCGATTGGCGCTCGTGCTGGCGCTGACCTCGTGGCCGTGGATCGCCCGGGTCGTTCGCGCCGAGGTGCTGTCGCTCAAGCAGCGGGAGTTCGTGGAAGCCGCCCGCTCGCTGGGCGCGGGCAGGGCCAGGGTCCTGCTTCGCGAGGTCTTGCCGAATGCGTTGCCGCCCGTGGTGGTGGCGGTATCGCTCAGCGCGGCCAGCGTGATCCTGATCGAGGCGGGGCTGTCCTTCCTGGGCCTCGGGGATCCGGACGTCGTCAGCCTGGGCTATCTGGCCAACAACGCGCAGCGGTTCCTGCGGGTCGCGTGGTGGATGGCGGTGTTCCCCGGCGCTGCGATCGCCCTTGCGGTCCTAGGCTTGAACCTGCTCGGTGACGGGCTCAACGAGGTGCTGAACCCGCGCGGGACGCCCTGAGGGGCGGGGGACTATGCGGCGGTGGTCAGAAGCTGGTCGGCGAGTCGGCGAATAGCCACCACGCTGGTTGCATCGGGCCGCTGGTCCATGACGGCGGCCCCGCGCTCGTCGGCCTCGAGCACCGCCGGGTCGAACGGAATCACCCCCACGATCTTGACGGAGTGCCGTCCGGCGAACTCGCGTACGGTCTCCTCGTCCCGCGGCGAGCGGATCTTGTTGGCGACCATGTAGATCTGGCCGATTCCAAGGTCCGTGGCCAGGGCGAACGAGCGCTGCGCCGCCTCCAGCGACTTGAAGTACGGCTCCGCAATGAGAAGGAGGGTGTCGACGTGGCGAGCGGTACCACGACTCAAGTGCTCGAGCCCGGCTTCGAGATCCACGACCGTCATGCGAGATGTCGTCGAGACCAGACCGCGAAGCACGCCACGCACGGTGGCGTGTGCTCGGCACAGTCAGCCGGAGCCCCCGTGGCTGGGCTGGCCCATGACCAGAAGTGTGAGGTTTTGCCCTGCCGGCTGGCCAAATCGGTCGATGAATTCCTCGGCCGGCACCTTCAGCTCGAGTCGCGTACCGCCTTCCCCGTCGGGCTTCTCCTCCAGCCAATCGCGTGGGATTGCCGGCAGAGAAGCAGCCTCGCCATGGGGGAGGCCAAGGGTTACCGCGAGGTTGGGGTTGCTATCGTCGTCGAGGGCTACAACCCGCTGACCACGTTCGGCCAAGACACGCGCGAGCGTACCTGCGACGGTTGTCTTGCCGGAGCCGCCTTTTCCGCCGACCGCGATCTTCATCGCATTGACCGCTAGTAGCCTACCGCATTGCGCATGAGGACGCTACCGGCCAGACCCGCCGGCGCCTTCCTGCTGAGGCGACGGCGATCCGAGGTCTACTGGATCCGGGGTTGCAACCTGTGCGAGTCGTGGAGAACGGTCCTGAGCAAGTCCGCCTCGGCCTCATCGGCGGCGACCCACCGTTCGAACCGCGCGCCGCACGGACAGCGCGCCCAGACGCGGTAGCCGTGGTCCAGCGCGTCAGCGTCGCCGGCCGGTCGGCCACACACACTGTGCTGGGCCACGAAGTCGCGAAGGTCGACATATACGCCGGGCATCAGGTCGCCGCGCCGGAGGACCGGAATGAGTCGCAGGGTGCCGTCCGCCTGCGGCCAGGGGATCGCCGTCTGCAGATGGCCGCACCAGTTGACATAGGTCGCCACGTGACACGCCCTCCACCCGACGTAGCGGAGGTCCTCGACGTGCAGCGCCGTGCTGGCCCGCACGATACTCCCGCACCGCGGGCAGGGGTAGGTCGGCTCGTCGCGCGCCGGGACGACGAGCCCTTCACTCCGTGGCGCAGCCTCGCCTGGCTCGACGGCGACGATGGGAATCGATGGTTCCGAGACGACGGGCGTCATCGGCGGCAGCAGGTACGAACGACTTCTGACAAATTCATTGACCGATGGTATTCCGCTGATTCCTCCCCGCCAAAGTTTTTGTGGGTCGCCGAGGTGCCACCGACCGTTACACGCTCTGTAACGCGACGCATCAACCAGGAGTTTACCGGCCAGAGTCTCGACCACTTCGAGTGATGCCCGCGGTGTAGGGCGAGCCTCCATTGTTTGAAGCCACGTGGATCGCCTATACTTCGGCGCACCGCGCCCTCTGAGGAGAAGCAGGTGGGCCACTCGGAGGAGTCCGTGCGCCTCGTCATCCGCCCTCGAAGCAAGAGTGGCTCCGCGATCGCGCTTACGCCGAACCATCACCGATGGCAGGGGCGCGTCGGCTGAAGGACTGGATCGCAGGGATAGAGCTGGACGCGCTAACGCTTCTGCTTGGCCTTGGGGCCCTCCTCCTACTCCTAGCTGCGGCTGCCTCGGTATGTTCTTTGGAATGCACGCGCAGCGGCGGCGAGACCGTCAGAGTAGCGAGGACCCTGTCGCCGTGGAGAACGCCCACGAGCTCACGATTGCTCGCTGGGTCGAGGAAGGTCAACGGCTCTTCAACGTCTGGCAGGAAAGGGTCGCCCACATGACCGAGCTACAAGCCCGCCTCGACGCGATGGCACAGGAAATGATTCAACTCAGGGCTCAGGTCAGTCGGATTGACGATCTGCGCGCTGAGAACCTCCGCCTCAGCCAACAAGGCGAGGTTCTGTTGTTGGAGCAGGAGCGGCTGCGGTCGATGCTTGCTCGCATTGGCGAGCTAGCCCAACGAGCTAGCGAGGCCGGCCCCGGGGCGGCCGGAGAAACGGCACCCGAACTCGGGTCCTGACCCTGTGCGGAAGTGATGTGGGCAGAACCCAAAGGTCATCTGCTCCCGTTCTGCTCCCATACCACCCCGAAACATCCTGAACCGACAGATACGTAGGACCAGCCGTAAAGAACCGGGAATTGCTCATCCTTCCGCACATTCCACGCGAGATCAGAGGGTTGCTGACACGGCCTCAAGGTAACTCATAACCCAAAGGTCGATGGTGGGAATCCAGCTCTTTCAATGGACCCCGGAGGAGGTCGGAGGACCAGGCGAACTCAGGCCGGAGAGCGATGCCTCTCACCCTGTAGGCGAATCTAGACCCGTCGCTAGTTGCTCCCAGCCGCGCTCTCAGACTTGGTAGTCGTGCCCCAAACCCATTGCTGACCGACAGCTCGAGATCGAATTTCTCGATTCGGGCGTGGCGGTTTTTGCGTCCACCTATGATCCAACGTTTCTCGGCTAGGTATGGAATTCTTCGCCGAAGTCCCGGACGCAGACGCGATCCTCGGCCGAACCGGCTGCCGCGAGAAGGCGTTCGAGCGGTTCGTGCCTAGGTTCGCGGCTTAACTCGAACGTTCGGTAATGGATCGGAAGGATGAAATCCGCGCCCGCATCATTCGCCATCGCGAGCGCCTGTTCGGGATTGCAGTGTGAGCGAATCCACGGGTCATAGGCGCCGATCGGCATGATCGCAAGATCGACCGGTTTCGACGAGCGGCCGCTGGGAATGAA
>Ga0207684_10007007_pt1 | contig 10192 bp, 12 predicted proteins | sample KBSK5501metaG_FD_184342 | JGI IMG/M metagenome (GOLD analysis project Ga0207684, IMG submission 184342) | Corn, switchgrass and miscanthus rhizosphere microbial communities from Kellogg Biological Station, Michigan, USA - KBS K5-50-1 metaG... | ecosystem: Host-associated > Plants > Roots >... | reverse complement strand
ATGCGTAACGCGGGCGAGCGGCTTCCTTCTCTGGCAAGAAATGTTTCGGGACAAATTCTTCAGGTCTTTCCCAATACTTCGGATGACGATGCGTGATGTATGGTAACAGCAGAACCTCAGAGTTGGGGGGTATGCGGTAGCCGCCGATCTCATCATCGCGGATTGCGGCGCGTGTCATCATCCATAACGCTGATGGTGTTTCAGGAAGCGATGCGGCTCTACCCACCGCTTTTGTTAGCCTCGGCTTCAGATGGCCGACCACCACGTGAGCGCGATGAAGAGCGCCTGCATCGGCGCCCGCAGCCACAATGGGGTCGCCGACTTGCCGCCGAGCCCAACTCCGCTCCGTGCGGCCTTCACATTCGCGGGAAATACCAGAATGAAGAAAGCAATGAGCGCGATTCCTGCCGACAGCCGCAGGGATGGCACGAGGAGGCCCACAGCGCCCGCCAGCTCGCAGACGCCAGTGAAGTACACGATAGCCCGCGGCCAGGGAACCCAGCCCGGCACCATTCGGACCAAATCGTCCTTCATTCTGGTGAAGTGGGCGCTGGCCGTAAACACGAGCATCGTCGCCAGGGCGTAGCGCGTGGCCGCGGGCCACGTCCCAAGCGCGTCCACACCCAATAGGCCAATCCCACGATAGATCAGTAGTGAGAGTAGCAATACGACGAGTACGATCATACCTTTCTCTCTAGTGTCTCGGCTGTTAAGTGGCGCCGAACGATCGAGTTGACCGGGCGCGGCGATTATCAACAACCCTCGAATCATACGAACAAGTTGAGAAAGAGGCCATCCGCGCTCCGGTCCAATTTGTTATGCGTCTTTCTCGGCGGCCTCCGAGATCAAACGCAGTTGACTGATTACTTCGTGGCCCGCGTGAAACAGAGTTGATAAGGGATGCCTGCCGTAGCCGAGGTCATCTTCGGGCGCGCTCCCGGTGACGACGCTGGAGTCTGTCAGAACATAAAAGATTGTATAACCTGCCTCCGGTAGAGGAAACGCTTCGCAGCGCTTAAGATGCTGCAAAGAACGATTCGCTTCATTGATGAAGGCGGCGTTAGCCTTGCGAACGGCTTCGTGCCCCTGGCCGCCAAGCATTCCACCGCCATTGCTAAAATACAGACTTGTGGTGCCGTCAATGAGCGCGAATAAAGTCGCCGTCGCCACCTCATAGCCGGTTTCCATCAGAATGCCCCACCCAGGAGCCGCAGGCGAGGGGGCAGAAATTCCATTATCAGCTCTATTCGTCGAGAAAGCTTGATTCCTGAGAGCCGAGTAGACTTCGTCCGGACTCGAGTTGGGCGAGTTGCGAGCGGGATTATCAGATCGCTTTTTGAACCAGCCAGGCATAATCGGTCACTGTTCGATGATGACTAGACGCATAACGGTTGAGTTGACGCGGCGGCGCGGTCAGTACCACCTGCGGTAGCGGGTGGGTAGTTACGAAACACGCAACCGCCGGTCGCGTCCAACGATTTGTTGGGCACGCGCCGAACTATTTTTTTACGTTTGATATTTGAGCAATCGCCCCGAAGGCATTTCGAAAAGCCTCTAACAGGGGGCCAAACACTGCACAAATAGTAACAAGCACTGCAAGCGCGACCTGCGCTTGGCCAAATGTGAACTTGTCCTCGGAACTGCGAACAATTTTCTCTGTCGTGAACCACATCGCATAAATCCAAGAGACCGCGAAGGCCAAATAGGCTGCGCCAGCATAGACGGATATGCTCTGCCACAACGCGGCGGTTGCTTTGACCTGTTAGAGTCGCGATTCAAATGGGATGGTCGCGTCGGCAATATATGCGAAGTCATTCGCATTTACGCGGAAAGCAACTGTGATCAGGATAATGAGCGAAAAGCCAAAACCGCAAAGCAAAGTACCGAAATGCGGACGTTCAGGTGGAAAGCTCAAAGACGCCGCGATCGAAAGCGCTAGAAGCGGCGCAACCGAGCTAATAAAGAGCGCCTCCTTCGACGCAAAGACTCGCAGCCCGATATAAGGAAGAACCAACGCAAGGGGTGTGAATAGCCACCAGATCCAACCGTATGCTGGGTACGCCCTGTTTGGGTAACCGATATGCGTTGGAAGCTTGGGATCAAGCAACACCGGTCCGGCGACCACAGTAAAGTAGCCAATCAGACTAAATGCAGCGACCCTCGTGCACAAAAATTTATCTAGCACTTAGGTTACCCTCCATATCACCGAGCGTGCCCAACTACTAATTGGGCTGCGTGTTTAGTCAGATGAATTACTCGAAGCCATAATCAAGCGTCATAGCGTATGGGGGCTGATGCCCTACGCTAAATCCACCCTCGCCTTTGATGCCGCGCAGGCCCCCAGTTCCTGAGCCCGGAACCACGGATAATATTACCATCGCCACGCCGTCCTCGAAGGTGCCGCTATGCTGAAGGACAAAACTACCCGAGTGACCGCCAATGCTGCCAGTTACTCGCTCCAGACCCATGAAGCTGGCCGAGGCGGCAGTGCGGTACATCATCAAGTATTCCAGTTTACCCTCTCCCTCTATGTCTCCATGGTACGCCTTGGTTGCGCTGACCCGGGTGAGCTTCGGTGCCCCTTCCATTTCGTTATAGGCTTTTTCGTCCCAAGATTTTATGGCGAATGTGGCCTTTGCCTGTTTCCGCATACTTGTTGTCTCCCGTGCGACCTGAGTCTCTTGATTGGCATCCCTGTTCTGCACTTGCGTGAACGTAAGGGCGGAAGCCGTAATAACCAACGTTACAATTGAAACAATTCTCATGCTGGCTTGTCCTTTCCAATTAATTGCTAGATTAGCAGCCCAACGTCTGAGTTGACGCGGCGGCGCGAATCAAAGCACCCTTCGCCGCACCAAGTTAGTTACGAAACACGCTCCCGCCGCTCGCGTCCAACGATTTGTTCGACGGCGGCGGTCAACAAAAAGTTTCCACGCTGACGGGCAGAATCTCAAGATTAGCGCCCGCCTCGGCGATAGAGGCCACCCGCGTTTTCATTGCGTGGATTGATACGATGCATGAGTCGCAGCCATTGGCATCGGAGAATACCGTTTCATTAAGTAGATCAAGAAAGCGTTTCAAAAGATTATCCAAGTCCGGCCCATATGGAAAATTCTTTGGAAATTTGTCCGGCGGCAGCAAGAACGTTACTTTGAGAATGCACGCCTCCGATATCCGAGGAAGCCCGCGTGTGTGTGTAATCACGGCTTTGTTCCAACGTTCCAACGCGGAAAAGTCGCCGCGACTTTTCAACTTCGAGTATGGGACGCCGCTGATTTTGATGTTGATGTAGGACATGTTCGAATCCAGAGAGTAAAAGTGAGCCGTCCAACGACTTGGCGTCGCGTTTGGACACAACCACGCTACGAGCTAGATGTTAACGGTAGATAAGCATGACTATCACGATAACGAGAATGCCCCAGGTTACGAACTGCGCAAGGCGTTTCGCGAGACCTTTGAGCTGAAAGAGGCCAGCAAGCGCGATTATCAGAAGCGCCGTAGTGGGCAACAGGTTATCCCGATGGCCAAACCCTTGAGTCCAGCGCAAAAGCTGAAGCACTAGAATTACCGTAACTATGATGGTGTATGCGACCCAAGCAGAACGAGACCAACCATCAGTGCCGGCGAGTGATGTTTGACCTTTGTCCATAAGCGATAGCAACCCAACGGTTGAGTTAACCGGCACGACGGAAACAACCAAGAAAGCCCTTCAACCCATCTCGTCGTGTCCGGTTCAACGATTTGTTATCGCGCACCCAGGTATAATAGCGCCGAACCATTCAACGCGGTGCAGAGCGCGCGACCACGAAAGCTGATTCGCCGGGCGACATCATTATTCGTCGCGCGCGATGGCAACCACTTCGACGCGACGCGACAACCGTAACGCTGTTGCCAAGTTTTCAAATGCGGCGCGGTATAACGGCTGAGTTGACGCGGCGGGAGACAACGGCATTACGGGCAAGTTGTCGCTGAGAGACGATCTAATTCCGCTCGTGTCCAACGATTTGTTCGAGCGCCCACAGATTGTAACGCGCTACTGGTTTTCTGTTAACGGAAACGAGCAAGCGCGGCGTGGGTGTCAGAACCCGGAGCGGTAGCGATGGGATCATCGATTCAAGTTGATTGTTTGATCGGGTCGCTACCGCTCGCCGTTCTGACACAGCGATGCGCGCGAACGTCTGAGTTGACGCGGCGGCGCGCATTCATTCAACTAAGTACCATCCAAAAGAGAGGTCTGCGCTAAACCGGATACGGTCTTCCGCGCATTATATCCTGCGTGGCTAGCCGACGTCTTGCATCGCCGGTTGCACAAGAATAGCGCTACAAAACTCCTGATGCTGATCGGCCGGTTTCCCGAAGTTGGCTGCGCATGGATGAGGGCGTCGGGACTCTTCTTATCCAACTAAGTTTGGCGCTTACGACAACGTCGGCTGGCTCGCCTCATCGCTCGCCGCGTAATATATATCCTCGTGTCAGCTCCTGATGAAATGGTCGAGCATCTGCTGCGTCAATTACCGGACCGGCGCACAGCGCAACTTCTCTTTGCTCGTCTTACAGAAACCAATAACTCTCTGGCGCGATTGTTTCAGCGTGAGCCGGGATTGCTGTCAGATGTGCTGAGCCTGGCCGCGTGGAGCCCGCTGCTGGCAACTACGCTGGAGCAGAACCCCGACTACGTGACCTGGCTGCAACGTGAGCGTGTCAACACACGCGTGCGCACTCATGAAGAGTTGGCCGAATCGCTCGGGCGCTTTTCGCTGACGAATTCACAGCTCGACCCGCACGTGATGCTGGCGCGCTTTCGCCGCCGCGAGCTGCTGCGCACTTACCTGCACGACATCCGCCAAGCCCGCACGATTGTGGAAACGACTGAGGAGTTGTCTAACCTGGCCGACACGGTCCTTGAATTCGCTTTGAACCGTTCACGGCAGGAACTGGACAATCGTTTTGGTCCGCCCCAAACCACCGACGCTCGCGGTCGCACTTCGAGCGCTGATTTCTGTATCGTGGCGTTGGGTAAGCTCGGTTCACGGGAACTGAACTATGCCTCGGATGTCGATCTGGTGTTTCTCTTTTCAGACGAAGGCGTGACTTCCGGCGGCGGGTCGCGAGGGCAGATTACCAACAGAGAATACTTCGTCAAGCTGGGCGAATCACTTTTGCGCCTGGTGAGCGAGCCGACGGGCGAAGGCGCCGCGTATCGCATCGATGTGCGCTTACGGCCTCATGGGCGCGACGGCGCGCTGGCGTCCGCGTTGGACGAGGCCGTCCGTTACTACGAAGAAACCGCGCAGGACTGGGAACTGCAGGCCCTGATTCGCGCGCGTTCTGCTGCCGGCTCACATCGCCTCTATCAGCGTTTTGCCGGACGGGTAATCGATCGCGTCTTCCGCGCAGACGTCAGCGTCACCGCGGCGCTTATGAACGTGCGGACGGCCAAGGAAAAGATTGATACTCAGCGAGAGCGTGACGAGAAAGGTTTCAACGTCAAGCTTGGGCGCGGCGGCATTCGCGAAATCGAGTTCATCGCGCAAGCGCTGCAAGTTGCCTTTGGCGGCCGCGATCCGTGGTTGCGTGCGGCGCACACTTTGATCAGCCTCGGCCGTCTGGCCGATCGCGGATTGATTACCGAACGCGAGCACTCTCAACTTTCCAGTGCTTACCATTTTTGGCGGGCCCTCGAGCACCGTCTGCAAATGGAGCACGGCCTGCAGACACATTCGCTGCCGAGCGATTCAGAGCGCCGCGCCTTGGTCGCGCTGCGCATGGATTTTTCCGGAGAGGACGCGCTGGCTGATTTTGAAATCGCGCTGGCCACGCATGCGACAAACGTTCGTGAGGCTTTCGATCGCCTCTTTGGGCCGGCCGATATCGCTCTTCCGGATAACCGAACAACATCGACGGCCGGTAATGCAGTCGCGGATCCTGATGCAGCTGCGGCGCGGCTGGCCGCGTCGATATTGCTGAAGCACCTCACGATTCCCGACAAAGCCAGGCCGGACCTCGCTGAACTCACCAGCACCTTGCGAACTGCTGCCAGCGGGTCGCTGAATTCTCATCGGGCTCTGTCATGTCTGGCGCGCGTCGCTAGTTCGCTGGACAAGGAGAGCGAACCAGAGACTATTACTGAGAGCGAGATCAATTCTTTGGTGCGACTTTGCGGCGCGTCAGAAGTTTTCGGCGAGATGATCGCCGGCCGGACAATACTCATCCATGCCCTGGCCAAAGATCGCGCGATGGAACAGAAGCGCGAAAAGATATTCGAACTTCGCACGGGCATTACCGACCAGCAGGACTTTGGCGCGGAGATGGACGCCCTGCGGCGTAAATGGTCAGGTCTGCTGATTGAGATCGGCGCCGCCGACGCGGCCGGCGACCTGACGCTGCCTGACGTAAACCGTCTCCTGACGGAACTGGCGGTCGCGGCAATTGATGGGGCGTTGCTGATTGCCCGACGTGAGTTTGGCCGGCGCTTTGAAAGTCTGGCAACCGAACCCCGTCTGGCGGTGCTTGGTCTGGGCCGGCTGGGAAGTGGCGGCATGGATTACGGATCCGATCTGGATGTCGTAATCGTCTACGACTCGGCCGGGCCTGCGCCCGTCGCCGGGCTGACTCACGAAGAGTCTTACGCGCGGCTTGCCGAATTGATGATTACGGCGCTGTCCAGTATTACGCGCGAGGGCTATTGCTATCGTGTCGATCTGCGACTGCGTCCCGACGGACGCAAAGGCCCCCTGGTCACGGGCTCGGAAGCGTTTATTTCTTATTTGCAAAAGCGGGCCGGCCTTTGGGAATGGCTGGCATATGTAAAATTGCGGGCCGTCGCCGGCGAGTTGGAACTTGGCCGCTCGATCGAAGCCGCGGCGCGCAAGTCGATTCATGAAATGGCGCGTCAGAGTAATCACCAACAACTCCGCGCTGAAGCGCATCGCGTCCGCGATCGTCTGGAGAAGGAAAAGACCCCCAGGCGCATTGCCGGCACGAATATCAAGCACGGCGCCGGCGGCATGCTCGACGTCTATTTTGTCGCGCGTTACTTGCAGTTGCGCGACAATGTACCGGATGATGAACACGACCGGACCACGGCGGCGACACTGCGACGGTTGCAGGACTCCGGTTCTTTGAATGAAACGGATTATCTCGCCCTGAGTGAGGGCTACGCGCTGCTGCGGTCAGTCGATCATCAACTGCGTTTGATCGTAGGCCGGTCGGCGCGTCTTCCTTTGCCGGAGCACCCTGCGTTTCGCGACATCGCGCAACGGCTGGGTTACGACGCCGCAAAGTTAACAGAGAAAGTTACCTGGCGCATGAGTGACATTCGCAAAGCGTACGAGCGCATCATGACGCCGGAGGCAGTTACCAATGGAGTTTAGCAATCAATGTCCGCGCTGCCGCGCCGGGCGCCTGCGTGGGTGGAGCGAACTGAATGACGAAGATCGCGAGTTGGTGCGGCGTCTGCCGGCGTCCGGGGAGTATTCCCTTGAGGAACGAAAGGCCACCCATCGTTGGTGTAAAAGATGTTGGTACGAAAGTACTTCGGGGGCGGCGGAAAAGGCGTGAAGAAAACCGGTTCCAAAAGCGATAGTTTCAGAAAATTTGTTTTGTCATACTTGGGTTGGAGGTCAGCTTGAAAAGAGTGGCCGGGGCGTCTGGCCCTCGAATCACGCGCACGATGCGCGTGCACTCTTTCAAACTCGCACCCCGGACCGGACTTGTGCTGCCAAATGTTTCGCGTTAAGTCTTCCTTCAAAACCGAACTCGAAATCAAAGCGCCCATGAGTGCGGTGCACGCGTTTTTTTCCGACTTCGCCAATTTCGCTGACATGCTTGCCGGCGTTGAGAGCGTGCGTCGCGAATCGGGCGGCGTGGCGCGTTGGACAATTTCGACCGACACTCCCGTGGGTCGCGTGCGCATGTCGCTGCCGGTGCGGGACACCTCTCCGCAGGCAAACCTGATTGAGTGGTCGCCGGCGGTGAATGAGAGAGAAAACCTGATGCGCTACTCGCTAAGGTTTGAAGAACGAAAAGGAACAACGCTGGTGCGCATATCTCAACAGGTGGAGCTGCGTCGCAAGCGCGCCTGGGACTTGCATCCGGGCGTAGGTTTGATGGGCGAGGCGCGACTCAGTTCGGCTTTACAGCGCCGCATCAACGAAGCGATTAAGGATTTTCTGGCGCGAGTGAAAGAAAAACTGGAAAGTAGGAAACACTGAAGAGCGATTCACGAATCACATGAGATGTCTCGAAAATAGAATCTTAGTGCCGCTTGGTGTTATCTCGCGGATCGTAATTTCATCACCTGGCTAGACAGTCTGGCGACCATCGATCAACTCCGGCGTAATGCGATAGAGGGCAATACCAACGGCGCGTCCCCAGGTATCCAGTTGGGTGTCGCTGATTGCGGGCGTAAGTAAAGGATTGCGTTCGGTGATTAGTTTCATCGCGCGCTGCATTTCTTCGCTGTTAGCGAGCCGCACAGCTTCACCAATAACCATGACACTGCGCCAGTGGGTGCTGTCCGTGACTTCTTCGACCTGAAGGCAAACCTTCGGATTCGCCGCAATGAAGTGAGTCTTCATTCCTTCAGTCGTAAAAAAATAGAGTTCCTTTCCGTCGTACGCATAGTTCATCGGCAAAACGTACGGGCGGCCATCGCGCGCGCAACCCAGATGGGCAAAGCTTTGTCTCTGCAGCAGCGCATGCATCTCAGCCGGCGCCATGTCTTCAACTTTTAGCATAGGATTTCTCAGCATCATATACCTCGGCTTGAGAGCAATCCAAGCGTTGACGAGTTTGCGTGGTGTCTCAACTTCGCGTTTTTCTCTGCGGTAGGCTCAGCGACCTCTGCGTCTCTGCGGTGAAATATAGGTTTAAATACACTCACCGCAGAGACGCCGAGCACGCAGAGGACGCGCAGAGAACTTCAAATTAAGACAGTACCTGAGTTTGGACGTACTCGTGATCTCATCGCGTTCTCGCAAACTGCTGCCAGACATGGCATCGTCCTTGCCTTACGTAAGATCGCGATTCTTCAACCGCAACAAGTGATTTGGAAATGGACGGCATACGATGCGTTGGCGTACCGGAGAAGTACACCCCTCGCGCGCTGAGTTCGGACACAAGACAGAATGCGCCGGCATCTGTTTCGTGTTTGGATTTCCCTCCTTTGATTCCAGCTCGCCGTCGCAGAGACTGCTTAGCCTCTTGATGAATATCGCCATGATGATCATCGCTTCCGCATTGACGTACGCGGCGTTGCGGGTGAAAGGCGCTTCGCGGCGTTTCTTTGATAGAGCAAGATATTCTGCAAGGTGAAGCCCGCCACTAATAATGATGGAAACCAATTTGGTTACAGTCAGATACAATCCGGCTTTGCGAGTTGGGGCAAATGATGATTAAATCCCGCCACTGCACGCGAAAAAATTATGACTCAAAGCAAAGAGATTCTTATGGTCAGAGCGATTGTTCTTTTCGTCAGCGTCTTCGTTTCCGCGCCCGGGCTGTTAGGGTCCGGCCACGCCGGGATTCAAGAGCCCGCGTTGACGAAGCAGGAAAAAACGATATTCGATCAGATCCGTCATCTTCGCGATCTGTCCGATGACCATAGAGCACGGACCTCCAAACAGCTCGCGCTTGATATTCGACGGTTGACCGGAGCGCCGCATAAACTCGACCTCGCTTTTGCACTGGCCGGCCTGTCCACGGAAGGAGATCTTGGCCACGATACTTTGCAAGAGGTAGCCACGACACTGGCTGACGCGCTGCGCGACGATCCTGCTCCGATGATGGGCAACGAACCGGCGCCTCCTTATGTCGTACTCGCACAGCTGGTCCGTTATGAACAAGTGCAAGTCTCTCTCAACAGTCCGCAGTTGGCGGCCGCGACTGCGAAACTTTCTGAGGACGACGAGAGCCGCCAACACGCCGACTTCACTTTGACTGATTTGCAGGGAAAGAGTTGGAGCTTGAAAGCCTTGCGCGGCAAAGTTGTGCTGGTAAACTTCTGGGCCACCTGGTGCCAGCCCTGCCGCAGGGAAATGCCCGACCTCGAAACTCTTTACAAGCGATTCAAAGGTCAAGGACTTGTGATTCTCGGCATCTCTGACGAAGAGTCTGTCAAAGTGAAAGAGCTGCTTGCCGAGCAGACAGTTTCGTATCCGGTCTTACTCGATCCCGGACGCAAAGTTAATGA
>Ga0207684_10007002_pt1 | contig 10196 bp, 8 predicted proteins | sample KBSK5501metaG_FD_184342 | JGI IMG/M metagenome (GOLD analysis project Ga0207684, IMG submission 184342) | Corn, switchgrass and miscanthus rhizosphere microbial communities from Kellogg Biological Station, Michigan, USA - KBS K5-50-1 metaG... | ecosystem: Host-associated > Plants > Roots >... | reverse complement strand
GGTGCTGTTCACCGTCTTCAAGCAGTTCGACCGCAGCGCCGCGACGACCGGCATGATCGGTTACTCCGACTTCCTCGAGGAAGTCCGCGGCAAGCGCATCAAGAGCGTGCAGCTGCAGGAAGGTGCCGGCGGCAGCACCGAAATCCGCGCGAAGCGCAATGACGATTCCGACGTGCGCACGACCGCGACGTATCTCGATCGCGGGCTGATCGGCGACCTCATCAGCAACGGCATCAAGTTCGACGTGAAGCCCCGGGAGGAACCGTCGTTCCTGCTGGGCATCCTGGCGTCGTGGGGCCCGATCCTGCTGCTGATCGGCGTCTGGATCTACTTCATGAGGCAGATGCAGGGCGGCGGCAAAGGCGGAGCGTTCAGCTTCGGCAAGAGCAAGGCCCGCATGCTCGACGAGGCCAACAACACGACCACGTTCTCCGACGTGGCCGGCTGCGACGAAGCGAAGGAAGAGGTCAAGGAACTGGTCGACTTCCTGAAGGACCCGCAGAAGTTCCAGAAGCTCGGCGGCCGGATCCCGCGCGGCGTGCTGCTGGTCGGCCCGCCCGGCACCGGCAAGACGCTGCTCGCGAAGGCGATCGCCGGCGAGGCGAAGGTGCCGTTCTTCTCGATCTCCGGCTCCGACTTCGTCGAGATGTTCGTCGGCGTCGGCGCGGCCCGTGTGCGCGACATGTTCGAGCAGGCGAAGAAGAGCGCCCCGTGCATCATCTTCGTCGACGAAATCGACGCGGTCGGCCGGCATCGCGGCGCCGGCCTCGGCGGCGGCAATGACGAGCGCGAGCAGACGCTGAACCAGATGCTCGTCGAGATGGACGGCTTCGAAACCAACCTCGGCGTGATCGTGATGGCGGCCACCAACCGGCCCGACATCCTGGACCCGGCGCTGCTGCGCCCGGGCCGCTTCGACCGCCAGGTCTACGTGACGCTGCCCGACGTGCGCGGCCGCGAGCAGATCCTCAACGTCCACATGCGCAAGGTGCCGGTGGGGCAGGACATCCGCGCCGACATCCTGGCGCGCGGCACGCCGGGCTTCTCGGGCGCCGATCTCGCGAACCTGGTCAACGAAGCGGCGCTGTTCGCGGCGCGGCGCAGCGGCCGGGTCGTCGAGATGGTCGACTTCGAGAAGGCCAAGGACAAGATCATGATGGGCCCCGAGCGCAAGTCGATGATCATGCCCGAGGAGGAGCGCCGCAACACGGCGTACCACGAGTCCGGCCACGCACTGGTCGCACGGCTTCTGCCGAAGACCGACCCGGTCCACAAGGTCACCGTGATCCCGCGCGGCCGCGCGCTCGGCGTGACGATGCAGCTGCCCGAGGGCGACCGCTACAGCCTGGACAAGGAGCGCATGCTGTCGACGATCTCCGTGCTGTTCGGGGGCCGGATCGCCGAAGAGGTGTTCATGCACCAGATGACCACCGGCGCCAGCAACGACTTCGAGCGCGCGACGCAGATCGCCCGCGACATGGTCACGCGCTACGGCATGACCGACGAGCTCGGCCCGATGGTCTACGCCGAGAACGAAGGCGAGGTCTTCCTCGGCCGCTCGGTGACCAAGCAGGTCAACGTCTCGGAAGAGACGATGCAGAAGGTCGACAAGCAGATTCGCCGCATCATCGACGAGCAGTACGCGATCGCGCGCAAGCTGATCGAGGACAACCAGGACAAGATGCACGCGATGGCCAAGGCGCTGCTCGAGTACGAGACGATCGACTCCGACCAGCTCGACGACATCATGGGCGGCAACCCGCCGCGCCCGCCGAAGGACTGGACGCCTGCGGTCACCAAGCCCAGCACCGGCGTGCCGCCGATTTCGCCCGGTGGGGCACCGGCAACGGTGTGACGCAACGTCAACGAGGATTGCACACGGGGCTTCGGCCCCGTTTTGTTTGATGGAACCACCAGCACTGCTTCAAGCCCTGGTTCAACCGGTCTGGCAGACCAGCCGCTTCCGCATCGACCTGTCGCGGCCGCGCGTGATGGGCATCGTCAACCTGACGCCCGATTCGTTTTCCGACGGCGGCGTGCACCAGGGCCGCATCGCCGGCCTGGCGCATTGCGAGCGGCTGATCGCCGAGGGCGCCGACATCCTCGATCTGGGAGGCGAATCGACCCGCCCCGGCGCGCCCGAAGTCGGCCTCGCCGAGGAGATGGACCGCGTGATGCCGGTGCTCGAAGGCGCGCTCCAGCTGGGCGTGCCGGTATCGGTCGACACGCGCAAGCCCGAGTTGATGCGCGCAGCGCTCGCCGCCGGCGCCGACATCGTCAACGACGTCAATGCCTTGCGCGCACCGGGCGCGCTGGAGGCCGTTGCGACGCATCCGGCGTGCGGCGTCTGCCTGATGCACATGCGTGGCACGCCCGAGACGATGCAGCAGCAGGCCGTCTATGCCGATGTCGTCAGCGAGGTCGCGGCCTTCCTGCGTGAACGCTGCGCCGCGCTCGAGCAGGCAGGCGTGAGCGCGCAGCGCATCACGATCGACCCGGGCGTGGGCTTCGGCAAGAGCGCCGAGCACAACCTCGAGCTGCTGCAGCGCCAGGGCGAGCTGCTCGCGCTCGGCAAGCCGCTGCTGGTCGGGTGGTCGCGCAAATCGACGCTGGGCGTGGTGGCGCGCCGCGCGGTCGGCGAACGCCTGGGCTCGAGCGTGGCCGCGGCGCTGATCGCGGTGCAGCGCGGCGCGCGCATTGTCCGCGTGCACGATGTCGCCGCGACGGCCGATGCATTGGTGCTGTGGCAGCGCGTCGAGGAAGGGCCGAGCCGCGGATAATCCTGCGCTGCTGCGCGGCGGCCCTATCCATCCGGAGACAAGATGAGCAGAACCTATTTCGGCACCGACGGCATCCGCGGCACCGTCGGCCAGCCGCCGATCACGCCGGACTTCATGCTGCGCCTCGGCCACGCCGTCGGCACCGTGCTGCGCGCGAGCGAGGCCAAGCCGACCGTGCTGATCGGCAAGGACACGCGCATCTCCGGCTACATGCTGGAGTCGTCGCTCGAAGCCGGCTTCGCGTCGGCCGGTGTCGACGTGCTGCTGACCGGCCCGCTGCCGACTCCCGGCGTCGCCTACATGACGCGTGCGCTGCGGCTCAGCCTCGGCCTCGTGATCAGCGCATCGCACAACCCGTACGGCGACAACGGCATCAAGTTCTTCTCGGCGCGCGGCGAGAAGCTGCCCGATGCGTGGGAGCAGCAGGTCGAGGCCGCGCTCGAGCAGCCGCCGAGCTGGGTCGACTCGAGCCGCCTGGGCAAGGCGCGCCGGCTGGACGACGCGCGCGGCCGCTATATCGAGTTCTGCAAGAGCACGTTCAGCAGCGAGCTGTCGCTGAAGGGGCTGAAGATCGTCGTCGATGCGGCCAACGGCGCGGCGTACCACATCGCGCCGAACGTGTTCCATGAGCTCGGCGCCGAGGTCATCGCGATCGGCTGCAGCCCGAACGGCACGAACATCAACGACGGCTTCGGCGCGACCGCACCGGCCGCGCTGATCGCCGCAGTGAAGGAGCACCACGCCGACTACGGCATCGCGCTCGACGGCGACGCGGACCGGCTGCAGCTCGTCGACGCGACCGGGCGGCTTTTCAACGGCGACGAACTGCTGTATCTGCTGGTGGCCGACCAGCAGGCGCAGGGCGTCCAGGTGCCCGGCGTGGTGGGCACCTTGATGACCAACATGGCGGTCGAGGTCGGCTTGCGCGAGCGCGGCGTCGAGTTCGTGCGTGCGCGGGTCGGCGACCGCTACGTGCTGGAGGAGCTGATCGCGCGTGGCTGGCAGCTCGGCGGCGAAGGCTCGGGGCACCTGCTCGCGCTCGACAAGCACACGACCGGCGACGGCATCGTCAGCAGCCTGCTCGCATTGCAGGCCGTGTGCCGCAGCGGCCGCTCGCTGGCCGAACTGCTGAAGGACGTGACGCTGTTCCCGCAGACGCTGGTCAACGTGCGCCTGCAGCCCGGCACCGACTGGGCCCGCAACCCAGCGCTCGCCGACGCGCAGGCCGAGGTCAAACGCGAGCTCGGCCAGAACGGCCGCGTGCTGATTCGCCCGTCGGGGACCGAGCCGCTGGTGCGCGTGATGGTCGAGGCCCGCGATGCGGTGCAGGCCAAGCGCTGCGCCGAGCGCTTGGCGGCGACGCTGCGCTGAAGGCGCGGCGGGCCCAGAGATTGCGCCGGCTTACTTCGCCGGCGGGATCAGCACCTTGTCGACGACCTGGATCACGCCGTTGGTCGCGCGCAGGTCGGGCGTCGTGACCAGCGCTTCGTCGGCCGTCAGGAACGTGCCCGACTTGTAGAGCGTGAGGTTTGCGCCCTGAACCGTCTTGACCGGGCCGTTCTTCGCGTCGGCCGAGGTCAGCGCGCCGGGCACGACGTGATACGCGAGCACGGCCTTCAGGCGCTCCTTGTCCTTCGCGATCGCGTCCAGCGTCGCGGCAGGCACGGCCTTGAACGCCTCGTCGGTCGGCGCGAACATCGTGTACGGGCCGGCGCCGCGCAGCGTGTCGGCCAGACCGGCGTCGTTGATCAGCTTGTTCAGGGTCGTGAGCTGCGGGTTCGCGGCGGTCGTGTCGGCGATCGTCTGCGGTGCCGTCGTGGTGGCGCAGGCGCCGAGCACGAGCAGCGCGGCGATCGGGGAAAGCATCCAATTGAAACGATGGGTCGTCATGCGGGCTCCGCTGGCAGGGTTGGTGGGGTGGATCGGATTGCGGCGCGAGCTTAGGCAGCGCATGTGACAGAAACATGACTTGCGTATGACGCACTGAAGACACCACTGTCACAACCCCAGGGAATGGAGAGATGTCACAGGGTTGTCATATGCGCTGCCTAGAGTGAACGGCAGCACAAAGCGCACAAACACGCACAAACACAACCACCAACGGCTCAACCTCCGAAAGGCCTGCCCGTGAAGCTTCCCCTCCTTCGCTCCGCTCTTGTTCGCTCGCTCGGTTCTATCCTCTGCGCCGGCGCGCTCGCCGCGTTCGCAATCCCGTCCTTCGCACAGGATGTCACCGGCGCCGGCGCCTCGTTCCCGGCTCCCGTCTACGCCAAGTGGGCCGATGCCTACAACAAGGCGACCGGCGCGCGCATCAACTACCAGTCCGTCGGTTCCGGTGCCGGCATCAAGCAGATCACCGCGAAGACGGTCGACTTCGGCGCCTCCGACGCGCCGTTGAAGGACGAGGAGTTGGCGAAGAACGGCCTGATCCAGTTCCCGACCGTGATCGGCGGCGTCGTGCCGGTGATCAACGTCAAGGGCATCGCCCCGGGCCAGCTCAAGCTGACCGGCCAAGTGCTGGGCGACATCTACCTCGGCAAGATCACGAAATGGAACGACGCGGCGATCACCGCGCTGAATCCGGGCGTCGCGCTGCCGGACGCTGCGATCGCCGCCGTGCGCCGCGCTGATGGCTCCGGCACCAGCTTCATCTTCACGAACTACCTGTCGAAGGTGAACGCCGAGTGGAAGAGCAAGGTCGGCGAAGGCACCGCGGTGAACTGGCCGACCGGCGCGGGCGGCAAGGGCAACGAAGGCGTCTCGTCGTACGTGCAGCGCCTGCCGAACTCGATCGGCTACGTCGAGTACGCGTACGCGAAGCAGAACAAGATGACCTATGTGCTGCTGAAGAACGCGGCCGGCAACTTCGTCGCGCCGGACGATGCGAACTTCAAGGCGGCCGCGGCCGGCGCCGAGTGGAACAAGACCTTCTACCAGGTGCTGACCGAGCAGCCCGCCAAGGACGCCTGGCCGATCACCGGCGCAACCTTCATCCTGATGCACAAGGTGCAGGACAAGCCGGTGAATGCCGCCAACGTGCTGAAGTTCTTCGACTGGGCCTACGGCAACGGCGACAAGATGGCCGCCGACCTCGAGTACGTGACGCTGCCGGACAGCCTGAAGGCGCTGATCCACAAGCAGTGGGCCGACAACGTCAAGGACGCTTCGGGCAAGGCGATCGCGGCGTCGGCGAAGTGATGCCGCAACAACAACAACAACCACAACGCTAGAGGCCAGGGCCGCGCTCGCACGACGACGCGCGGCCTCGCCCCGTTTCACGAACGTTCGCTCACGTTCGCACCGATGCGTCGAGGAAAAATCGTGGCCGCTACACTTCCTGCAACCCCGTACAACGATCCGCAGACGATGCAACGTTCCGAGCCGCGCAAGCAGCCGCCGGGCCGGCGCCGCACCATGCCGTGGGCCGACGTCGTGTTCTCGGCGCTGGCGCACGGCGCCGCGTGGCTGACGCTGGCGCTGCTGGCCGGCATCATCGTCTCGCTGATCGTCGGCGCCACCCCGGCGATCAAGGAATACGGCCTCGGCTTCCTGTGGAGCACCGACTGGGATCCGGTCCAGAACAAGTACGGCGGCCTGGTGATGATCTACGGCACGCTGATGACCTCGCTGATCGCGCTGGTCATCGCGGTGCCGGTCAGCTTCGGCATCGCGCTGTTCCTGACCGAGTTGTCGCCGGCGTGGCTGAAGCGGCCGCTGGGCACGGCGGTCGAGCTGCTGGCTGCGGTGCCTTCCATCGTCTACGGCATGTGGGGCCTTCTGGTGTTCGGCCCGCTGCTCGCGAGCTACGTTCAGCAGCCGCTGCAGTCGCTGTTCGCGGGCGTGCCGTATCTCGGTGCGCTGTTCTCGGGACCGCCGGTCGGCATCGGGCTGCTGTCGGCCGGGATCATCCTGGCGATCATGATCATCCCGTTCATCGCGTCGGTGATGCGCGACGTGTTCGAGGTGACGCCGCCGATGCTGAAGGAGTCGGCCTACGGTCTCGGCTCGACGACCTGGGAGGTGATGTTCAAGGTCGTGCTGCCGTACACCAAGACCGGTGTGGTCGGCGGCATCATGCTGGGCCTCGGCCGGGCGCTGGGCGAGACGATGGCGGTCACCTTCGTGATCGGCAACATGAATCAGCTGAATTCGCTGTCGCTGTTCGAAGCGGCGAACAGCATCACGTCGGCGCTCGCGAACGAGTTCGCCGAGGCCGGCGAAGGGCTGCACCAGGCTTCGCTGATCTATCTCGGCCTGGTGCTGTTCTTCATCACCTTCGTCGTGCTGGCCTTCTCGAAGGTGCTGCTGGCCCGGCTGAAGAAGGGTGAAGGGAGCCGCGCATGAGCAGCGTTGTCGGTTCTCCTGCGCATGACGGCGCCGCTTCGGCGCGCAGTGCCGCAGCGTCGGCCTTGCAGGCGTCGCGGCAGCGCATGCACGCGAAGCGCAAGCGCGTCAACGCGATCGCGCTGACGCTCTCGCTCGCGGCGATGGCGTTCGGCGTGTTCTGGCTGATCTGGATTCTGGTCGAGACGGTGCGACTCGGCATCGGCGGCATGACGCTGTCGCTGTTCACGCAGATGACGCCGCCGCCGCAGGCCGAGGACGGCGGCCTCGCCAACGCGATCTTCGGCTCGATCACGATGGTGGGCCTCGCGACGCTGCTGGGCACGCCGATCGGCATTCTGGCCGGCATCTACCTGGCCGAGTACGGGCAGAAGAGCTGGCTGGGCAGCATCACGCGCTTCATCAACGACATCCTGCTCGCCGCGCCGTCGATCGTGATCGGTCTGTTCATCTACTCGGTCGTGGTCGCGCGGATGAAGACCTTTTCGGGCTTTGCCGGCGTGCTCGCGCTCGCGCTGATCGTGATCCCGGTCGTGATTCGCACGACCGAGAACATGCTGGCGCTGATTCCGAACGCGCTGCGCGAAGCGGCCTACGCGCTCGGCACCCCGAAGTGGAAGGTCATCATGACGGTGACCCTGAAGGCGGCGCGCGCCGGCGTGATCACCGGCGTGCTGCTCGCGCTGGCGCGCATCGCCGGCGAGACCGCGCCACTCTTGTTCACCGCGCTGTCGAACCAGTTCTGGAGCAGCAGCCTCGGCGACCCGATGGCGAGCCTGCCGGTCACCATCTTCAAGTTCGCGATGAGTCCGTACGAGAACTGGCAGAAGCTCGCGTGGGCCGGCGTGTTCCTGATCACACTGGGCGTGCTGGCGCTGAACATCCTCGCGCGCACCTTCCTGCGCAACAAACATTGACCGAACCGGAGCCGACGAGATGGACGTCAAAGTCGACATGCCCGTGACCGAGAAGATCAAGCTCTCGGTGCGCAATCTGAACTTCTACTACAACAACTTCCACGCGCTGAAGAACATCAACCTCGACATCCCCGAGAACAAGGTCACCGCGTTCATCGGCCCGTCGGGCTGCGGCAAGAGCACGCTGCTGCGCACCTTCAACCGGATGTTCGAGCTCTATCCGGAACAGCGCGCCGAAGGCGAGATCCTGCTCGACGGCGAGAACATCCTGACCTCGAAGGACGACGTCTCGCTGATCCGCGCGAAGGTCGGCATGGTGTTCCAGAAGCCGACGCCGTTCCCGATGTCGATCTACGACAACATCGCGTTCGGCGTGAAGCTGTTCGAGACGCTGCCGCGCATCGAGATGGACGAGCGCGTCGAATGGGCGCTGAAGAAGGCGGCGCTGTGGAACGAGGTCAAGGACAAGCTGGACCAGAGCGGCTCGGGCCTGTCCGGCGGCCAGCAGCAGCGGCTGTGCATCGCGCGCGGCATCGCGATCAAGCCGGAGGTGCTGCTGCTCGACGAGCCGTGCTCGGCGCTGGACCCGATCTCGACCGGCAAGATCGAGGAGCTGATCCACGAGCTGAAGACCGACTACACGGTCGTGATCGTCACGCACAACATGCAGCAGGCGGCACGCTCGTCCGACTACACCGCCTACATGTACCTCGGCGACCTGATCGAGTTCGGCCCGACGAACGACGTGTTCATGAAGCCGAAGAAGAAGGACACCGAGGACTACATCACGGGTCGCTTCGGCTGATCCGGGAAGCACTAGGAGTACCGCCATGACGGACAAACACCTGTCGACCCAATTCGATGCCGAGCTCAGCGGCATTTCGACCCGCGTGCTCGAAATGGGCGGCATGGTCGAGTCGCAGATCGCGCGCTCGGTCTACGCGCTGACCAACTTCAGCAACGAGGTCGCCTCCGAGGTGCTCGTGACCGAGGAGCGGGTCAACCAGACCGAGGTCGAGATCGACCGCGACCTCTCGACGATCATCGCTCGGCGCCAGCCGACCGCGCGCGACCTGCGCCTCCTGATCGCGATCTCGAAGACGATCGCGAACCTCGAGCGCGTCGGCGACGAAGCGGCACGCATCGCGCGCACCGTGCAGCGGCTCGTGAACTCGGGCGTCTCGAGCCGGCTGCGCCTGCCGGTCAAGGATCTTGCGTACGAGGCCGAGCTCGCCGGCTCGCAGCTGCGCAAGGCGCTCGACGCGTTCGCGCGGCTCGACGTCGACCGCGCCGTCGAGGTGCTGAAGCAGGACGACCTGATCGACCAGGAGTTCGAAGGCCTGATGCGCAAGCTGATCACCTTCATGATGGAAGACCCGCGCACGATCTCGTCGAGCATCGACCTCGTGTTCGTCGCGAAGGCGATCGAGCGCGTCGGCGACCACGCGAAGAACCTGGCCGAGCAGATCATCTACATCGTCAAGGGCACCGACGTGCGGCACAACCCGGTCGGCACGGTCGAGTCGCTGGTCCGCTGAGGCCGGCGCGCAGCAGGAAGGGAAGAGGGCGACCATGAGCCACATCCTCGTCGTCGAAGACGAATCCGCGATCGCCGAGCTGATCTCGATCAACCTGCGGCATGCCGGCTTCGAGGTGACGATCGCCGCGAACGCCGAGCAGGCGCAGGCCGCGGTCGACGGCGTGCTGCCCGACCTGATCATCCTGGATTGGATGCTGCCGGGGCAGTCGGGCCTGACGCTCGCGAAGCGCTGGCGCGGCGAGCAGCGCACGCGCGAGCTGCCGGTCATCATGCTGACCGCGCGTGCCGATGAGGCCGACAAGATCGCCGGGCTCGACGCCGGCGCCGACGACTACCTGACCAAGCCGTTCTCGACCAACGAGCTGATGGCGCGCATCCGCGCGGTGCTGCGGCGCAAGGCGCCGGAGGCGCTGGACTCGGTGGTCGAAGTCGGCGCGCTGAGGATCGACCCGGCGACCCGGCGCGTGACCCGCAGCCGCGACGCCGGCGCCGCCGAGGCCCGCGAGGTCAAGCTCGGCGCGACCGAGTTCCGCCTGCTGCACTTCTTCATGACCCATCCCGAGCGCGTGCACAGCCGCGCGCAGCTGCTCGACCGCGTCTGGGGCGACCACGTGT
>Ga0207684_10007001_pt1 | contig 10199 bp, 8 predicted proteins | sample KBSK5501metaG_FD_184342 | JGI IMG/M metagenome (GOLD analysis project Ga0207684, IMG submission 184342) | Corn, switchgrass and miscanthus rhizosphere microbial communities from Kellogg Biological Station, Michigan, USA - KBS K5-50-1 metaG... | ecosystem: Host-associated > Plants > Roots >... | reverse complement strand
TCGCGACGAACTTCAGCCGCTCCGGGCTGTACTGGCAGAACTCGTGGATCCAGTTGTTGTAGGCCCGGCAGAGCGCCAGGGAGAGCTGCGGATCGAGGTTGTTGCGGGCGATCAGCGAGAGACCCGTCGTGGGATACAGCACCGCGATGTCGACGCCTTCCATCGCCATGCCCATCACCTGGGCCTCGGCGTTGTACTTGCGGTCGATCGCGAAGTCGAGTCGGCCGGTGTCGGCGAGACGGGATCCCGACAGGGGCTGGGTGCTGTGCGTGGCGCCGGGCCGATTCCGTTTGCGGTACTGCTGTAGCTCGGCGTCCTGCGTCGTCGGCAGACCGTCGATGACGATCGTGCCCCGCCGCGGCCGGCCGTCGGCGCCGACCTGGAGGTTCACGCGGTCCTTGAACCGCGCGTCCAGATAGCGGTCGAAGAGGTCGACCGGCTCCATGATGTGCATGTCGCAGTCGACGAACCGAAGGCCGTCCTTCATCGCGTCCTCCCGGCGTGACGATCTACCGCTGAGCACTCGCGGCTGGCGCGACTATATCGTGCCCGGTGTTAGAGTCAAGCTATCCGGGCGGCCCGGACCGTCCGGGCGTGGCGCCATTCGAAAACAAGGAGGTCCATATGTGCGTCGATAACGATTCTCGGCCCCCGATTGCTCCGATCGCCGGCGGCTCGGCCGGCTCGCGTGACCTCCGGCTCACCTCGTCGGACGGCACGCGCTTCATGGCCCACGCGGCCCGCGCGGGCACGCCGACCGGCGCCGGGATGGTCGTCATCCCGGACGTGCGCGGGTTGCATCCGTATTACAAGGAGCTCGCCGATCGCTTCGCCGAGGTCGGCGTGGATTCGGTCGCGATCGACTTCTTCGCGCGGACGGCGCCTTCCGACGACCGCAGCGATAGCTTCGACTTCATGTCCCACGTGCCGCAGACGAAGCCCGACGCGCTGCAAGCCGACATCGCGGCGGCCGTCGCCTACCTGCGGGGCAAGGACGGCGGCGAGGTGCGCTCGATCTTCTCGGTGGGCTTCTGCTTCGGCGGCGCGCTCTCGTACCTTCAGGCGGCGAGCGGGCTCGGCTACTCCGGCGTGATCGGCTTCTACGGCTGGCCGCTCGGCCTGAGCCGCTGGCCCGACCGGCCCAGGCCGATCGATGCGGTCTCGCGCTACAAGTGCGGCGTACTCTCGCTCTTCGGCGGCGCCGACCAGGGAATCCCCCAGACCGCCGTCGACGAGTTCGACGCCGCGTGCCGCAAGGCCGGCGTCAAGCACGATTCGACGGTCTACCCGGGCGCGCCGCACAGCTTCTTCGATCGAAAGCAGACCGAGTTCGCGGAGGCCTCGGCCGATGCCTGGCGACGCGTCCAGGCATTCGTCCGGCAGAACACCAAGGGGTAGCGGTGCGCCGAAAGGCAGCCCGAGCCTCGGGGCTCGGGCTGCTCGTCGTTCTCGGTTCGTGAGGTGGTCGACCAACCACGCGTGGTCGTGGTGGGCGGTGGCTTCGGCGGGCTCTACGCCGCGCGGGCCCTCGCGGGCCGGCCTGTGCGGGTCACCCTGCTCGACCGGCGCAACCACCACCTGTTTCAGCCCCTGCTCTATCAGGTCGCGACCGCGGCGCTCAACCCGTCCGACATCGCGACGCCACTCCGGTCCGTCCTGCGACACGCCAGGAACATCACGGTGCTGCTCGCCGAGGTCGAGCGAGTGGATCTCGCCGCGCGGCGCCTCGTTCTCGATCGGGGTGAGATCGGCTACGACGCGCTGATCCTCGCGGCGGGCGCCGGCCATTCGTACTTCGGCCACGAAGACTGGGAGGTGCTCGCCCCGAGCCTCAAGAGCCTCGAGGACGCGCTGGAGATTCGCCGCCGGGTGCTTCTCGCCTATGAATCCGCCGAGCGCGAGCCCGACGGCGCCGAGCAGCAGGCGCTCCTCACCTTCGTGGTCGTCGGCGGCGGCCCGACGGGCGTGGAGCTGGCCGGGGCTCTCGCCGAGATCTCGCGCCAGACCATCGCGCGCGATTTTCGCGTCATCGACCCCACGCGGGCGCGCATCGTGCTCCTCGAGGGCGGTGAGCGCGTTCTCGCGAGCTTTCCGGAGACGCTGAGCCGACGTGCCCAGGATTCCCTTCAGCGCATCGGCGTCGAGGTACGCACCCGCGCCATCGTGACGGGCATCACCGCCGACGCGGTGTGGCTCGGCGGCGAGCAGATCCGCGCGCGGACCGTGCTGTGGGCGGCCGGAGTGGCGGCGGCGCCGCTTGCCAGGACACTCGGAGTGACGCTCGATCGCTCCGGACGCGTGCCGGTCGAGCCGGACCTCTCGATCCCGGGGCACCCTGACGCGTTCGCCATCGGCGATATGAGCCTCTATCGCACCCAAGAGGGCACGGTGCTCCCCGGTCTGGCGCCCGTCGCGATGCAGCAGGGCACCCACGCGGCGGACAACGCGCTCCGGCGCCTGGACGGCCGACCGACACGAGAGTTTCACTATCGCGACCGCGGGACCATGGCGACCATCGGGCGCGCGTCGGCCGTCGCGGTCGTCGGCGGCGTCCAGCTGTCAGGATTGCCCGCGTGGCTCGCGTGGCTTCTGGTGCACATCATGTTCCTGATCGGTTTTCGCAACCGCTTTCTCGTGTTGTTCGAGTGGGCGTGGGCCTACCTGTCGTGGCAGCGCGGCGCGCGGCTGATCACCGGCCCCTGGCGAGGACGCGGCTGAGCGGCTGCCCGCCGATGTGGTCGGGGCGTCAGGGATACTGAGCTTCGAGACTGCGGAAGAACGCCTGCACCTGCGCGGCGCCGAGCGGACCTTGCTGCACGCACGGGCGCAGCGCGTCGCCCACGCTGTCGTAGGCGAGCTTGCGATAGCTCTCGAACTGCGCCTCGTCGTACCACTGATCGACGGTCGTCTGATGCGGGAAGTTGGGATTCTGGAGCTTGTACTGGCGGACGTCGGCCGAGTCAGCCGCGGTCACGGCCGGCTTCACCCAGACGATGACGCCGGTGCGGTCGGCGTCGTCGCTGGAGGCGAGGCCGAGCTGATCCCAGTGCTCCTTGCGGTACAGGATCTTGCCGACGACCACGTGGCGGGTCGCCAGCCCGTTGTCCTGCGCGCGATCGAGAAAACCCTGGACGGAGAGCGAGATCTCCGCGCCGAAATCGATGCGGCAGCGGCGGATCGCGTCGCCGAGGTCGGCGAAGCACGGCCCGGGATCGGCGCCACAGTCGAGCAGGACGATGTAGCGACACCCGCGCTCTACGAGCGAGTAGAGCCCGGTGTTGTCGAAGTGGCCGCCGTCGGTCAGATAGCAGTACGTCGACAGGTCGGTGGTCTGCGACAGCGCTTCACGCAAGAGGTAGAAGGGCCAGAGCGCCGCGCGGGGCTCGCGCCAGCGCGCGGCGAAGGGGGTCGGGGCCCAGAAACCGAGGCGGGCGTTGACGAGCGCCAGGAGGACGACCAGCGGCATGCTCGGCGTTCGTGAGCCCATGTTGGGGCTTGCGGCCGCTCCCGAGATCGCCACGGCGGTCCCGAGCGTTATGTCGCCTCCCATGTACTCGTCGGTCCGCCGGTAGCCCGTTCGCGCCGAGCCGCAGTAGTAGCTCGAGAGCACGAAGTTGGCCGCCGAGCGCTGAGCGGTGGCGAGATCGACGCTGGCCACCAGGTTCAAGGTGGTGTTCACGAGGTGGTAGGGCGCGCCCTGGTCGTGGTTGAACAGGGTTCTGAGCGGAACGTCATCGCCGGGAACGGCGTCGGTCACCTGCTCGCCGCGTCGGTCGGCGTTCGAGGCCCCGAGATAGGCGCGGACCAGACGTGCCTTGTAGAACGAGTGCATCGACAGCACGTTCGGATCCGACATCCAGCCCAGTCCCACCACGGAGGCGACCGCGAGCAGAATGGCCGCGACGCCGACATAGAACAGCGTGAACGTGACGCTGTCGTCGTCCATCCGCGAGAAGAACATCGCCTGGCTCCCGCTGCTGACGATCGCGAGCGCGACGAGGCTCCACGCGCGGAAGTTGACGCCGGGCAAGCGCCGACGGCGCAGCTCCGAGACGGCGAAGACGAGCTGCACCACGGCTCCGGCGATCACGCCGTAGGAGAGCGCCTGCGCCACGCCGGGCTCGCCCGCGACGACGACGATGATCTTTCGACCCGCGTAGGCGAGGAGCAGCACCAGCATGCCCAGCACGACGTAGGGCGCGACCAGGAACCCCACCCGGGTCGCGCGGCTCTGCGGCTCGGCGCTGTCCTTGGCTCGGCCCGACGGCGTCGCTTGATACGCGGTCCAGACCGCGCTCATGACCGCCGCGACCACGGCGCCCCAGCCTCCGGCCTGGCGGATGGCCGACCAGACACGGCCCGTTCTCGGGTAGAAGAAGAACCAGACGATCTCGTGGCCGAAGCCCGCAACCGCCAGACACAGGGCCAGGAGCACCGTGGTCAGGAGCAGGCCGCTGTTCCATTGAGCCAGGGTCGTCCGATGCGCATCGTGCGGGACACGCCCGTTCACGCGAGGCGTGGTCATCAGCTTCACGACATGGGCCGCGGCGACGAGCCCGACCGCGACCATGGACAGTCGGGACACGGACAGCCACGAGGCTCCGGCCGGTCCCCCTCGGATCACATCGGCGAGGTATCCGGCGAAGCCGAACAGAACGAGCAGCCCGAACAAGGCCAGCCACGGCGTCGACGTGCCATGGAGAAGCCACAGAATCGAGACCGCCGCCATCGCCGCCACGAGGATCACGAGCGGCGCCGCGGCGTGGACGACGCGGGCCCTGACCACCTCGCCGTGCGCGGGGCCATTGCCTTCACACAGCGTCCACAGCACCTGATACGTCTCCTCGTCGCCGCCGGGAGTCGAGCAGGCGAAGCCCAGCGCGACGTCGTCGTTCCAGGCGACGAAGTACAGCTGGGCGAGCATCACGACGACGAGCAGGATCGGCAACAGCGCGAGCCAGTTGAAGACCAGGCTTCGCACGTAGAAGGTGACCGCGCGCCAGGTGTCCGCGCTCAGCGCGCCGCGGCGGGGCGTCAGGTAGTTCGCGAAGAGGCGAAGATGGTGAATCGGATCCCGGGCGGTCCAGATCTCCGCGGACGGCCTCGGCGAATCCGGATCGAGGAGAAGCGTGGACGGCCGTCGGCTCGGCTCGATGTCCTCGGCTTCGGGAAAGCGCTCGCTCGGCCGGCGCTCGGCGCGCGAGAGCCACGCGCTCCACCACGCGCCGGTGAAGCCGCCGCCGGAGACCGTGGACACGTAGTCGAACAGCGCGAGGAGCCCGAGCTTGTGGAGGGCCTGAAGAGCGCCGAGCGCAAACGTCGCGCTCCGGATGCCGCCCCCGGAGAGCGCGAGGCCGACCAGATTGTCGGTGGCCGGCGGAGCCGCGATCGCCGGCGTCTGCGCGGCGCGTTGCGCTGGTGCGGCGCTCACGCCGGCTTCGTCGGCCTCTGATTGCCTTTGTCGGCGCGCCCGAACGATCGCAGGCGCCCCACCAGCGATCTCAGCATGCTCGTGTCCGGGGCCCGGCTTTGCCGGGCGAGCTCGAGCGCGCGCGGATCGACCTGCTCGTATCCCGCGTATCCGGCGCGGTGGCGTCTGAGCACGATCGCCCACCGTTCCATGGCCAGGGGCGAAACGGGCTCCGGGCCCTTCGACGTCTCTTCGGCGCCGGCACGAGCGCGTCGATCCTCGAGCTCGAGCGGACGGGCCGACTGACGTGACGGTTCGGCCATGGCGCCTGTTGGGCCGATACTGTCACACTTCCCCTGATGTCACGAACTCTTATCCCCACGCCATTGACACGACGGTTAGGCTAAGCTTCGCGTGCTATGGATGCCGCGACCGAGAGCCTGCTCCGAGACCTCGAGACGAGTCCGACCGACCTGAAAAGGCTCGTCGTGAGCGCCCTCTGGCGTACCCGCACCGCGATCGCGATCGAAGCGGAAGCGATTGCGCGGTGGGAGCGCGACGACCCGCGGCGCTGGGCGTCGGTTCAGGACTGGCTTCTCTCCCAGGGCATCACGATCACGGTGCTGAGGAGTCGCGCGGCCCCGGCGATCGCTCCGCCTCAGCCGGGGCCCCAGCCGCCGGCGGCAGGCACGCCAGGGTGACGGCGACATCCACGACCGGTCGGGTCCTCGCCTCGTGCGCTCACGTCGGTCCTACACGAGCCGTGAGCGCAGCGAGCCGTGCTGGGGCAAGACGCCCAGTTTCTTTGCTCTCGACCCCTCCGGCGCCTCCCTCAACGCCGCGAACCAGACCACCGACACGATCGTCTCCTGCCGCATCGACCAAACCTCCAGCCGCCTCTCCCCGACCGGCCAAACGATAAACATCGGAAGCCCCTCAACCATAGTCTTCGCTTAGCTGAACAGTCTCGCCTAGCTGAACGCTCCTGCGGGCCTTCTCTCCGACCTCGGATCCCTAAGCCCGTGCCGAAAGAGGTGGTTGCGCCGCGGGGTGTGGGGAGGGGGTTGCCAGACCCGTTTCCCGCCACGCGGCGGCGGAAGTCGTGCGCCCGGATGGAGCCCAGCCGCCGCGGGCCAGCGCACGCGTGCCGCGTGGTCTGGCAACCCCCTCCCCACACCCCGCGGCGCGACCACAAAAAAACGCGGCGTTGCCAGCTGCAGCGCGAAGCGGGTAGTCTGAGCAGACGTCGAGCGGGGTCACCAACACGCGCGACGGGAGGAGCTTCGCTACCGTGAGCACGTCAGCCGCCAACTGGACAACCGAAACCGTTCCCATTGCTGGGGTCGGGATGCAGCTTGCCCGGGCCGGCGACGGGCCCCCACTACTGATTCTTCATCACGACATTGGGACGCTCGCGCGTCTGCCCTTTTACGAGGAGCTCGCTCGCCGCTTCACCGTGCTGGTGCCGTCGCACCTCGGGTACGACGGATCCCAGCGGCCGGAATGGATGCGCAACGTCCGGGATCTCGCGGCGGCCCATCAGTGGCTGCTCAGCGAGCTCACCGTCACCCGCGCTCCCCGGACGGTGTCCATCGTCGGGCTCGGCTTCGGTGGCTGGGTGGCGGCGGAGATGGCCACCCAGGCGCCACGCGCGTTTCGCAAGCTCGTCCTGGTCGGCGCGATGGGGCTCAAGCCCGACCGCGGCGTGATCGCCGACCAGGCGCTCGTCTCCTATATCGACTACGTGCGGCTCGGATTCAGCGATCAGAGCGCGTTCGACCGTCTGTTCGGCGCCCAGCCGGAGACGAGTCGGCTCGAGCACTGGGACCTGAATCGCGAGATGTCGTTCCGCATCGCGTGGAAGCCCTACATGTACAACGCCTCGCTGCCGCACCTGCTCGGCGGCGTCGCCACGCCGACCTTGGTCGTCTGGGGTCGCGACGATCGCATCGTCCCCCTGGAGTGCGGCGAGCGCTACGCGAAGGCGCTGCCGCAGGCGCGGCTCGAAGTCGTCGACGGCGCCGGACACTTCGTCGAGATGGAGAAACCCCACGAGCTCGCGCGGCTCGTCACCAATTTCGTGAGCCAAGGAGAGGCCTGATGCACCTCATGTACTTCACCGAGCAGCCGATGTCCGCGTACCCCGAGGCCGAGGGCCGCGAGTTCGGGGCCACCGCGCTCATGTTCTCCAACCGCCACTTCGACCCCGCCGCCGGCAGCCGGCTCTACAACGAGTACCTCGAGCACTACCGGCTCGCCGAGGCGGTCGGCTTCGACGGCATCATGCTCAACGAGCACCACAACGCGCCGTTCTGCATGCAGGCCAAGTGCAACGTGTTCGCGTCGATCCTGGCGGCCACGACCCGGCGCGTGAAGATCGTGCTGCTCGGCAACCCGCTCCCGCTCGCCGACAATCCCGTGCGGCTCGCCGAAGAGCTCGCGATGATCGACATGGTCTCGGGCGGGCGCCTCGTCTCCGGGTTCGTGCGCGGCGGCGGCCAGGAGCAGCTCGCCACCGGCGTCAACCCCGCCTACAACCGCGAGCGCTTCGAGGAAGCACACGAGCTGATCGTCCGCGCGTGGACGCAGCCCGGGCCGTTCCGGTGGGAGGGCACGCACTATCAGCACCGCGTGGTCAACCCGTGGGCCGTGCCGCTCCAGAAACCGCACCCCCGGGTCTGGATCCCGGGCGTGCTCAGCAAGGAAACGATCGTGTGGGCGGCGAAGAAACGCTACCCGTACATCGCGCTCAGCACCGCGATCGAGGCGACCAAGAAGATCTGGGAGCTCTACGACCAGGTCGCCGCCGAGACCGGCTACGCGGGCGGTCCGGAGTACCGCGGCTATCTCCAGCGCTGCCACATCGCCGAGACCGAGGAAAAGGCCCTGGAGAACGCGCGCCAGTTCATGTGGATGCAGGGTGAGTTCACCGGCCTCGCGCACCCGGTCTGGTCGACGCCGTCCGGTTACTTCTCGCCCTCGATTCGCACGCAGTTCGTCGAATACGCGGTCGGCCGTCGGTCCAATCCCCGCGGCTCGTCCTTCGAGGACCAGATCAAGAGCCAGATGATCGTCGCGGGTACCCCCAAGACCGTGATCCCGAAGCTCCGCCGACTGCTCGAAGAGACGCGGCCATCCATCGTCGGCTTCTGGGCGGCCGATGGGTTCGTGTCGAGCGCGGATACGCGGACGTGCATCCGCCTGCTCGGCGAGGAAGTGTTGCCGGCGTTGAGAGAGATCGGCAAGGAGCTCGGCCTCTGGAGCCCCTTCGAGGCCAACGCACCCGTCAGCATGGCGTTCCCGGAGTCGGCGGCGCCCGCCAGCGAGCGAACCGCCGCCCGTCAGCCAACACCTCTGGAGGTATCCTGATGCTCGTCCGCTCGCAGCTCGGCGCCCTCCTCGTCATCCTGCTGGTCCTCGCGGTGGTCACGCCCGCGCTCGCGGCGCCGGAGCCGGGGACGATGGTCTGGGGCGTCCACGTGACGCTCGTCTCGCGCTGGCTCGACCCGGGCGAGACCGAAGCCTTGATCACACCGTTCATGGTGCTGTACGCGCTTCACGACGCGCTCGTGAAGCCGATGCCGGGCAACATCAGCACGCCGAGCCTCGCCGAGTCGTGGTCGGTCTCCAAGGACGGGATCACCTACGACTTTATCTTGAGAAGGAACGCCAAGTTCCACAACGGCGATCCCGTGACCGCCGAGGACGTCAAGTTCACCTTCGAGCGCTACAAGGGCGCCTCCGCTCGCCTCCTCAAGGACAAGGTGAAGGAGGTCCAGGTCGTCGCCCCGAACCGCGTCCGCTTCGTGCTCAAGGAGGCGTGGCCCGACTTCATCGCGTTCTATGGCACCTCGGCGACCGGCGCCGCGTGGATCGTGCCGAAGAAGTACGTCGAAAAGGTGGGCGAGGAAGGCTACAAGAAGGCCCCCGTCGGGGCCGGGCCGTTCAAGTTCGTGTCGTTCCAGCCCGGCGTCGAGCTGGTGCTCGACGCCTTTCCGGACTACTGGCGCAAGGCGCCGCAGGTGAAGCGCATCGTCATGCGCAGCATCCCCGACGAGAGCACGCGCGCCGCCGCGGTCAAGACCGGCGAGGTGGACATCGCGTACCTGTTCGTGGGCGCGGTCGCCGAGGAGCTGAAACGCTCGCCCGGCGTCAGGGTCACCGCGCCCCTGCTCTACGGCATCTACTGGCTCGACTTCCTCGATCAGTGGGATCCGAAGTCTCCGTGGCACGACAAGCGTGTCCGCCAGGCGGCGAGCCTCGTCATCGACCGCAACGGGATCAACCAGGCGGAGATGCTCGGGTACGGCAAGACCACCGGAGGATTCGTCCCGCCGGAGTTCGACTTCGCGCTGAAGGTCGAGCCGCCGCCGCTCGATCCCAAGCGCGCCAAGCAACTCCTGACCGAGGCGGGCTATCCCAACGGCTTCGACGCGGGTGACCTCACGCCGCTCCCGCCCTACACGTCGCTGGCCGAGACCGTCGGTGGCTATCTCCAGGGCATCGGGATCCACTCCCGCGTACGCACGATGGAGCGCGCGACGTTCATGACCACCTGGCACGAGAAGAAGCTGAAGGGGCTCCTGATCGGCGCGACCGGCGCGGCCGGCAACGCGGCGGCGCGGCTCGAGCCGTTCTTCACCAAGGGCGGCCTCTATGCGTACGGCTCGCTGCCCGAGATCGACGACCTCTTCCAGCAACAGGCCAAGGAGCTCGATCGAAAGAAGCGCGAAACCTTGCTCCATCAGATCCAAAAGATCGTCACCGATCAGACGCTGGTGGCGCCGAT
>Ga0207684_10006999_pt1 | contig 10201 bp, 10 predicted proteins | sample KBSK5501metaG_FD_184342 | JGI IMG/M metagenome (GOLD analysis project Ga0207684, IMG submission 184342) | Corn, switchgrass and miscanthus rhizosphere microbial communities from Kellogg Biological Station, Michigan, USA - KBS K5-50-1 metaG... | ecosystem: Host-associated > Plants > Roots >... | reverse complement strand
AACGTTTACAAAGTTGCCGTCGCTTACGCGATTGTCGGCTGGCTTCTGGTTCAAGTTGCAACGCAGGTTTTCCCATTCTTTGAAGTTCCAAATTGGGCGGTGCGGCTCGTCGTGTTGCTGATCATCGTCGGTTTTCCAATCGCACTCGTGATCGCGTGGGCGTTTGAGCTGACACCCGAAGGTTTGAAGCGAACTGAAGTTGCTGATGCGGCTCCCGGGCCACGATCACGAAATCACGCGTGGATCTACGTGGTTTTGATCGCGGGGGCGCTGTCGGCCGGCCTGTTCTTCCTTGGCCGTTTCACCGTGTCTACGAAGCAAAGCGTGTCGGCTGAGGTTTCCTCGAAATCGATTGCCGTGTTGCCGTTCGACAACCTGAGCCGCGATCCCGACAACGCGTATTTCGCGTCAGGTATTCAGGACGAGATTATCACGAGGTTAGCGAAGATTGCCGATTTGAAAGTGATCTCGCGCACCTCAACCCAGCAATATCAGAGCAAGCCAGGCAATCTCTCCGAGATCGCGAAGCAGCTTGGCGTGGCGAACATCCTGGAGGGCAGCGTCCAGAAAGCGGCCGATCAGGTGCGCGTCAACGTCCAACTAATCCAGGTGGCGAGCGATGCGCATCTGTGGGCCGATACCTACGACCGCAAGCTCGTCGACATTTTTGCGGTCGAAAGCGAAGTCGCCAAAGCAATCGCCGAGTCGTTGCAAGCCAAGCTGACTGGCGGCGAGCAACAAGCTTTGGCGGTTAAGCCGACGAACAATTCAGAGGCTTATGACGCCTACCTCCGGGGGCTGGCTCTTGAAGTGCGCGCGTCCTCTCCAACCGATTTAGAGAAGGTCGTCGGCTTTTACGAACAGTCGGTGCAACTGGATCCAGCTTTTGCGCTGGCTTGGGCGAGACTCTCTCGTGCGAACTCTCAGGTGTATTTCGGCGGTCTAGATAGAACTACCGCACGCCGTGACGCCGCGGAGCGGGCCTTCAACACCGCGCAAAAACTCCAACCGAACGCGCCCGAAACATTGCTTGCGCAGGCTTACTATCAGTACTGGGTGCTGCGGGATTACGAGCTCGCCAAAACGACGTTCGGCCATGTCAAGGAACTTTTGCCGGGAAGCAGCGATGTTCCTGCTGCTCTCGCCCTCATCGCACGACGACAAGGACAGTGGGATCAAAGCGTCGCCTACTGGGAGCAAACTCTTGCGCTCGATCCGCGCAACACTCAATGGCTAGCCTTGGCCGCACAGACTTACTCGATGCTTCGGCAATTCCCGGCTGCGATAAAAACGTACGATCGGGTGTTGGACATTCTGCCGAATGACTCCGACACCGTCGCGTCCGAAGCAAAAATTTATCAGGCCGAGGGCAATCTGGAACAAGCCGGAAAATTGCTGGCCGGCGTAAACGCACAGACCCATTCATTTCCTGTCGTCGGAACGAAGGTTAACCAGTTGTTTCTCGAGCGCCATTGCGATGAGGCCATTCGATGGATTCAAAGCCGACTCACTGAGTCTCGCGACGTGCCCGACATCGAAAGGCTCTTTGATCAAGGGTCTCTGGTCGTCGCCCAGGAATGTGCCGGCGACATTGCCGGCGCGCGAGCCACTGCTCAACAAATGCTGCCTTCGATAGAAAAGTTCTCCCAGAAGGCCCCGAATAGCCCGCCTATTGCGGCAGGGCTTTCACTAGTTCATGCCTTCCTTGGCGAGAAGGATGCAGCGATAAAAGATGCCGAGCGTGCGATCACGCTCCTGCCCAGCGCGAAGGATGCAGTGGATGGGCCTTCGTTCGAGGAGCAGCTGGCGTTTGTCGAGGCTATGGTCGGCGACAAAAACCGCGCGATTTCAACGCTGCAGCATCTCTTGGAGATTCCGTATAGTGACTGCCTTACGCCGGCGCTTCTAAGGCTCGATCCGAAATGGGACGCTTTGCGTGGCGACCCTCGTTTCCAGAAGCTCTGCGAGGAAAAGAAACCGTGACGAAGCGATTGTCGTCGTCACGAACATTCATCTTCATAACCGGTCTTGTTGCGCTGACGTCGGTGCGCATGACGGTCGCCGCGCCGGAATTGGAATTCGATCATGTCTGGATCGTCGTTAGTCGCGACGCACCCGAACGCATCGCGCTCGAGCGTGCCGGGTTGAAGATTTCGCCGAACGTAAATCGCAATGACGGACAGGGAACCGCATCGGTGAGCGCAGAGTTTCTAAACGCTTACATCGAGCTGATGTGGCCGGACCCGACCGTGTCGGTTGCACAAGGCGCCGAGCGCGGCGTGGAGAAATTCAAGAACCGGATGAACTGGCGCACCAGCGGTTGGTGTCCGATCGGCATTGCGCTTCATCGCATCGGCCCGGGCACGACGCTGCCGTTTCCAACGTGGTCGATCGCACCCGATTGGATGCCCGCCGGAACAGCAATCGAAATTTTGACTGCGCGCGACGACACAAAGAGTCCATCTTTTTTCATCGAACCACCTGTGCTGGCGGTAAAAGAAGAAGCCAATCGCAAAATTGGCGAGAACGATCCGAAGCGCGCGGTGTTCCAGCATCCCATTGGCGTCGAACGCATCACTGCGATTCAAATTATCAAGCCGAAAGCGTATCAGCCTGTCGCCGCATTCACTTACCTAGAAGAAGCCGGGATTTTCAAATCCAGCGAAGGAACACACTGGGCGATTGAAATAACCTTCGATTCCGGACGGAAATCCCAAACAAAAGATCTGCGCCCAGGTCTTCCGCTACTGATTCATTATTGAATCCGCTTACTTAATCCGCTCGGACACGTTGTACCAGTTCCACTCCCACGTTTTTCCGTTGTCCGGAGAAAACGCCTGACTCCAAACGGGACGTTCCCTGTTCCTCGCGTCCCAACGAAACATCATGATGATCGGTTTACCTTTGAAAGTGTCCTTGGCGAAAAAATGCCCGACGCCGTTTTCAAAAGAACCGACCACCGGCGGATCGAGAACACCGACATTACTGGCGACCCAATACAAACTCCAGAGTCTCGTTTTTGGATTGAACAACCGAAGCGTGAGCCCTTCGAATTTCTTTCCCTCTAGGCCTGGCATCTCGGTCGTGGAATAGGTATCCATATCGGCTGTGCCGCTCAGGATTTTGGAATTCTCATCGTAGGAATCGAACTCGGTCCAATCGTTGTTCCCTTCCAGCCGTTTGTTGAGCCGGCGATTATACATCTTCCATTTCCCAACCAGAAAATCGAAGTCGCTCTGGGACGACGTCGCCGAAGCGGTAATCTTGAGATCACCCTTTGCATCGAACTCCACTTTCGGAATCGCCAGCGTCGGATCGGTCGTCAAAACTGTTTGCTGCGTTTCTTCAGCGCCGTCACCTGTTTGAGCAACGAGCAGTATCAAGCTCACGAACAAGATCGATAGAAAAAGTTTCATGGCCGAATAACGCCGGTAGTCAGGCTCGGCGCAATTTGTCAGGCCATCATGCGAAAGATTTGGCAACTTCCTAGTGAATCTCGAATCTTTAGCATACGACCCCAGTTTCCCAACCTTTAATCCGATTTCCTCGCGAGCGTTTGCTTGGTAATATCGAATAATCGAAACGTGAATACTAATGCAGGAAATAAAAAAGACGCTCGTCGACGGTCGCTGTTCTTAAGCCATGCGTCGGAAGACAAGCCGGCATTTGTAAACGAGTTGGCCCAAAGGTTACGTGAGATTCATGAGGTCTGGTACGACGAGTATTCTCTAAAGATTGGCGATAGCATCTTCGAGAGTGTTTCTCGGGGACTTCGAACGTGTGACTACGGTGTCGTCGTTCTCAGTCGCAACTTCTTTTCAAAGAAATGGACGCGCGCTGAACTGGACGGTCTCTTCGCGCTTGAGCGGGCAATGCATAAAATCATTTTGCCCGTGTGGCTTGAAGTGTCGCACGAAGATGTCCTTAACTTCTCCCCGATTCTTGCGGACCGGAAAGCTGCGTTAGCTAGTGACGGTCTTGAATCGATGGTACACGCGCTGGATTTTGCGATCTCAGCAAGCGGCCAAGCACGTGGTCAGGAAATGGGAATCACTGCGATTAGTCGCACGGCCAAACTGAGTCAGGACACGGCCGAAAGAGAGCGATCAGCTCAGCTTTTAGATCAGCCGAACGGGATGGAACTTGCGCGAAATGGCGCTCGGATGTTTCTAGACACCGTAGAAGCAGCGACCACCCGATTAATCGACGCCAGCCCAGCACTGAAGCTTTCGTACAAGCGAGGCAAAGGAGCGAGTAATCTTCATTATCTAAATATCTACGGCCCACTGGGTCTTATTGAGCGATTCGATTACCACGAAAGGTTCGGAAACACCGCCAAACATGACGAACTTGGAATCCACCTGTGCCGATTTACGCACAAACATGAGATGGAGAACAAGCCCGCGACTAAGATCAATGAGCGGCAATTCGCTCCGTTCATCACGCTCGACAATAAGCTTCTTTGGAAAAATACTGAAGGGTTGCACGAATGGGCGGAACTCATCGAATCTGCGCAGTCTGAGTTTATCGACCGGATCGAGAAGGAGCAAAAGCTGAGCGAGAAAATACGATCAGAAATGTAGTTTTATACCCTGCTCGGAATTCGTGCTTCTTCGTGTCGATTCGTGGTTAAGAAGCGATGGCCGTTGTCAACGTAGAATTCCACCGACTGGTTGGCACCAACTGGGGCCACCCGCGCAAAAGTGCCGCGGGAATCGATTTCTATTTTGTGAAAGGCCGTCCACCAGATGAAGTCGAAAGCGACCTTCAGAATTGAAAAACCGCAAGGCAGTCGTTTTCGAAAAAAATCGACCGGTCCGAAACCGGCATGCCCCGGTTGCGGAATGATCAAGAACGACTGGCCCGGAGAAGGGTACACGCACGACGGCGAAACGTATTGCTGCCAGGGTTGTGCCGAAGGCACCGGCTGCAGCTGTGTCGCGGTCGGAAAACCGGGCTTCTCACGTCTGGGACAAAAGCTTACGCGGGCAGAACCGCGCCCGGGCGAACAGCGCTCCGGCGCACCGGCACCGCACGGTGAACTGAGCGGACAACGCGATAGCTTAGGAACCGAAGAAGCTTTAGATCAAGGTGGCTGAGACAGACGGTTGAGAGTTGAGCGATTGCAACGAAGTTCGCGATCGCGAGGGCGCGATCGCCAGCACGCGAGGCGCGTGCGCTCCCCAAACCGCTCTTACAGCAATTCCTGGATCAGGCTTTTCGCGTACTCGGGGGAAATGCCGAGCTTGCGAAAAGCAAGCGGACCCTCGCCGGTGTGTAACACCGGTTCCAGATCCTCGAGGCTTTCCAAGTCGGTCCGGCGCCAAAACAATCCGATGGGAATTTCTTCGCCCCACTGATAACCGCGCGCAATCGCCTGGTGCAGATCGGTCGGGTCGTGGCCTTGTTCCTCGAGAATTTTGATCCGCGGATTAAACCACTGGTAAGTGTTGTCCTTGTTGTAGGTGACGCACGGACTGAAAACATCCACCAGCGCGAAGCCTTTGTGTTGAATGGCGCCTTTGAACATTTCGACCATGTGTTTCTGTTTGCCGCTGAAAGCGCGCGCCACGTAAGTCGCGCCGCCAACGATGGCCATCGGGATGGGATTAATCGGGTTTTCAACGCTTCCGTACGGCGTGCTCTTGGTTTTCATGCCCTTGACGCTGGTGGGCGAACACTGGCCGGTCGTTAAACCGTAAATCTGGTTGTCCATCACGATGTAAGTCAGGTCAACGTTGCGCCGCATGGTGTGGACGAAATGGTTGCCGCCGATTCCGAAGCCGTCGCCGTCGCCGCCGGTGCAGATCACTTTCAGCTCGTGGTTGCCAAGTCGGACGCCGGTCGCAACCGCGAGCGCGCGGCCATGGAGCGTGTGCATTCCGTAAGTGTTGATGTAGCCGGGCAGATTCGATGAACAGCCGATGCCGCTGATGACGCAAGCCTGATGCGGCTGCAGCTCCAACTCGAACAACGCGGTTTGGAGCGCGGCGAGCACGGAGAAATCGCCGCAGCCGGGACACCAATCAGGATGGATCCGGCCGCGGTAAGTCTCTTTCGTGAGCTGGCCGGATTCGGTCGTGGTGGCGGGCGGTGCAGTTGGCGCGCTCATGGTTCGTTAGGCGTTAACTTCATGGACAGGAATGGAAAGGCGCGTCTTACTGGCCAATTGCGCTTTCACTGCTTCGACAATGTGGTGCGGCATGAACGGCTCGCCGTCGTATTTGCGGATGTGACCGCGCGCATCGAACCCGGTTTCGCTCCGGAGATAACGGGCGAACTGGCCGCTCTGGTTGTTCTCAATCAAAATCACATTCTTGCTGCGCCCGAGAATGGCGCTGATCTCGGCCGCGTGCAGTGGCACGATCCATTTAATGGCGAGCTGATTCGCAACAACACCTTCTTCGCCCGCCAGTTTTTCCACCGCTTCCCGAATCACCCCCGCGGTTGAGCCCCATCCCACGAGCGTGACATCGGCCTTCTCCGGACCAACGAGTTTCGGCGGCGCGATGTCCTTGATCACGCCTTGCATTTTGCGGGCACGTTTCTCCACCATCATCCGTCGCTTCTGCGGATTAGTGAATTCATCGCTGATGAGCGTGCCGTCTTCATCGTGCTCGTCGGTTGCGGCCGTGAAAATGTAACCGGGCACTCCTGGCACGGCGCGCGGCGAAATTCCGCTCTCGGTATTTTTGTAGCGCAGATACGTCTTGTCGTTGTAGCCGCTCGCGGGATTTGCGCCGTTACCGTTGCCGTTACGCAGAATCAACTCGCCGCGGTCAATCTTCACTTTGAAATCCAGATCGTCCGGGTCAATGCTCGTCGTCCCTTCGGAAATGAGCAGATCGGACAACACCAGACCGGGGCATTGGTACTTGTCGCAGAGGTTGAACAGCTCCGGAATCGTCCGAAACAAATCGAGCTGGTTCGTTGGCGCGACGACGATGCGCGGATAATCGCCCTGACCCGCACCGAGCACTTGCCAGAGATCGCCTTGTTCAGTCTTGGTCGGCACGCCCGTCGCTGGTCCAGCGCGTTGCACATCGATGCAAACAATCGGCGTTTCAATCATTCCCGCCATCCCGACGGCCTCGCTCATCAGCGCAAATCCGCCTCCGCTGGTTGCACACATGGCACGGCAGCCGGTGTGGGCTGCGCCAATCACCATGTTCATTACGCCGATCTCATCTTCGACTTGCCGAACCATGATGCCGAGATCGCGCGCGTGCGCCGCCATCCACATCAACACGCCGGTGGATGGGCTCATTGGATACGCCGCGTAAAATTTCACGCCTGCGGCCGCGCCGCCCATGGCGATGGCTTGGTTGCCGGTAATCACGCCCAAAGGCTTCGCTCCTTTCGACGCTTTCCACGAAAACGCACTGAAATTTTCGGCCGCGTAATCGTAGCCTGCGCGCGCGATGGCCACATTTTGGGCCACGACCGCGTCGCCTTTCTTTTTAAACTGCCGCGCGATGACTGTCTCGAGCGGTTCCGATTCTATGCCGAGTAATCGGAGCGTTGCGCCGAGAGCAGCGGTGTTGACTGCAAGCTTGTTGCCCTTGGTCAATTCCTTCATCGGCATGGCGCAGAGTTGGACTCCGTCTGCCGCTTTCCCAGGCGTGACGTTCTCTTTGTCGTAAACTGCGTACGCGCCGCTTTTCAAAAGATGCAGGTGCCGATCCATCGTGTCTTGATTAAGCGGGATGAACACGTCGATCTTGTCGCCCATGTTGAGGACCGGCCCGTCGGCAGCGCGAATGGTGAGGAAAGTATGGCCACCGCGAATGATCGATTGATAAGCGTTGTAGGCGTTAAGATGCAGTCCGCGCCGGGCAAAGATAAGCGCGAGAATGTTGCCGGTGGAGGCGATCCCCTGACCGTTCTCACCGCCAATGCCGACTGCGAAGTCGATTTTCTTCATTATGCCGGAATCAGTTTTTCGCTGTTGAGCGCGTAAACTTGCTGTGGCGGAGTCTAATAAGCAAGCCTAAGCGAGAGTGTTATACTTGCGCCGCCCTCGACCGGCGGCTAATGCTTGTGCCCAGCTAAACCGCCAAGGAAAGCCGTATGAAAAAGGTAAATGCTTTTTTATGGTTCGATTCCGAAGCGGAAGAGGCGGCAAAATTCTACGTCGGAATTTTCAAGAATTCGAAGATCGGTAAGATCACACGTTATCCAAAAGAAGCAGCGGAAAAAATCGGCCGGCCGCCGGGATCAGTGATGACGGTGGAGTTTACGCTCGACAGAGTCGAGTTCGTGGCGCTGAACGGCGGGCCGCAGTTCAAGTTTACCGAAGCGATCTCCTTCAACGTCAACTGCGAGAACCAGGAGGAAGTCGATTATTTCTGGGAAAACCTTTCCGCCGACGGCGGGTCGACGGGGCCATGCGGCTGGCTAAAAGACAAATTCGGTCTCTCCTGGCAGGTGAACCCGGTTGTTCTCGGCGACATGCTCAGCGATCCGGATAAAGCGAAAGCCGAGCGCGTCATGAAAGCGATGATGGAAATGGACAAGATCGACATCGCGGCGTTGGAGAAAGCGTACGCGGGAAAATACAGGACAGAATCGACAGAATTTTCCGAATTCAGGTGAGCGCATTTTGTGAATTCTGTAAATTTTATCTGAAAATCTCTGGTGCGGTCCTTCAATTCACCTCAACCCTGTTAATCCTGTCGTTTTACTGCTCAGCGCATGCGCTGTCGCTATCGCTGGATGATGAAGCCGCTCAAGACGGTGCGTTGCAATGGCTGCGAGTTGTTGATTCGGGGAATTACGAGGAGGCAGCGCTACAAATGTCCCAAGAAATTCGAGCCCTACAAAATTGGGTAAGTTATTTCGCCGCTCACAGAGGGCCGTTGGGCCGGGTGAAGAATCGGCAGATCGTCGAAGTGAAACATAGGTCGAGTGTTCCTGGCACTGCCGAAATTCGGAACCACGACATCATGCGATTCAACACTTCCTTTGAACACAAACCAGACGCGCTGGAAGAAGTCGTGATGACGAAGATGGGCTGTTGCTGGGAAGTTTCCGGTTACAAAATCTCCAGGTCCGAGCCGGACGGGCGGTAGCTCAGAGAACCGATAACCAGGACAGAATGAACAGAATTTGCCGAATTGAGACCGGTGATTCTGTAAATTCTGTCTAAAGATGATCTGTATTCAGACCTTCAATTCTCTGATCCTGTTAATCCTATCTGGATCAGCCCTTGCCGCCCCAATGAGCTCGCGGCCAGCGGAATAAGTCGTCCCGCAGCTCCGGTTGCGGAGCGGACGGATTCCTCTTCCTGACGGCAAGAGCAAATCGCCGGAGAAGTCCGCCGGGTCTCGAAACTTTATGTTGCACGAAGTAAAGCGCGCTGTTTTGCGTCAGTGTTGGTTCCATCATAGCCGTATTATCCCCCTAAACACTACATACGTGCCTGAGCCTGTGTCTGGTCGCATGGCAACGTGAGATTTGTATCCGGTTTGCGGTCGGCACGTCAGGCCGGAGCTCGCAGTGACGAAGCGAGCCATCCGGCCGTCACCGCCGGACTGGCACTAGTCCTTTATTAAGATCACTCTGTCGGCCACGTTTTCGCCGGCGGTTTTCATGTAGTGGACACGGACCTTCTGGTTCGTGGTTAAACCTGGCACTTCGAGCGTCTTTCCGTCGGCATCGACGTAGACGACGCTCTTACTCAATTTGAATATAGTCGGTTCATTCGGCGCGAGCGTATCGAGGACTAGAATCGAGCCCGGTGTGTACTCTTTAATAGTACCGGTGGTTTCAGCTCCGGCCTTGGAATCAGGGCTGCTGCTGGTCGGTTGCGCGTGAGCAATTGTCGAGAGCGCCACAGCGGCGGCGCAGATCGTGGCAAGGATTGATTTCTTCAAAAAGACCTCGGCAGCGTTTCGCACGCGGAGGCGCGTTTGGCCGTATCATTTGCTTTCGCGTTGAGGCGTTGAGAGGTTGAGTTGGATCCACGGCCGCCACTACACCACTGAATCGGAGTGACCAAACAATTCCTGCAGCTCGGCGCAGGACGCGGCGCGTGCGAGTTTCTCGAAGGTACGGTTGCCTGCGCGTCACTGTCGTGCGACGGGAAATGCAGAATGGATTTCGAAGTCAATGGGTATCGGATGCATTACGAACTCTTCGGTGATCCGGCGGGTGAGCCGTTGCTCTGGCTCCATGGCTGGAGTGGTACCGGTCAGGATTG
>Ga0207684_10006994_pt1 | contig 10202 bp, 14 predicted proteins | sample KBSK5501metaG_FD_184342 | JGI IMG/M metagenome (GOLD analysis project Ga0207684, IMG submission 184342) | Corn, switchgrass and miscanthus rhizosphere microbial communities from Kellogg Biological Station, Michigan, USA - KBS K5-50-1 metaG... | ecosystem: Host-associated > Plants > Roots >... | reverse complement strand
GAACGAGGCGGTCGCGATCGGGTCGTGCTTGCCACCAAGGCGGGCCTCGAGTGGCAAGATGGCCAGGTCTTTCGGAATGCGACGCCCGCGCGCCTGCTGATCGAAGTCGAGGATTCGTTGCGCCGGCTGAGAACCGGTTATATCGACATCTATCAGGTGCACTGGCCCGATCCCTCCGTGCCAGTGGAGCAGATTGCGGACACGCTCCGTCGGTTGTTCGAGCAAGGCAAGATTCGGGCGATCGGCGTGAGCAACTTTTCGCCGCCGGAGATGGCATCGTTCCGCTCGGTCGCGCCGCTGCACGTGGTCCAGTCGCCGTACAATGTGTTCGAGCGCCAGATCGAAGCCGATGTACTTCCCTATGCGCAATGGCAGGGATTAACGGTGCTCGCCTATGGTGCGCTCTGCCGCGGGCTGCTGTCCGGCCGGATGCGGGAAGACACGCGGTTCACGGGCGATGATCTTCGCCGGGCGGACCCGAAGTTCCAGGCGCCTCGCTATGGCCAGTACCTGAAGGCGGTGGACGCCCTGGCTCGCCTGGCCCGGGAGCGGCACGGCAAGAGCGTACTGGCGCTGGCCGTCCGCTGGGTACTCGATCAGGAGTCGACGACGATTGCCCTGTGGGGGGCGCGAAGGCCGGGGCAGCTCTCAGCGGTCAAGGAGGTCTTGGGCTGGCACATCGACGATGAGACGCGGCGCGAGGTCGATCGCGTCGTGGCCGAGACAGTCGTGGACCCGGTCGGCCCGCAGTTCATGGCGCCGCCGGCGCGGCGGAGCCACGCCGCGGCGTAGACTCGATCCCACCGCTAGCCAAGGTCACGCTGGATCGCCTCCGTCTGCCTGATCCAGGCCGACATCGCCGTGGAGCGGAATCGGTCGGCGGCCACAGCCAGCTCGGCGGGACACGCAAGATGACCGCACATCCAGTGCGTCGCATATCCGGCCTGGAAGCCATTTCCCGATTCTTGCGGAAGAGCGCCGCGGCTGCGACGCCCGCACTCGGCGCACCCATCCCAAGAGCGGAAAGAGTTGGAGGGCGTCACACACAAGAGGAGGAAGAGAGATGACTCGCATGAAGTTGTTCGCATTGACGGCATCATTACTGCTCAGCACGGGACTCGGTACGGGGATCCAGCCCGCATTCGCTCAGCGTGGAAACGATACCGTCCCCGGGACTGACATCGAGGCCCCGCGCTTCGGCAATCTCAGCGGCGAGCAGATCCCCGAGGCCCCGCGCTTCGGCGACCTCAGTGGTGAGCAGATTCCTGAGGCCCCGCGTTGGGGAGACCTCAGCGGCGAGCAGACTCCAGAAGCGCCGCGGACGAATTAAACCTCCGTGACAACCTCTCGCGGCATGCACCCCATGCGAAGGATCATCGGGATAGGCCTGACGGCGGCCGCCCTGATCGGCCTGGGCGGCGTCTTGGTGGCCCAGGGCCAGGACCAGGCCCGAGCGAAGATGCTCGGGGTCTGGGCGGGCACGTTCACGTATGGCGCGACGGCGCCGACCGTGATGGAGTTCACTCAGGACGGCGAGACGATTAAGTGGACCTGCAGCTTCCGGACGAGCGGTGACATCCTCTGGGGCGATGCGGAGGGCAGCGTCACCTCGTTCTCAGCTCCGAGTCTAGAGGCGACCGGTGTCTACACGAAGCATTCGGTCCCGGGTGGGGCGGGCACCGGCGTGAAGTTCTCGCTCACCCTCGACGGCGATCGGATGAAGGGCACACTGACGGAGGACATGAACAACTTGCCGATCGAGGTGTCCTTGACCAGGAAGAAGTAGAGGTCCTGTCGAAGGGGTACTCGGACAGCGTCAGCCTGGTGAGCGTCAGGTGCGGCCCGGGGCTAATGGACTGCGGTTCTGAGGCCGGAGGGTGAGCGCGCTCGCTACGGGGGCCCCCAGGGGCCTCCGAACAGCGCGGCCGCTTCGTTCTCCTCGTCCGCCGTGCGCGCTGCGCGCTCCAGCTTCTGCTCCTGTCCGAGCCGCTCGTACTTCTGGAACTGCTCTTCGTTCCCGACGTAGAGACACCGGCAGAACCGCGCATCGGGCCATGCGTAGTAGAGCCGATCCTGCCACTTGTAGACGAGGATCTTCCGCTGCGGCAGCGTCTGCAGGTAGGCCAGCTTTTCGGCAGTGTCCGCGAGCCGCCGCTCGAAGCCGGCGGCTACGAGCCCCTGCTCGTTCGCGCGCGCGTACCGCTGGGCATAGGATGTGCATCCCGCCAGCCAGAGTCCGACGAAGACAAGGACGATGCGCGGGGTTATCCAGGTCATGGCTCTCGCCTTCCGCCGCGTTAGTACCGGGGCCAAGGTCCCCACATCCCCCAGTTCATCGAGGCGTTCAGGTTGTCCTGAGCCGCCATCAGCTCTTCATCGGCACGCTGCTTCTGCAGCGCGAGCTGCAGATAAGCCTGGTACTGCGTCTCCGTCCCCGCATACAGGCACCTGCACACCTCGGGGTCGGCGTACACGTAGTAGAGCTGGTTAGCCTGGCTGTGTCGCACGAGTCGTCTCGGGGTCAGCGTCTGCAAGTGGGCGAGCTTCTCAGGCGTGTCGGCGAGCTTCATGTGGAAGCCGGCCGCCGATAGCATCTGCTCGGTCTCCAGCGTGTCGTGCCGTCGAATGGTGGCACACCCGGACGACAGCCCGAGGACGACTGCCACGACCACGGCGTTTCGCATAGCGGTCTTTCGTGTTGTCATCGCAGGAGCCGGGTCCGAGGGCCTGCGGCGTTCGAAGTGACAACCATGCGCCCACCGCGACGCCAGGGGCCCACGACCGGTTGCGTGCGGGCTATTTGGGCGCGGCGGAATTCCGTTGCCGAAACGACCCGCACCACCCGCCCCTGGCCGTCGAGAATGGTGACAGCCGCTATTGATTCCTCGTGACTCGGCAGCCTGACCTCGCCCACTTCTGATCGTCGACTCATCGCCAGTTTCCCCCGTCGTCCTGGTATGTTCGCCTCTTTGGAAGCGAACGCCGCGGGCATCGACAGGGGCAACTGAACATTTCCGCAAGAAGGCGCAAGCCGCCCGGCGCTGAAAAGTGAGACTCGTATACCCGCCTACCTTTCAACCGGCGCGCGGGCCTTAGGCCGGGGCGCCTCCCCATGAGGTAGAGAGACTGAAATCGTCTCCAATCACGCCAGGGTGTTGAAGTCGAGGGGGAGCGAGCACAGCCGCCTTCCCGTCGCCGCGAAGATGGCGTTACCAATCGCGGGGGCTACTGGCGGCACGCGGCTCACCGATCCCGGAGGGTACCGCGGTCGATTTGACGATATGCACCTCGACCTTCGGCATCTCCCCGCATGCGCGTCGGCTCGTAGCCGTCGAAATTGCTCTGTTCGACCACACCCTTGTTCTGCGACAAAGAAGGCGTCCGCCTCGCCGGTTGTTCGCAACCGAGCGCTTACGAACAGCAATCCGAGACATTCCAACGCCGGTGCCAGTGTGCCGGCGTTTTCACCGCCTCCGACACCTAGGAAGCTGGGAAGCAGTTTTCGGCCAGCACCGGACATCACGACGGAGCACCGAGAGGTGTTGCTGGAAATCCCGCCGGCGGTCCGACGGGCTCGCGAGACAACGGAGGCGGCGCGACGGAAGGTCCAAGCCGAAGAAACGGCGGCCGGCTAAAGCTCCCAGGTGCGAGCGCCTTCGTGGGTTCTCTCGAAACCTCACCCTGGACTGAACCGGGAACCTATGATATAAGAGAAGAGCATCAAGAGCAGGCGGAGACGCCTCCCCAACCCGAAGCCGTAGCCGGGTGGGATGCCTGGGCAAACCAGGCGATGCGGCCTGAAGAGGGCAAGGACGGCGCGAGCCGCGCGCCAGCGCGGCTTTCGTGTTTCTAGGCCCCGCCGCATCAGAGGCCGGATGCTCCCGCCAAGGAAAGGAGGGCATGGCCGGTCTTCTCCGTATCGCGACACACTTCAGACCGAGAGGGGAGATGAATGAACGAGGAGCTGAGGAATCTCATGCTTCAAGCCGTTGAACCCGAGATGCACCGAAAGATCTTGCTGCGGGCGGTCAAGCTTGTGGCGACGGGCTGGACCACGAGGGCTGGAGCAAGGGACGAGTGGGGCGAGCCAGTCGAAGGCACGAGCCCGACGGCGATCTCATGGTGCTTGACCGGGGCCATTCACCGCGCGCTCTTCGAGCTTGTGGGAGTCGATGTCTATGGGGCACGAGGTGGCTCCATCCGGGAAGCGGTGAACTTCTGGTGGGTGCTCATGAAACCTGTCCATGACGAACTCAAGTTGCTCGGCTTCGCCTGTCAGATCGCGGAATGGAATGACCACTGGTGCGAGAGTGCCAATGAGGCTGAATCCGTGCTCCTCGAGGCGGCGGCCGGTGTGGAGCCAGAATGACTGACCGAGAGGTTAAAGCCATCGCGCAATTTCTGGAGACGTTCGGCTACTTCGGCTGCTTCCAGATCGCTCAGCGCCGTGCGGTGAAGAAGATGTCCGAGGAGCAGATCGCCCAGGCCGTGCTCCACATCCGAGAGGACTGGCGGCGTGAAGGACTGGACGTGGAGAGGCTCTACCAGGTCGCCGTGCTGGCCCATCAGTACCACGCGGACCAGGGTGTCTGCCTGCCGGCGTGCTGCCGGTCGTGGGGTGAGATCGACCCTGTGATGCCCCCCGGCCCCGGCTCCCCGCTTACGCTAGGTCAGCTTCGAGAGGCGATGATGCGCGCAATCCCCATCGGCAGGCAGCCTGAGGACGTGCCGCTGGAGTACCGAGATCCGGACAGGTCATGAGTGATGGGGGCTTGCGGTTCCCGGCGCTCGGCCAGGACCTCCTCGATGCCTAGGACGGCGTCTCGCTCGCTTCGAGCCGCCTCGTGTGAGGCCGACCGTCCCTGGCTTGAAGAGGTCGCCAGGCTCGCACCGAAGGGCCCTGCACAGGCTGGCCAGCGTTCGCAGCGTCACGTTCTGACTAGCACTTTCAAGTCTGGTAAGAGTGGGGCGGCTGACGCCGAGCCGACGGGCAAATTGAGCCTGAGTCCAACCCCCATCTCGCCTGAGACGTCGTAAGGATTCCCCTAGCAAGCGCCCGAGGTCCACATTGGGCACTCTTGCTCGGAGAACCGTTCACATGTGAACATCAACGCCACGGATGAGTGCCGCTCAGGTTGCGATGCCCGCAAATCGTCGACGGACTGCCAGAAGATGTCACTGGGGTCTAGGGGCAGCTCGCCAAAGTGGCCGCGCAAATTGGGCTTTCTTCCCGGCATAGCCTTTGCGGTATCCGCGTGATGGGGGGCCGCAGGACAGCGGGGCTGGTGCCTCAGGTGGTGGGGATTCGGGCGGAAGCTCGGGCCCGCAGTAAGAGGGGAAACGTTCCTGCTGGTGACGCCCCGGGGCTGGCCCGGGACGCCGCGCCAACGTTGGCACGGAGAAAGGGAGTGAAGCGATGAAGCAGACGATGCTCGTGGCGACGATCCTTGTGGTCGTGTTCGGCGCTTCGACTGGTTGTGCGTTGACGCCGTTGCAAGAGGCAAAGATCGGGGCCTGGAACGACTGCAAGAACGAGGTGCACCCGAGCCAAGCCGACCTTACGCGAATGGACGCGCGTGGTAACGCGATCCGCACATACGGTACGAGCGCCGACTCCGTCGCTATGGAGGCCTGTATGGACGCCAAGGGATTCGGGAGAGTCCGGAACGACATCGCGACCCCGTCCAGCGCCGGCTCAATACGGCAGCCGGCGCAGATCCGAGCGGACTTCGATGTCTGCAAGGAGCAGTCCCAATACTGGACGGCCCGCCTTACGGAGGTGACCCCGGATGGTCAGTTCCGGTACGAGGGCGATGACCCCGTGGGCAAGAAGGCCCTGGTCGCTTGCCTGCGAGCGAAGGGATACCGGGCGAATTGACTCAACCCAGAAAGGGCATGGTTTCGGGGTGCCGCCATGTTGGCGGTTACAGGAGAAACCTATGGGACAGAATTCTCAGGACCGTGGACGAAGCCTCTGAGCGGGAGCGCCGCGGTTCCTCATGAAAATGGATGCGGTCCGGCTACTGATTCCATTGACCGCGGGGCTCATGGTTGGCTGTGCGTCCATGCGGCCCGGGACAGCAGGAGTGGCGGATGGATTTAGCTGTCTGCTTGGCTGGGCCGACGCCGTTGTCTTCAATAACCCCCGCGCCGACATCAGCGCGTGCCCCAAGCTGCGCCTTTCGCACGAGCCCGAACCACGCGACCCACAGCCGCCAGCCCCGCAGGAAGCCGCTGATCTTCTTCCTGTCGGCGGGGCCAACGTTGGCGCGGAGAAAGGGGAAGAACCATGAAGCGCCTCCTCCTGGACAAGAGAAAGTTGGGCCTCATCCTGCTGGTGGCACTGCTAGCGGGGTGCGCGACGGCAGGACCTACCCTAACGGATCTGTCGTGGGGCTACGTGGCCCATTCACGGTACGTGGGTCTTGCGGTGAACGTGTTCCCCAACAGCCGGCTCTGTAGTGAGGCCGTCCAAGCCGATCTAGCCAGTTGGAACGCCAATGCGGGGGTGATTCTTGGACGGCCGGGACCGTGCCAGCGGTTGGCGGTACGGCAGGTCGACGGGATCGACAAGCCGGTGACGTCCCTGGCCGGCTCGTCCTCGTGGTGGTCGTTCAATATCGTGGGTGCTGGCTCAACCTGGCAGGGGGTGGCCGTGCAGGGTCGGGCCCTTTGTGTGGCAGCCCGAGAAGTCTGGAAGCAGGCCGCCCCGCTGACGAAGACACCGTGCGTGCAGGTTGAACTGAAGCAGGTTCCCTGATCGCACGGTCCGATGGCGTCACAATCTGCCTCAGAGAGCCAACCGAGGAGGAGGGCTGAGAATGGCCAAGGTCGTCCTGGTAGCGGTGATTGTTGGGGCAGACTGGGTGGACATCCTGAAGGCGATTCTGTGGCTTTTCGGGTCGGGGCGGTAGAGCTGGGCGATTGAAATGGAGCCCAGCCAACTGCGAGTGTCTCGAAGCTCTCCCCGTCGCGTTGCCGTGTATGCCCGAGTGAGCACCAGCGACCAGGCACCTGAGAACCAGCTGGGACCACTTGAGGCCTTCGCGCAGGCCCGAGGCTGGGAGGTGACGCGCTTCGTCGATCACGGCGTCTCCGGGGCTCGCGAAAAGCGGCCCGCTCTGGATGCACTACTCGCCGCAGTCCGGGCCCGCAAGATCGATGTCGTGGCCTGTGTGAAACTCGACCGACTGGCCCGGAGCGTCCACCACCTGGTCGCTCTGATGAGGGAGTTCGAAGCTCTGGGTGTCGATCTGGTCGTGCTCGATCAGCAGATCGACACCACCACGCCGGCTGGGCGGCTCCTGTTCCACGTCCTCGCGGCTATCGCGGAGTTCGAACGTGACCTCATCCGCGACCGGGTCCTCGCAGGCCTCAAGAGGGCCAAGGCGCAAGGGGTCCGGGTGGGCCGGCCTCGAATCCCAGTGGATATGAGCCGCGTACTGGCCCTGAAGGCGCAAAGGAAGTCGCTCCGCTCCATCGCACGCTCCCTGGGCGTGTCGCCGATGGCCGTGAGCCGCGCCCTGGCCGCCCGTACCAAAACCCTGAGTCCTGGCGACGGCCTAAGTGCCTGTCAGCCAGTGGTCCGATAGCGGCCGATTCCGTGTAACAAAAAGACATGGTTTTGAGACGGCGCCCACGTGGCCGCCCGGAGGGGACATCATGATCACGGCCAAGGCTCTCGCCAGACGATTCCGTTGGCTGATCGCGCTCCTTGTCGCAGCGGGGTTCAGTGGTCCCGGGTTCAGCTGGGCCGGAGGGTGGTACTTGGTATGGCCGACGCCGGACCCACTCGTGCCTCCATTCGTGATGGAGGCGTTTGAGACGCTCGCGGCCTGTGAGGAGACTAGAGGCAGGGACTATCACAATGCCATGGAGAAGTTTCGACGCATGGAGAAGGATCTGACGGACGAGGAGCAATTCTTACTCAAAGGGCTTGTGGCCTCGTCGCCAGATGTACAACTACGGCTGATGCGCGATCCCGCGTACCGTAAACCCGGTGATGCCATGGCTGTCTTGACGTCAGCAACTCTCACCAAGCAGAGCGTCTGCGTTGCGTCCGATGACCCACGGGTACGGAACTCCCCCATGCTGTCGGCACCGCCAAAACTGCCGCCTTCCACGAAGGCTGAAAACCGCGGTAGCCTCATTGACCAAGCGATTAAGGATCTCTTCGGGCCTGGCCACCAACCGCAGACACCCGCCAAAGGTGATGCGACCATTCACTACACCCCTGGCCGCCCCATTCTTGTCACGGTACGACTGAATGACCGTGCCTCAGCACGACTGATCCTCGATACCGGGGCTGATTTCACTGCCATTCGGCCCATGGTGTTGCTCCGCGCGGGAGTCGATCTGGCACAGGCCGTGGCTTCTGGCGAGGCCGTCGGTATCGGAGGCACGGTGCGCGTCTCCTACTTCAGGCTCGATTCGATCGGGGTCGGCGGGGCGCGCGTCCACCACCTGAAGGTCGCAGGCGTGGAGCTCGGTCTCGCCGACGTCGACGGGTTCCTCGGACGGGACTTCCTCAACCACTTCAACGTCAACATGAATGCGACATCGGGAATCGTCAGACTTACGCCAAAGTGAGTGAGCAGATGGAGGGTGGACAACAGATCTGTGCGCGTGTTAACGGTGCCCACGTGGCCGCGAAAGAGGAGGCGTGAGCCGTGAAGGCTATCCCCGGGTGGGCGGCCGTCGTGGCAAGCGTGAAAGCGGGCATCAAACGGCTAGACATCAAGACTCAACGGGGTGTCGAACGTGGGACGCCAGAGGGGCGCCCGACACCGGCACAGCGAGGGCAAGTGCCCTGTGACTACTGCGGCGGCGACCACCCGGTGGAGGACTGCGAGGAGGTGCCGGGATGGTGCGAGTGGTGCAGCGGCCATCACGATTTTAGTGAGTGCGCACGGGCTCAGCGGGAACTCGGGCAACAGGAGTGGCTCACGCTAGTAAAGGGCCAGTCCGGATCCGATCGTTCTGGGCCTGAAGTGGCGACGGCTGAGGAACCAAAGGCGGCAGCCGCGCAAGATAGTAAAGGGATCACGCGAGAGCAGTACATTGCGCTGATGACTGAGCATGGCGGAATGCTTACCAGTAGCGCCGAGCTACTGTGGGAACGGCATGCCGCGGTCTTGGGGGAGATGTCGCCGGAGAAGGCCCTGAGGGTAGCGCAAGCATACGCCGCGGCGAAGGTGGAACTCGAGCGGTTACTGGATCGCGGAAGGGAGGCTCGCCAAAAGCAGAAAGCCGAGCGCACCTAAGCCGGCGAAGGATACGCTCTCGGCCAGCCCCGCCCAGTTCTGGATGAGGGCCTGGGCTCGCACCACCGCCCGCGGGCTCTCGTGCGTCGGCAGCACCGAGACGGCGTCGGGGACGCTTCTTACGTTGCCCTGCAATCTCACGGCACGCGCTATACTGAGACTCGGAGCGCGATAACTATGGCGAACAACGGAACGATGCCTTCCATCGATGCATGGCAAGCCGAGTCTTTGCGGTTCACTGCCTTTCCGAGCGAAGTCGTGTCGACAGACCAACTCTCCTGGTGGGACAGCTTTGTTGGGGTGCCGCCGGAGGCCGTTACGTCCCGCCCCAAAGCGGGACAGTACGAAGCGCATGGTGATTTTGAAGGACGTCGGCTTGCACTTCAGATTCAGCCAGGCCGCATCGAATGGAACATGAAGCCGGTCGTGAAGGCAACCGACGAAGAACTTGACATTTCACTTCTCGGGCCCTTTCTGGAGGTCCTGGCCTCGATGTCGAAAGTTGTTTCTTCTTGGTTGCCCCACGCCCCCGCGCTGAACCGTTTCGCCTTCGGCGCGGTAGTCTCGCAGCCTGTCGAGGATCCGCGCGTGGGTTTGCTTCTGCTCCAGAAGTACCTTCACACTCTCACCATCGATCCTGACGGGTCCTCTGATGTTTTCTACCAGGTCAATAGGCCTCGACCGTCTACGCGAGTTGAAGGTCTTCGGATGACTCGTCTGTCTAAGTGGTCGGTGCAAGTCGCCCAGCGAGTGACCTTGGTACTCGGACCACAAGCGGACGTTATGACGCGAGCCCTCAGCTTGGAGGCGTCTTGCAAGCTTGAGCTTGACATCAACACCGCACCAGATTTCGGTCGCGCTCTTCCAGCTGACCGCCTTGGAGCGCTTCTTGAAGAGATGATCGATCTGGGACGCGAGATCGCGCAAAAGGGAGACGTG
>Ga0207684_10006992_pt1 | contig 10204 bp, 6 predicted proteins | sample KBSK5501metaG_FD_184342 | JGI IMG/M metagenome (GOLD analysis project Ga0207684, IMG submission 184342) | Corn, switchgrass and miscanthus rhizosphere microbial communities from Kellogg Biological Station, Michigan, USA - KBS K5-50-1 metaG... | ecosystem: Host-associated > Plants > Roots >... | reverse complement strand
GCATCGACATTCGGGCCGGGCTGCGTCACCCGCAGTTCGAGCCAGTGCGCGGGCGGCGACGGCGTGCCGGAGGTCCCCGCCAACCCGGTGTTCCGCCAGAGGCGGACCGCGTCGCCGTAGAACACCTCGACCAGGTCGGGCAGGCCGTCGAGGTTCAGGTCGGCCAGCGTCGCCCCGCGACCGCGGGCGTAATCGACGATGCCGGCCGCCTGGGCGGCCTGGACGAATGAGCCGTCGGGCTGGCCGAGGAACAGGTCCGATGGGTCCTTCGTCGCGTAGTCAGCCTGCTGGTCGACATTGCCCTTCGAGACGAACAGGTCGATGAAGCCGTCGTTGTTGACGTCCTGAAACTCGGGGTGCCAGGCGGTCGACGGCAGCGGGTCCCCGCCGGATGACGGCCGGGTCGCGGTGACCCCGAGCTTGACGGACAGGTCTCGGAACGTCGGCCGCGACGGACCGGCCAGGAGCGACTGGAGGACGTTCGGGCCCTGGCTCGTCAGGTACGCGTCGGGGTAGCCGTCACCGTTGACGTCGTAGCTGCCGATACCCATCCCCTGGATCCGCTCGGCGACCCAGCCATCGTCCGCTGTGTACTGGCGGGGCGGCTCGCCGGGGGCGATGCGCCAGAGCTGTTCCTGGCCGTCACTGAGGTCGCTGTAGTAGTGGCGGTCGTTGCTGACCCGAAGATCCCGTCGGCCGGATCGGTCCCAGTCGCTGAACAACATGGACAGCGCGCACCAGGACGGCGTCAAGGGGATCGGAGCGGCATACCGCCCGGCACCGGGGATCGGCCGGATCAGCTCGTTGTCGGCGCACAGGTGATCCGGATCCGGATGGTCGGGGTCGGCGACATAGTTGCCGAACGCCAGGGTTGGCAGGATGGCGGGACCTTCCCACGTTGCGCTGAACGCCGTCGTGATCGAGTGGCCTCCGGCCAGACCCCATGCCTCGTTCGCGCGTTGGAAGCGACACGCGCCGAGGCCGCGCAGGGCGACGTTCTCGCCGTCCCGCAGGACCATCAGGTCGACCGTGCCATCGCCGTCCACATCGATCGGGTACGCACCGGTCACGCCGGTGAGATCGGTAGCGGAGTCGGCGACCTTCGTGAACCGCAAGGGTCCACCCACGACGCTCACGTTCCGATACAAGGTTGCCGGGCCGCTTCCGCCTGCGAAATAGAGGTCGGGTCGACCGTCGGAGTCGCAGTCGAGGACCGCGACACCTCCCCCGACCGAATAGGGAAAATCGCCGGTATAGGTGGTGTCGACCCCTGACGATGCCGTTTCATCGATGAACCGCGGCGCCCCGAGCGCGACGGTCGGCGTCGGACTGCTCAGCCGACCGAGGGCGAAGCCGCCACCGAGGACGAAGACCACCCCAACGGTGACCGAGACGGCGGCGCCCGCGAGTCGACGCCGAGTCACCGCCCGGTCATCGGGCCTGCCCGGCGTAATACCGCTGGGCCAGCGCCCAGGCGTCCTGGCCGCATTGGGCCCCGACCCGCCGTCCGGTGAGGTCGTCCGCCTGGACGTGGATCCCGCCATACAGCCGCGACAGGCCGGCCTGATCCGAGGCGTCGAAGTAGGTCGCCCACTCGAGGTGGATGTCGGTCGTGGGTCCCTGTTCGAACTTCAGCGAGCCGGCCTTGATCGTGTAGCCGCTGATCCCGCCGGGGAAGTATTCGCTCCCTGTGAACCCGGTGAGGACCTCGGCCGCGGCCCGGCTGAACGTGCTGTGACCGGAGATGTACCCCTGGAACGCCGGCGTCACGAACGTGGGCAGCTGGTACGGGACCCAGTTCGCCGCGAGCGTCCAGTGGACGCCGCCGATCTGCGTCTTCGGATCGGCCGGGTTGCCTCCCCAGGCGCGAATCGCGATCTCGCCTTCGTGGCCGGCCAGCGCCGCGTGGCGCGCCCCGGGTGCGGTCGTCTCCCGGGTGATCAGCTCGATCAGGCCAGGCACGAGCGGCAGGCCCTCCCTCGAGTAGGAGGCGAGCCCTGGATCACTCGACTGACCCTTGCCTGCCATGTACCGGATCATCGAGATCGGGCGCGTTCCGTCGTAGTCGCCCTTGAGGCCCCAGGCGGCGATCGCGGCGTCGTGGACGGCGCCGTTGAGGGCGAGATAGAGCTTCACGTCCCACTGGAGCCGATCGACCTGCGGGCCGATTCCAGCGATCCGCAAGTTGGGTGAAAGCTCGTCGGACACGAGGTTGGCCAGGACGTTCCAATGGCCCGGCGGCGTCTCCGAGTTCGGCCCATCCGCCCAGAATTCGGCCATGACCCGGTAGAAGTCGCCGGCGTTGACCACGTCCGCCGGGTACGGCTGGCCGGTGGCCGGATTGACGGGATGGCCGTGGCCGTCGTTGGTGCCGAGATCGTTCCCGCCCCGAGCGCCCGGCGAGATGTCGATCGTCGCGGCCTGGGTCGGATCGAGCATCGACGAGTCGCGAATCACGTCGACCGCCTGGCTCTTGAAGGTCGCGTCGGTCGCCGGGTCGCCGAGCCGGGGCGGCGGGCCGGGATCGATCGGGACGCCGGCCGAGCCACCGTCGGGTAGGCCAAACCCCTCGACGTGGCCCCAGTGGGGCCCGACGGCCTGCTGGACGCCATTGGTCACCGGAATTCCGTTCTGGGAGATCATGTGCTCGATCTGGAGCGGCTGCCAGCGGTTGGGATCGACCATCGTCGTGCCCGGCGCCTTGACCACGAGCGGTGGGTTGACCGACGCGTATCCAGGTGAGGCGTAGCCGCCGGCCTGGTTCGAGCCGTCCTGGAGTCCCTGGGAGATGATCGCGGCGGCGATCCGATTGCCCACCGCCGCCGGAGAGTCGCCGTCGGTCGTCGTCACGGTCGCCGGGTAGCACAGCTCATCCATGACGTCGGCGAACTCGGTCATGGATTCATTGGCCCCGACGGCCTTGATGAACCGCGATGTCAGGAGCCGGAACGCGGCGTAGCTGATCGCCTCGTTACTGGCGGCGGTCGGGTCGGACGCGGTGTGCTTCTCGTGGACGACGTAGCCGGTCGCGGTCGGATCGTACGCGGCCCAGGCGTCCCACATCGCGACCGAGGTGTGGAAGAGGTTGCGGGCGTGGACCGGCGGGTTGGGCAATGCGCGCCGGATCGCGTCGAGGAGGGCCTCGTCCCAGCGCCGCGCGACCGACCACTCGGGGTGATTCGCCGCCGTCGTGCAGTGCGGTCTAGCGACCCACGGTCGGATCACCGCCAGACCGAGCGTCGGCACGAGCAGCAAGACGGCCGCGCCCAGCGCGATGACCGTCCGGCGGCCGGGCCGCCGCTTCGGCGTGGGCGCGGCGGCGGCCATCGGGAGGGGCGGCGGCGCGCCCTGGTCGCTCATCGGGTCGGGATTCCTCCATGGGGCCGTGCCGGCACGATACCCAAGAACGTCAGGTGGCGCCGCCGTCCGTCGCGGACTGCAGGATGCGCTCGATCACCCGCAGATTGGCGATCGCATCGGCCGGCGGCGTCGGCGTCGGAAGGTCATCGAGGATCGCCGTCGCGAACCGCTCCGCCTGTGCCGTATATGGATCCGTCGTCGGAAAGGCGATGACCTCGGTGGCCGGAGCGACCGGCGGGTCGCCACCGGCGGTGACGCGGACCGCGGTCGGGCGGTCGGGCGGGATGTTGAACGGGATGTCGATGGAGATCCGCCCGGTCGTCCCGTAGACGTGGACGCGCTGGTCCGGTTCGGTCCGGGTCGAACAGGTGAAGCTCGCGACGCCACCTTCGAAGCGAAGGATCGCGCTCGTGAGGACATCGACACCCGTGGCGGAGTCGGTGACGATCGATGCCTGGACGGCGACCGGCTCCGAACCGAACAACATGCGCGACAGGTTGACGGTGTAGCAGCCAATGTCATACAGCGCGCCCCCACCCACCTCGCGGATGTTGCGAATGTTGGCCGGGTCGTCGTTGAAGTAGGAGAACCAGCTCTGAATCGACCGCAGAATCCCGATCCGCCCCGCGGCGACCAGCTCACCCACGGCGACCCACGACGGATGAAGGCGATACATGAAGGCCTCCATCAGGCGAACGCCCTCGGCCTCGCAGACCGCCGCCATCTGTTCCGCCTCGGCGGCCGCGAGGGCGATCGGCTTCTCGCATAGGACGTGTTTGCCGGCTCGGGCCGCAGCGATCGTCCAGGTCGCGTGGAGGTGGTTGGGAAGGGGGATGTACACGGCGTCGACGTCGGGGTCGGCCAGGAGCGCCTCGTACGAGCCGTGGGCGGTCGGGATTCCCAGCTCGGCCGCGACCTCGCGCGCCCGCGTCACGTCCCGCGACGCGATCGCGACGATCGAGCAGCGGTCGGCCTTCTTCATTCCGGGAATGACCTTGTGACGGGCGATGTCCGCGGTCGAGAGGATGCCCCAGCGCAAGCTCCGCTGGTCCGATGCGACCACCCTCGACACCTCCTCTCACATCGCCCGGGCCGCTCATCGGAACCGTCTTGACACCGTCGGTGTCCGTGTACGAGTCTACGACGACCATTTGGAAGAAAGGAACACAAACCCGTGCTCTTAGCCAGGGTCGGGACGGGGCTGCGCAGCGAGACGGTGCGCCGGACAAACCTGAGCGTCATCATCCGCGAGCTTCACTTTGGCGGCCCCCAATCGCGCTCGGCGCTCGTCGGCCGGACGGAGCTGACCCGGAGCGCGATCCGCAGCCTGATCAGCGAGCTCGTCTCAGCGGACCTCGTGGCCGAAGTGCGCGCCGCGCCAGTGGGCGTTCCTGGCCGGCCCTCGACGATGGTCTGCCCGAACGCCGAAGGCGCGGTCGTCCTGGCCCTCGACATCACGGTCGACTCACTGGCCGCGGCGCTGATCGGGCTCGGAGGCACGATCCTGGCGTCCGCCCGGGTCGACCGGCCACCGACCCACCTCGAACCATCCGAGATCGTCGCCGATCTGGTGTCGCTGGCAGAGCCGATCCTTCGCGAGCCCGCCGCCGCCGGCCGGTTCATCGGGATCGGCGTCGCGGTGGTCGGCGTGGTGCGTCGGTCAGACGGCCTCGTGTCGATGGCGCCGAACCTCGGCTGGCGGGAGATCCCGCTTGGCCGGCTCGTGGCCGCGGCGTTCGACGGCGACGCCCCGGTCGCGGTGGCGAACGAGGCGGACCTCGGTGCGCTGGCGGAACTTCGTCGGGGCGCCGCTGTGGGCGCGGACGATGTCCTGTTCGTGTCGGGCGAAGTCGGCGTCGGCGGTGGCGTCGTGGTCGATGGCCGGCCGATGATCGGCGCGGCCGGCTACGGTGGCGAGATCGGCCATATGCCGGTCAACCCCGACGGCCTGCCATGCCGCTGTGGATCGATCGGTTGCTGGGAAACCGAGGTCGGCGAGGGAGCGCTGCTTCGTCACGCGGGTCGACGGCCGGACGGCGGGCGAGAGGCAGTCGATGCGGTTCTCGCCGATGCGGCCGCCGGGCTGCCGCGGGCGGTGGCCGCGCTCGACGAGGTCGGCCGTTGGCTTGGCGTAGGCCTGGCCGGCCTCGTCAACGTGTTCGATCCGGAGCTGATCGTGCTCGGCGGCTTCTTCGGTCGGATCCTGCCCCGGGTCGGAGAGCTCGTGGATCGCGAGCTCGATCGGCGGGCACTGGCAGCTCCCCGCAGCCTTGTTTGCGTCGTGCCCGCGAAGCTGGGCGTCGATGCCCCGATGATCGGGGCAGGAGAGCTTGCGATGGAGCCGCTCCTGGCTGACCCGGCTCGCTGGCTGCTCCCGCGCCGTCCCCGATTGGAGCTGGCCGGTGCGTGAGCCGCCGTGTCATGGCGGCCGGCGATCCTCTGTGGGGCGCCACGCCGTGCGCCGCCTCGACCGAGTCACGAAACAAGGAGGAGAGTAGCCTAGACGGACACCGCGAGGTTTCCCACAATGCGTCTGCACCTGTTTGCAGGAGGAGGAACGTTGATGCAACGTCGATTGGGGCCGGTTCTCGCTGGACTGGCGATCCTGTTCGCGGCCTGTTCGAGCGGTAGCGCCACGCCGTCGGCCGGCACCGGCGGTTCGACCGCCCCCGGCGCTTCGACCGCCGCCGGTGGCTCGACCGCGCCAGGCAAGTGCACCGTCGGAGTGTCCTGGAACAACTTCCAGCAGCCGCGGTGGAACGCCACCGACAAGCCGAGCATGAAGAAGGTCATCGAGGATGCCGGCGGCACGTTCACCGATAAGGACGCCAACCTGAAGAACGTCCAGCAGCTGACCGACATCGACACGCTGATCCAGCAAGGGGCGAATGTCCTGGTCATCCTGGCCCAGGACAACAAGGCGATCCTGCCGGCGCTCCAGAAGGCAAAGGACGCGAAGATCCCGGTCATCGCCTACGACCGTCTCATCGAGGACCCGACCGGAAGCGTGCTCTACATCACGTTCGACAATGTCGCCGTCGGCAAGGCGGAGGCCGACGCGATCCTGGCCAAAGTGCCGAAGGGCAGCTACGTGCTGATCAAGGGCGACCCTGGAGACGCGAACGCCAAGACCTTCCTGCCGTCCGGGTGGGATCAGGCCGGGCTCAAAACCAAGGTCGCCTCCGGAGACATCAAGATCATCGGGCCGGCGGACGGCACCTACACCGACGCGTGGGATACCAAGAAGGCCACCAACAACATGGAGGCGATCATCGACGCCGCCAACTCGGCCAACCAGAAGATCGACGCGGTCCTGGCCGAGAACGACAGCACCGCGCTCGGCGTCGCGGCCGCTCTCACGAACAAGAACTACGGGTACCCGCCGCTCAGCGGTCAGGACGGCGACCCCGCCAACCTGAACAATGTGGCCCTGGGCAAGCAGTACGTTGACGTCTGGAAGAACAGCAATGAGCTCGGCAAGGCGGCCGGGCAGGCAGCCCTCCAGCTCTGCGCCGGCAAGGCGATGACCGACATCACGATCAACGTCGAGTCGTCGGTCGCGCCCGCTGCGGGCAACAGCCCCACTGACTTCACGACCCCTGGCGGCAACAAGATGAAGTCCATCATCCTGAAGCCGACCCCGATCACGGCGGACACCCTTCAGAAGGTCATCGATGCCGGTTGGTACGCCAAGAAGGCCGACATCTGCAAGGGCGTCGACACCGCGAGCAGCACGGCACCCGCCGCCTGCAAGTGACCCTCGCGCCATAGCTCGATCAACGGCGACCTGCGCTCGCGGCATTCCCGCGGCGCAGGTCGCTCCCATCTCCCACGGCAGGAACCAGTCCCATGACTGACATGGCAGGCGCGTTGCCGGAAAAGGTCGATCAAGGCGGGCTGACGCGCCTTCGCGGGATGGCGGCCGCCACCGAGATCGATCTCCGGTTGTTGGGCATGCTCGTCGCCCTGGCCGCCATCCTGATCGGATTCGGATTCGTGACCGGCGGACGGATGCTCGCACCGACCAGCCTGATCACCCTGTCCGTCCAGACGTCGATCGTGGCCGTGATGGCGACGGGGATGGTGCTCGTCATCGTGTCGCGCAACATCGACCTGTCGGTCGGCTCGATCGAAGGCGTCATCGCCATGGCCTTTGCCCTGCTGATGACCGATTGGCTGCCCAACATCCTGGGCATCAGCGTCGATAGCCCATTGATCTGGATCCTCGCGTTGACCTTCGGACTGGCATTGGGCGTCGGAATCGGTGCCCTCCAGGGGTTTGTCATCGCCTACATCGGCGTGCCCTCGTTCATCGTCACCCTCGGCGGACTCCTCGCGCTGCGCGGTTCGGTGTGGCTGCTTTCTCAAGGGGCGGCCGTCTCGGGTCTCGACCCGACCTTCCAGTTGCTCAGCGGGAGCGCCCAGGGTTCGATCGGCGGCACGGCCACCTGGATCGTCGCCGTCGTTGGCTGCCTCGCCGTGGTCGCGCTGCTCGTCTTCAATCGCCGCCAGCGCCATCGGTTCGGGTTTCCCGTTCGGCCTCGCTGGGCCGAGGTCCTGTTGGGCGTGATCGGGTGCGTCGCCATCGTTGGTATCGCCGCGATCGCCAACGCCAACTATTGGCCCAAGGGCCTGGCCTCGAAGTACGCCACGGATCATGGCATCACCGAGCCACCCGGCGGGCTCCTGATCTCGACGGGGCTTCCGTGGCCGATCATGCTCGTCATCGGCGTCACGATCGTGATGACCTTCGTCGGGACGCGCCGGCGGTTCGGACGCTACGTCTATGCCTATGGCGGTAACCCGGATGCCGCCGTGCTGGCGGGCATCAACACCCGCTGGACGTTGATGAAGATCTACATGTTGATGGGTCTGCTCTGCGGCCTCGCGGCTGCCATCGCGGCGGCCCGGCTCAACGGCGCCACCCTGGACGTGGGCCAGAGCGACGAGCTCTACGTCATCGCGGCGGCCGTGGTGGGCGGCACCTCCTTCGCGGGCGGGATCGGGACGATTCCCGGAGCCGTGCTAGGTGCCATCGTCATGCAGACGCTTGCCTACGGCCTGGCCTTCGTCGGGGCCAACTCGCCAACCCAGAACATCGTGGCGGGCGTCGTCCTCGTCGTCGCGGTCGGCCTCGACACGATCAATCGCCGGCGTGGCACGTAGCGGGGTCGAGGAGTGGAGATGACCGAGGCCGCGCCTCAACCGCTCGTCGCGATGCGCAACATCCGTGTTGCGTTCGGCGGCGTCCATGCCGTCGAGGATGTGACGATCGACCTGTACCCGGGCGAGGTCGTCGGCCTCGTCGGCGGGAACGGCGCGGGCAAATCCACGCTGATGCGCGCCCTGGCGGGAGCCCATCCCGCGGACTCTGGTGACATCCAGATTGCCGGCCAGCCGGTCACGATCTCGAACCCGCGCGACGCCAAGAGGTTCAATATCGAGACGATCTACCAGACCCTGGCCCTGGCCGACAACGTCGATGCGCCGGCCAACGTCTTCCTCGGCCGCGAGATGACCACGCAGTGGGGGACCCTAGACGACGGAGCGATGGAAAACGCGACCCGCAAGGTCATGGCCCGCCTGAACCCCAACTTCACGCGCTTCGCGACACCGGTGAAGTCCCTGTCCGGGGGTCAGCGGCAGGCCGTTGCGATCGCCCGGGCCGTCCACTTCAACGCGAAGATCCTGATCATGGACGAGCCGACGGCGGCACTCGGGCCGGCCGAGACCGCCCAGGTCCGCAACCTCATCCGCCAGCTCAAGACCGAGGGGATCGGCATCTTCCTGATCAGTCACGACATCCACGACGTGTTCGACCTGTCGGACCGGATCAGCGTCATGTATCACGGCCGCATCGTCGACACGGTCAACAAGGGGTCCGTCACGCCGGACGATGTCCTCGGCATGATCATCCTCGGCAAGAAGCCGGATGAGGTCACCCAGAAGGATCTCGCCGTCCTGGAGCTCCGCGGCTGATGCCCGGAATCCGCTACGGCCGATGGAACGAGGGAGCAAGAGCCGGGTAGAGCTCCTGGTAGGCGGCGTGACGATCGCGATACGTCGCTGAGTCCGGGCCGGGCGTCGCCGCCACGGTCGTCGCGATCCACGCTTGCGTCGCCGCCCAGACCTGGTCGAACCAGCCGGCGCCGACAGCGGCCAGGAGCCCGGCTCCATACGCGGCCCCTTCCGTCGTGGTCACGGTCGCGATCTCGGCGTCGAGGACGTCCGCGAGGATCTGCCGCCAGAGGCCGCTCGCGGTTCCCCCGCCGGACGCCCGGATCTGGGCCGGCGCGGGCATGCCGGCCGCAAGCATGAGGTCGAGCCCATCGCGCAGGCCGAAGGCGACGCCCTCGAGCACCGCCCGGGTCAGATGGCGCCGTTCGTGTCCGATGGTCAACCCGACGAACGCCCCGCGGGCCAGCGGGTCCGGATGCGGGCTCCGCTCGCCGGTCAGGTACGGGAGGAAGAGGAGACCGTCACTCCCAGGGGGAACCGCCGCCGCCTCCGCGACGAGGTCGGCGAACTCGGTCCCGGGTGTCAGCGTGTCGCGGAACCAGCGCAGGCTGCCGGCCGCGGAGAGCATCACCGACATCAGGTGCCACCGATCGGGGACGGCGTGGCAGAACGCGTGGACCCGACCGGCAGGCTCGAAGATCGGTCGATCGGTGGCGGCGAAGACGACGCCCGACGTGCCGAGCGACAGGGCGACCGTCAAGGGGTCGACGACCCCGACCCCGACGGCGTTGGCGGCCTGGTCCCCGCCGCCTGCCACGACCGGCGTGCCGGTGCGCAGCCCGGTCGCCTCGGCGGCTGCCGCCGTGACGCGACCGCTGATCTCCGG
>Ga0207684_10006990_pt1 | contig 10207 bp, 8 predicted proteins | sample KBSK5501metaG_FD_184342 | JGI IMG/M metagenome (GOLD analysis project Ga0207684, IMG submission 184342) | Corn, switchgrass and miscanthus rhizosphere microbial communities from Kellogg Biological Station, Michigan, USA - KBS K5-50-1 metaG... | ecosystem: Host-associated > Plants > Roots >... | reverse complement strand
CCTCCCCGCCTGGACCGCCCGCCAAGAAGGCAACGCCCGCCGCGCCGCAGCCGACCTGCCGCCCCAAACCCGCAAGCGCCGCCGCAAGGCCCTCGCCAGCCTCAGCGCGCCGCCGTAACCCACCCCGGCAACGCACACGGACCCCTGGCAGCCGTCACCGCCACAATCACCAGGCAGCCCGAGCATGCCCGCGAACAGGCTCCCGAGACGCAAAGCAATCAGGCAGCCACACACCGCACCCAGCGCCGGGAACCGGCCACGGCAAGACCACAGATCACAACAGAATGTCAGACTCAAACGTAAAAATAGTCCTCACCGAAACGTGAAGACCTCCCTAGTCAGGTCTTCACGTTTGGGCGTGACCTGGCCGTTCGTTGGAGTGATCGGGGTGCGGTCCACAGGTTAAGAGGGCCGTGTCCACGGTGTTATGGGCTGCCTTGTCGGGTATCGGTGGTGGGGGGCCGGGGTTTGCGCTGCCAGCGGGGGTCGTCCTCGAACGCGGCGGTGCCGAGGGCTTCGAGCCGGGTGAGCAGTTCGCGCAGCCGCCGGTCGTTGTCGACCCAGGCCTGGTAGTCGTGGTACTGCTCGGCGCTGAGCCAGCGGCCGATGGTTTTGGCGGCGACCTTGCGGGTCCACTGCCAGTAGGGGCCGTGCAGGGCGGGCGGGTCGGCGTGGCAGGCGCACCTGGGGTGGCCGCAGCGGGTGTGCCGCTGGGTGATCGAGCCGGGCAGGATCATGCCCGAGGCGGCGATGGCGGCGAGTTCGGCGGCGATCTGGCGGGCCTGGTCCTGGTGGCTGGCGGCGATGCGCACGGTCTTAGGGTGGCATAGGCCGGTAACCCTGGTCATCTCTTACTGTATGTACACAGTGTGAGGGCTGTCCCGCGGGCCGCGCCCCCGCCGCCGGTGCGCCAGGCCGCTGGGCCTGTGGCCGGCTACCTCGCGGCCTGGCGGCCGTCGCCGGTCCCGCCGCAGGCCGCGGCGTTCGCCCGGGCGGTCGTGGAGCGGGCTGCCCCGCCGGGGCGGGAGCGGGCGAAGAACCTGCTGTGGGCCGCAGGCCGCCTCGCGGACTGGGGTATCGGGCTGGGGCTGGAGCCAGTCCCCGAAGTGCTGCTGCACCCGTCGGTGATCGAGCGGTTCGCCGCGCACGCCCCGGGCCTGACCGGCGTGACCAGGCGGACGCTGCGGACGAACCTGCGGTTTCTGGCCCGGGCCGTGGTGCCGCAGCTTCTCCCCGCAGACGCGGCGCTGCCCCGCGAGCGGGCCAAGGCACCCTACAGCCCCGCGGAGATCGATGGCTATCTCGCGCTGGCGGATGCGCAGCCGGCCGTGGCGCGGCGGATGCGCGCTGCGGGCCTGGTCTGCCTGGGCGCGGGCGCCGGCCTGATCCGCTCCGACCTGCGGCACGTCCGCGGCAGCGATATCTGCTGCCGGTCGGGCGGCGTGGTCGTGACCGTCCGCGGCCGCAAGCCGCGGGTGGTGCCGGTGCTGGCCCGCTACCACGGCCCGCTGCTGGCCTCAGCGCGCTTCGCCGGCGGTCAGCTGGTCACCGGCGGCACCGATCCCGGGCGGCGCAACATCACCACCCCGCTGGTCACCGCGCTGGCCGGCGGGACCGGGCTGCCCCGGCTGGACACCTCCCGGCTGCGCGCGACCTGGCTGGCCGACTGCGCGCAGCTCCTCGGGCTGGCCACGTTCCTGCACGCCGCCGGGATCAGCTGCTCCCAGCGGCTGGGCGACATTACCGCCACCCTGGACCCTGGTGATGAGGCCGCCGCCGTCGCGCTGCTCGGGGCGGGCATCCCGTGACCATCCCGCCGGCCGTGCTGGAGGAGATCATCGATAACTCCGGCGTGGCGCCGCGGGTCGAGGCGCTGCTGCCGGCCGGGGTGCGCCACCGCCAGCTGCGCGTCCGCACCTTAATCCTGGGCATGCAGCTGGCCCTGGCTGACCGCCGGCCCGCCTACCTCACCGAGGCGCACGCCGCGCTGATCGCTCTCCCCGAAGCTGACCAGGTCCGCCTTAGCGTGATCGAGGACTGGAAGACCGGCCCGCACCAGCTCACCTACCGGCAGGTCGAAAACACCTGCCGCCTCGTCGTGACGGCCCTCAGCAAGGACCAGCCCGATGGCGCCCCCTCGCAAATCCTCACCAGGACCTGCAATGACCTGCTGGAGGCCAGCATCCCGCCGCAGTACAAGCAGGCATCCCGCGCACTGGCGGTGGACTGGACCGACCTGGAGACCTTCTCCCGCCCGCCACCGCGCGGCAGCAGCGACTGCGCCGACCCCGAAGCCTCCTGGGGACACCGCACCAGCAACCTGCCCGGGCCCAAAGGCGAGCTGTTCTTCGGCTACTACCCCTCCGCCGCCGCGATGGCCCGCGAGGAAACAGGCCCCGATGTCCCAGAGCTGGCCCGGCGGATGACCCTCACCTCCTGCCACCTGGACCCGGTCCGTGCCTTCGCCCCGGTGCTCACCCGCATGCCCGAAGACGGGATCCCCCTCGGCGACATCATCGACGACTCCGGCTACGCCCACCGCGACGCCACCGCCTGGGCCATCCCGCTCCGCGCCGCCGGCGCCCAACTCATCCAGGACCTGCACCCGCACGACCGCGGCCCCCAGGGAACCCACCGGGGCGCCATCATCGCCAACGGGAACCTGTACTGCCCCGCCACCCCCAGGCCCCTGCTGGAACTCGGGCCGCTGCCCCGCGGCGCCACCCCGGACGAAACCACCGCCCACGACACCCGCGCCGCCGAACTCTCCCGCCACAAGCTCGGCCGGCTCACCGCCGACGACACCGACGGCTACCACCGCATCATGTGCCCCGCCGCCGCGGGCAAGATCCGCTGCCCGCTCCGCCCGGCCTCCATGACCCTAGACCGCAGCCGCCCCGAGATCCTCACCCCACCTGAGCACCCGCCGGCCTGCTGCACCCAGCAGACCATCACCGTCCCGCCCACCATCGCCGCCAAGACCAGGCAAAAACACGATTACCCCTCCCCAGCGCACCGCCGCTCCTACGCCCGGCGCACCGGTGCCGAGCGCACCTTCGCCACCATCAAAGACACCGCCAGCAACAACATCAGCCGCGGCTGGTGCCGGCTCATGGGCCTGGCCCCGCTCCACCTATGGCTGGCCTGCGCGCTCCTGGTCCGCAACCAGCGCATCCTCGACGCGTTCACCCAGCGCCAGGCCAGCAACGCCCGCCGCGCCGCCGCCGGGCTCCCCCCCAAAACGCGCAAACGCCGCCGCCGCGCGACCCTCACCAGCCTCGCCGCCGCCCCGCCATAACCCGGCAGCCAGCACCCCCACCACCGCCGCTACCTGCTCACCAGCCCCCGCCACACAGCAGTCCCGCACACGCACAACCAGGCACCACCCGGGCCCACAGCGGGGATAATGCTCGCTACCGCCGCCCCGGGCCAGCGGCCCGATCCGGCCCAAACAGCCAAGCCAGAATGTCAGTGCCAAACGTGAACATGGACACTGGTGAAACGTGAAGACCTGCTAGTAGCGGGGGCGGGATTTGAACCGGCGACCCCTTGACCCCCAGAACGGGGGAGTAGGCGTCCGCGCAGCCCAGAGGCGTTCAGCCTGGCGTACACGACGGGCGGCCACCTGCGGGTTGTTCGGTCGCATGTATGCCGTGTGGTCCCCAAGTGGTCCCCAAAGAGCACGAGTGCGGCTGGGGCTGTGGGCATCGTGACTTGGTTAGTTACCCCGGGTGACTGCAGGTAACGCCCTTGTCTGAGGTATTGACCCTGCTGCTCGGGAGGCCATAAGGTCGCCGCCAGGCCGGAGAGTTGAAAACTGGCTTCCGGAGGCGCAAGGGGGGTCGCCATGCGCCGCATGTTCGCCGTGGCAGTAGCTGGCATGGCAGTGGTGGGACTGGTTGGAATCGGTGGTCCCGCTCAGGCCGCGTTCCCGGGCGCGAACGGTAGGGTCGTGTTCGACACCGCCTTCAGCCACCGGCCGCAGATCTTCACTATCAGGCCGGACGGGACCGGTCTGCGGCAGCTCACGCATGTGGCGAAGGGCCATGCGGCTAGTTCGCCGGAGTTCTCCCCGGATGGCACCCGGATCGTGTTCACGATCGACGGGCAGATCTGGGTCATGAACGCCGACGGCAGCGCCCAGCACCAGCTGACCAGTCAGGCGGGGTTTGTGAACCAGCAGCCGTCCTGGTCTCCGGACGGGCGCAAGATCGTGTTCTCCCACTGTGCCGTCCCGTTCGGCTTCACCGAGTTCTGCGACCTGGATGTGATGAACGCCGATGGGTCGGGCCTGAAAAAGCTCCTGGGCGGGAACTGGATCAACCAGATTCCGGAGTATTCCCCAAACGGGCACAGGATCGCTTTCGTGAGCAACCGGGGCGGCTTCACGAGCGCCGTGTGGGTCATGAACGCCAGTGGTGGCGGCGTCAAGCGGCTCACCGACCCCAATCTGGAAGCAGGCAACCCGGACTGGTCGCCGGACGGGACCCGGATCTTGTTCGGAACCAACTGCTGTCGACCCCGCAGCCAGATCTGGGTCATGAACGCTGACGGCAGCGGCCCGCACCCGCTGACCCACATGCCCCCGCACGGCGATGCCCCGGTCGCCAGCTACTCCCCGGACGGGCACAAGATCGTCCTGCTGACCAACTTGAATCAACTGGCCCATCCGACGCTGTGCTGCTGGGACCTGTACCTGATGAACGCCGACGGGAGCCACCTGCACCTGATCACCACCCACGATGCGGGGGTGACGTCCCCCGACTGGGGACCCAGCCCGCGTTGAGCGCCCCGGGCCGCCGGGCCGGTCCGCGTCTGAAAGGAGCCCGGCCATGACCGCTGCACGACGGCTGCTGCGCCTGCCGCTTGCCCTCGCCCTGACGGCCGGGCTCATCTTGGCCCAGGCCGGTGCCGCCCAGGCGACGTTCGCCGGACGTGACGGGCGGATCGCGTTCTGGGACTTCATGACCGGGCAGATCTACGCGGTCAACCCGGACGGCACCGGGCTGGCCCAGCTCACCCACGTCGCCCCGGGCCGCACGGCGGCCGATCCTGCCTGGTCGCCGGACGGCAGGCACATCGCCTTCGACAGCGACATGAGCGGCGCAGTCCGGCTGTGGATCATGGATGTAAACGGGCAAAATCTGCGCATGGTGGCGGGGGACCGGCCCGGCGCCGCGGACCTACTCCCCACCTATACCCCCGACGGCCGACAGCTGGTGTTCAGCCGGTGCATCATGGGCGATCACTGCGCCATCTACTCGATCCGGGTCGATGGGACCCACCGGCGTGCCCTCACCAGACTGCGCGCACACGCCGATATCCGGGCTTCGGTGTCGCCCGACGGCAGGCAGATCGCCTTCACCAGGTTCGGGGCTAATGGGATCATCGGCCAGATCTACGTGATGAACGCCGACGGGTCGGGCGCGCACGCCGTCACCCCACCGGCCCTCGAAGGGGTCGGTCCCGACTGGTCGCCAACCGGCAAGCTGATCACCTTTACCAGCAACTGCTGCCGCCCCGGCAGCAACGTGTACGTCATGCACCCTGACGGGACGGGGATCAGGCGGCTCACCCACACCGCGTTCCCGCACAACAGCTTCCAGTCGGCATACGCGCCGCAGGCCGACCGCTTCGCATTCGCCAGCGACCGGCGGTACCCGGATTTCTGCTGCAACGACCTGTTCGTGATGCGGTCGAACGGCACCCGGCAGACGCTCGTCCACACCGGGCTCACCGGCGTGCTGAGCCCCTCTTGGGGCACGGCGCCGCTCGCGAAAGCGGCCTCCGGCGCCCCCGCGATCCCTAATCCGCCCTCGTCGTCTACCGGTTTCCGGCGGGCGGATGGCATGTGGTGCCGGGCGCTGCCCGAGGTTCTGCGGACCCAGGAGAAATGCGCGTACATCCACCGTTGACGTGAGCACGTAGGAGTGATCCTGTTCTTTGCCGTCCTCCTGACGGGTGCCGGGTCTTTGCCGGGGAAGCCCACGATCGAGGGTTGCGCTTGCGCAGCAAGCGACGCAGGGGTCACAGGCCGCAACGCCCTTGACGGCGGTCAAGAAGCGCCAGAAGCGCAGCCGCACGTTCGATCTTGGTCCCCAGAACGGCAGAAGGCGGACCCTAAATCCGGGATCAGCCTTCTGACCTGCGTCGGGACGGCCGGATTTGAACCGGCGACCCCTTGACCCCCAGTCACCAATCCAGTGTCTGGCGTGGTCGGTGGGAGTCGAACGGGGAGCCTCTCACCAGCAGAAACATCTTGGAGGGCCGCAGTGAGTCGAAGACGATCTGACGGCGTTGGCTCCCGTGATTGGCTCCCGAAGATCCCCAACGCTGGCGCGAGTGAGGCTATGGCAGCAAGGAGAGCGTGTCCACATGGGCGGGTCGGACCACGGTGAAGTGGCGGCGGTCCAACGTGGCCACCTCGGTCAGTTTGAGCCGCTCCGCGATGGCGATCACGGACGCGTCCGTGGTTCCCAGCGGAAGATCGCCGTAGGTGACAACCAACTCGGCCATCCGTGCGTAGTCGCTGGTGGTCAACTCGACGGCGGAGAAATCGCCATCAGCTAGCGATCGGAGGAACAACGACTCAACCTGGGGCCCGGCTTCACGAGCCACGAGGTAACCGACCTCGGCGACTATGGTGGCTGGGACCAAGAGTTCCCTGCGGGCGGTATGCATGTCGGTGAACAGCCGGACACACGCCATGTGATCGGCATCATTTGACAGCGCGGCGGCCCCAGCGGGCCGGTATCGCAGATGATCACGCGGGGCGGCCGAACCCGTCGTCGAGCAGGTCCTCGGACCGGGCCGCCACGTCAGGGGTGCTGCCCTGCCCGGCGCCGAACCAAGCCGGAGGCCAGGACTTGTTCTTGACCGCGCGAAGGTGACGGCGTACGTCATCGAGCACCGCTGGCACCTCGGTCTCGGGCAGCTCCTCCACCAGCCGGAGCAGCTCCTGACGCTGCGCGCTCATGACTCCTTCTGGATATTTGGCCGGGACGGCCGGATTGAACGGTGAACTCTCCGACCCCAGGATACTGGACTAGCCGTTTGGGCTGCTGATCGTAGGTTCAGGTAAGCCGCGTGCTGGATGTGCTGACGTGCGGGTTGTCCATCCAAGTGCAAGCGTGTGGCCCACGCCTGAGCTACCCCGTGAACTTGGCCGTGACTGCCCGACACGGTGGGCGAAAATATCTGAGGCCTCGTCCGCCTGCCCCGACGCCCACCGGCAAGCTGTGCGTCAAGGTTACTGACATGTGGGCTCAAGAAGCCCACGTTCGCCGGGACACCGGGGCCTGGCCCACCTTTCCTGGCTCAGCGTTCAGGCAGGCTCACCGTCCTGGCGTTCGGATGGCCAGCACGAATGGCTCACGGCTGAGCTGCCCGGTACTTCAACATTGACTTGGCGGTCAGCCGGTCTTGCTCGCCAGCCACGACAGCAGCTTGGCCATCCATGGCGGCGCATCGGCGGCCATTGTGTGCACAGCGGACCTGTCCCGTGCCACGGAGGCGGCCCGCCAGCGCAGCGGAGCGTACTGGTCGGCCTGAGCGGACCGGGTGAGCCGGATCAGCGCGTATTCCTCCAGTTGGCGAACGCGCTCGCGGCTTATATCCAGCTCGCTGGCGAGCGAATCGTAGGTTCGCGGCTCCGGCGCGAAGGTGCGGGAGATGAGGATCATCTGGCGCCGCTCATCGGTTTCCCCTAGCAACTCCTGGGCTAGCTGAGTTAGGTTTTTGCAGGGTCTGGCGGGGCCGACCAACGGCCGGAGGCTGAGCCGGGCCAAGCGCTTCCACTGGCAAGCGACATCGGCTGGCATGCCATTGGTAGCGGGAGCAAGGGTGAGCAGATCCCCGAGCAGGCACGCCCCCCGCTCGGCGATGGCCCAGGCCGCGATCACGTGCAGTGCAGCGGCGACGTCCTGCGGTACGGCGACCGCGGCGTGGTCCGAACCATGGGCATCGGTCGCAGGGGAGCCGGCCGTGCTCGTACTGGTGTGAGCCGAGCCCAGGTCACTGATGACTGCCCGCACTGTGGCAACCAGCCGATGCCCGCTGTTGCGCAGTTCGAGCAGGCACGCATCGGGGGTGGCAGCGACTTCCTCGACGCAGGCGAAGCCATTCCGTTCGAGAATGTTGTAGAAGCGCATGCTGCCGGAGCGGTGCAGCAGAGGGCCGGCAAGCATATCCAGCGACGTCCGGCTGGGCGGAATTGGATGAAGGCCCCAGCCGGGGGCCGCCCCGGCGGCGATCAGCCGCCGGAACTCTCCAGCCAGCAGGCTCTGCCCCACGACATGCAGCGACCGCGCTGGCCACGGGCGAAACACAAGCGCACTTCCTAGCGGCTCCCAATCCGCTCCTGCCCACGCCGACCGCTCAGGGCCCATCGCCAGACGAACCACGACTTCCCGCAACTGCTCTTCTGACGTCTGGCTCTCGGCCGGATCGGCGGTATGCCGCTGAAGCTGGGCCGCGGCCGCAGGCAGCTCAATACCAAAACCCATGGGCCATCCGCCCTCGTCGCATCTGGCATGCGAGCGGCTCACCCGCCATGACCATCCTTACCGTCCTCCCCGTCGATGATGCCAGCGCGGCTGGATGACCGCCTCACCCAGCGCTGCCGCCCTACCGCTGCGACCTGCACGAGTCGCATGATGCAACCGATAGAGGGAGTCCTATGCGACTTATGCCGAAGCGTCAGTACGGTCGGTCACCAGTCACTCACTTGTCGGCTTGTGCCTTGCCAGCCATGCGTTCGCCGCCTGGTTGAAGGTAGCTTCCGAAGCGCCATCAATCGGTGAAATCGTCCAACCCTTCAGGCCGAACAGCCGGACCAAGGCCGTGGCACCATCGATGTCCGAGGGAGCGCGTCCGTGCAGAACCACAGTGCAGCCTGGTCGTTCGCCGACTTGATGATCGGCCGTCGGATAGTGCTCAAGGTGGTGAACCGTCAAGAATGGGAACGCGTCAGCTAATCCACGCAGGCCGTCGCGTTCTGCGAACGAGCTGTCAGGGACAGGCAGTCCGGTAATGGCGGTAAGCGCCACCAGGTCGCCGCGCTGGGGGACCGCGACGGCCTCGAACCGATCTTCGCAGTAGACCGCGCCAACGAGTTTGCCGTGAGCATCTCGAAGTTCGATGCGCACACCGATCAATGCACTCATGTCGGCATCATCCTCCGTCCCGCCGACAGTTAGGAGGCACTCCAGAGCTTGTCATCCGCCTGCCCAGCCGTTCCTGGCGTGGCGCAGGATGCGGGTGAGTGGGTGGCCTGGTGGCAGGCCTGCTCACAGCGGGCCAGGGTGTCGTGCACCAGGGTGGCAGCGTCGGTGAGTCGTCCCGCTTGTTGGCTCTTGCCGAGGTGTTGCGGTGATCGCAACTGGCCTATACCAGTCGGGACGGCTGGAATTGAATCGGCGACCCTTGATCCCAGGCACGGATCCAGTGTCTGCCCCGATCTGACGAAGTCGAACGGAGAGCCTCTCACCTGCGAGGACTTTCCGCAGACATTCCGGTGGGACGAGACGAATCTGATGACAGTGGCCCCCGCGGTTGGCTGCCATCAATCCCGCAGCGCGCGTCTATTGCGGATCTGGCCGGGACGGATCTCATCCGGAAGCAGCCGCACCCTTTGTACGTTCAGTCGCGGGCGAGTCGTCGCGGGCTGAGCCTGGCAGGCAGTGGCTCCCCCAGAACAAGATCAGGGGCTTCCGAACCTTGTTCGAAAACCCCATTTGAAGTGCTCTAACTACCGTCGGGACGGCCTTACATGAACCGGCGACTCCTTGACCCCCAGGAATGCATCCCCGATGCCACAGCCTCCGTGGACATCCCTCTACGCAGGTCAGGCGGCGCGCAGGCGAGCGGGCCGGAGCGGCTGGGAGCACCTCCGAGCAGAACGCGCTCCCATTTGCGCTCCCATCTCTGAACATGGCCAGACCGAGACCTCTACTGCACCGTTTGCGCAAGCAGCGCCGACCTATCCGGCCCGGCGGATTCTCCTGCCGCGACCCTTCGTTACGAGACGTGACCAGAAGCCTCGGCTTGGGCGCACCAGATCCGCCTTATGGTCGGACGTGGTGGTCGGCCTAGGGTGGTGTGATGAAGCTTCTGCTTACCGATTCCGGTGTCAGGAACGCGAGCATGCTGGCGGCGCTGGTCGATCTCCTGGGCAAACCGATCGCCGAGGCCAGCGCCCTTTGCATCC
>Ga0207684_10006989_pt1 | contig 10208 bp, 9 predicted proteins | sample KBSK5501metaG_FD_184342 | JGI IMG/M metagenome (GOLD analysis project Ga0207684, IMG submission 184342) | Corn, switchgrass and miscanthus rhizosphere microbial communities from Kellogg Biological Station, Michigan, USA - KBS K5-50-1 metaG... | ecosystem: Host-associated > Plants > Roots >... | reverse complement strand
CGCCATCCGGAGAAGATCTTGCTGCCCGGTGCGGCGGTAGAGCCGGAGGAGAAACCGGATCGGAAGCGAGCTCGGGAACTTCATCCCGCCCCGCATCCCGCCCCACGTGCCATCGAAGCGGCTTCGATAATAGTCGGCGGCCTGCGAGAAAGCCGAGGCGTCCGGGCTCCCCATCGGAGCGACCTGGGACATGTTCTGCTGGATCCGCCGGGTGATCTGCTCGGCCGCCTGAGCGACGCGATCCGGCTCCGAGTCGTAGGCCTTGCGGAGCTGCCCGAGCAAGTCGAGGAACTGCTTGCGCGGGAAGTACGTGCCACCGAAGAAGGGCTTCCGGTCGGGTGTCGTGGCGACACTCATCGGCCAGCCGCCGCCGCCGGTCAGCATCTGAACGGCATTCATGTAGATGGCGTCCACGTCCGGCCGCTCTTCGCGATCCACCTTGATGGCCACATAGTTCGCGTTTAAGAACCGCGCGACCTCTTCATCTTCAAACGATTCCTCTTCCATCACATGACACCAGTGACAGGTCGAGTACCCAACCGAGAGGAAGACGGGCCGATGAAGACGGCGCGCGGTGTCGAACGCCTCGTCTCCCCAGGAGTACCAGTTCACCGGATTGTGGGCGTGCTGTCGCAGATAGGGGCTCGTCTCGAGGTAGAGGCGGTTGGTGTATTTGGGAGAGCCATCCGGGTTCAAGTGTCGCGTGCGTGGCTTCTCGCCGCGGGGCCGGCCGGCCCACGCAGCGTCCAGCCTCTTGACCAGGTCGGCGTCGAACGGCGTTGCTCCGGGAAGCGGGCCGCCGAAGCTCCAGCGGATTCCGCCGTTCTCGCGCTTATCGGTCGAAACCGAGCCCTTCTCTCCGGAAGCACCGGTCGTCGGTCCGGGCTTCTGGCGGAGGTACGCGCCCACGACGACGACCAGGCTTCCCAGAGCGAGAAGAACGACCGCGCCTCTCTTTACCATCGCCGTCCTCGGATTACGCGGCGGGCTTCTTCTTCCAGACGCCGTTCTCTTCGAACCAGGTGTAGCGCTCCTTTCCGTTGACCTTGTGAACGCTAACCTCGGTGTTCTGCAGATCGCCCTTGGTCTTCCCCTGCATGAAGATGTCGATGTCGTACTTTGTACCGTCCTTCTCCACGAAGTCCGCGCAGGCGAAATACACGTCCGGTTTGATTTGCGACAGCCGGTCGTCGTGAACCTTCTCGAGCTTCAACTGGAGCGTCTTGCCGGCAACCGGATCGTCCACTTTGAGCCAGCCGTCGTCGCGAGCCGCCTCCTTCTCGACCCAGGTCCTGATCGCAGCGGCGAGCTCCGCCTTGGTAAGACCGGCCTGTTTCTTGTCCGTCGGGTGCTCTGATTTCTTCGGATGCTCGGGATGTTTTTCCTGGGCGACCATCCGTCCGGACGCAATCAGAAACAGCAACGCGGACATTGCGGCAAAGAGTCCCTTGACTTTCATCAATCCTCCTTTTGAAAAACCCTACAGTGTCGCCTCGCGAAGAAGTTTCTCGAGCATTTGTCCTGGCATTTCGCCGACGGCAAGCACAGTCAGCTCCCCAATCCGCCGGCTGCAGACATGTCGGCCGCGAGAGTCCCGGCAGCGACCGTCGCCGGGATCGCGGTCCAGGACGAACACAGACAGTGTCTGCCGCCCGCAGGTGTAGAAGAGCAGCTGCGCTCGCCGCCCTTCGATCTTGCAGAGCCGGCCGCCGGTCAGACGAGCGTCGGGCAGATGCGGAGCGATCGGGGTGAACGGAACCCGTCCCTCGAAGAACCGTATGACCCGCTGGCGATCGTCGGAGGCCACCTCGGCCGGCGCCGCATCCGCCTGCCATCGCAGATGATCGCCGACGAGCTCCCTGGCGAGTCGCGCTCCCGGCGACTGAACGTTCCTCACCACAATGGCGGCGAGGGTCGCCGCGAGAAGCAACGCGACTCCTATCAAGACTGGTTTGCGCGCGAAGGAGAAGCCAGCCCTCCCGAAACGGAGAGCCTCCACGCGTGCTCGGATCGCGCCGGGCGGCTTCTCGCGGCTCGAGAGACGCGCGATGACGTGTTTGAGGCTGCGCGCCGACGACGCCCTTCTGCCGCACGAGGTGCAAGCCGCCAGATGTGCCTCGACTTGCTGCCGCTCGGTCGGCGCGAGCTCCGCGTCGATGTAGGCTGAGAGAAGGTCGGCGAACTGTCCGCACGTCATGGCCGAAGATCCTTGAATTCCCGCCCGGCCGGCTTGGCAAGAAGAGCCGACAGTCGGGCGCGCGCCCGGGCGATCCGCGAGCGCACGGTTCCTATGGGAGAGTCGACAATCTCGGCAATCTCCGCGTACCGGAACCCCCACAGATCGCAGAGAAGAAGGGCCTCGCGTTGGTCCTTCGGCAGGCGGTCTAAAGCCGCCTCCAGCTCGCGGGCCGTGAGCCGCTCGACGGTTTCCGCGGGAACGATGAACGCCGGGGCGCTAACCTCGCCGCCCACGGCGAGCGACAGCTGTGATCGAACCGCTGCGGCACGTTTGCTGTCCACGAAGAGATTCCGCGCGATCCGAAAAAGCCACGCCCGGCATGCCGCCGGCTCGCGGAGTTTCCGCCACGACCCGAACGCCCGCTCGAACGTCGCCTGAATCAGATCGTCCGCGTCCGCGCCGTTGTCGGTCCGTCGCCGGGCAAAGGCCGTGATCTCCTCCAGGTAGGAAAGCGCCAGATCGCTGAATTCCTCTCGGGTCAGACAACCTCCCTGTTACCGCAGACGGCTGAGCAAGCCCACGAGTTCCCTTGGGATCCGCGAAAAATCAGAATCTCCCGGGACTCTTTTTCCTCGGGCACCGGCGCTATCTCCAGTTCCGAGAGTGCCATCGGGGCGTCAGTCCGCATTCGACGACGGGGCGCCATCGACGGGCGGCGAGGCTCGCGAATGCATGGCCCGAAGCCTTCGCGATGCGACGGAGAGGTTTCTGACCGCCTTCCGGCGCGCGTCCTGAGTTCACCGTTGCCCTTGATACGGGCGCGGCCGCATCAAGACCGAGCTATTCTAACCTCGGGGTCCCTGCCCCCACGTTCTATGATTTTGAACGAGCCGTGAGCAGCTCAGTCGGGCCTGTCGCCGCCAGAGCCGCATTCCTCTCCCGCGAGGGGATCGTCGCGGGCCTGATCGGTGCTTCGACAATTGCCCTCTGGTTCCTGGCCGTGGACACCATTCGCCGGCGCCCCCTGTACACGCCGACGCTCCTGGGAACGGCGCTCTTTCGCGGGCCCGGTGCAATTGTCTCCCCGGAGAATTTCTCGATCTCCCTACCGATGGTGCTCTCCTTCACGCTTGTGCACGGTCTCGTCTTCATCGCGATCGGACTTGCCGCCCAACGCCTGCTGCGGCTCGCCGAGAAAGATGCGAACTACGGATTCGGCGTCATTCTATTGTCCGTCATCTTTCTCTCAGGTTTTCTCTTCGTCTCCTTGATCTTCGCCGCTGAGATTCTCCATGCTCTCTCCTGGCCAGCCGTCCTGGCCGGCAACCTGTTCGCGCTTGGTGCGATGAGTGTGTACTTTCGTAGACACCATCCCGGCTTCAAGATGCTCCCGTAGGTCCACCTTCCGTCTCACATCATCGAGCGGCGGCGCGGCATTCATTTGTAGAACGGGATTGAACCGAGCTTTCAGCGCGGTGTCGCTGCGCGACCAGCGCTGATCGAGTTCAAACCAGAACCCTCGTATGCCTTACCCTCTGGTCGCGGCGCAAGGAGTCTCCGCGAAGTAACCGAGCGGAGGAGCCAGCTTCGATCCAGGGCGAGCAAGGCGAGAGTTGCTCGTTCTCAGGAAATCGATGAAGACGTAACTGGTGGAGCTGACCAGGATCGAACTGGCGACCTCCTGAATGCCATTCAGGCGCTCTCCCAAACTGAGCTACAGCCCCACGGAGGAGGGCGGGAAGATTAGCACGGGGAGAAGCGGCAGGGAAGACTGGGACCTTATATCAAATTAGATATAACCGCAGCGACTGCCTAATAAAAATCCGAGCAAGACATGTAGTAGCCGCAGGCCGGATCGGGACAGAGGAGCTTGCACTTTCTCTCGATCAGGCAGGCGCCGCAGGTCGGACAAACGCGCTCGGGGTGAGGGAGTTTCTCGCGGGTTGGGCGCAATCGGCCTTCGGAACCTGCCTCGCGTACGCCCGGTTCCGAGGATGCGTTCATCGTGCCGGTGTCGGGACCGTCGGTGCCGCCTCGGGTGCGGGGGTGCCGGTCGGCTCCGGACCGGTCTTCAGTACCAGACCAGCGGGAGTCCGAAGAGCCTCGACCGGGGTCGTGTCGGGCGTCGGGACGGCGGCCGAGGCTGCCTCCTGCCCCTGCCCGTGCGTCGCGGCCCGCTTCTTTCGGGCGCATCCCCCCGCGAGCAACGCCACAGTGAACAGAACCGCCGCCACTCGCCCCAGCCTCATGGCTCCCCTCCCAACACTCCGCCGGACAAAATTTGTCTTTTTTCGCCGCCGATTATGCCTGAGTTTGGCGTCGAAAAAACTGCGAACTCACGCAAATCATTCTAGGGAAAAGGAAATCGCTCCGACCTCCTCATGGTACGGCCTTTGATGATGGAAGACGTCAAGAAGAGCGCCGGCGTGGGAGTTCCGGCACGGGGGGGAGCTCGCCGGTTCCCCCCCTTGTTTTTCTTGGGGTCGAAGAATCGGACGCCAGGTACTGCCTGAGAGGACCCAGACTGGAAGGCAGAGCGGCGATGCGCAGCCGCAGGCAGTCCCCTTCGTCGTTCTCATCGAGCACCTGATACCGCGCGCGCGCTGCGGCGATGGATCGCGCACTCGCATAGGGGACTCGTAGCTCCATAACCTCTTCGCCCGGGGTCCGGCGCCGCCGGATCTCCGCCTCGAGCCGGTCGATCCCCTCACCCGTTCTCGCCGATACGGCCAGGACCCCGGCGGGAACCCTCGGAGTCAGGTCGCGCTTGTTCCAGACGCTCACGATCTTCGAAGGGTCGACGCCGAGCTCCTGGAGAACGCCCACGGCGACGATGCGCTCGTCGTCGACGCCCGGGGAGGAAGCGTCCAGAACGTGGAGCACGAGATCGGCGTCACGGATCTCGGCAAGGGTCGAGCGGAAGGACGCCACCAGAGCCGGCGGCAGCTTCCGAACGAACCCGACGGTGTCGATAAAGAGAGTTCCCTCGAGCAATCGCGACCGCGCCCGGGCCACGCGGGAGTCCAGCGTGGCAAACAGACGATCGGCCGCGTATGCCGACTCGCGCGTGAGCCGGCTGAAGAGGGACGTCTTACCGGCGTTGGTGTAGCCCGCGATCGCGACCTGGAACTGCCCCTCCCGCCCCCGGCGCTGGACGGACCGCGCCGTCTCGATGCGTGAAAGATCTTCCCGAAGCCGAGCGATGCGCGTCCGAATTTTGCGGCGATCGAGCTCGAGCTTTTGCTCTCCCGCGCCCCGGCCGCCGATGCCGCCGCCCAGCCCCGACAGGTGCTCGTACCGCCCGGCCAGGCGCGGCAGGAGGTACTGCAGCTGCGCGAGCTCGACCTGGGTTCGGGCTTCGCGCGTTCGCGCGTGCGCGGCGAACACGTCCAGAATCAGGCCGGAGCGATCGAGCACGCGCACCCCGTCTCCCCATCGCTCCTCGAGGTTACGCGTCTGCGCGGGCGAGAGCTCGTCGTCGAAGATGACCAACCCTGCTTTTTTTTCCGCGAGCGCCGTGCCGATCTCCTCGACCGCCCCCCGGCCGACGGCAGTCGCCCGGTCGGGCGCCGAACGAACCTGGATGAACCGGTCGACGACCTTCCCGCCGGCCGTCTCCGCCAGACGCGACAGCTCGTCCAGGTGCTCCTCGACGACGGACCGAGGAATCGCGCGCGAAGCGATGCCGACGACGATGGCTCTTTCGCGCCGGGTCACGACCATGGATCGGCTATTCAATCACCTCTCCTCGCCAACTTCTTTTCCCCTCTGTCATCCCGTTTTTTCCCTCTGTCATCCCGAGCCCCAACCCAAGTGTCATCCCGAGCGAAGCGAGGGATCTCCTCTCGCCGGATCGATAGACCGGGGAAGATCCCTCGTCGCGATGCTCCTCGGGATGACAGCAGGAGATCGTCGGATCGACAGGCCGGGGCAGATCCTTCGTCGCGTCGCTCCTCAGGATGACAGCAGAGGACGAACCACTCTTCGACGAAATCACCCGATCATCCGATCGCGAGATCACCCGATTATCCGTAGAATGCAATCGTGAACTCTTCGCCGCGTGAATCCTTACTGCGAGACCGGCTCGAGGAGCTCTACCGCACCTACGGCCCCGAGACGACGTCGTCGGACCCGATCGTCTTTCTCTCCCGCTACGAATCCGACGAGGATCGAGAGGTCGTCGGCTGGATCGCCTCGGCCTTCGCCTACGGAAGAGTCGAGACGATCCAGGACAGCGTCGGGCGAATCCTCGAGCCGCTGGGGAGCCACCCGGCGCGGGCGCTCGACCGGATCGGAGACTTTCGAGAGTTCGCCCGGGAGAGTCTCTCCGGCTTTCGCCATCGGTTCCACGGCGCGCAAGACGCCGCGCTGCTGCTCTTCGTCATCGCTCGCGCGCGCTCGAAAGCCGGGTCGGTTCGCCGGTTCTTCGAGGAGGCCTTCCGTCCCGAGGAGCGAGACATCGGTGGCTTGCTCTCGCGCGTTGTCGCACAGATCACAGCCTTCGATTTCCGCCCGATTCTGTGCCGGCGGAGGATTTCTTCGGGCTCCCCCGCTCACTTCTTCTTTCCTGATCCTGCGCGCGGCTCCGCCTGCAAACGTTGGAACCTCTATCTGCGCTGGATGGTTCGCCGCGACCGGCTCGACTACGGGCTCTGGCCCGGCATCCCGACCGACCGCCTCGTCATGCCGACCGACACGCACATCCATCTGGTCTCCCGCCGGCTGGGGCTGACCCGGAGAAAATCCGCCGACTGGAAAACCGCGCGCGAGATCACCGACCGTCTCGCACGATTCGATCCCACGGACCCCGTCCGCTTCGACTACGCGCTCTGCCGGATCGGAATTTTCGGCGTGTGCCGGACCGACCTGCAACGCTCTCGTTGCGGGGAATGCCTTGCGCTCCAGGCTTGCCCGGCGGGCAGGAGGAGAATTGATTCATTGAATCATTTATTCATTGACCGATTGCCTGTAGCAGCCACTTCTCGCCGCAATCAAACAATGATTCAATGAATCAATGATTCAATCTCACGTATGAAGACCCGTTCCCTCCTCACGATCGCCTTCGCCGTCATCTTCGTGACCGTGGCGACCGTGTGGATCCGTTCGCTCGTGCCGCCCGAGTCTCCGTCCGGGTCGCTCGCCTTCCTTTCGGCGGCTCCGGAGCTGCCGATCTACGACCGCGCCGGGAAAAAGATCGACCTGACCCAGGAGAAGGGGCATCTCACGATCGTTCACTTCTGGGCCACCTGGTGTCCCCCGTGCGTCGAGGAGATCCCGGCGCTGTCGAAGTTCTGGGACCGTTACCGCGGCCGCTCCGACATCAAGCTCTACTCGATCTCGGTGGACAAGGACTGGAAGACCATCGACGACTTCGCGAAGAAGAACCCCAACAACCTGCCCACGTATCGGGATCCCGAGGCCAAGACGGCCCTGCGCTTCGGCTCCACGCAATACCCGGAGACCTACATCGTCAACTCGAGCGGCCGCGTGATCTACAGGGTTCAAGGAGGCGTCGAGTGGAACGACGGCTCCGTCCAGCAGCGGATCGAGCAGCTGCTTCATTCGTAGGGCGGGACTCGGGACTCGGGACTCGGGACTCGAGCGGAATCGGATTCCGACGCCGCAGGCGGCGAAACCGGTCCTTCTTTGGCGAGCGGGCCCTCCTTCCCGTCCCGCGGCTCGCGCATCAGCCACAAGAACACTGCCACGAGCCCGGCCGAGAGAAGCAGGCTTCCGACCCAGAGGACGAAGGTGAGGTCGAGAGGCACGTCTACCTGCGGAGGAGAACCCTACGGAGCTCCCGCAGCCTTGGGCGCGGAACGGGACGCGCCTGATCCCGATTCCGCCCGGACGGTCCCGAGGGTTTCAGAGACCGGCCCCCCGGCCGGCGCCGTTCCACCGTTGACGCCGATCGACCAGACGTAGTCGCGCAGAGCGCGGGTGACGGCGTCCGGGTCGCCGAGGAATTTCTTGGCCGCTTCGTCTCCTCCCAGGATCTTGCCGAACTCCACGCGGTCGGCCGCGAACGCCGGGGAATCCAGGATGCCGGCGAGCGGCGAGGTTCTCTTTCCGTCATCCCCCTTGGGAAAGTTCGTCGGCATCCGCGTGCCGGGCATCCACTCGTCGGGCCGGCGAATCCAGTCGTTGATCCAGTCATGGCGCAATCGAGTTGCGGCCATCTGGAGGTTGGGCGCGAGGCTCGCGCGGTCCACTCCCGGCCGGTTCATCTCCTCGAGCGAGCGCGGATGGCACTGCTTGCACTTCAAGACCTCGAACACCTTGCGCCCCGCCGCCCAGCGCTGCGAATCTGCCGGGTACCCCTCCACTAAGAACGGATAGTGGGCGCGGTCGAGGGAGGCGAAGTAGCGCGTGAGGTCGTTCAACTCCGCCTCGGTAAAACCGAATGTCGGCATGTGAACTTCCAGCCACGGCCGGATCTGACCGGTCTTGGGGGCCTTCAAGAAGGAGAAGAGCCATCCGCTCTGAACCTTTGCCCCCTCCCCATGGATGATCGGGGGCGCGAGCGACGTGTCCGTCATGAGGGAGCGGAAGGAACCTCCCGAGCCTTCGATGACGTGGCAGCCCTGACAGTTGTGGTCCTTGACGATCCGCCGTCCGCGCTCGATCGCTTCCTCTTCGCCGTTCAACTCCTTCTTCGCCGCGGAGGAAGCGTTGAGCTTTTGAAATCCGAGCACGGCGGTCACGACCTTGTCGAGCTCCCAGTCGGAGAAACGAAAGTTCGGCATGCGCAGCTTCTCTTCCCAGCCGCGCGCCCGGTCGCGATCGTAGATGCGCGGGTTGTGGAGCTTCGTGCGGAACCAATCCTGGCGCGTGTGCGGCAGGTGCACGAAGCCGAAGTCGAGCCGGTGGACGGCCTTCGAGCCCTCTTCCGTCAGCTCCGTGCCGATCGGCTTGGCGTCCTCGAACCCTGGAATCTTGTGACACGCGAAGCAGCCGGTTTGGGCGATCAGCTTTTCGCCCGTGTAGACCTCTTTGGCGTGAAGATCCATCCGGTCGAGCTCCGCGCGCGCGTCGAAGCGGGTCTTCGTGGCCGTCTCGAAGTAGAAGGCCATGTCGTCCAAGACCTTCGGATCCGTCTGCGGCAGCGCGGCCTTCTCGAACCCGGCAGGAGCCTTCAACGTCGAGAGGTACTCGGCGATGTCGAGCGCCTCCCCGTTCGTCAGGCGCAGGTTCGGCATCTTGGTGTCGGGGTTCCACTTCTTCGGATCCAGAATCCACTGGTAGATCCAGTCGCGCGATGCCTTGGAGCCGACGCCCGCGAGGTTCGGACCGTACTGGCGGTACGTCCCGACGAGGTCGCGCGGCGCGTCGCTGCGCGGGTCGATCATGTGGCAGCCGAAACAGCCGCGGTCGGCGATCAGCTTCTCTCCGCGAACCGCGTCGCCGCGGCCGGGCGCCGGTGGAACCGGGGCGGGCCTCGACTTCTCGAAGAGGTACGCCACGATCGCGTTGACCATGACATCGTTCTCCACCCGTCCCCGCTGATTCATCTCCTCCTGCGCCTTCGTCGGTTTGTGCTCCCCCGAGACGTTGACGAAGTTCTCCAGGTAAAAGAAGGTCGGCATCTTGGTGTTGGCGCGGAACGAGGCCGGGTTTATCACCCAGCGGGTGGCCCAGTCTCTGGTCACCTTCGCGCCGACCTTCTCGAGCGAGGGGCCGACCTTCGGCAGATTCTGCTTCTCGAGCCCTTCAATCCGGTGGCAGCCCCAACAGCCGACGCTCTCGATGATCCGGATCCCGGCGTCGAGCGTCGGCGCCTCGCGGAAGTTCGCCTCGTCCGCGTGGCAGCGGTAGCAGCCGGCCTCCGCGTACTTCAACGGGAGGATCGGGGTGTCGTTGAACTTGTCGAACTCCCAGTCGTATTTCTTTCCCCACCTTTTTTCTTCTCGCTCGGTCTCGGCAGAGTGGCCGGCCGACCAGAACGAGGAGGCCCGATCGCGGCCGCCATGGCAGGGCGTGCAGCCGAAGGCGCTGACGGAGTGAGGCGATTCGCTTCCGACCATCAGAC
>Ga0207684_10006988_pt1 | contig 10209 bp, 7 predicted proteins | sample KBSK5501metaG_FD_184342 | JGI IMG/M metagenome (GOLD analysis project Ga0207684, IMG submission 184342) | Corn, switchgrass and miscanthus rhizosphere microbial communities from Kellogg Biological Station, Michigan, USA - KBS K5-50-1 metaG... | ecosystem: Host-associated > Plants > Roots >... | reverse complement strand
GGCGGGGGAGCGCGGCGACGCGGCACTCGACCTCGCGGCGGACGCGCTCGGACTGCTCGTGCACCACGCGAGCGCGCGCGACATGGCCGCGACCATGCACGAAGAGGCGATGCGGCTGACGTTCGCCGAGCTGACCGAGCACAACAATCGGCTGCAGCGTGCCGTCGCGCGGCTCGAAGAGCTCGATCGTTTGAAGTCCAACTTTCTCGCAACGATGTCTCACGAGCTACGCACGCCGCTAACGAGCGTGATCGGCTATGCAGAGATGATGGCGGAAGGGCTCGCAGGTCCGATCACGCAGGAGCAGCGCGACTATCTCGCGACGATCCTGAGCAAGGCCGATCAGCTGCTCGGCATGATCACGAGCGTGCTCGACGTCGCGGCGCTCGAGACGGGACCGCTGGCGCTCGACCGCAGCCAGCTGTCGCTCGCCGATATCGTCGCGAGCGAGGTCGCAACGTTCACGTCGCAGGCGGGCAAGCGCGGCATCGCGATCCAGCTCGAGGCGCGCGGCGACACGATCGTCGTCGGCGACAAGAAGAAGATCCGCCAGGTCGTGTCGAGCCTGCTGTCGAATGCGGTAAAGTTCACGCCGGATCGCGGCAAGGTCGGTGTCGCGGTGCGCCCAGGGCCGCTATCGCCGCACGAAGGCGCAGCGGAAGACGTGCGCGCCATCCAGCTCGTCGTCAGTGACTCGGGCATCGGCATCCCACGCGATCACGTCGCGAAGATCTTCGAACCGTTCTTCCAGGTCGATTCGTCGTCGACGCGTGCGTTCGGCGGCACCGGCCTGGGGCTGACGCTCGCGAAGGCATACGTCGAGGCGCACGGCGGGCGGATCTGGGTCGACACTTCGCCGGGGCAAGGTTCGACGTTCGTCGCGACGTTCCCGCTGCGCGTGGAGGAGACTGCATGACCTGGCTCAGCCAGCTGTCGGTCGCCATCCCGCTCGCAGCACTGTGTGTCCTGATCTCCGGCTTCTGCTCGGGCAGCGAGGTCGCACTGTTCTCGCTGCGTCGCGTCGAACGCGAGCAGCTCGCGCGCAGCGAGGCGCCCCTCGATCAGCAAATCCTCAAGCTGCTCGAGCGGCCGCGCCGGTTGATCGCGACCGTGCTGATCGGCAACGAAGCGTTCAACAGCTTCCTCGCCGTGCTCGCGCTGATCGTCGTCGGTCGTCTGGTGCACCTAGACTCGCTGTGGGCGCTCGCGGGCATCGCGCTCGGCGTATCCCTGCCGCTGATCGTGCTCGTCGCCGAGGTGACGAGCAAGACGCTCGCCGCGAAGGCGCCGTTGACGTGGGCGCGTCTGTGCGTGCTGCCGTTGTCGGCATTCGCGGTGGTCGTCACGCCACTTCGCCTCGTGGTCAACTTCGTCGCCGAGATCCTGCTGAGGCCGCTCGGCGAGGCGGCGCGCACGCGACCGGTGCGCGACTTATCGGAGCAAGAGTTCAAGTCGCTCGTCGACGCGGGCTCGGCGCAAGGCCAAGTCGACGCGCGCGAACGCCGGTTGATCCACCGCGTGTTCGAGTTCAACGACAAGAACGTCGGCCAGGTGATGACGCCGCGCGATCGCATCTTCGCGGTCAGCTACGACCTGCCGATGCAGCGGCTCGTCAAGGAAATCGCGGGCCGTGGGTTCTCGCGAGTGCCGATCTATCAAAAGTCGCTCGATAACATCCGCGGCATCGTCAACGCGAAGGACCTCGTCAACTTCGCCCCCGGCCAGGCGCCGGCACGCCCGCTCAACGAGCTGCTCCACGAGCCGTTGTTCGTGCCGCGTACGACGCCGGTCAAGCGGCTGTTTCTGACGTTCAAGCAGAAGAAGGTCCACATGGCGATCGTCGTGTCCGAGTACGGCAAGGTGCTCGGGCTCGTCACGATGGACGATCTGCTCGCGCAGATCTTCGGCGTGATCCGCGACGAACGCGCCGAGCTGCAGGCGAGCAACCCGAACATCCGGCTGCCGCGCGCAAAGACACCGGGGGTTGTGGCCTCGGCGCCGCAGATCGAGACGGGGCCGGTGCCGAAGGAAGTGCTCGATCCGCCGCCGCCGCACCATCGCTCGTTGTTCCCCGAGGATGAAGTCACGCCGCCGGCGGTCGACATCGAAGACATGCGGACGGGGGAGAAGGGCCGATGATTCCGGTGGGCGAGCTCGTGCTGTTGCTTATCGGCTGCGTGCTGATCCAGGCGTTCTTCGTCAGCGCCGAGGTTGCACTGTCGGCGTGCGATCGCACGGCGCTGCATACGCGTGCGGCGGGCGGTGCAGGCAATGCTGCACGTGCCGAGCGCATGCTGGCAGTGCCGCAGGTCACCCTCGCGACCACGCTCGTCGGCGCGAACCTCGCGACGCTGGTCGCGGTGCTCGTGCTCGCGCTCGAGTTGCTCGTGCGCGGCGCTTCCCCGCTGTGGGCGCCGCTCGTCGCGGTCCCGCCGTTGCTCGTGATCGGCCATCTCGTGCCGAAGGCGATCGTGCAAGCGCACGCGGATCGCGTCGTCGATAGGATCGCGACCCCGTTGCGGCTTGCCTCGTTCATCTTGCGCCCGCTCGTCGTCGTCGTCGGTGGGTTCGCGGCCGGGCTCACCCGGATCACGCGCACCGATCGCAAGAAGGCGTTCGTCACGCGCGACGAGCTCGCGCTGCTCATCGAGAGCGAGCCGATGAGCGACAAGCCGGAGATCAGCGCTGACGAGCGCGAGATGATCGCGAACGTGTTCGAGCTCTCCGAGTACAAGGTGAGCGAGCTGATGGTGCCGCTGTCCGAAGTGACGGCGCTGCCCGAGGACGCGCCGATCAAAGAAGCCGCGGTCGAGATCGCCGACAAGCAGCACTCGCGCATGCCGATCTATCGCTCGCGTGTCGATGACGTCGTCGGGATCGTTCACGTGTTCGACATCCTGCAGGCGGCGACCGCGAAGGCCGACACCGAGAAGAAGACGGTCGCCGAGCTCGCGCATCCGCCGAGCTACGTGCCGGGCACGATGAAGGCGAGCGATCTGCTCGTCCAGCTGCAGACCGAGCAGCAGCACCTGGCGATCGTCGTCGACGAGTACGGCGGCGCGATCGGCATCGTCACGATCGAGGACCTGCTCGAGATCATCGTCGGCGATATCGATGACGAGTACGACGTCGAGCCCTCGCCGATCCGCGCCGAGCGGCCGGGCGTGTGGCGCGTCGAGGCCCGCACCACAGTCGCGCGGCTCAACGCCGAGCTCGAGCTGGGCCTGCCGGAGAGCGACGATTACGAGACCGTCGCAGGCCTATTGATCGAGAAGTTCCGCCGCATTCCAGACAAGGGTGAATCGCTCGCGATCGGCCCGCTGATCATCGAGATCGTCGCCGCAACAGACCGTGCAATCGAGGCCGTACGCATTACGCGGCGCAAGAAGTAAGGTAGGAATCGACGTGGATCGCACGCAGCTGCTGAAGCTCCTCGACGAGGTGCGCACGGGGAAGCGGTCGCCTGCGGACGCGGCACACGAGCTGTCGGCGCTGCCGTACGCGGAGGTCGCGCAGGCAGTCGTGGTCGATCACCACCGCGAGCTGCGCACCGGCGTGCCGGAGCTCGTGTTCGGCGCGACGAAGACGCCCGAGCAGATCGCGGCCGCGCTGCGCGAGCTCGCAGTTGTGGCCGGCGGCGCGTTCGCGACGCGCGTCGATGCGGCGAAAGCAGCAGCCGTGCGTGCGCTGCTGCCGGAGGTCGTCGTGCACGAAGCCGCGCGCGTGCTCGTGCTCGGTAAGCCCGCCCCGCGGCCCGCCTGCACGCCGATCGCCGTCGTGTGTGCGGGCACCAGCGATCTGCCGGTCGCCGAGGAGGCCGCCCTGGTCGCCGAGTTTCTCGGCGCACCGGTGACGCGGATCAGCGACGTCGGCGTCGCCGGGCTGCATCGCTTGCTCGCGCGACTCGACGACATTCGGAGCGCGCAAGTCGTGATCGCCGTCGCCGGCATGGAAGCCGCGCTGCCGTCGGTGCTCGGCGGCCTGATCGACCGTCCGATGATCGCGGTGCCGACGAGCATCGGTTACGGCGTATCGCTCGACGGCCTCGTCGCGCTCGGTGCGTTGCTCAGCGCGTGCGCGCCGGGCATCACCGTCGTCAACATCGACAACGGCGTCGGCGCGGCGGTCGCGGCCGTCAAGATCGCGCGGCTCGCGGTGCCCGAGGTGGCACGGTGAGAGGGCTGCATCTCCACATCGATTGCCCGGCGGGCGCGGCCGGCGACATGATGCTCGGCGCACTGATCGATCTCGGCGTGCCGGTCGAGGTGATCGGCCAAGCGCTCGACGCGATCGGCGCCGGTCGCCAGCGACTGAGCGTGCAGCGGATCGTCAAGCGCGGCATCGCCGCCGTCGACGTCAAGGTCGATAGCAGCGGCCACATCCTCGACGAGCATCGCCACGGTTCGCGGCAACCGCACAGCCACGAATCTGGACGCGTCAAGGCCGAGCTTCCGTCGGGCGGCTCGGGCAAGTTCGTCGCGATCAAGTTTCGGGCGGAGACCGCGACGCGGCATGTCACCGTCGACGAGCACGGGGACAAGACCGAAGAGATCCACGCGCACGGGCCAGGGCAGAGCGCTACGCACGGACACGCGCACTATCATTACGCGGATATCCGCTGGCGGATCTCTCGCGCGTTTTTGACCGAAGGCACGCGGGGGCGCGCGCTCGATATCTTCGACCGGCTCGCGCGCGCAGAAGCAAAGCTGCACGGCACCACGGTCGACGAGGTCACGTTTCACGAGGTCGGCGCGATCGATTCGATCGTCGATATCGTAGGCACCGCCGCGGCGCTCGAATGGCTCGCACCCGCGAGCGTCACCTGCGCGAGCGTCGCGATGGGCCACGGCACCCTCAACTGCGCGCATGGCGTGCTGCCGGTGCCGGCGCCGGCGGCGCTCGAGGTGCTGCGCGAAGCGGGTGGCGTGATGGCCGACGGCGGCGTCGCGACCGAGCTGTGCACGCCGACAGGCGCGGCGATCCTCGCCTCGACCGTCACGCAATGGACGGCCGCTCCGATGGCGCGCGCGGTTGCGGTCGGCTGGGGCGCGGGCGACAGCGAGATCCACGATCGCGCGAACGTGCTGCGGCTGGTCGTGATGGCGCCCGCGGTCGGCCTCGCGCAGAGCGTGTGGCAGATCGACGCGAACATCGACGACATGAGCCCCGAGCTCACCGGCGCTGCGACCGATGCGCTGTTCGCGGCGGGCGCGATCGACGTGTGGTGGACGCCGATCACGATGAAGAAGGGCAGGCCGGCGCTGACGCTGTCGGCGCTCGCCGAAGCTGCGAAGCGCGATGACGTGATCGCGGCGATCCTCCGCGAGACTACGACGATCGGCGTTCGCTACGGTGAGCTGCACCGACGCGTGCTCGAGCGCCGATTCGTAGAGGTCGACACCAGGTATGGGCGTATACCGATAAAGGTGGCGATGGACGGCAACGCAGTCGTAAACGCCGCGCCGGAATACGATGCATGCGCGGCGGCAGCTCGCACGCACAGTGTTCCGGTCAAGCTCGTGTTTTCGGCGGCTCTCGCTGCCTACGACGGCCAGAGATAACCGCCAAGACGCCGCAGACGGCAAGCCAAGAGAATCTTCTTCGCGTCTGCGGCGTCTTGGCGGTTCAATTCTCCAGTTTCGACGGCGTGGTAGCCTCGACGAGCCGTGGATAATCAGCCCATTGTCGTGCTCGGCGGCAGCGATGATGATCGCGCGGCAGTGGCATCGCAGCTGAACGGCAGCGGGCTGCTCGCGCAGGCGGTCGCGAAGCTGACGGCGGCGGATGGGATCCCGGCCCTGATCCTCGTGATGGGCGACGCGGTCGTGGAGCTCGTGGGCGAGGCGCGCGAGGTGCCGGCTCTCGCCGAGACGCCGATCCTCGCGCTCGTGCCGGCGATGCCGCAGGCCACGTTGGCCGCTGCGCTCGGCGCGGGCGCGACCGACGTGGTGCGTTGGCCCGCGCCGAGTGCAGTGCTGGTCGCCCGCTGCCGCAACATGCTCAAGCTGTCGCGTCGCGACGCCGCAAACGCGCAGGCGCTGTCGAAGATCAACGACGTGCTCATCGCCGATGGTGACGACAGCGAAGCGCTGATCCAGGTCCTGCAGATCACCGCGAGCGTGCTCGGCTTCGATCGCGCATCGCTGATCGCGCACATCGATGGTTCCGATCACGCGTTCGTGATCGCCGCAAGTGACGCGGAGCCGTTGTCGCGCTTCACGCTCGCGATCGCCGAGTACCCCGAGGTGCTCGAGACGATTCGCAGCGGCCAACCGCTGCTGATCGACGACGTGCTCACGCACACGATCACGGCATCGATCGCCGAGACGCTGTCCGCGCGCGGCGTACGCGGCGTCGCCGTACTCCCCGTGCAATGGCGCGGCCGCTCGCTCGGCGCGATCCTGCTGCGCAAGCGGATGCCGGGTGTCAACCACGTCGGGCCGCGTGGGGTCGAGCTCGGCAAGCTGATCGCGAGCATCACCGCCGCGCACTTGCGGCACGGCGCCGTGCTGGAGAGCCTGCGCGATCAAACGCATCGCATCTCTCGCGCGCGGTACGAGGCCGAGCGCCGGCTGCGCGGCATCGATTCACTCAAGGAGCACTTCGAGGCCGGCGCGGACGGTGTGGTCGTGCTCGACGACGCCGGCCGCATCCTGTTCGTCAATCGCGCGGCCGAGCGCATCACCGGGTTCGCGCGCGACGGTCTGCTCGGCAGCGAGCTCGTCGATCTCGTGCCCGCCGACGAGCGCAGCCTGATCATCGACGCGATCGCGCGCGTGCTCGCCGGCGTCAATGTCGACGCGTTCGACCTCGAGCTGTCGACGACGAGCGGCTCACCGGTCTGGGCCTCGGTGTCGACCTCGACCGTGCTCGCCGGCACCGGCGCGGTGATTCTTGCGTTCCGCGACGTCACCGCCGAGCGCGCGCTCGAGCACGAGCTCCGGTCGACGAAGGAATTCCTCGAGCGACTGATCGACTCGACCGTCGACGCGATCATCGCCGCCGACTTCAAAGGCAAGATCATCCTGTTCAACCAAGGCGCAGAGCGGTTATTCGGCTACCGCCAGCGCGACGTGCTCCACACGAAACCGGTCTGGGAGCTCTACGAGTCGGGTGGCGCGCGCCACATCATGCGGATGCTGCGCTCGACCAGCTACGGCGGCGTCGGCCGGCTCGAACAGACGCGTCGTGAGGTCGTGATCGCGAGCGGCGAGACCGTGCCGGTCAGCATGACCGCATCCGTCGTCTATGAAGGCGAGCGCGAGGTCGCGACCGTCGGGATCCTCACCGACTTGCGCGACCGCATCCGCATGGAACAGCGCCTCCTCGACGCGCAGCAAAAATTGCAGCACTCGGAGAAGCAGGCGCTCGTCGCGGAGCTTGCCGGCGCGGCGGCCCACGAGCTGAACCAGCCGCTGACATCGATCATCGGATACGCGCAATTAATCCAACGACAGAGCGACAAGGATGCTGCACATCTGCGCGCGGTGGGTATCATCCTGTCCGAAGCCGAGCGCATGGCCGGCATCGTCAAGAAGATCGGCAAGATTACGAAGTACGAGACGACCGACTACGTTGGTTCCGCAAAGATGTTGGACTTGGATCGCGCAGCAGCTGACAGTGGTGACGCCATTCCGATCGTCGAAGTCGAAGGCGAAGAGACCAAGACCGGTGAGTTCACCGCCGTGCAGCCGCCGGCCGATCTCGCCGGCAACACGCCGTCGCTGGGCGATCTGACCGAGCTCGCCGATCGTCAAGGAGTGAAGCGCTGATGCTCGTCCCGCCAAGCGAAGCCGCGCAGCTCCAAGCGTTGCGCGAGCTCGCAGCCGAGCTGCCGTTCGCCAACAACGAACAGGTCGTCGTCGATCGCACGCTCGGCGTGCTCGCGGGTCTGTTGCCCGGCCGCGGGCTCGCGGTGCGCGTGCTCGACGTCCGCACCCGCGACCCGGCGCGCGCATACGTGCGCAACGCGACGCTGCGCGACTCGGTGACCGGCGAAGGCGTCACGGTCACGCAAGAGGCGCTGCAGCATGCGCGGCTCAAGAGCGCGGTCGCGGCGAGCGCGCGAGTGCTCGTGCGCGCGCGGTGGGACTCGCCGTTCCAGGGCATGGCGACCGGCTTCGCGCTGCCGCTCGCCGCCGGTGGCGAGCTCTACGGCGTGCTCGACGTCGGCTACCCGCCGGGCCCCGAAGTGCGCGACGCCGATCAGCAGGCGGTGTTTTCGATCGTGCAGGGCTTCGCGTTCGCGCTGCGCACGATCCGGCTGCAAGAAGACGCGATCGGGCTGCGCGACTACCAAGCGCGCTTGCTCGATAGTGCGAACGCACTGATCCTCGGCATCGATCGCACCTGGCGGATCACCGTGTGCAATCGCGCGTTGCTCGAGCTCACCGGCACGACACGCGACGAAGTGCTCGGTCGCGACGTGCGCGACTTCATCTCCGGCGAGCAGCGCCAACAGCTGACGACCGCGTTCTCGGCGGCGCTCGCGGGCCAACACCACGCGGCGTTCACCGTGATGTTGCCGACGCGCAAGGCGCCAGTGCGCAGCGTGTGGAGCATCGCGCCGGTTGGCCGTGCCGGTGCGCCCGGCGGTCCGATCGACGCCGTCGTCGCGATCGGCCAAGACCAATCGAAGATCGATCTGCTGCAACAACAGATCGTGCGCGCCGAACGGCTCGCAACACTCGGCGAGCTCGCCGCCGGCGTCGTCCACGAGCTCAACAACCCGCTCACGTCGATCACGGTCTACGCCGAGTACCTCGTGCGCAAGCTCGAGTCGCAAGGCACCGAGCAAGCCGACCTCGAGAAGCTGCGCCGAATCGGCGCGAGTGCGCAACGCATCCTGCGATTCTCGCGCGACCTCGTGCAGTACGCGCGGCCGAGCGGCAAGGAGACCGAGTCGGTCGACCTCGCGGCGGTCGTGCGCCAGTCGGTGTCGATCTGCGAGCATCTTGTAGAGCGCGGCGGGATCACGCTCGGTGTCGAAGTCGATCCGCAGTTGCCGGCCGTCCAGGCCGTCTCGGGTCAGCTCGAGCAGGTGCTGATCAATCTGATCACGAACGCGGTGCATGCGGTCGAGAACGGCGGCAAGGTGGTCGTGCGCGCACAACCCGAAGGCTCGACTGCCATCTTGATCGAGGTCGCCGACTCGGGTCCGGGAGTCTCGGACGCCGATCGCGACCGCATCTTCGAGCCGTTTTTCACGACAAAACCCGACGGTAAGGGCACCGGCCTCGGTCTACCGATAGTGCGCAATATTGTCGATCAGCACCGCGGTCAGATCTCGGTCGCGAGATCGGAGCTCGGCGGAGCCGCGTTTCGCGTAGTGATCCCGATCGTTTGAGAGTCGTCTGGCTTCCGGGTCAGAAGAGTTGCGCGCTGGATCCACCCTGATAGTGTGGGGGCCAGGCAATGAAGTCAGACGTCGTGCTCGAGGTTCTCGAGAGTGCTGCAGAGCAGCTGAACATCAAAGTGAGCTACGAGCCGCTGCAGACGAACGGCATCCAGACAGGTCTGCGCGGCGGCTTATGTAAGGTCAAAGGCACGTACCGGATCATCATCGACAAGCGCGCCACCAACGAGGAGCGCGTGACGACGCTTGCGACCGCGATCGCCGGCTTCGATACGACCGAGCTCGAGCTGCCGCAGAAGGTTCGCGACCTGCTTCGCATGTACGATCGATCGCCAATCCGCGCCGCATAGCGGCGCGGTGGCAGGCCCGCGTCGCGCTGCGTGATTGTCGCCCCGGCGGCATCGCGTGTGCAATGCGCTAGACTGCGCGTGGTGCGGGTCGTTCCTGGTATCGGAGTCATCGCGGTCGCGTTACTCGCGTGCGCGAAGCGGCCCGACCCACGCAAGCTCGACACCGACAAGATCCGCGTGACGAGCGACGCGAAGCTGCGCACCGACACCGTCGGCGACGGCAAGTTCACCGATCTGTCCACGTTCGTGCTCGTCGAAGCCGAGAACACGGCGGAGCAGGGCGCGTACGTTACGCTCGGTGGCGAGCTCACGAACGAGGCCGGTGTGCGCGTCGGCGAATTGCGCGCGCAGTCGCTGTGGATTCCGGCGCACGAGCTCCGCACGTTCGCGCTCGTCGACAAGCAGCGCAAGCCGCGGCCCGACGCGAAGGCGGCCAAGATCTACGTGCGCGGCGCGCAGCTCGGGGCGCCGCCGCCGGCGCATGTCGATGGCTTCAAGCAACTC
>Ga0207684_10006987_pt1 | contig 10211 bp, 9 predicted proteins | sample KBSK5501metaG_FD_184342 | JGI IMG/M metagenome (GOLD analysis project Ga0207684, IMG submission 184342) | Corn, switchgrass and miscanthus rhizosphere microbial communities from Kellogg Biological Station, Michigan, USA - KBS K5-50-1 metaG... | ecosystem: Host-associated > Plants > Roots >... | reverse complement strand
TGCAGTTACAAGCAAAATCCAGTCGCTCGACCCTCTGGGAGCAGATGCCATTTTTGCGCATCTTCCAACCTATAATACGATGAGGAACGTCCAAGGCCTGATAGACGCCACTCGGTCTGTCCTTCCCACCTTGGAAACGGTTGCGCATTTTGATCAGGAAGAAGCCCATGCCGCGATGAGGGACCTCGGGATGTTAATGTCAGCGATCAAAAGGCATGGATGCGAACCCTGTCGGGCGATTCCAGCGCTGGAGTCGGTCATGATGCTCCTGGGCGAAAAGCTCAAGACGGTTCCAAGGGATACGGTTGTTGATTATAGTCTCTGGAATCCTGATGAACCAAGACGACGAAGATATACGTCAACAGCTGATGAAACAGCGCTGATCGAAAGCGTTCAACTGGCGCTCCATCACCTCTACCTTGCCATTGATGCGATGGAGAAGGTCTTGACGGTGGAGTTACTCTCACCTGAGTTTGTGACCTATTGCACCGAGCTGAACAGCCACTTAGAGTTCATGGTCGTGGCGATCGTCCGGACGATCAAACAGGTCTCGCCTCAGACATTCGCACACCAGCTCCGTGTCTTCTGGGAGCCTGTAGAAATAGGAGGAGTCAAGTACGACGGAGCCGGAGCTGCGCAGTTGCCGCTTTGCATCATCGATCATTTTGTCTGGGCCTCTGACAGAGCAGATAGCCTCTACAAAAGCTATTCTGCCCACACGCTCCAGTACGTAGCTTGCGAACTACGCCAGTTGTATGAAGCACATGCTACTCGCCCTTCGTTCACCACACAACTCGGGGCTGCACTCGCGCATCGTGTTTCATTCACCCCTTTACAGAAAGAAGCGCTGCTCTCCGTTTCCCAAATCCTTGCTACCCTCATTAAATTCCGTCAACCGCATAAAAAGCTTGCCTCCGTCACCTACGAAGAAAGATATAAAATTGATCCCACTGTTGTGGGGAGCAGCGGACATAGACCAGAGATCCTCCCACATATCGTCGACCTCATTAGATATGCTAGAGCCTCCTTGATGGAGCAATATAAGGCCGGTGAGCAACAACGGACCCAAAAAACACGAGAAGAAAGCGAAGCAGCTTGAGAAGGGGATCGAAGAGCAGGGTAGACAAGTGAGGAAGCCGCCTCCCCTTCTCAAGAGAGGGTCACTCTATTTTTCCGGGCGAATCATACACTATGGTGGTAGATGATTATGCGGCTCCGGGAGCGGCTTGTGCTCGGTATGCGCCATTTTATAGTGACAAAATTGGCCGTTGCATCCTTTCTGATTGTTTCTGGCAATGGGAGCCCACCCTGCTTCTGCCTGGAGCGCTAGCGGATGGCCTTCGCAAACCCACGAGCGGCCCTGCGCGCCGCCTTTTCCCGTCCCCTATCCCCAGGTGCTACCCGTTGTCGTACCGCCCTCCTGTGCTACGCTTGTGCTGTGCCGATGGGACCAGCAGGGCACAACTGACTATTCCTGTCATGTCCCCGCACTGGCAGATGGTTCACGAGGAAGATGCAAGGAAAGCAGGCAGGACAGCATACCATCGCCTGCACCAGGGAGGTACTGCTAGAAGAGGAGAGCAACACAGCACTGATAAGAGCTGCAAGCCATCCCTTTGGAGAGCATCAGGCTCCTGGCGTTACTGCGCTGCTACATACGATAGTAGATTGGTGGCAGAGCGAGCAAGGGAACAGTGGCTCCCCTCCATTGGAACACGGAAGAGGGCATGCCGCTTGGAGGGACTGAGACCAGTAGGTGTACCGTTACGCTTCTTGCTGTCCAGGCTGTTGATGCCTATGAAGAAGGCGACGGATCGTTTCATGCGAGACACCATACGCTGCTGCTATGGAGCGCAGGGGTTCCTTCTGCTCCACCACACGATGCATGATCAGCGGCCAGTGTTCTGCGGGAATACCATATTTGGGATGTCTTGGCCCTGGTCGCCGTTTGCCAACTATCGGAGGGGGCTGACGTCATGTGCTTCGTCGTGAGCGAGCACGTCCTGGACCTTGAGATACAGTTTACCAGCAGGAGCAAGGAAGAGGTATAAAATTGGCGACAGAGGAGTCGAAACCCGTCGGTTCCGGTCGGTTCCGCGATCATGCCCAAGACTCCTCTCGGGTCTTGGGCATGACTTTTTCCTCCTCCCTTGCTCTCAGGGAAGAGGGCTGTATGGCACCCTCTCACGGGGGAACAGGATGGGGAGGAAGTCGTGCTCTCTGCTCAGCTAAGGCTGCCACTGGAAACAAGCTCGCAACACATCCCTCCCGACAAAAGTATCCTCTCCCCCGCTCCCCATTCACTCCCATGTGCTCCTGTTGGAGGAACGCATGTCCTCAGTAGCCAGGACAGCGACCACGCATGCTCTCAAGAGGACTGTTCCGAGGAGGGACGTGAAGATGGCTCCTCCTCCCTCGCTGCCTGTTCTCCGTGGAGCTGCTGTTCGAGTTGCTCGATCACCTGTCGGCACCAGTGCACATAGTGCCGTTCGTAGCCAATGCCATAATGTATGGCGATGGAGGAGCCGAACAGCGGGGAATTCATCTGATCGAGGGCCGATCCCCACTCTCGCCGTAAGCGGGCCAGCAGCGCTTCATAGTCGGCCAACTGCTGGCTATGCGCCTGCTCGTGCTCACGGAAGCGGGTCAGGGCCTCGTGCGGGTCAGCCAACCAGAGCGAGTAGGCTTTCAGCACGAACTCATCCCGCAGTGTAGTGACCGGAGTCGGCTCGGTTACCCAGTGGCGCAACGCCTCGCGCCCGGCCTTGGTAATCTCATAGACCTTCTTATCGGGCCGGTAATCGTGCTGTTCCACCACATGGTGCGTCACCATACCTTGTGCCTCGAGTTTAGCCAGTTCGGGATAAATCTGGCTAGGCAAGGCCGACCACATGGGGGCCACACGTTTCTTCATGTACTGTGCCAAGTCATAGCCGGAGAGAGGTTGACGCGCCAGTAAACCTAACAGCCCATAACTTAAGGGAATCATCAAACTTCACCTCAATCAAAATTGACATATATCACTATTGACATATAAGATTTTCTATGGTATGCTTTATATGTCAGTAGTGATATATATCACCGCTGCTATTATAGCAGAAGAAACGCCATTGCGCAAGGACCTGAAAGGAGTTTTTACCCTATGAGCACGCTCACCATCACTCGCATCGCCCATGCGACGACCCTGATCGACTTTGATGGGCACGTAATCTTGACCGACCCGTGGTTTTCGCAGAAATTCACGTATTACCAAGGAGAGCCACTCGGCGTTCCCCTGGCCTCACTGCCCCATCTGGCCGGCGTGCTGGTTAGCCACGGACACTACGATCACTATGATATGGAGGCCTTTCAAGCCTATACTGATAAGCAGGTACCCTTTGCTGTCAAGCGCGGCATCGCGCACAAGGCACGCAAGGTCGGTTTCAGCAACGTCACCGAACTGGACGCCTGGGAAACCACCATGGTTGGGCCGATCAAGGTAACTGCCGCACCAGGCAAACATGCGGTGCCCGAAGTCACCTACGTGCTAGAGTATGATGGCATGACCGTGTACTTCGGTGCGGATACCCTGCTCATTCCTGCACTGAGTGGGATAGCCGAGCGCTTCCCTTCTCCCGATCTGGCCTTGCTCTCGGTCAATGGCTTGCGCATTCGTCCCATGCTCAACCGCAAGGTCGTCATGGACCCACAGGAAGCCGCGGAATTATGCCGTATCCTGCGCCCTCGGTATGCTGTCCCCATTCACTACGCCTATACCGGTGGCCTGATCGGGGACCTTCTCCTGGTCAAGCATCCAGGCACAGCAGAATCATTCCAGCAGGCGGTAGCTCAGCTGGCCCCGGAGACGATGGTGCGCATCCTTGCACCGGGTGAACCGTTGACCGTCCCCTCAGCACAACGGGTATAGCGCGGCCTCACACCTGAACGGGATGTGTGTTTGCCCTCATTAGACAGAAAGTGAGCCTGAGGCGGTGATTTTCGAACATGATGTGGCGATACCTGTGCGTGACGGTGCTGTCCTGAGTGCTAACGTGTACCGTCCGAGTAACTCAGATCGCTCTCCGGTGATTATGACGGTCGGCCCCTACGGCAAGGACGTGCACTTTGCAGACCGCAACCCCGAGGCCTATGCCCTTATCGATGAGCAGGGGTCCTACCTGAACTGGGAAACGCCCAACCCCGAGTGGTGGGTGCCTCGTGGCTATGTCGTGGTACGGGTTGATCAGCGGGGCATCGGCTCCTCTGCCGGACGGCTCGACCTGTTCTCCGAGCAGCAGGGTGAGGACTTTTACGATGCCATTGAATGGACGGCCGCGCAACCATGGAGTACTGGAAAAGTGGGGCTCCTCGGCATCTCCTACTACGCACTCACCCAGTGGCAGGTGGCGGCGCTGCAGCCACCCCACCTGGCAGCCATCATTCCATGGGAAGGGCTGGTCGACCTCTATCGCGATGCGAGCCATCACGGTGGCATTCTCAGCAATACCTTTTTGAACCACTGGTATCAGGGCGTGCTGCACATGCAGTATGGTGCCGGCGGGAGTCTCTCGCAGGAAGAGCGCGCCGCACATCGTACCGAATTCCTGGCCGACGTCAAAATGCACGCTCTGGACGATGCCTACTATCGATCCCGCACACCGGACCTCAGCCGCATCAAGGTACCACTTCTGTCGGTGGGCAATTGGGGAGGGGTCGGGCTGCACTTGCGGGGCAATATCGAGGGCTACCTGGGCGCTGCATCGGAGTATAAATGGCTGAGGATACGTGTAGGCAACCACTACGTGCCGTTCTACAGTCAAGAAGGACGGGCGCTGCAGGAGCGCTTTTTCGACTACTGGCTCAAAGGACGCGAGAATGGGTTGCTCGACGACGCGCGCGTACAGCTTGCCATTCGCCACGGCAGCGGCTTCACCTGGCGCAACGAGTGCGAGTGGCCCCTGGCAAGGACAAAATGGACGCGCTTTTATCTGGATGCGGCAGACAAGAGCATCGGTGAACGGGTACCCAACAGCCCGGCTCACGTCAGCTACGAGGCGCCTGAAGAAGGTGTTAGCTTCGTCACGGCGCCGTTTGTGCAGGAGACAGAGATCACCGGACCACTCACACTGCGGCTATGGGTCTCTTCTACCACCCCCGAGATGGATCTCTTCGTGACCATACGCAACCTCGATGCAGGTGGCAATGATGTGGCCTGCGTTGGCTCGAACAACGAGCTGGTACCTGTCACCAAAGGTTGGCTGCGTGTCTCGCATCGCAAGCTCGATCAAGAGCGCTCAAGCGAGTATCGACCGTATCACTGTCACGACGAGATTCAGAGGCTTGCTCCAGAAGAGGTCGTTCCAGTGGATATCGAGATCTGGCCAACCAGCATGGTGTTCGAGGCAGGCCATCGCCTGGCCCTCGACATCGAAGCGCATGACGGCGTCGGTCCAGGACTGTTTCGCCACGATGACCCGGATGATCGCCATCCATCGTTGCTGGCCGGGATCAACACCATCTACACTGGCACTGGCCGCCTCTCTTACTTATTGCTACCCGTCATTCCTCGTAAGTAGATGCTCTCAAATACAGGAGATGGAATCATGTCTCGCCTGCAACGGCTTGAGTCTATAGAGGCCTCGGCAACCCGGCAGCCCATTCTTCCCCTCCAGCGAACACTAAGACCGCACCTGGATCACGCAGAAACCTGCTGCTGGGAAGTGCCCTGGCTATTCGGCGTGATCCCCTCGGCTTTTTCGCGGACCAGGCCGAGCGCTACGGGGACGTCGTGCGCACACGCTTGCTCTTCTGGCCCTGCTACCTCATCTTTCACCCTGATTGCGTCAAGCATGTCCTGCAGGGCAATCACCAGAACTACGACCGCAATCTGTTCTTGTACAAGGCGCCACAGGCCTTTCTTGGCAAGGGGCTCGCCACGACAGATGGTCCTTCCTGGCTGCATGAGGCGGCGATTCAGCAGCCAGCTTTCCATCGCACGCGCATTGCCGCCTTTAGTGCGCTGATGACGGAAGTCACTGCAGCCATGCTGGTACAGTGGCAGAGCATAGCCGAGCAGGGGCGACCGCTGGATATAGCCGAGGAGATGATGCGGCTGACCTTGCGCATCATCGGCCAGGCGCTCTTCACTGTTAACCTGAGCGATGAGTCGGATACGGTTGGACAGGCCTTTACCACGGTCCTAACGCTGTTGGGAAGCTACCTCTATCTTTCCTTTCCCCCGCTCGGTGTACCCACCCCTCGCAACCAGCGCATGAAGGCGGGCATACAGGCACTGGACGCAGTCGTACAGCGCATGATTGTGCGGATCCGCCAGCGGCAGGTTGAGAGGGAGGATCTGCTCTCCATGCTCCTGCAAGACCAGGATGAGGAAACGGGAGAGAGGATGAGCGATCAGCAGGTGCGTGACGAAGTGCTCACGCTCCTGTTTGCTGGACACGAGACGACGGCCAATGCCCTCACCTGGGCCTGGTACCTGCTCTCCCAACATCCCGAGGTCGAGTGCCGCTTGCGTGCCGAACTCGACGAGGTGCTGGGGAACCAGATGCCTTCTCTCGAACACCTCGCCAGGCTGCCCTATACGCACATGGTCACTGAGGAAACACTGCGGCTCTATCCACCGGGCGCCATGCTCATGCGTCGTGCCATCGCGGAGGATGTCATCAATGGCTACACCATCCCAGTCGGGAGCCTGGTGTTCTTGAGCCCGTATGTCACCCACCGGCATCCCGCCTACTGGGACGAGCCGGAGGTCTTCAACCCGGAGCGATTCAGGCCCGAACGCGCTGCTACCCGCCACCGCTATGCCTACTTCCCCTTTGGTGGGGCGCCGCACCTCTGTATCGGCAACCACTTTGCCATGATGGAAGCCCAACTGGTCCTGGCGACGATTGCACAACACTATCGGTTGCCCCTGGTTGCAGGGCAGCACGTCGAGCCGCAGGTCGTCACGACCATCAGCCCTCGTGGCGGATTGCAGGTGACACTGCGCCGGCGAGTGCGGAGAGCGAATAGAGCAACATCTTCGTCAAGGTGATCTCGACGTGCAGGCACCCAGGAAGCGGCATAGAACTACTTCCTATTCACGCCGCTACTGGACAGGGAGCATAAAGCGGCAGCTCGGTGCATGTGGCTCCATCCGCCTCGATGCCTTGATAAAGCCTGAAAAGCGGATGAACGCATCTGCTAGATCCTCTTTTTGCTTTCCATTGCCTCCACAGCATGCTGGCCATCCTCAGCTTGCCCCTGGCTCCGTTTCAAGTGGTGCTGGATGAGCCGGGGCATCGTACCCAGCAAGTACCTGTTCCAGTGACCTGCCTCGCCCCTCGGTCCATGCTCTGGCAAAAGCCTCGTTGCCAACTTGGGCATGGGCTTTCGCCACTGCCCGCTCATGACCGAGCCGGTAGACCAGTGGAATAGAGGTGCCCATGGCTTCACGCAACGCCTCGGCTGTTCCCCCATAGTCGCGCCGCCCACGCAGGTTTTCCCTCTGCGACCGCCACTTCTCCCAATCCCTCCAGGCTCACCGCAATGATCGGGGCATAATCAGTTGCTCTGCCAAGGACCAAACTCTCCTCATAGAGGCGGCCTGCTTCCAGAAGGTTGCCCAGCGATGCCAGCACGCGCGCACCATAGAAGAGCGCCTCGGCGGTCGATGCCTTGTCCCCGAGTTCGCGGCGGATCGCCACCTGCTCCTCAACCAGCAGACGTGCCCGCACGGTCTCGCCCTGCTGTGCCAGCATCTCTGCCAACAGCAGAGACATATAGGCATGCCATTGCCTGTTCTTCAGTTCTCGAAAGATGGCCAGGCTCTCCTCGGCAAGAGCTTGCGCCCTGGCTGGGTTGTCTTGTGACACGAAGTGAATTCGGGCCAGAATTGCGAGCACGTGGACACTACGTTAAACTTCCTAAGGAACAGAAAAACGCTCTCTTCTTCCTCACTCAATACGACACGACTGCAAAGGGATAGGATCATCGGAGGGACTGCCCTGGTGGAGCGCCCCTAGACCCGTTCGGGCGCGCTTTTATTTACACCGAGAAACAACCGTCGGTTTTTGATAGGCGCTGAAAGGATCTGTGTTGCACCAAGGAAACTGATCTGCTAGAGCAGAACGATCTACCGTTCTGTAGCAGTGAAGAAGGACCTGGCAGTAAGCCAGCGACATGTATCGCTAGCCTGTTTGGAGCGGCTGCCTAGATTGAACAATAAAGTGAGATTTCGCGCCGCCAGCGTTCCTCTGATAGTGCTTGCAACACAACCGCTTACACCAGCTCAACCCGTAACTCTCGGCCGACGACAGCAGCGGCACGTTGTATCGTTTCGAGTGATACCCCTGTCTTTTCTGGGTCGAGCAGTCTTTCCAGTTGGGATCTGCTGGTGTGCATACGGGCAGCCATGGCTGACTTGGTGAGATGTTGGGTGCGCATCGCTTCTGCGATCTGCCACGCCAGCACCCTTTTCACTGCGGTAGTGGTAGAGGCTTCAAGGATGCCTTCCTCTTTCAGAAAGTCCTCAAAGGAGGAGCCTCGATTGGGATGTTCAGGCATGGCTTTCATACTCCCTTCTGCGCCGATCTGCTAACTCTACGTCCTGGTGTGGAGTCTGCTGAGTCTTTTTAATAAACCCGTGCAGCAAAATCATTTCACCGCCGCTCATATGAAAAATCACTCGTGCAATTCTCCCATCGGAGATACGGCTGCGGACCTCCCAAAGGTCTTTATATCCTTTGATGGAGCGACACACAGGCATACCGATGGGCCAGCCGTATTCGACTGTTCTGATATCCCCGCCGATAATTCGACTATCTCCCTTGTCCAGGCCTTTTAGCCACTCCCTCACTGGTTCAGTGCCAGAAGCAGTTTTGAAGAACCTGGCTGGGAGAATTTTCAGCGAGTCATTCATGCACATGTTGTACCATATATGGTACAACATGTCAAGCGTAAGGCTGCACTGCAAAAAAAGGCAAGGATGCCTTCTCTGTGGCGGTACGGTGAGAACTGCGAAGAACCAATTTCAAGGATCATTGGTCTGCTGTTGTTGATGGGCCATAGTAATTACTGAAAGCCATTTCTATTGACTGTGATCAGGACACTGCAGCAAATGTTTTCGTAATCGTATATGATGGCTCATTTGTAAACATCGGCATGCTCAAGCGCTCCAGGGATTAGGAATGGTTGATGTTCAACAACTACAACATAAATCTCTGTGTCTTGATGAGTCACCCTCAGAAAAGGATGGGGAATGTCTTTCTGCACATGTCGGGTAGCGCTACATGAATCGAACTGCTGAGGCAGCTTACTCAACAGGGTACTTGTGTGATTTTCACCGCTTCTGGATCGTTTGACGATCTCGCTCATCAAAGTAGTTGCCACCTATGTAAACACGCGAATGTTCCTGCTTGCCACCTTTTCCCGCCCCTTGCCCAGGTGTGACCCGTGTTCATTCCGTCCTCCTCTGCTACACTGTTTCTGTACCGGCGGCCTGGCATCGGTGGCATGTTCCTGCATAGAGTGACAGTGCACGAGCAAGAGGCAAGGGAAGGTACACAAGAGGCAAGCCTGGAACGTATAGACGTGGCTGGAGAACGTGTCGGGCTCTATGAGCGGACGCGACTTATGAACAGGTTGTGAATAGCGTTCCAAAATGAGTGATCACATCTCACACAAGCGCACTCAAAGACGGGTAGGGGAATGAGAGCGGTTTATCCTGCGCTTTCTTTGCCAGAAGTACGAAGAAGACGCCTGACTGTCTCGTGCGACACGCCATACTCAGCGGCAATCCGGCGAAGGGATTCGTGCTGCTCACGGACACGGCGCACCACGTTGGGCCATTCTTCCAGGGGAATGGCTTGATGAGGCTCACGTGGACCTGGACGCTCTTGTGCGTAGATTCTCGGGGGAATATTGCCTAGTACTTGCTCGAGTGCGAGCAGCCTGTGATAGAGCTTTCCGTGAGGAGCAACAAAGTGGATTAACACTGGTGAGAGCGAGGCCGATGCCCGCCGGTTCCGCTGAGATTATTTATTCAATCTTCTAGAATTAATAGAACAAACGTTCTTACATTGCGGTCTCTTCTCTCAGAACACTTTCACTTGTCTTTGAGTATTCACATATGCTCTTCGGCGATGCCTGACTGAAATGTCCTCTGCTTCCGTGTCTCTCTTTGCTAGGCTACGTCAGCTCAATAGCTCATGAACAATTGATAGGTTAGCCCG
>Ga0207684_10006986_pt1 | contig 10212 bp, 8 predicted proteins | sample KBSK5501metaG_FD_184342 | JGI IMG/M metagenome (GOLD analysis project Ga0207684, IMG submission 184342) | Corn, switchgrass and miscanthus rhizosphere microbial communities from Kellogg Biological Station, Michigan, USA - KBS K5-50-1 metaG... | ecosystem: Host-associated > Plants > Roots >... | reverse complement strand
GCCTATTTTAGATAATGGAGGTGGATAGCCGATCGTCCTATGCCGATCGACTGTGACAAACTGACGAAAGGCATATTGTTCAGCGAGAGACTTTCGTGTATGCTTCTTAAATAGAGAGGCGCGATCATCAGGAGGTGAGCACAGCACCATGCAAGAAAAGATACGGCCATTTATCGAGAGGCAAGAACGTCACGGGCTCTGGTGGCTTATGCCCAAATCATTTGATTGGCTCTCATCCACCTTTTATATAGGTATGTTCATCGTTGCTGTTCTGCCGTCACCGGCGAGAATAGCATCGTGGCAAGTTCCCTTGCTCGCAAGCGTCCTGCTCACCTTGCTCGTCATAGATCGCCTGGAATACTGGCGCTATGGCGAACAGGTTCCGGTGAGAGTGGCGGTGCTGCTCTTCATAGGGCGTATAGTGCTCATTGTATGCGCAATACTGATCGAGGGGTTTAACTTCACCCCTTTCCTCTTTCTCATCCCGCCCTATCTTGCGGTGGTGTACTTCGGCAATGGGGTCGGCTATGCGATAGCTGCGCTTGCCATCGCTGCGTATCTTACGCCAGTGTGGCTGCACAATCCACACTGGTATCTGAACCCAATTTCTGCCTTTTTGGCCATCACCTTTTCCTTTGCTGTGGTATTTGTGGTGTTGATGGCACGCGTTGTCTGTCTCGAAAAGGCGGGGCGCATCCGAGAGCAGGCAAGTCGCATCCAGGCAGAAGCATTGCTGGCGGAAGTGGAACACGCTCACCAGCAACTCCAGGCGTATGCCGAACGGGTTGCCGAACTTGCGACCACGGAAGAGCGCAACCGGGTTGCGCGCGAGATTCACGATGGCCTTGGTCATGCGCTCATCGCTATCAATATACAGTTGGAGAAGGCGCTGGTGTATTATGACAAACATCCTCAGGAAGCTATCCAGGCGATTAGCGATGCAAAGCGTGTAGCGAAAGATGCGTTGCAGGATGTGCGCCGCTCGGTCCGTGCACTGCGGACCGAACAGGAACCATTTGCTTGTACCCAGGGGATTACGCTTCTCGTAAAACAACTGCGCGAGAGCTCTCTGGCCGTTGACTTCGCAGTAACCGGCAGCGAGGAAAGATTTTCCAATCCGGCACTCCTGACGCTCTACCGCGTGGCTCAGGAAGGGTTCACCAATATTCAGAAGCACGCTCAGGCCAGTCACGTTGAGGTCAGCCTGCTTTTCGCCGAGGAGGCGCGCTTGAGTATCCGTGATAATGGATGTGGCTTTGACGCAGAGCGCAGATTACAGCAGCCAGCAAAGCCTCAGGAGGGGTATGGCCTGCGGGGGATACGAGAACGCATTGAGCTGGTCGGGGGCAACTTCTACCTGGAGAGCCAGGTTGGTCGCGGCACGCTGCTCTCGGTGACGGTACCAAGAACAGGGATAGCTCCGCATATCCAGCGAGATACGCCGCAGCGTGTTGCTGTTTCATAGCAAGGACGGCCGGTGCTTGTATGGAGGAAGAGGGTATGACGACCCAGAATCAGGAAGAAGAACGTCATTCTATGGTGCGTGTGCTGGTGGTGGACGATCAACAACTGGTCCGTGACGGGATTGCTTCTTTATTGCGTATGCAGAATGGAATTACCGTTGTAGGTACGGCTACGAATGGACAAGAAGCGCTGGAGCAAGCGATTGCACTGCGACCTGATGTGATCTTGATGGATGTGCGCATGCCCATCATGGATGGGGTGAAAGCAACGATCCAGATCCTCAGACAGGTTCCTTCCTGTCGCATTCTGATGTTGACGACCTTCGATGATGATGAGTATGTCAGAGATGCCTTGCGAGCAGGGGCACGTGGCTATTTGCTCAAAGACCTTGCGGCGCAGGATCTGGCAAATGCTGTCCAGGCAGTCTCGCAGGAGGTCTACCAGCTCGACGCGGCGGTCATTGAAAGGATGATCGATGCGTTCAGCAGTCCGAATATTCTTAAGAAAAGCGAGACTGAGGAACGTATTACGCCTCCTGTGTCCAAAACGAGAGCAAACGCTGCTGATTCGCTCGATACAGCGGGCTTGACGAACCGGGAAGTAGAGATTTTGCGTTTGATTGCTACAGGAGCGACCAACCGAGAGGTGGCTGATTACCTGGTGATCAGCGAGGGGACCGTGAAAAATCACCTTTCCAATATTTTCAGTCGTTTGGGGCTGCGTGATCGGACCCAGGCCGTGATGTATGCTCGGGAGCATGGTCTTCTCTGAGTATTATGATTGTTTCTGTCTATGAAAAGGAGTACACGATGACACAGGAGATGCATGTATCGGCGCGGTGGGAGACAGGCTGGCGTTTCGAGGCCGAGACGGATTCGGGCTTTCGCGTGGCACTCGATGGCCAGGAGCCGCACACGGCCATGGGCCCGATGGAAATGCTGCTGGTGGCCCTGGCTGGCTGCACGGGCGTGAGCGTGATTTCGGTCTTGCAGAAGATGCGCCAGGACGTGACGGGCTACGAACTGCGCGTCAACGGCGTGCGCGCTGAGACGCACCCAAAGATTTTTGTGGAGATCGCGTTGGAACATATCCTCACTGGCCATCGTGTGCGCCAGGAAAGTGTGGAGCGAGCCATCGAACTCGCGGAAACCCGCTACTGCGGCGTCGAGGTCATGCTGAGCAAAGCGGCGAACATAACGCATAGTTATCGTATTCTCGAAGTGGAGGGATAAAGGCGCATGGGAAGCGGCACGCCGCTTCCCATGCGCCTTTATCCCTCCACTTCGAGATTCATGTACCTATCCCTGAGCTATCGTGTTATAATGCCCTTGGTGCTTGAAAAATATGTTCAGGACTGAGGGGATATATAGCGCGCATGGCTACACAACAGCAGGGTCAGCAACTCGAAAGCTCGCAACAACGTGAGCATAATCGTAGGCGTCCCCCCTGGAAACGCTGGCTGATTGCAGGTATCATACTCCTGCTCATTGCCATTGGCACAGTTATATGGATAGTAACTGACCAGGGTTCTTTAACTGCTATCCTGCCTATCGTTATCTTTACAGTCCTTAGCGTCGTTATTGGCCTCTTCCAGTGGCTTTTCCCTGTCTCATCCGGCTCAACCGAACATAGTGGTGCTAACATTCATCCATCCCTTATCGCACAGTTATCTTCAATTACGTCTTCTGTGGCTACGATGCCGCAATCAGGCGTAGACGTTTCCCCATCCAATCACACTCAAGCGCTGCAATCAGGCCCTCTGCATAAACATGCTTTTCGTGGCATCAGGGGCGTTCCACCACCGACTGACCCCAGAACAATCCAGCAGCGTGAAAAAGCTGTCAGAGATGTCTACGCAAAGCTGATCCAGCCTGATACTACAGCCGTTGTCCTGACAGGCATTGGTGGGGTTGGCAAATCGACGCTTGCAGCCTTGATCTATCGCTATGCGGAAGAGCAACGCCGTGGCGGCAGCGGGCCGCTTACTGCCGAAGCGGTCTGGCTGAATATCGATGCTGCTGTTACCTTTGCCGACCTGGCAGGAAACCTCTTTGAAGTGCTGGGCAAGCCGCTACCGGATTTTGCTAACCTGTCCCTGCAACACCAGGCCATGGCGCTGCTTAACGTGTTGAATACGGCTGATCAGCCACGATTGGTAATCCTGGATCAATTTGAAAACCTGCTTGACTTGCAGACGGGGCATGCCCTCGCCGATCGTCCTGGCGTCAGCGAATGGCTCGACGCGATCAATAGCCAGCAGTGTACCTGCCGCATTCTACTTACCAGCCGCCTCTGGCCACTGGGAAGTCACGAGTATCCTCCCACCTACATGCAAGAGTATTTCGTCAAGGGCCTGGAGGTTGCCGAGGGCATAGAGCTGCTTCGAAAACTAAGAATTGATGCCACGGAAGCAGAGCTGCGCACCGTCGTAGAAAATTGCCAGGGTCATGCTTTTGCCTTGACCCTGCTGGCATCGCTCCTGCGCAATCGCAACCTCAGCCTGGCCGCCTTTTTCAGGGACCCGATCTATGCTCATATCTGGACGGGGAACGTCGCCCGCAACCTGCTGGACTATATCTATAAACAGCAACTGAACGAGGAGCAGCGCAAACTGTTGTTAGCCTTCTCCATCTACCGTAAGCCGGTTCACTTGAGCGCTGCCCTGGCCTTGCTGGATTTCAAGGCGGACGAGGAGCCGCAGGCGCAGATGCATGCTGCCCTTGATGCTTTATTGAACCAGCATCTGCTACAGGCCTGGGGTGAGGGCCGCTACCAGTTGCATAACATTGTTGCCAGCCACGCGCGCAGCCACTTTATTGAAGGCAATGAGCAGGCCAATCGACAGGCCCTAAGAGCGGCTCATGCCAGGGCCGCGCAGCATTACATCGCCTATGCAGCGACGAATTGCCCTCCACGAGGAAAAAGGCGAAAGAGTAGCGATATCGAACCACTGATAGAAGCCACATGGCAGTTGTGCCAGGCGCAGCAATGGCGAGAAGCTTACGATTTGATGGAGCGGGAGGGCATCTTCGCCACACTCAAGCGTTCTGGTGGCAATGCCATCGTGCTAGAACTCTATCTGATGCTGTTGCCACTGGACAAATGGCAGCCTGAACGTTCGCAGGAGGCGCGCATCTACAACAACCTCGGGGTGACCTACAGGGTATTGGGACGCATGAAGCGGGCGCGCGAGTACCTTGAGAAGGCCATAGCAATCTACAGGCAGGATGGGAACCGCGCTGGAGAAGGCCGGGTGCTCAATGACCTGGGGCGGGTATTTGCTGAAGTAGGGAACAGGGAGCGAGCGCGGGGTGACTATGAGCAGGCACTGCACATATACCAGGAGCAGGGAGATTCCAAGGGAGAGGGTTCGGCTCTGAACAACCTGGGGTGGGTCTACATCACCCTGGGGCAAAATAAGCAGGCACAGCAATACTATGAGCAGGCGTTGAGCATCTTTAGAGAAATTGGAGATCGCCTCGGGGAAGCCGAGACTCTCAATAATTTAGGTCGCGTTTATGAAGACCTGGGGCAGAGAGAGCGAGCGCAAGAGTACTATGGGCAGGCGCTGAGTATTTTTAGGGATGAGAGAGATCGCCAAGGGGAGGCCTGGTCACTTAACAATCTCGGCAAGGTATATAGAAAGCTGGGGCAGAATGAACAGGCCCTCCAATACCTTGAGCAGGCATTGAGCATACGGCGCGAAATAGATCGCAAGGGGGAAGGCAGAACGCTCAAGAATCTGGGGACGGTCTATGAAACTCTCGGGCAGAAGCAGCAAGCCATGCAATACTATAAGCAAGCGTTGAGTATTGCCAGGGAGATCGAAGATCGCGAGGGCCAGGGCAAGGCGCTACGCAACATGGGCAAACTCTACCTGGATCAACAGCGCTACGAGACCGCGCTTGCCTCTTTACTGCTCTCCAGAAATATGCTTAATGAGATACAAAGTACCTACTATGCTGAGTCGGGGCGCGGCATTGATACCTTGCGCAAGGCGGTTGGGGAGGAAGAGTTTGTTAGCCTATTAGCAAAAGTTGAGCCTGTGGCTCAACAGTTAGTGGAGCAAGCGTTGGGCGAGGGATCGTGAATTATTCAAGAAGAGGCGAACGAAGGCAGGACAAAACTGTACATCGAGTAGCGAAAAGCTGTCCAATCGCTATTCTGCGGATCGGTTGCCGGCAAGAACACAACGCGCACGTTTACCGACGATTTTCCGGCGGTCAAAGAAGCAGGGAGAGGAAAATCTTCATCGCGCCAGCAGCGCTGGTGCCCATCAACGCCTGCCCCATTTGATGCGCCAGCATCATACCACGTACCCGCGAAGCTGCCATCAAGATAAATATGCGCGCGCTGGTCGGCAACACAATCGTCGAAGGTGCGACGCAAGAATGCGCCGGCGTTGTGCGGGTCAAGCTGCATCGTAAAGCTGGCTGCCCCCGTCAATGTGGTCCCTGTCGCGGTAATCAGCGGATTATGCACAGGGTATTCATAGGCGGCGGTGAGTTGGTAGGTATGCTCGCCCGTTGCCACGTAGTGATGTGCAAGGCGGCTGGCAGGCACTGCAGGCAACGCGTCATCGCTGAGCAAGGCGGTTTGCGCAGGCGTACCATACCACAACATGGTGGCGCGATAGGGATGTGTGCTTTCATCATGACCGCCATGCTCCCAGCGCACAAGAAGATGACGATTAAACGGAATACTGTCCGCGACCAGGAAGCGGTAGAGCGCGGCTCCGTCGATATTCGTGCCGGGTGGATTGTTGATGCTGCTCGGCAAGCCGCCCAGGGGAAGTGAAACCTGTTGTCCGCCATTCCAGTAGTTCCCGCCCAGGCCCCACTCTTCAGTACCTGTAACCGCGATCTGAGGTGTCTTGCTATCATCCAGATAGATATGTGGATCACCTTCAAGCGTGCCATCCGGCGCGGAAAAGTTGATCACGGTGCCAACCAGCTTGCCACTGCCCTTTACATCCAGAAAGGTCATATCCTGTCCAGGTCGCGGTTGGACCACACCGGTATAGGTGGCGTGAAACGTTCCCCACCACTGCGGCGGATCAGGGAACGGCTCATAGCGCACTCTCCAATGAATACCATTGAGGGGAGAATCGGCCAGAATAGCGATGCGAGCGCGCGAGGAAAAGGGCATCGGCCAGTAGAGATGAACGTTCATCGCCCCTGTTTGATCCTGACTCATGCCAGCAATCCAACCTTGCACCAACTGGCGATTCTGGGGAAAATAGATACCCGCGCCATCTCCTGCCAGGAATTTGATGGGCGCATTGACGCTTGGATGCGTTTCACCATCCCAATTGATCAGCAGGCGCGCATTGCCAAAACCTACCATTTCCTGTGGAGGCACCTGAAACTCCAGCGCGCGAATCTGAGCGGGACCATTGAGCGTCACCACGGGTGTTTCCCTATAAGCCGCAAGTGTAAGATTGCCCTGCTGTTGCGAGATCGATTGAGGCGCAATATCACTTCCGGCGCAGCGCAAAAGGCTAACAACATCGTTCACCGGCTCCTGGCCGTTCCAGGTATGAAGCGTGCTCCCATAGGGCAGTTTACGATAGAGTGCGTAGAAGTTGCCGTTGGCATGCTGCGATGTCCACTGCATGCTCTGCTGAAACGGAATAGATGGTGCCACAACGCTGCTACCCTGGCTCTGCCGCGGATTCAGGGAAAGCGGGTAGGGGAAGGTGCTCGCGGGCTCACTGACCGGGTTCGTTTGTCCAAGATCACTCGTGTTCACGGTAGTGGTGAAATGCCCATCCAACGAGAGATTCCAGGGACCACCATAGTTCTCCTGCATACGCATAAATGTCATGATGCCCGGCCCCAACTGATCAAAGAGAACATGCTCACCATCTGGCAATACACGCACCACATGCGTACTATCGGTATTGCTGCCAGCGGGATCAGCCGTAGATGCGCCCTCGACCCGGTCTCCCAGTTCCAGGTACGAAAGTTTATCCAGGTGGCGATAAGCGTCAAGGCCGAGAAAGAGCGGCGGGGGTGTTTGCGCAATGGTAGTAGCTGCTACTGTACCCTGCGACTCCCCCGCGGCAGCACATGCATTCATGATCTCACGTGAATTGCCGGTAGGCCAGAAACGTACAGCTAGTAGGATCGCTGCTGACAGAAATAGGATAAGCAAGACTACGCGGCTATATATATGGCGACTCTTATGCATGATGTTCTTCCTTTCTTCAGCCATATATATTCTAGCTCGCTGATAATTCACTTTAAAAATTAGTAGCTATTCAGGCCCCCTGTTCTTGACTTCTCATTGCCGCAGGCGGCGAGAAGGCCTGAATAGTTATCCGCACAAAATGATATGTTGACTCCATAATCAGTGACCGAGAGCCGCTATGCAGCGTCTTCATCTTATGAAGGGGAAAGAGCGCGCAAACGTTAGCCGGCTCACGCCCTGGTCGCTCAGCAATAGAGCCTCAAAGAGATGCGTCAGCCGGTGCGGGAAGCGCGAGGCGATACTGCTATGGACGATAAACAGCCATCTATAAGGCAGAAAATCGACCCTGGTTCTGCGAAAGCCAGACCTAAGCGAACCTTGAAACTGGGCCAGAGAGCAGCACAGGCGGCCCTCGCTTTCTTGCTGTGCGCAGGTTGTTTCCTGTCGCTTTTTCCCTGGGGACGGGCCATTACACGCAGCATCTTGCTGCTACCGGCGCTGATTAGCGCCTCTGAACCCGCACCGCTGGTGCTTGCCGGCGACCCCGTGCGCTTCAGGCGCATCACGATTTCCTCTAGCATTGGCCCGGTCTTTCTAGACATCTACGAGCCGGCCACGCCGCCGCCACCGATTCCCGGTGGGCGCGAGGCCATCATCACCCTTGTGGGTGCTGGCGATAATCGCAATGTACCCCAGTTCCTCAACCTTGCGCAAACTTTTGCGCGCGAGGGCGTCGTCGTCGTCAATGTCGGGACGCCAGCGCTCTTCCAATACAAGGTCTCGGCGCGGGACGGTGAGGCCGTGGTGCAGGCGTTCGAGCTACTGGAGCACTGGCCGGGCGTGGACCCGCATCACATCGGCATCCTCTCTTTCAGCGTCGGCGGCTTGCTGGCCTGCGTTGCTGCAGCCGACCCGCGCATCCGCGATCGCGTGGCGTTCCTCGCCATCATTGGCGGCTATTTTGATGTGACCAGCCTGCTCCGCACAGTTGGCAGGCGCGCCCAGGACGTTGATGGCCAGGCGCAGCCCTGGCATCCTATCTCCACGGATCTCTACACGCTGGCCAGCAGCGTGAGCAGCCTGCTCTCGCCTGCTGAAAATAAGCTCCTGCAGAAGGCGTTCCCTCTTAACAGTTTCGCTCCCCCGCTGACCGCGCAGCAACAGGCGCAGCTTTCGCCGGACGCCGCGGCGTACTATCACTTGCTGGAAGGCGATGAGCCAGGCAGCGTAGACCACAATCTCGCCGCTCTCTCGCCCCAGATGAAAGCGCTGCTCATCCAGCTCTCACCGATGCTGGTGATCGACCAGATTCGCGCTCCTATCCACTTGCTGCATGACCGCAACGATTCCTCCATACCGTTCACCCAGGCTCAGGAATTTGCGGCGGCGCTTGCTCGAATCCATCACCCATACGACCTTGCCGCATACAGTATCTTCTCGCACGTACAGGTACGGTCGAACCTTGGCCTGGCGCAATTGCTGAGCGACGGCACCAAGCTGTTTCAGGCTATTAACAGTATTATGCTGGTCGGCTCCTGAGGTCGCAGCGGAGCAGAAAGCGAGGAACGACGATGCTGATCCTTTCACTCTTCTGGTTGTTGATTGGCTTGCTCATCGGTGCGCTGGCGAACGCGGCGAAGCTGCGGCCGGCGGCGTGGGTTCGTGGTGGACGCCTGCGCATGCTCGGTCTCGGTGCGCTGCTAGCCTTGCTCGGTGGGTGGCTGGGCACGTTGTTGCTCGGTACACTCTTTGCCACTGCTAGCGCCACCTGGATCGCCGTGCTTGGCGTGGCACTCCTGCCCCGGCTGATCGTGTGGAGCAACGCCTGGCTGCACACCAGGAGTTCGGTATCGTGAAGACCTGATCCCGCAGGCGTTTGTTTTCATGCATCCTTCTCAAGAGTTGATGTTCAGGCTAAAGGGATCTCCTTTTGAAAAAAGCACTGAAAGACTTGCAGACGTTTGGAGATAGGACTTCCCGTGAGAGGCCCTTCGCTGCGCTCAGGATGACAGGCATTCTCTCCAAATGTCCAAAAGACTTGTATTACACTTGACAAAAGACTACCTTCCGTGTACCATCCTATTGGATGGTAAGGAGATGGTGAGATGACTGAAACTGAGAAGGCCGAGAAAATCACAATCAACCTGGGACTCGTGGATTTAGGGCAAATTGATTTGCTGGTACAGGAGGGCTTTTATTCCAATCGTACCGATTTCATCCGCACGGCGATCCGCAACCAACTTGGCACGCATGCGGAGGCTGTCAAGCGCACAGTGGCGCGCAAGACGCTGGTGCTCGGGGTGCAACACTATACGCGCCGCGACCTGGAGGCGGTGCGCGCGGCTGGTGAAAAGTTGCAGATCAACGCGCTTGGCCTGGCGAGCATCGCTGAGGATGTCTCCGCGGAACTGGCCCTGGCGACCATCGATTCGGTCGTTGTACTCGGAGCTTTCCGGGCAAGCGCCGAGGTGAAGGAGGCATTAGTGGGGCGCATCTCGTGAGTTGTGTGGCTTAGTAATGCCGCCGCGGCCAGGGGGCCTGGAGATCCACGTCGGA
>Ga0207684_10006985_pt1 | contig 10212 bp, 13 predicted proteins | sample KBSK5501metaG_FD_184342 | JGI IMG/M metagenome (GOLD analysis project Ga0207684, IMG submission 184342) | Corn, switchgrass and miscanthus rhizosphere microbial communities from Kellogg Biological Station, Michigan, USA - KBS K5-50-1 metaG... | ecosystem: Host-associated > Plants > Roots >... | reverse complement strand
GCAAATTGCGCAGCCGTAAACCCGTAACTTCATCTTCACCCACGACCTCGATTACTTCCGTATTCCAGATAATGCTGATCTTAGGATTCTTGAAAGCGCGCTCCTGCATAATCTTGCTGGCACGCAGTGTATGACTTTCCGTCATCGTCACTGCAGGCGGGGTAGGCTCATCGAAACGGCTGAGGTTTTGGAAGGGAGACTGCATGGCGAATCCGGGGATCGAGAGGAACCAGCGCCTGAGGTACAATGGAGCAGAAAAGGAGGTTGTGTGCTTTTCGTGAGGAGGAAAACTCCATGGAAGAAGAATGGATGCGAGACCGTGCCTTGCTCCGCGACTTGTTGCGACAACACCCTCAGGCCTCTCCCCAGGAGCTAGCTCGCATGACAGGACGCTCAGTCAGTTGGGTGAAGAAGTGGCGCAAGCGGCTCACCGAAGGTGATCCCCGTGACCCGCCTGTGTTGTGTTCTCGTTCGCGGGCCCATCATGCCCCTTACTTCCGCTGGGATGTCCGCGTCATCCAGCGGATTGTGGAGATGCGCTTGTCTCCGCCAGAGAACGCAGACCGCGAGTGCCTGGCCCCCGGGCCCTGCTCTACTACCTTCCTCGCGATCTAGAGCTGCAAGCAGCGCGGGTTCCTCTGCCCCGCTCCAGCCGAACCATCTGGAAGATCTTGCACATCACGGGCTGCCTGGTGACTCGTTCCAAAGAGCTGCCCTACCCCACTGAACTCCGAGAGCCATTGGAAGAGATCCAAATGGATGCAGAAGGATGTCGGCTCCGTCTCGCCCGAACAGAGTCCGCAAGGCAAGCGCCAGCATGTGGTCGAAGTCTGTAATTTTGTCGATGCTGGCACTTCTATTGCTCTCTGGGCCCAGGCCCGAGAGGATTTCCACGAACAAACTGCGCTGGAAACGGTGATCAACTTCTTGCGTAGGTATGGACGTCCGCGGCAGATGACCTTTGATCGCGATCCGCGTTGGGTGGGGGGTGTATCAGGCCGGGATTTCCCCTCGCCGCTGCGTCGACTCTTGTTGTGCCTGGGAATCATGCCCCACGTGTGCCCGCCACATCAACCTCAAAAGAACGATTTAGTTGCATACTGCACTCCTTTCGTACGATGAGGGTGTACTTTGATATTTGTGAGCATTCTTCACAGGAGCATGCTCATCAGGCGGCGCAAACACCGCCATCCCATGATCATTGATCCGATACATGGGAAGCAGTCCCGCCCGTCCCCAGGCCATGAGCGTTTCTCGGCACACCCCGTAGGCTTGGGCCGCCTCATCGGCGGTCACCAGCCCACGTTGGCGCAAACGGGCTCCATAATCTTTCAACTGCTAAGCGCGTCGTAAGGATAACACTCGTCGAGCGTGAAAAGGTTTCCCCTTAAAAGTACGCCACCCACGCTGATTGAGCTGCTCGGCAACTTCCGCATCGGTGTGATCATCGAGCAACTCATCGATGAGGGCAATGAGTTGAGGAGCCGTACGGCGCTCAGGACCGAGAGGAAGCGTCATGGTCTGGGTCGCTCCCCCTTTGAAGCGCACATGAGCGGTCATCACCTCATCTTGAAGCAGGGTCACATCTTCCAGCAGCAAACGCACCATGCGTTTGCGATCCCGATCCGAGGTGCGTGGATCTTTCCACACGCGGGGAAAATCCTCGACGAGTTCTTTAATGGTCTGTTCTTCGAGGGCGCAGAGCTGGCGTTGTTCTGCCTCATGCTGCCGCTCGACTTCTTCTTGGACCTGGGCAAGTTCGCGCAAGCGAGCGTTCCAGTCGGCTTCCAGCACATCAGCTACCAGACGGTTCTCCGGATCCACCCGCAGAAAGCGGCGCTGTGCCAACTCTGCCGCATAGCGGGCGCGTTCCACCTGTTGGGCACGCAACCGTTGGGTTTCCTGCACCTGGGCATGAAGTTCTTCGTGCACCTGGATACTCGTCTCGATGGCCAGTGGAGTGAGTTGAGCCAGCAACAGATCAGCGATGGCCGCATCCAGTCCTACCCCAAGCAGACGCTGACAAAACTTGTCGTCGGCGTGCTCGATCTGCTCTCTCTGGCAGAGATATTCCGGGTAGAGACGCCTTCCCTGTTTGGTCTCATGATAGCGCACTGTCATCCGTTGACCACAGCGTCCGCAGATGACTACCCCTTGCAGCAAGGCTGGTCCTTCGCGCGGGGGGCCGTGGCGACGATCTTCTCCGTGGGAGGTACGATTTTCTCGCAACTGGCGCAGGTTGGCTTCGTACTCTTCCCAGGTGATGTATCCGGAATGGGCATCGCGTATGAGAAACGGCCACTGCTCCTGGGAGACCAGTGTAGTCGAAAGCGAACCATCAGGACGTTTGCTGGTATGCGTGCGCCCATAGCAGAAAGCGCCGGCATAGCGGGGATTGCGCAGGATTTGGCGGGCCGTGTTGTGGACCAAAGGCGCCCAATGGATCTCCCCTTTATGGGGTCCGGTGCGAACATGGCGAGGAAAGAGCAGCCCCTGGGTGCGAAAGAACCTCACCGTCCCCCAGGCCGATCCAATACGTTTGAACGTCGAGAACAGGAGACGAAGAGCTTGCTGGATTTGGGCGTCAGGGTCCAGGATCACCGTGCCATCCTCAGCGTAGGCCAGACCAATAGGCAATGGCATCTTCAAGGCGCCACGTTGCGCTTGGTGGAGAATCCCACCTCTCAAGCGCGCCTTGAGCACATGGAGCTCGGCCTCCGACATAGTGCCCTTCAACCCCAACAACAGACGGTCGTTAAAAGTAGCCGGATCGTAGCGTCCATCTTCATCCAGAATGAGGGTCTCTGTCATGGTGCAGATTTCCAGCAGATGATGCCAGTCGAGCGAACTGCGTGCTAGGCGGGAGACCTCCAGGCCCATGACCAGGCCCACGTGGCCGAGCCCGACCTCAGCGACGAGATGCTGAAAACCGAGCCGATCGACCACCGAGGCTCCCGACTGCCCCAGATCTTGATCAATGACCACAATACGCGAGGCTTCCCACCCTAGCGCAATAGCCCGCTCGCGTAAGCCGTATTGGCGGGCAGTGCTTTCTGTGTTTTCCAACACTTGATGCAGGGTACTCTGCCGCACGTACAACAGCGCTTGGCGCGCGAGATGTTGTGCGGTGATTTTTTGCAAGGCCGATGGCTGAACAGGGATCATTGACACACCTCCGCAATCATAGCTGCTACGATCGTGAGCAGCGGGGAAACACTGAGACGAGCAGGTTGAGGTGAGGGGGATTTCATCGGTGGATGCCTCTCTCGCATCCAGGTAGCGATCCCCTCGCGCAGGATCTGAGCCCATCCCGACGGTGGATGAGAAACGGGATACAAGGCCCAGGTGCGTGCCGCTTCATATGCTGGTTCCAGTTCTGAGATCTTCATCATGAGCCCCCTTTTTTCGCAGGCCTTGCGAGCGCGCGTTCAATGCTGCGAGGATGAACCGACAGGTGCCGTTCATCGCGTAACCACTGAGCAAGCTGGGTCGAGGACATCGTGTTCGCAAGAGGCCGAAGGAGAACGAGGATCTCTTCGGTCAATTTGTGTGCCTGACGAGGACCAGTTGGCTCAGGCAACAAGCCAAGGAGGCCGCCGCGCTCCCAAGCGGCTAGGGCCGCGTAAAAGGTAGGACGAGAGAGGGCAAACAACGAGGTGGCATGGGAAACCGAATCCCCATCGACCCGCACGCGGCGCAAGAGTTCATACTTCACCTGCACCAGGTCGCGTGGATCAAAGAAGGGCGATCCACTCGTAAAGAGCGGGTCTCGTACCTGATCAGGATGGGGATGAAGGGCATGAGATTGACGCAAGGCCTTGAGTTTTTCGTCCGACATGATCGACTCCTGAGGCAGAAAAGTTCTACTTGCTAGTAGAGCCATTTTCTGGCCGATTGTCAAGGCGAATAGAGGCAAGATACCTAAGAGAAATGCGCTCTTCACGGCATGGAAATGCCATCTAATCTCAATATATCCGGCATAATTCTCTTTACACATCCGGCAAAATTGGCTTAACACTCTGCCTTTCCCTTTCTCCCCTCTTCGATGCGCTCAATGAGGTGGGAAAGCTGCAGCAGATCCGCCACGCGAAAGGCGGCTCGACCATCTGCAAGGACCACCGTGGGATCAGGAGGAACAATACTCGTCCAGGCTGCTGGCAGCCCCCGCACGTGGTCAGCGGTATCGTAAAAGGTGACACGATATTCTCCCCAATTGTGCCGGCAACTGAGAATCTCAAACTGCTGGCCATACAAGGGATGGAAGGGATGGGTCACCGTGAAAAGTCCATCCGCTAGGGACGGAGACGGTGTAGTTGACGGCTTGGTCCAATGCGTACGTGGAGAGGTAGCACCGCACTTATGGGCAGGAGTGCTTACAAGTGCATCATCCAAGCACACTCCAAGAGGTACGAGAGGTAACGGAGGCCTTTCTCTCCCACTACAACGACGAGCGGCCTCATCAGGGGCGAGCCTGTGGCAATGTCCCTCCTCGTGTGGCCTTTCCGGTTTTGCCCACGTTACCAGCGCTCGCCATCCGCGGGTTGACCCAGACGCCTGGCTTGCAACACTGGATCAGAAGATGTATCTGCGTCATGTAGGTCGAGATGGCTGCGTCGATGTGGATCTGGCAACCTACTACATCGGCCCCCAGATGGCTGGATGCACTGTCCTATTACAGGTAGAGGCGCAGAGCCGTCAGTTTGCTGTTTGGCACCAGGATCAAGTCGTCAAGCTGCTCCCCATCAAAGGCTTGCTCGGCCAGGAGATGGCCCTGGACGACTATCTGCAGTACATCCTGCAAGAGGCGTTGGCTGCTCCGCGACGTTCTTCTGCCCGTCGGGGAAGACAAAGTCCGCCAGCCGCCTCTTTGGGGGGAGGGAGCTTGATTTCGTCCTTCATCCGCCAGCTTTCTCAGGCGCTTGCTCTCAGTGGAGCACGTGCGGGAAAACTGTTGTCTCCCGGCTTCGCAAAGACATAGGAAAACGAGGAGCAACCGGCAGTGTGAACAGCCCTTGCCCATGCATCCTCCTCACGCTGCTTTTTTTCTCTCTCCAGTCTCAGCTTTTCCCGGTTCTACCTCAGCCGTTTCGATGAGCCTACCTCACTTGCAGTGACGATGACGGAAAGTCATACACAACGAGCGGCAAACCCGTTAACCTGTAGCGAGCAGAAAGAAACATGTGCCTTTTTTGAGAAGGAAGAAGCAACTACTTTCTCTCAAGGAGGCACATATGACCAGTATCGCCGATGGGTTGATGCATATCCAAACCTCTGCCGAGTCCGTTCCTTCACCGCCATCCTGGTTCGGAGAAGTCGTGCTGATGACGGCGCATCTTCGGAAGCACACTGTCCTGGCCAAGATCAGTGAGCGTGTGCGCTTTGCCCGGCGACGCTTCGGGCGCTACGAAGTGATCGACTTTCTCGCGGTCCTGTTCGGGTATGCCATCAGCGGAGAACGCACCCTGGAAGCGTTCTACGAGAGGCTCCAGCCCTTTGCGGTTCCCTTCATGGCGTTATTTGACCGTGACCAACTCCCAGCCCGCTCGACCCTCTCGCGCTTTTTGGCAGCATTGACCGAGGCGCCCGTCGAAGCCCTGCGCACGCTCTTTCTCGATGATCTCCTCAGTCGCCCGTTTTCCAACGAGAAGCAAACCGGAGGCCTGGTGGATCGAACGGGCGGCGAGTGGGTGGTCTTTGATCTTGACGGCACACGTGAAGCTGCCCGCCAACGCGCCTTGCCCCAGACCGAAGAACTGCCTGCGCCCTTTCGTCGGTTAGATGAGGTCTGTGCCCCTGGCTACCGGGGGCGCAAGCGGGGCCAAGTGGTGCGGACGCGCACGGTCATCAGCCAGACGCACAGCTGAAAGTCGGCTCGGCTCGTTTGGCAACCGAGGCAACGGGCGCTACCGAGAGGAACTGCGGCAGGGCCTGGCGGTGATCACGCGCTACCTCACAGCGCATCAGATCCCACAGGCGTGTACCCTGCTCCGGCTCGATGGCCAATATGGCACGGGAGCCATACTCTCCGACCTGGCTAGTTTCGCTTTCGTGACACGAGGGAAAGAGTACACCGTACTCGATCACCCGCTCGTCCAGGCGTGCCTGCACCTGCCTCCTGATCAGTTTCAACAGCGGACTGCAAAGTCAGACGGTACGCAGTCTCTACGACTGCCCAGAGGTGCCCGTGGGACCCGAGGGCGTGCTGTGCCGCGTGGTCGTGGCAACGCATCCCGCTGGTAAAAAGAAGAGCCCGCTTGGCGTCACGCGCGCAGGGGTCGTTTACGAACTCTTCTTCACCACTCTGCCGCAGTGCGCATTCACCGCCTCTGACGTCGTTGAGTTGTATCTGCATCGTGGCGCCTTTGAGCCTGCGCTTTCCGATGAGGATCAGGAAATCGACCCCGATCGGTGGTGCAGCCACTCGGCCTGGGGAGAGCTCGCCTGGCAGTGCGTGGCGCGGTGGGTGTGGAACCTCCGCCTGGAACTGGGGCATCAACTGGAGCAGACTCCCCTGCGCATCACCGAGTTTGCTCCTGCCCTCCTGCCGCAGAGTGAGCCAACTGCCGCGCGTCCGGCCTCATCCGCTCCTGCCTCTGGATACGGTCCACCTACCACTGCCACTTCCTGGAAAACGGGGCGCTTCACCGGAGCCGACTTTCCTCTCCAGCCCGACGGGACGCTCCGGTGTCCAGCAGGGCAATCGCTTTCTGCCCAGGAGCGCCGCCGAGAGGCCGATGGGAGTCTGCGTGTCGTGTATGCGGCGAGCATTCGCAGTTGTCGCCCCTGTCCGCTGCGTGAGCAGTGTCAGTGGCAGGGCAGCGCCACCAAAAAGCCGCGCCAGGTGAGTGTGCTCCTGCATCCGCTCGTGGTTGGGAATGCGCCGCTCCTCTGGCGGGATTGGAGCCGGAGAGAGCATCGGCGCGCCTGTATCCAGCTCGTGCGACACCAACGCATCGAGGTGAGCCTGCTGCCCCGCGCCACTTCGCCTCCCATCGCGGAGGTGATCCTCTCGCGTGCGCAGCGCGCGCACGCGCGCCTCTCGTGGGAAGAGCGCCTCGCTCGCAATGCGCGTCCGAGAGCGGCTGGGCAAGTCACGATCAGGTTGTTCGGCGTCCCAGCAGCCTTTGCCACCTCGCTCGGGTTGGCGACAGCGTAACACGGCCTTGATAGCCGTAGCATCCCCTCTCCTCGGACAAGCTGGCTTCTCCGGGTGGAGCCTCATGCCCGCTTTTCCCGGCTGGTTCTCCCTTCTTCCTCTCTTCTCCCTGTTTTGCTCTCCATCCTGCCGATTTGGCCGTCTCTGATGGACTCCCCGTCCGGTTCTGCATGACTTTCGCCTCTAAATAAACCGGCGAAATAACTGCGGGAAATCTGGTAGAATAAAGGGCAGCACGATAAGGAAGGGCCAGAACCTGGACAGCCGCCGCGCAAAAAGTCTATCGTGGTGGATACTTATCGCATCCACTTTGCCAAACCAGTGCAAACCTTTTTGGCCGAGCATCAGAACGAGGTCGAATTGGTTTGCTTGCCCACCTATTCGCCCAAGCTCAATCCGGTGGAACGCGAATGTCCGCACGTGCGTCGTCAGGTCACTCATAACCATTTCTTTCAGACGATGGAGCGACTCATGGAGGCTGTGATCTCCTTTTTTCGTGACATGGCAGCTTCTCCTGATCTCGTTCGCTCTGTAAGCGGGTTAGCCACAGACATTCCACCGGTTTCTTTAGTTGCTTGAGATCGAGAGAACAAGATGATGCAAATTCCGCAGGAGAAGGATGTCGTTGACCAGCTGGTGGCGTGGGGGACGGCCCATCCGTTGATCCGCGCCATGATCCTGACCAGCTCGCGTACCAGGCCGGATGGGCCAGTAGATTCGCTCTCCGATTATGATCTGATCCTGGTTGTGAGCGATGTGAGGCCGTTCGCCTTTGATGATGCCTGGATCTCCGCTTATGGCAGGCCGATGGTGCGGTGGGGCGATCAGGGCGAGATGCACGGTCTGGCCACGTATTTTCGGGGCGTGGTCTATCAGAATTATGTCAAGATCGATTATGGCATCTGGCCGGTGGAACTGCTGGAGCGCATCGCCGCCTCTGACAGCCTGCTGGACGAACTGGACATGGGCTACTGGGTGCTGCTCGACAAAGATCAGCGAACGGCTGGGTGGAAGCAGCCATCCTATCAGGCGTATATCCCCGCCAGACCAACGGAAGCGGAGTACCAGGCGTTCGTCGAAGAGTTCTGGTGGGGCACGACCTACGTCGCCAAGAGCCTCTGGCGCGATGAGCTGGTCTTTGCCACATGGGTCCTGGACCAGGATCTCAAGCTCGAAACGATGCGGCGCATGCTCGAATGGCGCATTGAGATCGATCAGCACTGGTCGGTTTCGCCGGGGATTCATGGGCGCGGTCTCAAGCAACTGCTCCCACCAGACATCTGGTCGGAGTTTGCTGCTACGTATGTCTCGCTGGATGTCGAGGAGACTTGGGCGGCGCTCGATCGCCTGATAGCGCTCTTACGCCAGGTCGCGCTGGATGTGGGCAACGCACTCGGCCATACCTATCCACAACAGGTGGACGATCAGGTGAGCGCCTATCTGGAGGCGATTCGCCAGATGCCGCCGCCGCAACAGTGAGACGACGGCATCTGAATCACTGGAAATGTTTCCCTCACCAGAGAGATCACACGTTAACAGGTCATCGCGTGGGTTATAGGGGAAGGTGGGTGAGTTGAGAATGTCGGGAGGAATAGCGGCAAGCAAATCAGGCTCGACGTATTTCCTGAGTATCCGCACGATACGGGGTTCTTTTGAAGAAGGTATACTGTTCAAAGGTGAACCTCCCATCAGGTTCATCTCACGTCCTGGGTAGTTCGCAGCTACGCCAGGACTCAAGATGCTGCCCAGGCGAGTGAGAGCCGCGAGTGGGGCAAAACCCCGGGCAGGCTGCCCCGTTGTGTCCGAAGTATGCAGTTCCCCTCCAGGCTCGAGGGAAGCACCCGCGAACGTTGCAAGGCAATGGAGGGCAAAGCGTCCAGTTCGAGAGAACCTACGGAACGTGCCCGAAGTGCGGGGCAGGTCTTTCTCAGACTGCACGTGCGCCGCTTTCGCTGTCGGAAGAGTACCTGTGCCAGAAAGATCGAGGCTCGAGCAGTTTCCTTTGAATATGCGGCAGCAGCATACAAAGGAGCCGATCACAAGCGACGCAGGAGACATACCAGGAAGCTGAGAGGAGGCGAAAATACGTCAAATTGATCGTCTCCAAGAGGGAAAAACAGTGTTTCGTTCATTGCAGGAGGCGTTTATCTGCAACATCCCCCACTTGTCTCTTCGCTGAGAGCTAATTTCCATCTGCTCTACAGGCTCATCGAGAAGGCTACCTCAACTTTTTGCTCCAATTAACTGTATGCCCCCTGTCCTTGCGGAAAGATCCAACCAGCCCAACGATCAAGCCTAGCAGGATGAGGGCATATCCGCTAGAGTCGATGATGCGCAGCGTAGTGGATGAGAGACCCCCAAAGAGGAAACTCACTGGCGTTCCTGCTGCTTGGGGGATCGTGGTGGTGATCACCCCCAGACCAAGCAGCAGGATCAGTATCCCTAAGAGCATCGTTTTGGTCGATCCCATAAGACCTCCTCTCGTGGACCACCAGCGTGGTGCGACGAAGATGACCCGCAAACGGTGTAGTCGTTTCAAGCCCGCTGAAAGACAGGGATCTGACTCAACCCACGATTGAGGTGTCCAAAATGGATAAGTCCATCGATATTTCACTTCCTCAACCGGGGTCGTGCTTGATTCAATCCCTCCCCTTCCAGCGTAGCATGACGAGCAGCCAAAAGCCAGGATTCGCGAGCGATTCAGTACCAATATCCTGTTTTCATAGGTGAAATTGCTGCCTGTTCTTCTGCTCGTAGCTCAAGCTTTTTGTTCCTTGCTCACCAGGACCAGGTACGGTGAAGGTGTACCCCCTGCCGGGCACAGTCAGAATATAGCGAGGACTTTTCGCATCTGGCTCCACCTTCTGACGCAGGTGGCGCATGTGTGTTTTGATCAGGCCGGTATTTCCCACTTCATCGTCTCCCCACAGATGACGGCTGATGATGCCCGGTGTCAAAACGTGTCCTGCATGCGTCATCAGCAAATGGAGCAGGCGGCTCTCGGTGGGAGTCACTTTCACTTTGCTCTCATCTCTAAGTACTTCCTGGCGCAGAGC
>Ga0207684_10006984_pt1 | contig 10213 bp, 7 predicted proteins | sample KBSK5501metaG_FD_184342 | JGI IMG/M metagenome (GOLD analysis project Ga0207684, IMG submission 184342) | Corn, switchgrass and miscanthus rhizosphere microbial communities from Kellogg Biological Station, Michigan, USA - KBS K5-50-1 metaG... | ecosystem: Host-associated > Plants > Roots >... | reverse complement strand
CCAGACATCGAGGATGTCAGCCTCTTTGGTAAAGTCAGCAGCTCCGCACTTGCGGCATTTGAACCCGGCGGGCAAAAGCTCGCCGGCTTCGCGTTTGTACCAGGCGTCGGCCGATTCCCTCTCAAAGATATCGGCGACGTGGCGGATCACCGCGGCGTCAGCAACGATTTCCTGACACGACCGGCAGTAAAACGCCGGGATCGGGACGCCCCAGACCCTCTGGCGAGAGACGCACCAGTCGGGCCGGCCCTTCAACATGTTGCGCATGCGGTCGCGGCCCCAGGCAGGAATCCAACGAACGCGCTCATCCACTTCGCGTAGCGCCATCGCCCGTAAGCTGGCGCCGTCGGGATTCTCTCCGTCGGTAAAGTTGTTGGTGAAGTTCGAAACGTCGCGTCCGTCTTCGTCTTTCTCAACCGGCTCACCTGCACCCGCCCGGTCCATCGAAATAAACCACTGTGGCGTGGCGCGAAAAATGACCGGGTTCTTACAGCGCCAGCAGTGTGGATAACGATGCTCGTAATTCTCGCTGAACAGCAGCACGCCGCGCTCGCGCATGAAATCGACGATCTGCGGATTTGCTTCAAAGACATTCAGGCCGGCGAAGTGTTCGACTTCTGAGGTAAAGCGTCCCGCGTGATCGACCGGACAATAGATTTCCAGTCCGTACTTTTTTCCGATCACAAAATCGTCATGGCCATGGCCCGGCGCAGTGTGTACACAGCCAGTTCCCGCTTTGCTGGTAGCCGACTTATCGCGAGCTTCGCTGACGTCGAGCTCGGTTTCAGCGTCGGCTTCGCCGCCGAGCGTGACGTGCTCGCCCACCATCAAAAGCGATGGCCGATCCAGCCAGGCATGACGGCATTCGAGCCGATCAAGTTTGCTGCCGGGAAAGCGCGCCAGCACTCTTGACCCGGCGAGATTGCATTTAGCGACGACTGCGTCTAGCAGATCAGCGGCCACGATGTAAACTTCATCGCCACTTTCAAACGCCACATAGTCGAAATCGGGATGCACGGCGATGCCCAGGTTCGCCGGCAAGGTCCACGGGGTGGTCGTCCAGATCAGCACAAAGACTTTGCGGCCCGCGAGCGCCGGATCGATCAAGGCCGGATCACTGGAGAGCGGAAACTTCACATAAACTGAAGGGCTGGTGTGTTGGTGATATTCAACTTCAGCTTCAGCCAGCGCGGTCTGGTCGTGTATGCACCAGTAGACGGGGCGGGCGCCTTTGTAAACGAAGCCGCGTTCGACGAAGCGCGCAAACAGCCGAGCCGTCTCGGCTTCGTAATGGTCCGACATGGTGATATAGGGATTTTCCCACTCGCCCAGGATGCCGAGCCTTTGAAAATCACGCGTCTGTCGCTTCAAAGCGTTGGCCGCAAATTCACGACAAGCGCGACGGATACTCAACGGTGGCATATCGGCTTTCTTCGCGCCCAGTTTGCGTTCGACGTGCAACTCGATCGGCAATCCGTGACAGTCATAGCCGGGCACGTAAGGCGCGTCATAGCCCAGCATCGTCCGCGATTTGATGATGAAGTCTTTTAAAATCTTGTTCAGCGCCGTGCCCAGATGTATGTCGGCATTCGCATAAGGCGGCCCGTCGTGGAGAATGAATTTCTCAGCGCCCGCGCGCGCCTGGCGAATCTTTTCATAGAGCTTCATCTCAGCCCATTTCTTCAGACGGGCCGGCTCAGTTTGCGGCAGGTTCGCTTTCTGCGCGAATTTCGTCTTCGGCAGATTGATGGTTTTCTTTAATTCGATTGCGGGTGCTTCAGTAGGCATAAATCGTTAAGTATCAAAAGCGAAATAGTAACAGGATGTTTGGTCGCGCAGCAAAAGAGGGCTGTGGCGTGTCAGAAGCCCGCGCGTTAGCAAGGGCTGGTCTCATATCTTGAACTCTTAAGAATGCATCGTGCCCTTCCTCACGGGCGGGCTGCTGACAGCAAAAAGCCCGAACCATCTCTTCTCTCTTTTGAGACGATGGTTTCGGGCTTGTCAGCTCTGATGCTTTCTTGTTCAGCCGATAAACATTTCGTCGTCTCCATAGCTGCGGTCAATTGGGCTCGGCGCGGGAGCTACCAGTACTTCCAGGCCTCGTCTGACCCCGGCCAGAACCGCGGCCAGCTCGCGCGCCGGCTCAATGACTTTTCTCTGGATGAACTCAGTCGTGTCCATTACCCGCTCGTGCGTGGTATCGATCGCGCGACTGATCATGTGTACTTTCTCGTGCGCCATTTCAGCGGTTTCGTCAGCCAGCGCCATGATGCCGCGCACTTCTTCCTTGATTAACGCCGCGGATTCCGCCAAATGACCGGTGGCCGTCGACAGGTGTCCCGACATCACGTTGAACTGCTCGGCGATCTGCCGGCCCTGGACCGCGATCGCCTGTCCCTGCTCGCTGAGTGCCGTCGCGCGATTGATTAGTGGATCGAGTTTTTGCTCTACTCGATTCACCGTCTGGAGGGCACGGTTGATGTACACGGCCATGGCAATCATCGCACCCGCAATCAGAATGAAAGACAGAGCGATGATCGCGGTAATGATTACCAGCCAGAACAGTGGTTCGTGTGCGTTCATCTCGAGAAGCGAACTTTGTTCCTTGTACTTAGTGCTTTGGTTTTGTCTTTACCGTCGGTCCGCTTGATTCAACAATCTGCCGATGGAACGAAGGTCAAAGATCAAAGCACTAAGTACGTCTCTGAGCTACATTGTTTTCTCAGGCTTGTAGGTTGGCGCCGCTTCGGTGCGGCCGGAAAGCTCAGTCTTGCGCTTCTCTTCAACGTACGCTTTCTTCCCCGCTTCTACCGCCGCCTGAATCGAACCAGCCTGGCGCGTGGCCGCCTCGCGCGTCTTTGAAACTACTTCACCGGCCTTGGCCGTCGCTGTGTCGTAGAGTTCACCCGCGCGTTCGCGAGTCGCTTCATAATATTCGCCGGCTGTCTCGCGCGCGGTGTCATAATACTCAGCGGCCTTGTTGCCCAACTGCTGTGCGGCTTCCTTCGATCGATCGATGCCCTTGCGGGTAGCGTCGGCAATGTCGTTGCGCAGTTCCTCGCCCGACTTGGGCGCGAACAACAGCGCCAGCACCGCGCCGATGCCTGCACCGACCAGGAAAAACGTTAGTCGCGTCGAAATATTGTCACCAGAATCACGATCATGTCCCATTGAAATATCCTTTCGTTTAGAGGCCAATCCCTGCAAGGATTTGCCAGTGTTACTCAAATTGTCCGGATGATGACTGTTCGCGACTATAGCAAAGGGCCACTAATGTGCGCAAGGAAAGTGGCTGTCAGCGGAGCGACGTCAACGCTTTTCCCCAAGGTTCTACTTCTCCCGGCACAATTCTGAATAAAGGGTATGATTGCGGACTCTTCAGACGTTCAAACGTAAAAAACTTCTCCCGATTCGCTTTATCCTAATCAAGAGCACGCTTTTGAAATTTCTTCAGGCCCAACCAGGTAAAGAACAACGAAAATCCCGACAGCGCAATGTAGACGAGCCATGTCGACATGTGAGGCATCGCAGGAGTCAGCGCCAGGCGGAAACCCTCATTCGCATAAACCAGTGGATTCAGCAGCACGGCATATTGAAACCAGGGAATGACGCGCAGCGTTGCCCACGGATAGTAAGCACACCCGAAAAAGATCATTGGGGCGAGGAGCACGTTGAATACCAAACCGATTTGCTGTGGCTCGACAGCAGTTGCGACCACCATTCCAAAGGCCGCAAAGAGCCAGCTGCTCAAGATAGCTACCAGGAGCAGCTGGACGATCTCGATGAAACCAAGACTCAGATGAACTCCCATCAGCAGCCACGCGAGTGGCAATACTACAAGCCCCGCGATAATCGCCTGCAGAATGCCCACCAGAATTTTTTCCAGGGCGACTCCGGAGATACTGATCGGCGCCAGCAGTCGATCTTCAATCTCCTTCGTCCAGCCGAAATCAATCACTAACGGCAAGGCGACCGCTTGCATGCTGGAAAGCGTCATGCTCAGTCCGAGAATTCCCGGCAGGAGCATTGCCGTGTAACCCTGCTGAATGATGCCCAGACGCGGCATTACAAAGCCGAAGATGAAAGTGAACAGCAGCGGTTGAAGGCCGACGCGCAAGAGAAAGTATTGCAACTCGCGTCGCGCCACGCGCAGGTCGCGATGCAAGAGCGCGATGAAGGTTGCAGTCATACTGATTCTCCGCAATCGATAGTAACTATCCTTTCAAACTTCGTCCGGTCAGGTGCAGAAAAAGATTCTCCAGACTCGGTTCGGCGACATGCGCGTCGGTGACCATCACACCATCATTGCTCAATAAACGCATTGCGTTGGCCAACAACCCCTCAGCCCGGTCGGCATAAATGCGGACGCGATCGTGGTCCGGTTTGACGTCGACGACGCCAGACAGCGATCGCAGGGCTCCTACAAACGATTCTTTAACCTCGCCACGGATCTGCAGCTCAATCAGATAACCGCCGGGAACGCTGCGTTTCAATTGCGCCGGCGAATCCAGCGCCAGCAATTTACCGTGATCGATGATGGCAATGCGGCGGCAGAGCTGATCTGCTTCTTCCATGTTGTGGGTGGTCAGAAGGATCGTCAGGCCTTTGGCATTCAATTCACTGAGCAGATCCCACATGGAGCGGCGCGATTGCGGATCGAGGCCAGTCGTTGGTTCGTCCAGAAAGAGGATCGCCGGGTCGTGCATCAAAGCGCGGGCAATTTTCAAACGTTGCACCATACCGCCTGAATAACCGGTAACTTTTTCGTCAATGCGATCGGCCAATTCAAAACGTTCCACTAACTGCCGAGCGTTTTGCTCGCGTTGATGTTTGGGAACGCCGAAATATTCTGCGTGGAACTGGAGTATTTCGCGGGCGGTCAAACTACGGTCCAGGTTATTTACCTGCGGCACAACACCGATGAGGCGCTTCACAGCGACCGGATTGTGCGCTACGTCGATGCCTTCGATTCTGGCCTGGCCGCCGGTTGGCATAACCCGCGTGGTAAGGATGCCGATCGTCGTTGTCTTTCCGGCGCCATTTGGACCCAGCAGTCCAAAAAATTCTCCCCGTGAAACCTGAAATGAAATCCCTTCAAGCGCTCGGACTTCGACGCCTTTGCGCGTCTTCGGCTGGTAGGTTTTCTTCAGATCCTCGACGGCGATTGCTGTTTCCACAAAAGTAGTAGCGCAGACCTTTCAGTCGGTGATTGTCGCTTTCGTAAGAGTCCTAATACAGACAAAGCCTGTGCAACTCATAGCCCAAAGCGAAGATGAGTAGCGACGTACCAGAAGATGAAAAGCGTTAGCGCGATCGAACCGAAGAGCAACGCCAGCAGGCCGCCCACGATGAGTGCGACGAACAGCCAGTCGCTGGTCCGTCCCCGTTTGGCTTCGGCCGCCGAAACTGTCGCGCGATGCCGGAGCAGGTTCAGGTTGCGGATGTTCGGCTTCCACCACATGCCGAACAGGTCTCCAACCAAAGGCACCAGGCCGCCGACAAAATAGATCGCAATATTGAGACCCATCCGCAGCAGGGTGACTTTCGGGACGCGGTAACGCACCGCTGCCACCAAAACGTAAAGCGCAACGATCGTGGTGGCGATATCGCCAAATTCAGGGATGAGATCGATGATGGCGTTGAGACCGAAACGCCAGCCGAGGATCGGCAGCCGGAACTGGTTGTCCATTAACTGACTGACGACTTCCAGCTCGCGCTCGATTTGAATGGACGTCGGCCGCAGCACCGGACGGTGCTCTTCAGGTAGTGGTTCCAGGTCCTGATAAGCTCTCATTTAGTCGTACTTAATACTTTGTACGTGGTCCTCTTGAAAAGAGAAGTAATTCTCGATTAGCGAGAGCCAAGATCAAAGCACTAAGCTCAAAGATCGTCTTACCTAATTCGTGTCATTTGCTGCCAGAAAAACTTTCCTACTTTCGCAAAGGCCGTGAAAACATTCTTATCGCCTTTGGCGTTTTGTTTTAAAGGCAACCCCAGTTCCTCAGCCAGCTTGGCGTCCGGCGGCCCAATGTCTTCATCACCGCGTTTGCTGGAAAGCCAGCGATCAAAAGTACGACTGACGGCACGTCTTTGTTCGACCGGCGCCCCGGCAATGAACGCGCCTCGCAAATCGTCCATGTCCGCAACTTCCAGTGAATTGGCCTTATAGTAGTCATGCAGGGCCGCAAAAAACTTTTCGTCGCCGAGGAGTTTCCGCAACGCTTCAAACATCAGCGCGCCCTTACTGGCAACGATCGCCGCGTATTGGAACGAGTTGCGATAGTCGCGGGCTGCATGGCTGGCCTCCATATCCTCGCCGCCAAAAGTTCGATAGAGCTTGTACACGCCGCGAAGTTGCTCTTCGAGGGCGGCGGTGAACTGCTGCTCGCCGTGAGTTTCGCGGTAATAAAGCAGCGCCGACCAGTTAGCCAGCGATTCGTCCAGTACCGGCTCGCGGGCCGGGTCGTTGCCCACAGCCGCCCCCCACCATTGATGCGCGACGACATGAGCTACAGTCCATTCCAGGCTGTCTTCGACCGCGGCGCGCTGCTCGCGAATCACATCAGGCATGTTTCGGATCGTCGGCGAGTCGAAATCCAGATAGAAAGCACTGGCGATCGCACTCACACCCGCGAATTCGGCGCTGCCCAGCGTGGCCACCAGCGGCATATCTATCAGGCTAACCGTTTTCATCGGGAGCGGACCAAAGCGCGTGCCATAAACGCGCAGAGCCTCGGCGGCAATCTTTAGCACGCGGTGCGCCGCCGCCTCGTGATCCGTACGGAAGATCGAGCGCACAGTTACGTCGCCGACGCGAGTTTCTTCAGCGCGAAAACTGTTGCCGGCAATGATCACAAAGTCGCGCAGGTTCTCCGCCACAAAGCTGCTGGAATTGGTTTTCTCGCCCGCCGTTACGGTTTGCGCCGGCACCGGCGTATAAACTGCGACTTCGCGCGGCGCGTCGATCGTCACCTCATAATCGGCGATGTCCGTCGTCTGAGAATCGCCAATGCTGGACTCAACCTTGCGAAACCAATCATCGCCGTCGCGTGCGGCCAGCACCGGATAGGCCGTGGCCATCAGCAACACTCCGCGACAGCGAAAATTCGTATCGCGGGCGCGACGGATTTCGCGAGTGCTGCGAATGGCGGCGCTCACCTGCGTGACGACGTGCGTGATCAAACCGGTTTCCTCCGGGTCGATCTCCGGGACGGTGCCCTTGAATTTCAGGTCAATCTCGACGGCCGCATTCGGCGCTACGGTCTCGCGCAGGTGAACGCGCAGAGTCGTCTCTTGATCGTCGAGCACAAACACCAGCGGAGTGTTGTCGCCGGCGTTGCGCACCTCGACAATTTTCAGGCTGGGTTCGTCTGATATCGCCTGTCCTGTGGGAGTTTTCTCGGTGGGCGGCACATAACCCGGCACGCGCATGTTCGGATACAGATGAAAATATAGAGTCGAAGTTGGATGGTCGCCGCGATTGACCCAGCGCACGCGTTCACGTCCGGTGTACGCCCGGTTTTCAACGTCGAGCGCGAGGTGAATCTGGTAGCGGATCCGTTTTTCCGGGGGCAGCGGTTGGCGAGTTTGAGGCCGGGCCGCGATCGTAGATGTCAGTATCGCAGCGAGAATCACACCAAACAGAAATTTACCACGGAGGACACAGAGGCACGGAGGACACAAAACGAATGGTTTCGGGCTGTTTCTGCTTCCTCCGTGCACTCTGTGGTGAATTCTATCGTTCATTCACAATCACCCGGCGAATAGTATCTCCCCGCGCGATTCTATCCACAACATCCATCCCGGAAACTACGCGGCCAAATACGGTGTAGCCGCCGTCGAGATGTGGTTGCGGCGAATGCGTCACAAACCATTGCGACCCGCCCGTGTCTTTGCCTGACAAGGCCATGCCGACCGCCGCTCGATCGTAGGGAACTTCGTTGATTTCGCAGCGAATTGAATAACCCGGCCCGCCGTTTTGATCGCCCCGCGGATCTCCGGTTTGAATTACGAAGTTGGGCACGACGCGCGGCACGGTCTGGCCGTTGAAGTAACCGCGGCGCGCCAGCATGACGAAATTATCAACCGTCAAAGGGGCTTCTTCAGGTAAAAACTCAATGACGAACGATCCTTTGCTGGTCACCACCATCGCGGTTACTTTCTTTCCGATGCGCCCGATTGCGCGACGATAGTCAGCTTCCGTATTGCGTGTCTGAACATATCCGATGCGACTTGAGAAGTCACCCGCGCCATTGGCTTTCAAGAGCGCCACTGCCTTGCGGCGAATTAGGTGATCGGAAGAATCAAGTCCGGTCTTGATCGCTTCATTCGCGGCGGCGCTTTTCTGTTTTCCGAGCGCATCGAGAATCGCGAGCGCCGCGTCGTTGAGATCCTTGTCGCGCAGCGCAAGCGGCAATGCTGCAATTAGCGCACGCTCGTTGGCTTTGTCAGGGGGTAACTCACCCAGCAGTTCAGCAGTGGTGGCGCGAATGATAACGTCGCTCTCACTGAATTGTTGCCTGAGCACTTCTGCGAGATCGATTGGCTTAAAAGCTGCGTAGGCCCGGAGGTAATCACTGACCGCGAGGGTTTGTAATCGAAAGCAGAGAGCTTTCTCTTTCTTACCAGGCGAATTGATACGCAGGCGACATCGCACAAACGGGGAGATGATGAGAGCCCCGACACGCTTGTCGTTTTCATCCTTAGAATTCGCTGTTTCAGCCAGCCCTTGAGCGATACTAGCTTGTTGGCGCCAAGTCACCGCTGGTACTTCATTGGGTCCAGGATCGTGAGGCTGTTCAGCCACGACAAGGCTCATTGTCGAATCCAATAAATACCCAGTGGGATTGGTGCGAGCAAAAGCTAATTCCACTTCCGGAGCGGATGCGTCAGTTGCCTTATGCAATTTGCGGAGCCATGCAAATGCCTCCTTGTTGTTAGTACCTTGCAGTAACCGGCCAATAGCAGTTGCGATCTCCAACAACTCGTTTACCTCGCTCGGGTGCACGAGTTTTCTTGTCTTCGTCGCTTGGTACGACGACACGAGCGTGCCTCCCCGATCGAATAACGGTTGCGCCGCGCGCTCATCCTGCAAACTTCCCAACGCTCGGATCGCGCTGACGCGCACGCGCAGGTCGTTATCGTGCAGCGCGCGATCGAGCAGCGCTTCGAAGGCGCCTTTGTCTTCCGCGGCGCCGACTACGCGCGCCGCGTTGGCCCGCACGATCGGATCAGAGTGTCGCAGTAACGCTCGCACCTCATCGTTGTTATCTTTCAAGCGCAGACGGGCCATCGTATTCAAAGCGTCGGCGATGATGCGCGGATCGGCATAGCCGAGAAAGGGCACAACGACTGGTCCCGCGCCTTCGGGCTTCGCTCTCAAGACTGCGGTCAGGCCCAAAAGAATTGTGAGAGTGTCGGGTCGCGAACGGCGGCCTGCTTCAAAACGCAGCGCCTCGAGAATTGCAGCACCGTACGCGGCCTTTCGTTCTTTATCAGATTCAGGCAGGGCGGCGGCGATCTTGCCCAACGCTTCTACTGCCCGAGCGCGAACCGGCCCGTTTACCTCGGGAGCCCTCCCTGATGGTCGGGCTAATGTCCCGATTATCTTGATCAACGACTCTGCCCCAGCCGGCGATTCGATTTCTCCGATTCCAAACGCCGCCATTTGGCGCACATCATTGTCGGGATCGCCCTTCAATAGCTCGATCAAGGCCGGCACAGCCCGCTCGTCGCCAATGCGTCCTGCTGCCAGGGCCGCGCGTTTTCGCACCTTCGGGTCTTTGTCAGTGAGCAGGGACTTCAGATTGTCGTCCCAACGCCGCTGGTCTTCAGCGCGAATGATTCTAAGCAGAATGTTGGTTGAAATCGAGGCGGCGGCGGTTTTTGACTTTGGTCGCTGGGCGGCCACTGCCGTCACAGACGCGACCACTAGAAGCGAAGCACAGAGCGCGTTTCGGAAACCCATCGGATGCATTTATCAGAGCCGGATTTGGTTTTTGAATTGTAGCGCGTGGAGCGAAAATTGTCGCGCGACTGATTGCCGAAGCGTATCAGAAGCCCGACCGTGAGGGAGGGCAACTAGAAAATCCGACGAGTGAAGTGGGTAGTTGCCCCCCTCAGGTCGGGCTTATGACACGAGATATCACAATCGATCCTCGCCGCTTCAAAACAAAAAGAGCGGACAAGAAGTCCGCCCTCTCAAAAAGAATTC
>Ga0207684_10006980_pt1 | contig 10214 bp, 6 predicted proteins | sample KBSK5501metaG_FD_184342 | JGI IMG/M metagenome (GOLD analysis project Ga0207684, IMG submission 184342) | Corn, switchgrass and miscanthus rhizosphere microbial communities from Kellogg Biological Station, Michigan, USA - KBS K5-50-1 metaG... | ecosystem: Host-associated > Plants > Roots >... | reverse complement strand
GCCGACGACGAACAGCTACCGCCGCCTCGTCCCGGGGTACGAAGCGCCGATCAACCTCGTGTACTCGCAGCGCAACCGTTCGGCATGCGTCCGCATCCCGACCTACTTCGACAAGCCCGAGGCGCGCCGGCTCGAGTTCCGCGCTCCGGACCCCTCGTGCAACCCGTACCTGTCGTTCTCGGCGTGCCTCATGGCCGGCATCGACGGGGTCATCAACAAGATCGAGCCGCCGGCCCCGATCGATGTCGACCTCTACGAGCTCGAGGGTGAGGCGAAGCGCAAGGTCAAGCAGACGCCGGGCTCGCTCGAGGAAGTGCTCGACGCGCTCGACGCGGACCGCGACTTCCTCATGCGCGGCGAGGTCTTCACCGAGGACCTCATCGAAGCATGGCTCGACTTCAAGCGTGCGAGCGCGAAGCAGGTCGCGCTGCGGCCGCACCCGTACGAGTTCTACCTGTACTCAGACGTATAGAGGAGACGACATGCAGGACGTGACGACGCTGCACGGCCACCCGCGACCGATCTCGTCGCTGCACTGGGCGAAGCGCCCGCTGCCCGAGCCGCCGCGCACGCGGCGCGTCTCGAAGTGGACGCGCGTCCCGCTGGACGACGTGCAGGCCGAGCTCGAGGACTGGCTGAAGGACGCGGCGGTCGGCTACACGTTCGACGCGGACTAGCTAGGCAAGCGCAGGCGTAACGCCGAGGGCCGTGGCCGCGATGCGTGCCAGCGATGGCACCAGCGGCCGCGGCCCCGTGTCTTTACGAGGGTCGTAGCCGCAGACCTCGACGCCGCGCACCCGCGAGGCGCCCGCGACCTGGCCGAGCACATCCGAGAGCGCGCGGATCGCCGGTCCGCCCGCGACCGGGAAGTTGACCGCTGGGATCTCGCTCGGATCGACGACGTCGAGGTCGATGTGGATCCACACCGTCTTGCGTCGCACGAACGTCAGGAGTCCGGGCGCGTCGGCGTGATCCGGGTCGAATGGGATCCGCCGCACCTTGGACCGCGCGAGGTTCTCGGACTCGCCGGGGTCGAGATCGCGCGCGCCGACGAGCGCGACACGGTCCTCGCCGATGGAGCGGACCCCGGGCCACAGCAGCGGCGCGATCTTGCGGCCGCATACGTGCGCGAGGCACATTCCTCCGACGAAGTGCGACGGTGTCGTTGCGAGCGTGTTGAAGTCGCCGTGCGCGTCGAAGTACACGAGAACGAGGTCGGGTTCGACGGCGAGCGCTCCGGGCACGGTCCCCGCGACGATGGTGCACTCGCCGCCGAGGATGAGGCAGCGCGCTCCGTCCTTGAGCGACGACGTGACCGCCTCAGCGAGGGTGCGGCACGACTCGCGCGCCGCGGTGAGATACCGATCGCGAGGGAGGAACGGCACCCGGACGCGCTTCTCCGGTCGCGCGAGCGACGCGATCTCGCCCGCGATCGCCGCGGGTGCCTCGGCCATCCCGAGGAAGCGCTGCTCCGTGATGATCCCCGCTTCGAGCAGATGCAACGGGGTAGGCACCGGCGGCATCGTATGCGCGGGAGTGGCCGCGCGGTAGCCTCGGAGGGCCGTGCGAACCGGCGTACCGGGACGGACGTACTAGTGCCATGAGGCAGCTGCAGGGCCTCCTTCCGTATGCCCTGGCCTCGGTCGCGGTGGTCGTGGCGAGCGCGATCGCGCTCGGCTCGACGGTCCGCGGGCCGCTCCTCGGCCCCGCGGTCGCGACCGCCACGGCGGAGCGGACGCCGCTGGGCTCGCGGGCGACCCTCTCGGAGAGCGCTCGCATGGCGTATTGGCGCAGCGCCCAGAGCGGTCAGCTCGAGCTCTGGGTCAGCGACCTCGACGGCGGCCGGCGATGGACGATCGCGACCGCGGGGTCCGGCTCCGATGTCGCGCTGACCCGCTGGGCGCCGGATGGCAACGCTGTCGCGTACGTCGTTTCGGGTCAGACGCTCGCGATCTCGCGGCTCGACGGCTCGACCGCGTACCTCGACATCCCCGGCGAGCTCGGGACACTGCGCTGGCGGATCGTCTCGTACGAGTGGTCGCCCGACTCGTCGCGCGTCGCCGCGACGCTCCGCGCGGCCGGTGGCCTCTCCAACGTCAGCGACGTCTACCTCGTGAGCGCGAGAGCGGGCGCGATCTGGGAGCGGGTCACGCTTCTCAGCGACGCCTTCGCGGGGAAGTGGATCTCACCGACGCAGCTCTTCATCGAAGAGGCCGGGGGCGCGCTGCTCACCCTCGACGTCGCAACGCGAGCGCTGCGACCGATCACCGGGATGCCCGTCACCTCAGCGCAGATCGGACGCGACGGTCGTGTGTACTTCGTCGGCGGTCAGTTCGTTACGAGCGACGTGTCGTCGCAGCCATACGGCAACGGGTGGGTGTGGAGCGCGACGATCGACGGCGAGGACCTGCGCCGCGAGGTGAAGGACGGCCGTGACAACCTGCGTCTCTTCGGCACGCTCGCCGACGGGCGCCCCGTCGTCGGCGTGCCCGGCGGTGTATACGTGGTCGGCGACGCGTACGTGCCGCTCGCGTTCCAGTCCGGGACGGTGCGACGCGTTGTCGTCTCGCCCGACGGCAAGCGGGTCGTGGGGATGACCGACCAGCGCATCCTGGTCGTCGATCCGGCGAAGCTACCCCGCGCGGTCGCGAGCGGGGGCTTGCCTCCGGCGGAGGCGGCGACCGTGCTCCTCTCGAGCGTGCGCGAGGCCGACGTGTGGTTCCCGGCGCGGACCGTGACGCCCGTGAGATCGACCGGCCGCGCCTCCGAGGGTGGCCCGAACGCGAAGCTCGCCTTCGTGCTCGGCCGGGCCATCTACCGGGCGGACCCGGACGGCACCATCCACGCGATCGCGACGGAGCAGAGCGGAGGCTTCGTCGGCGTGCCGCGCTGGTCTCCCGCGGGCGACCGCGTGGCCGCGCCGGTCTCGCTTCCCGCCGGACCGACCGCGAGCGTCGTGCTCGTCACGACGCCGGCGGCCTTCTCACGCTGGGAGGTGCCCACCCGCTTCCCCCAGGGACTCAGCTGGACGGCGGATGGCAAGAGCTTCGTCATCTGGAGCGCCGCCGCGCCGCGCTTCGACGAATGGACGACGCAGCTCTACGACGCGGACACCGGCCGACCGGGCGAGAAGATCGCCGGCCGGGCAACGTATGCCGGCGCGACCAGGGTCGTCCTAGGCGATGGCACAGCCGAGGCGCAGGGGATCCGGTTCTGGCAGCCCATCACCGTCAGCTCCGCAGCGGCGACGCGGACGATCACCGACGCGAAGAAGCTCTCCGCCTCGCCGTTGCTCAAGGATCTTCCCGACCCCACGCAGCCCACGGCGATCTTCCAGGTCTCGCCCTCGGCCGACGGCGGATACGTCGCGGTGTGGCTCACGCGACTCCGCGGCGCCGCGTTCAACCAGATCGCTCTCGTCGTCGTGCGGACCACCGACGGCGAGCCCGTCTGGGTCATGCCGCTCGCGCAGCAGCAGCAGCCCAGCCCGTCCGACGTCACCTGGTCGTCGTCCGGCCATCTGCTGGGGTGGTGGACCGCCGCGGGGGGAAGCGGCCCGTTCACCCCGCCGGTGCGAAGCACGGTCATCGTCGACCCGACCTCGGGGCGGACGCTCCAGGTCGCTGAGGGCCGCTTCGCCGGATGGTCCGATGGACCCGCGCGCTCGGGGACGGCCGGCGACACCGTTCCCTGGTTCTACGTCGCTCGCGACAGCGGCCTCTTCGCCTATGCAGCCGACGGCAGCGGTCCGGTCAAGATCGGCCCGATCGGCGTGCCCGTGAGCGCGACCCGGCCCTAGTCGCCCGCGGAGCCAGCCCCTTGGGCGGACGAAGGAGAGACGGGAGCTGTCCACCCCGCGATGTCGAGCAGGTCCGTGAGCACCGCATACGCGACCTGCTCGACATGGGGGTCGTGGAGCTGGACCACGACGCGGCCCGCGAGATCGGTCTCGAGCTCGAGCGCCATGGAGAGGCCGTCTACCGCGTAGAGCGGATCCAGTGGCTCGAGCCGGCGCGGGGCGAACGTGGCAGCGCCGCCGGCGATCTCGATGAGCGGACGTAGACGCGAGCCTTCGCGCCCGACCGCGCCCGCTTCGCGCGCGACCGCCTCGTCGATCCGCTCGCGACGCACGTCGGCGACGGCGACGGAGGCCTCCATGAGGACGTTGGCGAGGATGGTGGCCTTGGCCGCCGCGTCCCAGCCCTCGAGGTCATTCGCGGGATCCGCTTCCGCGATCCCGAGGCGCTGCGCGTCCGCGAGCGCTTCGGCGAACGGCACGCCGCGCGCCGCCGCGGAGAGGATGTGGTTGGTCGTGCTCGACACGATCCCGCGGATCCGCCGGATCCTCGCGAGCGGCAACGAGTGGCGCATGAGGTTCAAGACGGGAAGACAGTCCGAGAGCGTCGCTTCGAAAAGCAGGCGGCGGTCCACCGAGCGCGCGAGGTCCCGGAGCTCGGCGTAGTGGTGCGCGATAGGCCCCTTGTTCGCGGTCACGACGTGCTTGCCCGCGCGGAGCGCCTCGCGGACGTGGTCGGTCGCCGGCTGGCCGGTCCGCGGATCGAGTGTCGTCAGCTCGACCAGAACGTCGCCGGGGAGATCGGCGATCTTCGGCGGTGGGCCTTTCGGCGGAAGATCTCCCCCTTCGAGGGCGCCTCGGAGGTCGATCCTGTTCGGATCCGTCGACCATCCATGCCGGGCGCTCACGAGCGAAACGACTTTGAAGGGGAGCTGCTCGCGCCGGGTGTACAGGAGCCGGCCCAGCGCTCGGCCAACATTGCCGAACCCGACGATGTCGACGCCGACCTCCTTCATGTCAGCGGCGTGTAAGTGTTTCCGCACCTTTTCGGTGCGCTTCTGCACCGTTTCGGTGCGGATCCGCACCATATCGGTGCGGAATGGCACCGTTTCGGCGCGAAAACACTGCACTCCATGAAGAGGATCCCCTCCAGGGCCGCCGGCTGCGGCGAGGACACGCGTCCTCTCAGTCGTCCTCTCTCAACCCCGACCGAAGGCGGCCAAGGCTGCGTCGATCTCGGCCAACCCCGCGCGCAGGAGCGCGACCGGCCCTCCGAACCCGATGCGCAGGTGCCGGTCGGCGAGGAAGTGCGAGCCCGGGACGATCATCGTGCTGCGCTCGCGGATGAGCGCGTCGACGAACGGCCCTGAATCGACCTCGTAGGAGTAGCCGAAGAAGCAGATCGCCCCTGCGCGCGGGGCCGTCCAGTGGAGCTTCCGCCCGTGCGCCGTGGCCCACGCCTCGAGCACGGGCCAGCGCTCGCAGATGATCGTGCGCGTGCGCTGGAGCAGCTCGTCGCGCCGCGCCAGCGCGGCCTCCGCAAGCACCTCGGAGATGCTCGCCACGGCGATCGTCGTGTAGTCCTTCTGCGCCCAGGCCGCGTCGATGCGCTCCGGCGGCGCGACGATCCAGCCGATGCGCAGTCCCGGCAGCCCGTACGCCTTCGAGAGCCCACCGGTGACGATCGCTTTCTCGTAGCGGCCCCAGAGCGACGGGCTCTCGACGCCGTCCAGCTCCGCGCCGCGGTAGACCTCGTCGGAGAGCACCCACGCGCCGCTCGTCCGCGCGGTCTCCGCCACGGCGTCAAGGTCCGCGGCGGAGAGGATCTGGCCCGTCGGATTGTTGGGCGTGCAGATGCAGACGAGCTTGGTCTTCGGCGTCATCGCCGATCGCAGCCGGTCGAGGTCGAGCCTCCAGCCGGCGTCCTCGTGCAGCCACACCTCGCGGACGTTCGCGCCCAGGCCGCGCGCCAGACCGTGGACCTGCATGTAGTTGGGCATGACGATGACGACGTCGTCGCCGCGCTCGACGAGCGTCGTGAGCGCGAGGAAGTTCGCCTCGCTCGTTCCGGCGGTGATGAGCACGTTCTCGGCGGTCGCGCCGGGATGGATCCGCGCGACGCCCGCGCGGGTGGCCTCGCGTCCGCGGCCGTCGGCATAGCCGAGCTTCACGTCCTCGAGCCATGGCTGGAGCTGGCGCAGGCGCGCCGAGGCCTCGGCCAGCGTCAGCGGCTCGACGCCCGACTCGGAGAGGTCGTAGCGGACGCGGTGCTCCCACGCCGACTGCATCCGCTCCATCTCGAACGTCGGGAAGCGCATCGCCGGTATCCTGACAGCAAAGAAGACGTAGGCGCTCAGGCCCCATCCGGGTGGATGCGGGCCTTTCCGCGTCCTTGCGTCCTCTCGGGAGGTCGAGTGCGGTTCTTCTCGCGTTCGGCGGCACCGCGGGTCGATCGGCTGATCGTCGGGCTCGGGAATCCCGGCGATGGATACGCCGCTACCCGTCACAACGTGGGCTTCCAGGTCGCGAGCCGGCTGGCGAAGCGGGCCCGCATCGAGTTCTCCATCAAGGCCGCGGAGTCGCGGATCGCCGAGGGCACGCTCGCCGGAGCGAAGATCGCGATCGCGCGGCCGCAGACCTTCATGAACGACAGCGGCGTCGCGGTGGGCAAGCTGCTCGAACGCCACCGTCTGACCCCCGCCGACCTGGTCGTGGTGTACGACGACGTCGACCTGCCTCTCGGCCGCGTTCGCATCCGGCGGTCGGGCGGTCCGGGGACGCACAACGGGATGCGGTCGATCGTCGCGGAGATCGGCGAGGGCTTCCCTCGCGTGCGCTGCGGCGTCTCGCCGGCGGATCCGAAAGCGGAGATCCGCGGCGAGCTCGCCGAGTACGTCCTGCAGCCCTTCTCCGCCGACGAGCGGCCGGCCGCGGACGCGATGATCGCGCGCGCCGCCGAGGCGATCGAAACGCTCATCCGCGACGGGCTCCCGGCGGCGATGGAGCGGTTCAACGCCTCGGAGCCCGCATGAGCGCGGTCGCTTTGGGCACGAGCGCCCGTCTCGCCGGCGCCCTGGTGCTCACTGACCGGAGCGAGCGCTTCGCCGACCTCGCCTCGCGGGTCGAAGCGCGTGAGAGCGTGCATGTGACCGACGCGAACGGCGGGGCACGCGCGTACGCCTGGGCGGCGCTCGTCGCGCGCCTTGGCCGGACCGTTCTGTTGGTCGCGCCGAGCGATGAGCGCGCGCGGCGCTGGCGCAGCGAGCTCGCGGCCTGGCTGGGCGAGGATCGCGCCGTCCTCTTCCCCGAGCGCGAGCCCATGCCGTTCGAGGCGTCCGCGCCATCGCAAGCGGCGGTGCATCAGCGCCTCCTCGCGCTGTGGCGGATCCGCGAGGCGGGCCCGCTCGCCGTCGTCGCGCCGCTGCGCGCGCTGCTACAGCAGACCATCGCGCCGGACGATCTCGCCCAGCGCGCGCGCGTCCTCCGCGCGGGGTCGCGGCTCCAGTGGCGCGAGACGGCGCTGTGGCTAACTAACATCGGTTATGAGCCCGTCCCCGAGGTGAGTGCGCCGGGAGAGTTCTCGCGACGCGGCGGCATCGTCGACGTGTATCCGGCCGGCGCGGAGCGGCCCGTGCGGCTCGAGCTCTTCGGCGATGACGTCGAGACGGTCCGCGCCTTCGATCCAGTGACCCAGCGATCGCAGGACCCGGTCGACGCGGTGGTCATCGTTCCGGCGCGCGAGGTCAGCCTCGACAGGGGGCCCGAGCTCGCCGACCGCCTGGCCGCCCTCGGCTGGGAGCAGTTCGCCGAGCATCCCGACCTCGCCGCGTACGCGCAGATCGTCGAACCGCTCCGGCAGCGCGCGTATGCGAGCGGCGCCGAGGCCTTCGCGCCGCTCCTCGGCGCGACCTCGTCGCTGGTGGATCACCTGCCCGAGCGCGCGACCGTTGTCTTCGAGGACACCGTCGACCTGCAGCTCGCCTGGGATACCCACGAGCAGCTCGCGGAGGAGAAGCGCGACGAGCTCGCCGCGCAGGGCCTCGCGGTGGGCGCGTTCCCCGCTCCGTACGTCAGCCGCGACGCACTCGAGCGGGGAGCCGAAGAGCGCGGCGTGATCCGCGTCGGCCCGGGCCGGGATCCGGTCGCTCTCGGCTGGCCGAGCGTCACGAGCTATGCGGGTCGGCTCGACGCGTTCCTGCGCGAGGTCGCGGCCGGCGGCGGCGGCACGCGGATCGTCGGTACGCCGCAGGCCGCGCGCCTTGCAGATCTCCTCGGAGAGCGCGACGTCTTCGCGACCCCGCAGGACGCGCTCGCGGAAGAGCCGGCCGCCGGCGCCCTTGTCCTCCTGCACGTCCCCCTGGCTGAGGGCTTCGCGCTCCCGGAGCTCGAGACCCGGGTGTTCACCGACGCGGAGATCTTCGGCTTCCGCAAGCCGCGGCATCCCGTCCGGCGGCGCCGCCGCGTCGCGATCGGCTCGCTGCTCGCCGACCTCAAGCCGGGCGATCACGTGGTCCACGAGGATCGCGGCATCGCGCTGTTCGAGCGGTTCATGGAGCGCGAGATCGCCGGCGTCGTGCGCGAGTACCTCGAGCTGCGATTCGCCGACGGCGTGACGTCCCTGCCGACGGAGCGCATCGACAAGATCACGCGCTACATCGGCGGCACGCCACCCGCGCTCTCGTCGATGGGCGGCACTGACTGGCTCAAGACGAAGCGGCGCGCGAAGAAGGCCGCCGAGGACATCGCGCGGGAGCTGCTCCGCCTCTACGCCGAGCGCGAGACCGTGCGCGCGCCCGCGCTCTCCGCGGACACCCCCTGGCAGGTCGAGCTCGAGAACGCGTTCCCCTTCACCGAGACCCCGGATCAGCTCCAGGCGATCGAGGACACCAAGCGCGACCTCGAGCGCGCCCGGCCCATGGACCGGCTCGTGGTCGGCGACGTCGGCTACGGCAAGACAGAGGTCGCCCTGCGCGCGGCGTTCAAAGCCGTGCAGGACGGCAAGCAGGTGGCGGTGCTCGTCCCGACGACGGTGCTCGCGCAGCAGCACTTCGAGACCTTCACCGAGCGGCTCGAGACGTTCCCGGTGAAGGTGGAGATGCTCTCGCGCTTCCGCACGCCGGCGGAGCAGAAGGAGATCGCCGAGCGGATCGCCGCCGCCGACGTCGACGTGGTCATCGGCACGCATCGGGTGCTCCAGAAGGACGTGCGCTTCCGCGACCTCGGCCTGCTCGTCATCGACGAGGAGCACCGCTTCGGCGTCAAGCACAAGGAGCGCCTCAAGCAGCTGCGGACCGAGGTGCACGTGCTTTCGATGACCGCGACCCCGATCCCGCGCACCCTGCACATGGCCCTCTCCGGGATCCGCGACATCAGCGTGATCGAGACGCCGCCCGAGGACCGCCAGCCCATCGAGACGCAGGTCACGGAGAAGACGAACGAGCTGCTAAAAGAGGTGATCCACCGCGAGCTGGACCGGGGCGGGCAGGTCTACTACGTCCACAACCGCGTGATGGGGATCGAGCAGGAGGCCGAGCGGCTCCGGAAGCTCGCGCCACAGGCCACATTCGTCGTCGCGCACGGACAGATGAGCGAGCGCCAGCTGGAGAAGGTGATGGTCGGGTTCGCCGACGGCGACTTCGACGTCCTCGTCTGCACGACGATCATCGAATCCGGACTCGACATCCCCAACGTCAACACGATCGTGATCGACCGCGCCGGCCAGCTCGGGCTCGCGCAGCTGTACCAGCTGCGCGGACGCGTCGGCCGCAGCGCGGAGAAGGCGTACGCGTTCCTGCTCCACGACAGGCACGAGCGCCTCAGCGAGGACGCGCGCAAGCGCCTGCAGGCGGTGTTCGAGGCGAGCGAGCTCGGCGCGGGGTTCAAGATCGCCATGCAGGACCTCGAGATCCGCGGGGCGGGGAACATCCTCGGGGCCGAGCAGCACGGCCACGTCGCCGCGGTCGGGTTCGAGCTCTATACGCAGCTGCTCCAGGAGTCGATCGAGGAGCTGCGCGGCGCGCCGCGCGCGGCCGAGCTGCCTGAGATCACGGTCGACCTCGCCCTGTCGACCGCGATCCCCGACAGCTACATCCCCAGCCGCCAGCGCAAGCTCGAGACGTACCGCCGGATCGCCGAGCTGCGCGAGACCGATGACCTCGTCGCCCTGCGCGACGAGCTCCGCGACCGCTATGGCCCCCCACCCGAGCCGGTGCGCAACCTCCTCTACGGTGTGGAGGTGAAGCTGCGAGCCATCCGCGCGGGGGCCGTCGAGGTGCGCGCGCGCGGACCCGAGATGCGCGTGACCCTCGGCGCCGACATCACGCCGGCGCGGCGCGCCGCCGTGCTCGGCGCCTTCCCGCGCGCGCAGGTCGGCCAGCGCCAGATCCGCGTTGGCGTTGTCGACATCCGCGGCGACCGC
>Ga0207684_10006977_pt1 | contig 10217 bp, 8 predicted proteins | sample KBSK5501metaG_FD_184342 | JGI IMG/M metagenome (GOLD analysis project Ga0207684, IMG submission 184342) | Corn, switchgrass and miscanthus rhizosphere microbial communities from Kellogg Biological Station, Michigan, USA - KBS K5-50-1 metaG... | ecosystem: Host-associated > Plants > Roots >... | reverse complement strand
GCCTTGCGCCAATCACGCAGCGCACGCTCGAGCATTGCCGCCTTCAGCCACTTGCCGAGCCCATGTCCGCGATGCGAGGGGATCACGGCCGTGCCTTGCTGCCAGATCAGGTGCGGGATCTTGGGGTCGTACACGAGCTCGGTGTAGCCCGCCGTCTCACCGGTTGCCTCGTGGATCGCAAGCACGAGGCGGCGCTCGCGACCGGTAGTGCGCCGTGACCGGTCGAACTCGCGGATCTGGTCCGGGGTGGTGTTCCAATCCTGCATCGCCGAGTCGCCGCGTGGCGCTGTGTTCATCGTGTCATACGCGACGATGACATTCTTCATCTGATCCTCGGGCACATCGCCATCGATCCACTCGAGGCGATATCCCTCGGTATTGATACGTGCCCACTCGCGCAGCATCGTGCGATCTACCTGCGAAAGATCGAGCTGATTGGTATGCATTGTGAGCGTCGTCTTCGCGCCGATCGCCTTGAGGAATGCCTTAGCTGCGGGCACGCGATCGTTCGTGAAAAAGGCGAGGACGACGTCGTCCGCTGCGCCGGCGGCGGTGACGAGCTCACGGAACAGCTGCTTAGCGATCCCCTTGCGCCGGTGCGCGGGAAGAACCTCGATGCTCGCCTCTCGTAAATGCTGGTTCGTGTCCGCGTCGAATCTCACAACGAAGGCCCGCGCGACAAGCTCGCCCTCAGCCGAGCGCGCGAGCCAGTCACGTGTCACGACCATCGACGGTCGGTTCCGCACACGGGCCGCGAACGCCTCGAACGATATCGGCGGATCTTCCGGGACGCGCTCGGACGCGATCGCGTTGTGAAATGCCGCGACCTCGCGAACGAGATCGTCGTCCGCGGTCGATAAGGTGACCGGCTCGATGGTGTACGTCTTGGTGGAGATCGCCATGACCCGCGGCATCATGCCACCGGCACGCATCGGCGAGGATTGTTAGATTCGGCACAGATGTCCTCCTCAAAGAATCCGCTCCGCTACGGTCTGAAGTTCTCGCAGCAGGTGCATCCGATTGACGTCCAGATGGACGTTTGGCGTACCGGCGACCAGGCGGGGTTCGACCATATCTGGCCGTTCGATCACCTCCTCGCGCTCGGCCCCAATCCGGCAGCGCCGATCTTCGACGGGTGGACCGTTCTCGGAACGATGGCCGCGATCACCGAACGCGCCCGGATCGGCCTGAACGTGACGGGCAACCTCTACCGGCATCCGGGACTCATGGCCAAGATCGCGGTCACCGTCGATCACGTTTCGAACGGGCGCCTGGAGTTCGGAATTGGGACTGGCTGGAACGAGCCGGAGTTCACGCAGTTCGGACTGCCGTTTCCGAGCGCTGGGGACCGCGTGACGATGCTCGACGAATCGCTCAAGGCCATGAAGCTCCTCTGGTCCGAGCCGCGATCGACCTTCAAGGGCCGCTTCTACGAGCTGAAGGACGCGATCGCCGAACCCAAGCCGATCCAGCGTCCGCATCCTCCAATTTGGATCGGCTCGAAGGGGGAGCGGATGCTGCGACTCACGGCTCGCCACGCAGATGTGTGGCACTCCAACGCCGGCGCGTTCGAGCAGTCGGTCGCGCTCGACAAAGTGCTCGATGCGGCCGCCGCCAAGGCGGGCCGTGAGCCGACCTCGATCCGGAGATCGATCTCGGTTCGGTTTACGACGCCGGACGAGACGCTGAAGAGCGCGAAGGCCTCCATCGACGCCGGATTCACCGAGCTTCTCGTGATGATGGGCGGTGGCGCGATGCCCGTCAGCGACCCGCGCAAGCGCGCCGAAGAGGCTGCGGCTCTCCTTCCGCGGCTCCGAGCGCTCGGCTGACCGGTGCCCATCCGGTAGACTCGTAAGCGAATAAGAGATCCAAAGGATCAAGAAAGGACAACGGGTGCCGTCAGCGACGCTCCCTAACAAGACCGAGGTGATCACGGCGTACCGCCGTGACGACAAGGACACCGGCTCGCCGGAGGTCCAGATCGCGCTCCTTACCGAGCGCATCAAGCACCTCACCGAACATCTGCGCACAGCCCGCCACGACAACGCGAGTCGCCGCGGGCTGCTCAGCATGGTCGGACAGCGCCGACGGCTGCTCGCCTACCTGCACCGCAGAAGCCCGGAGCGCTACCAGGAAGTCATCGGGCGACTCGGTCTGCGACGGTGAGACCGCCCGCGTAAGCGGAAACCCAGGAAATTCCTGGGTTTTTTCATAGGCACCCGAGACAACAACCACATGCCAGTTACACGTTCCCAGGCGACCATCAACGGAAAGCCGCTCACCTTCGAGACGGGCAAGTACGCCAAGCAAGCGGGCGGCGCCGTCACGGTCCAGTACGGCGACACCGTCGTGTTCGCCGCCGCGACCGTCGCGAAAACGATCCGGACCGGCATCGACTTCTTCCCCCTGACCGTCGACTTCGAAGAGCGCCTCTACGCCGCAGGGAAAATACCCGGCTCATTCCCTCGTCGTGAGGGTCGTCCGTCGGAGGAGGGGATCCTCACCGCGCGCCTCACCGACCGGCCGATCCGCCCGCTCTTTCCAAAGGGCTTCCGCAACGATGTGCAGATCATCGTGTCGGCCTGGTCCGCCGATCAGGAGAATGACTACGACGTCCTCGCAGTGAACGCGGCGTCCGCCGCCCTCACCATCTCGGATGCGCCGTTCGAGGGACCGATTGGCTGCGTTCGCGTCGGCACTGTCGACGGCGAGCTCACGCTCAACCCGACGATCCAGCAGATGGAAGAGAGCACGCTCGACCTCATCGTCGCGGGCACGCGCGATTCGATCATGATGTTGGAGGCCGGCGCGCACGAGGTCACCGAAGACTTCCTCATCCAGGCTCTCGCACTCGCGCAGGAGGGCATCAAGAAGATCTGCGACGCGCAGATGGACCTCCAGCGCGCCTCAGGCAAGCCCAAGATCGAATACACGGTCGTCGTCCCGGATCCGGCGCGTCTGGGCGCGGTCACGTCGTTCCTGAGCCAGCGGCTTCGCGCCAAGCTCCGCAACCCGGACAAGGCGCTGCGCGAGGCCGGACTCGACGAGCTCAAGCTCGAGGCCGTCGCGCAGTTCGCGACGGGCGAGAACGCGGCGCTCACGCCCGAAGAGGTCGGCGCCGTGTACGAGCAGCTCCTCGAGGACGAGTTCCGCAAGGCCGTCACCGAAGAGAACCTGCGTCCGGATGGCCGCGGCACGAAGGACATTCGCCAGCTCTCGGTCGAGGTCGGGGTCCTGCCGCGCACCCACGGATCCGCCGTCTTCACACGCGGACAGACCCAGGTCCTCTCGGTAGCGACGCTCGGTCCCGGCGGCGACGAGCAGATCATCGACACGCTCTCGCCTGTCGACACCAAACGCTACATGCACCACTACAACTTCCCGCCTTACTCGGTCGGCGAAGTCCGCATGATGCGGGGCGCCGGCCGGCGTGAGATCGGTCACGGCGCGCTCGCCGAGCGTGCCCTCCTCCCTGTGCTCCCGACGAAGGAAGAGTTCCCGTACACCATCCGGGTCGTCAGCGAGACCCTCGAGTCGAACGGCTCGTCATCAATGGCGTCGACGTGCGGCTCGACGCTCGCGCTCATGGACGCGGGCGTGCCGATCAAGGAGATGATCGGCGGCATCGCGATGGGGCTTGTCACCTCGGGCGACAAGTGGACCGTCCTCACGGACATCCAGGGTCTCGAGGACCACTACGGCGACATGGACTTCAAGGTCACGGGGTCGGCAAAGGGCGTGACCGCGCTGCAGATGGACATCAAGATCAAGGGGATCTCGCTGGACATCATGCGAGCGGCATTCCAGCAGGCGCGCGAGGCGCGTCTCTTCATCCTTGAGGCAATGCGCAATGTCATCGACAAGCCGCGCCCGGAGCTCTCGCGTTACGCGCCGCGGATCGAGACGATCAAGATCCAGCCGGACAAGGTGCGCGAGGTCATCGGCCCAGGCGGCAAGATGGTCCGCGCGATCCAGGCGGAGACCGGCACCACGATCGAGCTCGAAGACGACGGCACGGTCCGCATCACCGGGGCCAAGGCCGAAGGACGGGACCGCGCTCGCGCGATGATCGAAGGCCTCACCAAGGAGCCTGAGGTGGGCGAGGTGTACGACGGTAAAGTCACCCGGATCATGAGCATCGGAGCGTTCGTCGAATACCTCCCCGGAAAAGAAGGGCTCGTACGCATCAGCGAGCTCTCACCCGAGCGGGTCAACACCGTCGAGGACGTCGTCAAGGTCGGCGACAAGGTCAAGGTGAAGGTCGCCGAAGTCGACCGCATGGGCAGGGTGAACCTCTCGATGCGGGCCGTGAACGAGAATGGCAACGACTACGAGACGCGTCAGCGCGCCGAGCGCGAGCGGTACCGCGATCGCGACGAGCGCGGCGGCGGTCCGCGACCGGGCGGCGACAGGGGTGGTTTCCGACGCAGCGGTCCGCCGCGTCGCTAGAGCATCCTCACCCTCGTCTTACCCGCGTATAACGAGGCGCGCCGCATCGAGGAAAGCCTCGCGCGGTGCGCCGAATTCTTTCGCGACCGCGGGATCGAGGGCGAGATCATCCTCGCCGACGACGGCTCGACCGACGCGACGGCGGACACGTTCCATCGTGAGAAGGTCGCGCACACCCATCTCGGCGTGAGCTTCAAGGTGCTGCGCCTTCCGCACCGAGGCAAGGGTGCGGCCGTGCGCTCCGGGGTGGAGGCGGCCACGGGCGACCCGATCGTCTTCCTCGACGCCGACCTGACGATCCCGGTCGAGATCATCGACCTGTTCATCGCCGCGCTCGACACAGGTGCCGACATCGCGATCGCGTCACGCTACGTGCCAGGGTCCGTCGTGGATCGGCCGTGGTGGCGGCGGGTCATGGGGGACGTCTTCCGTGCGACGGTCCACGTTCTTGTCCCGACCGACATCCGCGATACGCAGTGCGGCGGCAAGATGTACACCGCCGAGGCGGCGAAGGATCTCTTTGGAAAGCAACGGTTGGACGGCTTCGCGTTCGATGCCGAGGTGCTCTTCCTCGCTCGGCGCGCCGGCTACACGGTCCGCGAGATACCGTTCGCGCTTCGGCAGCACGGCGACACCCGGATCGATTTTCTCGCCGACACACCCAAGATGCTTCGGGACCTCTTCCTGATTCGCCTGAACGCGATGCGCGGCGTGTACGGCAGATGAACCTCGTCGTCACGGCGGACGACCTCGGCCTCTCGCCGGGCGTCACGAAAGGCATCATCGAGTCGCACCGCCACGGCGTCGTTCGCTCGACGTCGCTCATCGTCACCGCAGACTTTTCTGCCGAGGCGGCCGCGCAGGCGCGCATGGAGCCAGATCTCGAGGTCGGGTTGCATATCGATCTCGTGAGCGGCTGGCCGGTGAGCGACCCAGCCGCGGTGCGGAGCCTCGTCGACGCGGACGGCCGCTTCATCGGCCTCGCAAGGCTCACCAGGCGCCTCCTGAGCGGGCGGGTGCGCGCGCGCGACGTAGCCGCGGAGGTCCGCGCGCAGGCGGCTCTCGCGCGTTCGTGGGGGATCCTCCCGCTGGCGTGGGACTCGCACCGCCACGTGCACCTGATGCCCCCGGTGGCCCGCGTCGTGGGCCGCATCGCCCGGGACGAGGGCGTGCGCTGGGTCCGCCGCGCCCGGTCGCCGCGCGCCTGGACCGGTCCCAAGGAGGCGGCGCTCCGCGCCGCGACGTTTGTGTCCGCACTCGCCTTCCGAGGCATTCCGGGGAACCGCTGGTACGTCGACATCACCTCGGCGCGGCCGCGGCTCGATGCGGTAGGCGTCGCGCTTCTGGCGACCTACGGCGGGGTAGGCGAGATCGGCGCGCATCCCGGCTACGTGGACGATGATCTTCGCGCCGCCGACACGCTCGTCGACGACCGACCGAAAGACCTGGAGATCCTGACCGATCCGCTCCTGCGGACAGCCTTCGGAACCGACGCCGTCCGCTGGCGAGTGCCCTGATGCCAGGCGCCAGCACGAGCGCGGCGCTCAACCGGGCCGTCCACCGGTATCGCGCGGCGCCATTCGGTGCGCGCCTGTTCGTGCACGGGCGCGCGTTCCTCTCCGATCTCGCCTTCGTCGAGCGGTTCGTTCCCAAGAAGGGTTTCATCGTCGATTTGGGTTGCGGCCACGGACTTTTCCCATGCCTCCTGCGCGAAGCGTCGGACCAGCGACGCGTGGTCGGGATCGATCTCGACGAGCGAAAGATCGAGGTGGCTCGGGGCGCGATCCGCGATACGCAGTGGCTGCGGTTCGAAGTCGGCGACATCATCAAGGACCAGCCGCCCCGCTGCGACGCCGTCACGATCGTCGACGTCCTCTACCTGCTGCCATTCGAGGATCAGGAGCGGGTTCTGAAGAACGCCGCGGCTGCGCTTGGCGAAGGCGGACCACTCATCGTCAAGGCCCAGGAGCGCCGCACCGATCCGCGTTACGCGATCACGTATGCGCAGGAGCTCGTAACGGTGGGGCTTGGCTTCACGCGCGGCGGCCACGAGCGCTTCTATTTCCTATCGCGCGAGGAGGCACTCGCGATGTTCGAGCGCACCGGATTCGTCGTCGAGGTCGAGGAAATGCCGCGCCGGCCCTACACCGACGTGGTCTACCTCGCGCGAAAGGCTCCTCTAAAGCCTTCCCCCGCCGCATAATCAGCCCGTTGAACGACGCCTCGACCGATCTTCGGATCGTCGCCGACGAGATCCGCGCCTGCACCGCGTGCCCGCTCCATCGGAGCGCGCGCCAGGCGGTCCCCGGGGACGGCAGCGCTGACTCCGGCATCTTCTTCCTCGGCGAGGCACCGGGCTACCACGAGGACCTGCAGGGCAAACCGTTCGTGGGCGCTGCGGGGCAGTTCCTCGACGAGCTCCTCGCTGGAATCGGGCTCGATCGGCGGAAGGTCTTCATTACCAATGTGGTCCGCCACAGGCCGCCGGAGAACCGCGATCCGCTACCAGAAGAGATAGCGGCCTGCCACGTGTGGCTCCTTCGCCACCTCGAGATCCTCCAGCCCCGCGTCATCGTCACGCTCGGGCGCCACGCGATGGGGAAGTTCTTCCCAGGCGAGTCCATCTCGCGGATCCACGGGAAGCCCCGAAAGACCGCCGACGGCCTGCTGATCTTCCCCGTGTACCACCCGGCCGCTGCGCTGCACCAGCCGGCACTACGTGACGCGCTCCACGCCGACTTCGCTGCCTTGGCTCTTTTCCTCGCGACCACTCCGCCCACTAAGCAACCGGAAGAGAAACCGGTGGAGCAGATAACGCTCTTTGGCTAGGTCGAACGCGGCGCTGCGGGTGGTCCCGCTGGGCGGCGTCGGGGAAATCGGTAAGAACATGCTCGTGGTCGAGCTCGGCGACGATATCGTCGTCGTCGATGCCGGCCTCATGTTCCCCGACGAAGGGATGCTCGGCATCGACCTCGTCATCCCCGACATGACCTATCTGCGGCAGCGAAAGAACAAGATCCGCGGTTTTCTCATCACGCACGCGCACGAGGATCACATCGGCGCGCTGCCGTATGCGCTTCGCGACATGCTCGAGGTTCCGATCTACGGCACGAAGCTCACGATCGGCCTCATCCGCACGAAGCTCAGGGAGCACAAGCTCGCAGAGAAGGCGACGTTCCGCGAGATCGCGCCCGGCACGCCCTTCACCATCGGGAGCTTCCGCTGCGACTCGTACTACGTGTGCCACAGCATCCCCGATGCGATCGGCGTCACCATCGACACCCCGTACGGCGCCATCGTGCACTCGGGGGACTGGAAATTCGACCACACTCCGGTCGACGGACGCCAGACCGACTTCGCGCGCCTCGCGGCGATCGCGGCGAAGGGCGTGCTCCTCCTCATGTCGGACTCGACGCGCGCCGAGGTCCCCGGATACACGCAGTCCGAGCGCCATGTCGCCGAGATGTTCGACGCGATCATGTCGCGCGCGCCCGGACGCGTGATCACGACGACCTTCGCGTCCAACATCTCGCGCATCCGGCAGATCGTCGAGATCGCTCACGCGTGGGGCCGGAAGACCGCCATCGTCGGTCGTTCGATGGAGAACTACACCAAGACCGCGCGCGAACTCGGGTATCTCGAGTACCCGGAAGGCGCGATCGTCAGCCCGCACGAGATCGGCAAGCTCGCCGACCACGAGCTCTGCATCATCACGACGGGGAGCCAGGGCGAGCCGACGAGCGCGCTCTCGCGGATGGCGCTCGGTGACCACAGACACGTCGCGGTGAAGGAAGGCGACACGGTCGTCATGTCCGCGACGCCGATCCCGGGCAACGAGGAGCTCGTCTCGCGGACAGTCGACAACCTCTTCAAGCTCGGCGCCGAGGTCATCTACGACCCGCAGAGCCGTCCGCATGTCTCAGGACACGCGAGCCAGGAGGAGCTGAAGCTGCTTCTCAACATCCTCCGGCCGAAGCACTTCCTCCCCATCCACGGTGAGTACCGCATGCTCGTTCGTCACGCGCGGCTCGCGATGGATCTCGGCGTCGAGCCGAAGAACGCCTTCGTCCTCACGAACGGCGATGTCCTCCAGATCGACGAGCACGGCGCCCACGTGGGGGAGAAGGTCCAGTCGGGGGTCGTGTACGTCGACGGCCTTGGCGTCGGAGACGTGAGTCAGTCGGTGATGCGCGACCGCTGGTCGATCGGCAGCGACGGCATCTTCCTTGTCGTCGTGACGATCGAGCAACGGACCGGCGCGGTCGTGGCCGGGCCCGACATCGTGACCAAGGGCTTCGTGCCCGAGCACGATGCCGCCCAGCTCGTCGAAGAGGCCAAACAGAAGATCCTCGATGGCCTCGCGGAGGCGCAGACGGGCGAGCACATTGCCGAACCCTCCGCGCTGAAGGACGCGATCCACAACAGCGTCGCGAATTTCCTGTACGAGCGCACCAAACGGCGACCGATGGTGCTGCCCGTCATCATGCAGGTCTAAGCCGGTGGCGAGACGCGCGGCCAGCTCGCGGCGCAGAGGCGCGACCCCGGCGATGGAGCCGCGCATCCGCGACGAGATCGGCGCGATCGCGGTCGTCGCGTTCGCGCTCCTGTCGACAGTCGCGCTCGCGACCGATCAGGGCGCGGTGCTGCAGTGGTGGCGTTCGGCGCTCTTCGCGGTGCTCGGCTGGGCGGCGTGGCTCGTGCCCCTCGGGCTGGCGGCGGTCGCCCTCGAGCTTTGGTTTGGATTCATCCGCCGCGAGACGGTGCTGCCGATACTCGGTGGGCTCGTCATCGTCGTCGCGCTGCTGGGGCTGACCCGGCAGGTCACGCGTGCCGACGCCGCGGGGGGATTCGTGGGGGGCGCGGTCGCCAAGGCCGCGAGCAGCCTGTTCGGCGACGTCGGGGCGTACGTGGCCCTCGGCGCGCTCCTCCTCGTGGGCCTCGTCGTTGCCGCGAATCGCACGATCGCCGACCTTTGGAGGCCCGTCTGGAGGCAGCGCCCGGCGATCGGCGGGCTCAAGCACGGCACGCTCATCCCAGGCGGCACCGCCAGCCGCTTCGACCGCTTCCTCGACGACGAGGACGGCCAGGCCCCCGCCGAGCCCGTTCGCATCCACATCCCAGAGGCAAAACCTGCGCGCGCCGCGGCACCGGCTCAACTTCCGAAACCCTCTCTACGCGACGAGGACCCCCCGGCCTCGGGCCGGGCCCCCGTCGCGCGGGGGCCCTCGGAAGTTGAGCCGTCGCCGTCGAGTGACGCTGACCGAAAGCCCTTCGTTGTATCTACTGCCGGGCTCGCCTCGGCCGCTGTTGTCGCCGAAGGCGTTCTGCATGCGGATCCTCCTGAGCGTGCCTGGGTATTGCCCGCCCTCGATTCGCTCGATCAGGGCTCCGCGGCTCGCTCTGGAAAAGATGAGCTCCTTCGCAACCAGCGGGTCATCGAAGAAACCCTTTCGCACTTTGGCATCGCCGCAAAAGTCGTCGACGTGTTCGTCGGGCCGGTCGTCACGCGCTACGAGCTGAAGCCTGCGGCCGGGGTCAAGCTCTCGCGGATCGAGGCGCTGTCGGATGATCTCGCCCTCGCGCTCGCCGCACGAACGCTTCGGATCGAAGCGCCGATTCCCGGCAAGAGCGTCGTCGGCATCGAGATTCCCAACCTGGCCATCGGTCTGGTCTCCGTGCGCGACGTCGCCGAGAGCGCGGAGTTCAAAGGCTCGCCATCGAAGCTCACCGTTGCACTCGGCAAGGACGTCGCCGGTGGCGCGATCGTC
>Ga0207684_10006976_pt1 | contig 10219 bp, 7 predicted proteins | sample KBSK5501metaG_FD_184342 | JGI IMG/M metagenome (GOLD analysis project Ga0207684, IMG submission 184342) | Corn, switchgrass and miscanthus rhizosphere microbial communities from Kellogg Biological Station, Michigan, USA - KBS K5-50-1 metaG... | ecosystem: Host-associated > Plants > Roots >... | reverse complement strand
AGATCGAGTCCGTGGTCCGGACGGAGATGACCGGACACACCAGGAAAAGGAGAAGTTTTGCTATGACCGCTCACCAACATCTTTTGCGCGCCAAAGAGCGCGCAGTATCGATACAGACCTACGCCAGGATTGCCGGCGTGGCGTTCCTCGTCGCGATTGTGGGGGGTGGCTTCGGGGAGTTCTACGCTCCCTCGACCCTCATCGTGCCGGGCAACGCTGCCGCGACCGCGCACAACGTGATCGCCTCTGACCTCTTCTTTCGTCTGGGCTTCCTCGCCTATCTCACCGAGGCCATCACCGATGTGGCCCTGACCTTTCTCCTCTACGTCTTGCTGCGACCGGTCCACGCGAATCTGGCCAAACTCGCGGTGCTCTTTCGGATCATGGCCACCGCCACGTTCGCCTTCGGCGAGCTGTTCTACTTCGCCCCATCGCTCATCTTGGGAGGCGATGGGTATCTGAAGACCTTTTCGTCTGATCAACTGCATGCGCTCGCGCTGCTGTCGCTCAACCTGTATGGGTTGGTAGGCGGCCTCTTCACCGTGTTCTATGGCATCGCTTCCCTGATCCTGGGGTATTTGATGGTTCGATCAGGCTACCTCCCCCGGGTCCTGGGGGCGCTTTGGGTGCTCGGTGGTCTCGGATTCGTGACCTGGAATGTCCTGCTGGTCCTCACACCGGGATACGCATCCTCCCTCCTGCCGGTGCCGCAGCTTCTTGCTACGCTGTTATTGGGCCTGTGGCTGCTTTTCAGGGGTGTTGATGTTGAGAAATGGAAAGAGAAAGAGCACGAAGCTATTGCGGCGTACGAAAGCGTGCCAAGCTAACAGAAATAGGCCCCAGGATACATGGAAGCCGCTCATAGTAAGAGATTTTTCCATGTATCCTGGACACTACGCCAGATGATGCTGGACGGGGATGGTCAGTCTCCGTGACGGAAAAACCGGAAGCCTCGACCTTGAAGCGCGATCCTCCCCTGCATGATGAGAACACCCAGCGTTCCACAGATGCCTGCAAGGATGGGCGCTTCGATCAAATGAGAGGAGGCACTATCAAATGCATTAAAAAAGGTAAACGCTTGAGGATCGCTCATTCCGCTGCTGAGATAATCTGAAACGAGCAGGTGCTCAAGTCTCTGGAGGAACAAGAAATTCAGGAGAAATCCAAAGAGGAGAACGATCAGCACCCCAAGCAGAGCACTCCAGAGGCTCGCAAGGATTCCGAGAGAGAGCCGGGAGGTTTTGTGCGTGCCAGATGCTCCTGCGAACCCAAAGCAGAGAAAGATCAGCGCCATAAAGCCAAGGGTGGAGAACGAGCTGGCTTCTTGGCCCAAGTCAATGAAGTCTTCGACGATCAGATCAACCACAAAGATGGCTCCGATGATCAAACCAAGCACGGTTCCAACCTTGAGCGCAGTGGTCACCGTGGGATTTGCTTTGATGGGCAGACCTACCCCAACACTCCCATACACCAGCAACATAGCTCCACACACAAGCACCGTCGAAGCCCGTCCTGCTCCAAGGACGGTTGGATACCAGAGAAGACTGAGACTCATCAAGGTAAGATCCAGGAGAACCCCACAAGCCATTACCAGCCAAAGAGCAGCATTTTTCTTGAGCGAAGCTATCATGGATGAAACCACCTTTCTCCCTCTTTTCTGCTTCTCCTCTCTCGTCTCAGATCAACAGAGCGAGGGCTTCCATCGTACCGAGATTCGCGGCTTTTTGCAAGGGGTCCGTCACGGAGACTGGCCACCCGCGTCCAGCATCATCTGGCGTAGTGTCGTATCCTGGGGCCTATCTCAGAATGTGACACATATCTTGGCTCTGGCACGCATTTGGTGAAAGCTCTTCAGTAAGAAAAAGAAGAGCTTCGGTCAGTGCTCACAGAGAGAAGGATGTTCATCAAACATGGTATCCTTGGAAAGACATCTTGAATTGATGGGCTGGAAAAGCCGGGAAGAGGTGGGATCTGGGAGAACCATTTCCCCTCTTGAAAGGGTGCCAAAGCTCACACAGCCACGCTGTGTGCCCGAAGAAGTCCTTCTGGTCCTGAGGTCTGGTTAGAGGGCATGTAAGACCCGCTGACGCAGCAACGGGAACTTCGCACGGCCATACATCATGCGCTTGATCAGTTTGATTTTGGTCACTTGGCCCTCGACTTGCCCATTACTAATGGGAAGGGGTAATCCGGCTTGGACAGCGGCTTTCTCCTGCTCGACACCCTGGGCAAAACTCTGAAGTTCGGCAAGCCCGCTCTCGTGAACCTGGCTGAGCCAGGCATCCAGGCGCTTTCCTTGCCGATGCCGCATCATGTGAAGAAAGTCCTGCACGAGCTGATAGGTGGTATTGAGAGAGGCATGCGCCAGGCGAAAAGCCGCCAGATCTTCTCGTTGGATCTCGTCCAACTGGGCTGGATGACGCATGAACAGCCAGACCGCCGCTGTCGAGGTGTATTGAGGCAGACGAGGTGTTCCCGCCGACGTCACTATCTCCGTAGTTTTCAGCGTCTCCAGGAAGCGATAGACCATGCGCTCAGAGCCGCTATATCCCTGGAACCGCACTTCCCGCCACAGCTGGCGGCCACTGCGCTCACCTTCTTGCCAGCGTTTGAGCACATAGGGAGCGTAGGGATCAAACGCGCTGCGATATTTGCGTCGTGGTCTGGTCTCGGGAGCCACCCCTTTGTGGAGCCAATCGCGCACGGTTCGCGCTTTCATCCTAAGCCGAAGTGCAATCTCTGGCGAGGTCAGTCCTTGCTCACACAAGACCAGTACCTGCTGATAGCGCTCTTGTCGCTCGGCACGCCGTATGGCAATGGTCTGCTTCACGCTTTCCTCTGGCGCGGGCCGCCATTCTTCAACAGGCAGGAGGCGGTCTCCTGGCGCCTGCGTCGCAGCTTCTGCTCCTTGGCTGGCCGTTTTCATCTCGAGCAGGACACGTGCGAGCAGCTGCTGGACGGCTTCCGATAGGTTCTTTGCAATATGGAAGCGATCGGCCACCTGAATCGCTTGAGGAGCGCCGGCAGATACCGCGCTGGCGTACTCACTGCTGCGATCGCGGCTCACATGGGTGATTTCGGGATGTGTTTTCATCCAGGCCGCTGCGGTTTCCTTTTGACGGTCAGGCAAGAGGTCAAGGATTTGGTGCCGCTGCAGATCCACCAGCACGGTGCCAAAGGTTCTGCCACGGCGGAACGAGAAGTCGTCCACACCCAGATGCTGCACTGGCTCTGTCGTCTCTGTGGCAAGCTTCATGACGCGACGCAAAATGCTCGTCCGCGAGATCTCTATCCTCAAACGAGCACCAAGGCGCGCTCCCAAGCGTCCGCACGAAGCCAAGCCAATGGCTTCGATCTGCTGACCCAAGCGAGTGGTGACGCGAGCCCATGGTTCCAGAAAAGCCGTGAGCCGCTCCGCAAAGATTTTCCGTGAACAGTCCGGGTTCGTACAGAAGAACTTGCGCACATAGAGGATCAGTTGCACTTGATGGCCTCCACAGGCCAGATCAGCAGCCTTTCGGCTATAGTGGCTGTGCATGCGCGACGTTGGACACTGACAAACTGGGCAAGCAGACTCAGAAGCAGTTGAAGCGACCTGAATAATTAGAACATTGTTCACAAGATCAAAAGAGAGCACCTGCAATCCAGCAGGCAGACCAAGTAGTGATGAGAAAGACACGGGTTTGAGGGACTCCAGGGATGATTAGCGATGGTTTTTCTGTTTGGTCCTTCATTTTATCACGGCTTGCAAGCTCATCCATCACCAAAAAGGTGCCAGAGCCGGAAAATGAGTCAAACGACAGCTTTGCAAAAGAGCGTGACACCCTGATTAAATGGGGGGAGAAACAACGTAGACTTTCCCTCTGACCGCTTCTCAAGCCGGATGAAAGCAAACGGGAAAGGACACCTGTCCTTTCCCGATGCCTGTCTATTTCGGCCTGCACTGGCTCTCCAGGCCGCGTCAGCTAAACCGAACTTAAACCGACTTATATTCGGTTGCGAATGTGTGCAATCATGTGTGCTTTCAACTACTTTGAAAGATGCCGATATTCCTCGGAGACTGAATAGCCGCACACACAAGAGGTGCGAGTTGGTAAATGGTTGCTACATTTCCGATGATGGGCTTACGGCAGTCTCAAGTTCGCTCCACAGGGTCAAATTTGGTTCCTGATCGTAATTTGTTATCATTAGATGTTCGGACTCTCGGTTGTTCCTGTCCTGAAAACTGACGAGGTATTTCTTATCAAACGTTTGCATGTTCAGTCCTTTGCCGGCATATAAATTAAAGATTGTAGGAGTATTTTTGATGACAAGCATGAATTTTGCTGTGCAGTGGTTGAGCAGATAATAGGCGAGGCGTTCTTGATCGCTCTTATCGAACGGATTTTGTGTGTAGGTGCTGAATTCACTATCATACGGCGGATCAAGAAAGATAAAGTCGTCGGCACCTGGTGTATATGCCTGAAGGAAAGCCTCAAAGTCCGTGTTCTCAATGACTGTGTTAGCAAAGTGCTTCCGTACCTCTGGAGACTGCATATAGGCAATCTTTCTTGTCAAATCTTTGCGGTTGTAAGAGAGCCCTCCGTAGGGGACGTTGAACTCGCCTCGGCTGTTATAACGGAACATAGAAGCGTAGGCATTCTCCCTCACGAGAAAAAAGATAGCAGTCGCTGTACCGGTCGAGATTCCATACGCATGTATATTGTTATAGAGGTGCCTTAGATGCATGTAGAAAGCACTTTTTAAAGCGCTCTCCATGTTTGCCACGATATCATTCTCTGGCAACTTCCCTTTTGTGTTCTCCAACTGCTTCATTCGAGTAGTTTTGCTCACAAGGTTTCTCTTGATTTCCCGAAGAAAATTCTCACTATTCTTCTCAAGGTGCCCTGCAAACATCTCATGAAAGTCTTCTGAATGAGCAAGAACGAATCCAAAAAGTAGTTCCCTCATCTTGCTTGATGGGTACTCCCCCATTGAATAGGCTTTATACATATTCAAGAGTTCTGCAGAAAAAGCAAATGTCAATACTTTAAAGAAGAATTTTTAGTAAAAATGTCAGATATTTTGACATGCGAATGTTTTTGAGGCAACGGAGGATATGTCCCACTATGGCATCAGCTATGAGGAATGCTTTTCGCCCGAAGAGTTTCTTCCCGGGAGGAGGCAGTGTCAGTCCACAGCGACCTGCCCGAGCGCTGTGTGTTGCTTTTTGAGTGGCATATTCTGAAAGGCCACACTATGCTTATGTGTACAATAACCCCATTTAACAGCTTGGGGAAAGGACACGTGTCCTTTCCCCAAGTGGCTTCTCAGGCCCATTCGCGGGATATAGCGACAAAAGGAGTTAGACCCCAATTAACACTCGCTGTGCCCGCAGCTGTAACACTTCCTGCACCCCTCCTCGTACACCATTGTGTTGCACCCGCACTGCGGGCACAGGTTGCCCGTCACACTCAAGTGGCTCAAACTCAATACGCTTGTAGTCGAAGCAGTGGAGACGGTTAGATTGCTGGCAGCATGCACTGCATCATTCCCGTTTACAGGAGGTGGATCCGCCGGCTGCTTCTGCGCCTCTTGCTGCTCTAACGACTCTAGATGCATCTCCAGCGCTCGCGCTACAGCATCGGGCAGAGAACGTACCTGCTGCATGCCGAAGCCGACCGAACGACTGCCACCGATGCCGCGCAGTTGCTCAGCTATCTCCTTTGCACGGTCCGTCTGTGAGAGCGGGCTGAGCACGCGTAAATTCAGCGAGATCAACCTGCCCAGCGCTTCCGCCAACGCCGCGATATCGCTGCCTGCCTTACCGACGTTCACGAACACCTCCAACGGCCCATGCTCGTCGCTGTTAATCGTGACGTTGATCTTGCCCTCCGGCGCGCTCACCTGGCGCGTGTAGCCGTGCACCACGGCAGGTCGTGGCTTTATACCCTGCTGGATAGAAGCGACCGGCTCCATCACCGGGGCTTGCTGCTCCGGCTTCTTCTCTTCGATATGTGAAAGAACGCCCACACGCGAGCCGTCGCGCATATACGTGATGCCCTTGCAGCCCAGTTCATAAGCCAGGCGATACAGTGTTTGCACATCTTCGACAGTGTGGTTGTTTGGCGCGTTCACCGTCTTGCTGATGCTGGAGTCTGTATAGTACTGGATGGCGGCCTGTACGCGTACATGCTCTTCCGGCGTCAGGTCGTTCGCCGCCACGAAATAGCCTGGCGTTGGTTCGTTGGGATGCTGGTCGCGCCACGCCTGGAGCAGCGGGTGATACAGGATATGCTCCCCGGTGCGGTCGCGCCGCACCATGGCGAAATCATACACAGGTTCGATGCCAGAACTGACTCCCGAGAACAGGCTGGTCGTGCCTGTGGGTGCCTGCGTTAGCAGGACCGCATTGCGAATGCCTTGCTCCCTGATCTTCTCCTGGACCTTCTCCGGCAAACGCTTGACGAACTGCCCCTGCATATAGTTGTCGCGCTCAAAGTTAGAAAATGGCCCTTTTTCGACGGCGATATCTGCCGAGGCTTCATAGGCGGCATCGCGAATGGTAGCGTAGATACGCTCGATTACGGGTACTGACTCCTCGCCGCCATAGGCGATCTTCATTTTGATCAGCGCATCGGCCAGCCCCATCGTGCCCAACCCGGTGCGTCGCGTGCCAAGCTGAGCTACGCGGTTCTCTTCAATGAAGTACTCATTGGCATCGACCACGTTGTCCAGGAAGCGCATGGCTACCTTGCTCTGCTCGGCCAGTCGCTCCCAATCCATCTGGCCGTCCTTCACGAAAGCGGAGAGATTCAATGCTCCAAGATTGCACACGCCCCAAGGCGGAAGGCCTTGCTCTCCGCAATCTAGTGAGCAGTATCCATTTGTGACCCAGGTGAGCGTGTCGGGCTCGTAGAGGTCTATGACCTCTTCCTCGCGCTCAGTATCCTGAACCGAGACGACCGATGCTGTCCATGTACCGCCGATATAATACCAATCTTCGGCAATCTCTTTCAAGCGTGCGGCTTTCTCCGGGTGACTGAGACCAATCTCTGCGTAGAAGCGTGCAATACCCTCGTTTATGATGAGGATATCGTACTTCTCACCCGTGCCATACATCGAGCGGCCATCGTACACTAGATTCTCATCGCGGGTTGCGCGATAAATGCGTCCGTGGATGCCGAACTGAAGCAGAATTAAACGCACCTGTTGCGCCAATTCATATGATGACGTATGTAAGCGCAGCATCGGGTTGTCCTGTTTCATGAGCACGCTGCCATCCGTCGAAAAGAGGCCATCAAGGATTCCAGCCAGGAAATCTTTTTCCATGCGCATGAAAGCAGCAGGAATGGTCTTTTGCGGTGCCTTCACATTGGGTATCATACCAATGCGTACGAGCAAAGATGCCAATTTACCGCAATCTAACCGCACGGATGCATGCTTGACGGCAACACCGCCTTCACCAACAAACTCTTTTTCGGCGAGCATGCGATGCGTGTGGATGTTCATATCCGTCATCAAATTCGTGAACGTATCATACCAGCCATCTTCATGCGTGCCAAAGACAACTTTACATTCATAAGAATGGCTGTTCCCATTGGTGATTGCACGCAGCATACCATCGCCAAGCACAGTACCAACGATCAGGCCGAGTTTGCGATCATAAAAGTTGGCAGCGTTGAGTTCTCGTTTGGTGATATACTCCATCGCTTCCGTTGGAAGGCTCTGACGTGGCCCAAAAGCCTCATTGGCCACAACCAGAACCTTATCACTCTCAGTCAACTCAGCGATGGACACCCACTGATACTTTTTGCCGCGCACGACCTTAAGCTTGTGATCGGCGGTACCTTCTAGATAGCCACCATCGGAAAAATTCACACGATAGATGCGCTGAAGACCATTGTTATAGATCTTTTCGATGGGCTTTAGCCCAGCTGGCGTGCGAACTTTCATGCCTATCTGCAAGTCACGCGCGTACGTATATCCATGCTCAGTAGAAACAAGAGTATCGCCGGTTACGCAAGGATTTACGCAGCGGATATCTTCGTAATACCATGTATTCGATAACTTATTGTACCGATCCATGAACACCACGCCTGGCTCCGCAGACTCCCACGCCGACTTGCAGATCAAGTCCCACAGAGCGCGAGCCCGTATTGTTTTCTTAACTTCACCATTCCAGACGAGATCCCAGTCGGCGTCATCCTTGACCGCCTGCATGAACGTATCGGAGACACATACGGAGAGGTTGGCGTGTTCGATCTTGCCTTCTTGACGCTTGACTGTAATGAACTCTTCGATATCGGGGTGGTTATCGTCAAGCATGATCATTAAAGCTCCCCTTCGGCTTCCCCCCTGCTGGATCACATCCCCGGTCGCCACCGAATACAGCTGCGCCCAGGAACATGGACCCGACGCCGTACCGTTTACCGTCTTGATATACGAGCCTCGCGGTCGCAGCGTGGAGAGATTAATGCCGACACCACCGCCGCGCGCCATAATCTCCGTCATCACCTTCAAGTTATCCAGGATGCCCTGGCGGCTATCTTCGGGGCTGGGGATAACGTAACAGTTTGAGACCACGATGCCGGCTGAAATGAACGAGTGATCTTCCTCAACCTCAATATCCAGCACGATGCCAGAATAATCTTCAATAGCAATTTCATCGACCCGCACCCACTTGAGACTATCGTATTCAAAGTCGGAAGGACCCTCGTCGCTGTTATATACGACAATGGCAACATAATCACCAGGTTTAATTTCTTTGGCTGGAATCCAATCTGGCTCATGTTGCAAATGCAAACCATCACGTGACTTATGTGTGTTAACCCACTCTGAGCGGACAACGTATACTTTGTGATCGCCTGTCACGCGCAAATCATCGTAGCCCACTTTCTTGGGTCGGATGATGTAGAGTGTTTCCGCAGTTTCGCGCTCAAATTTATGTAATACCGGACGCAGACGATTGCGATGCGTCACCACAAGGTCGCCAAGCTTGATTTCGGAAATTGGTCGATAACCATCTGCTGTAAGCACTCCCTGTTCAGGCGGCATACAGTTATAAAATGTTACCTGGTGCCCTGACCCTGCTCCCGCAAGAATGCGGCCACCCGGTACAAACTGAAAGCCAGAGAGCGCCTCGTAAAAACGCTTTTCCCAGTGTGCGCGCAGCTCTTCGGTCGATTCTACAGCGGCAATGCCCTTCGCTACCCTTGCCCAGAGTTGTTCGGGATAAAATTCTAAGGGCTGTCCGTTGGGGTCCTTGAGAGAATATCTGTCCATGAAAACTTTCTGGCGGATTCCCTCTAATTGCGTCATTTTTTGGGAACCGGGACCCTGTTCGGTTTTAGTGGTGGGCTGCTGTTGCTCCAACATTGGCTCATTACTCCTTCCATACTTCAGTCATGTATGGGCTTTGAAATAAGTTTGGTTGTTTTGATCTCCGAAACACAGTATACTTGCAAAAGCTCGCTTTTACAAGGGTTTTGGCACAACATATTGATTTTCTAAGGATTTTGGCACAACATATTGATTATGGATGAGTATAAGTGCGGACACAACCTGAGCACAGCCAATGTAATCCTCATAAGTGATATGATATGGCTACTGGAATCAAACTGAACTTATGCGCAATCTGGAGGATGCATGCGTGCCGAAATTCTCTCGTGTGGCACTGAATTGTTGTTAGGCCACATTACCGATACCAACGCCACTTATCTTGCTCAGAGCCTGGCAGCGCTGGGGATTGATCTCTATTTTGTCTCACAGGTCGGAGATAACCAGGGGCGTATCGTTGAGACGCTGCAACGGGCCTGGGAGCGGTCCGACCTGGTTATTATGACTGGTGGCCTGGGACCGACCGAGGATGATCTCGCCCGCGAGTCGATTAGCGCCCTGCTGGGTGAGACAATGCGAGTAGACCCTGTGTTAGAGGCCGAGCTGCGCGGCATCTTCGCAACGCGCAATGCTGCCATGCCCGAGCGTAACATCAAGCAAGCGACCTTGATTCCCTCGGCGCGGGCAATACCCAATCCACTCGGGACTGCTCCGGGCTGGTGGGTTGAGAAAGATGGACATATCATCGTGGCTATGCCTGGTGTGCCGCGAGAAATGTACCGCATGTGGGAGCAAGAGGCCATCCCGACGCTCAGCTCCTACACGGGCGGACTGATCTTTACGCGCATCCTGCGTGTCTGGGGCCTGGGAGAGTCCGCCGTCGAAGAGCGGTTGGATGGGC
>Ga0207684_10006973_pt1 | contig 10221 bp, 6 predicted proteins | sample KBSK5501metaG_FD_184342 | JGI IMG/M metagenome (GOLD analysis project Ga0207684, IMG submission 184342) | Corn, switchgrass and miscanthus rhizosphere microbial communities from Kellogg Biological Station, Michigan, USA - KBS K5-50-1 metaG... | ecosystem: Host-associated > Plants > Roots >... | reverse complement strand
TCATGGGCGTCCGGACGCGGCGGAGCCTCGCTCTGTCGTGGTCGGCGCTCTTCGTGCTTTCGCTGCTGTTGCAGTACTTCAGCTTTGCCCTCGCATCGCCGGCCCTGGCCGTCCATGACGAGGGCCTGTTCGAGCTCGACGGGAACGCGGTCAACCAGGCCGCTGCGGGCAACGACTGGGACCAGGTTCACGCCGGAACGTCGTCGGCGGATCAGACGAAGTTCATCACCGACGCCGTCAACTCGACGCCCGATGAGCACCTCTTCACCGGCGGTGGCTCCAAGGACGGGCAGGACATCAGCAACTGGAAGTGGACGAGCGGTCCGGGCGTCCAGGACAAGAACGACATCGAACACGCGTTTGCTGCCGCCTACACGGGCGGAGCCGGCGGCGCCGAGACGTTCATCTATTTCGGCCAGGATCGCTATGCCCAGGACGGCGATGCGTTCGTCGGTTTCTGGTTCCTGAAGAGCGCGGTGTCCGAGAAGGCGGACGGGACCTTCAACGGCGTCCATCAGGACGGCGACATCCTGGTCCAGGCCGACTTCACGAACGGCGGCGTGATCCAGGAGTTCAAGGTCTCGAAGTGGCTGAGCGGCGCCCTGCATCAGGTGGACACCGGCCTCGAATGTCCGGCTGCCAACGTCCCGCTGGCTGACGATTCCGCCTGCGGCAAGGTCAACGGCATCGGCATCGGCGAGATCGACTCCCCGTGGGCATACACGCCGAAGTCCGGTACCGCCGACAAGATCCCGCAGGGCGGGTTCTTCGAGGCCGGGATCAATCTCACCACGCTTGGCCTGGATCAGGGCTGCTTCTCGACGTTCGTCTCGGAGACGCGGTCGTCGCAGTCCCTGACCTCGACCCTGTCCGACTACGCGATGGGCTCCTTCTCCTTCTGCACGACCCCGGACATCTCGACCCAGGTCAAGCAGGGCGCGACGAGCCTCGGCGACAACGGCAACATCACGATCGGCGAGTCGGTCACCGACGTCGCGACCCTGACGGGCTCGAAGGGAACCGTCACCGGGACGGTCGACTTCTTCCAGTGCTTCAGCGCTTCGGCCACCCCGGACTGCACCACGGGCGGTGACCAGGTCGGTGGCACCAAGACGCTGAGCGGCGGCATCGCCACCTCCGACGCGTTCACGCCGGATGCCGTGGGTCACTACTGCTTCCGGGCCGAGTACCACGCCGCAGCCGGTTCGAAGTACCTGGACGTCAATCACACCAACACGACGTCCGAGTGCTTCGATGTCGTCAAGAAGGTCCCGTCGATCGTGACCGCTGCCGTCGAGAGCGTGAGCCTCGGGACAGAGATCACGGACAGCGCCACCTTGAGCGGCGCGACCTCCGATGCCGGCGGTTCGATCGTCTTCCGCGCCTATGGCCCCGGCGACTCGAACTGCTCGAACACGCCGGCATTCACCAGCGCCCCGGTCGCCGTGAGCGGCAACGGCACGTACGGGCCGGTCTCGTTCACCCCGGCCGACGCCGGAACGTATCGCTGGATCGCCAGCTACAGCGGCGATGCCAAGAACGCCGCCAAGGCCGGTGCCTGCAACGACGCGGGCGAAAACGATACCGTCGCGAAGCTGACCCCGACGATCGCAACGCAGGCCTCGGCCAGCGTCACGGTCGGCGGCACCATCTCCGACACGGCGACGGTCTCCGGCGGCAGCAGCCCGACGGGCACGGTCACGTTCGTCCTCTACGGGCCGAACGATGCCACGTGCGCGACGGCGATCTTCACCAGCGCCAACCGTCCGCTGAGCGGCGGCAGCGCCACCTCGGCCAATTTCACCACGACCCAGGCCGGGACGTATCGCTGGATCGCGACCTACAACGGCGATGCGAACAACAACGCCGTCACCGGCGCGTGCAACGACGCGAACGAAAGCGTCGTCGTCACCCCGGCCGGGCCGTCCATCGCCACCTCCCTCGTCGGCGGTGGGAAGAACGGGTCCTCGATCACCGTCGCCCTCGGCACGTCGGTTCATGACACCTCGACGCTGTCGGGCGCAACCCCGACCGCCGGGGGAACCGTCCAGTATCAGGTCTTCAGCGACGCACAGTGCTCGAGCCTGCTGTCCGACGCGGGCACGGCCGACGTCGTGAACGCGACCCCGGGCGACTCCAACGACGTGACCTTCAATCACGCCGGGACGTTCTACTGGCAGGCCGACTACAGCGGTGACGCCAACAACGATCCGGCAACGAGCGCCTGCAACCTCGAGATCGTGGTCGTCAACCAGAACATCCCGACCATCACCACGAACGCGTCGGCGAGCGTTGTCATCGGCGGCCAGATCCACGACACGGCGACACTCGCTGGCGGCTTCGGCCCAACCGGCAGCATCACGTTCAGCCTCTATGGTCCGGATGACGCCACATGCGCGTCGACGGCCGTCTTCACCAGCACCGTCCCGGTCAACGGCAACGGCGACTACCTGTCGGGCTCGTTCACGCCGGCGACGGCGGGGACCTACCGCTGGATCGCCGCCTACAGCGGCGACGCGGACAACGCACCGGTCAGCGGTGGCTGCAATGACGCGAACGAAAACGTCATCGTCACGACGCCGAACCTCGACGTCCTGAAGCTTGTCGCGACCAACGATGACGACTTCGCGCCGACCAGCACCGCGCTCCCCGGCGACGTCCTCAACTACCAGATCACGGTCACGAACAGCGGCAACGGCGCAGCGACCAACGTTCCCGTTACCGATGACATCGCGGCCATCCTCACGCATGCCACCTACAACGACGATTGCAGCAACGCGTGCACCCTCGATGGGACCACGCTGAAGTGGACGATCCCGACGCTCGCCGCCAACGGCGGGTCCGTCACGCTGACCTTCTCGGTCACGCTCGACGCGACCTTCCCCCTGGGAACCACCACGCTGCCGAATGTCGTCGTCGTCACCGGCCCGGGCAGCAACTGCGCGGCCGAAAGCCAGGATCCGGATTGCGATGCGTCCACGGACGTCTCGACCTCCCGCCTGGTCATCGCCAAGTCGTTCACCGGCAACACCGCCGGCACCGACCCCGACCTCGGGGTCCCGGCGGCCCATGTCGGTGACACGCTCCACTACACCCTCGCCTACGAGGGTGGTGGAACGCTGACGAACGCCAAGATCACGGACGTCCTGCCCCAGGGCCTCGCGTACGTGGCCGGAAGCGCTCACGGCAACACAGACTTCGCCGACGGCGTCTACGACCCGGGCACGCGGACGATCACGTGGAGCGCGCTCCACGTGCTCTCCCAGGACGCGGATCACCACGTCGCTGGCAGCGTCACCTACGACGTCACGGTCCTCGCCACGGCTCCGGGCTTCCCCCAGCCGCTCGTCAACACCGCGACGATCGTCTCCGACGAGACCGCGCCGGACAGCGCTACCGCCTCGGTGGCCGTGCTGCCCCTGCCGCTCGAGCTCACCCCGCCGCCAACGAACACCCTCACCCCCGAGACGGGGACGAGCAACCCGGGCTTCACCCTGATGCTCATCCTCCTCGGCGTGGCCGGCCTCGCCCTCGGGATCGGGTTCGTCACCCCGACCCCCGAGCGAGTCCGCCGACGGAACCGCCTCGGCTAGTCCGAGCAACGAGGTCCGACTGCCGGCCGACCGGGCGAGCGATCGTCCGACCCGGCCGGCTGACGACCAGCCGTCGAAACCGAACCTCGGGTCCCCGAGACCCGGACGAGGCGTCCCTAGCCTGGGGACGCCTCGTTCGTTTGAGCCGGGATGCGGGGCGTCAGCAGGACTGCTGGTTGGGGCCGGCAGAACGGAGGTCCTGGGCCGGGTAGGACCCATTCGTTGACGGTCCGCAACGGAGATCCGGGTGCCTGGTCGAGAGCGGTGGGGTTCGGTGGATTCGACCCGGCCGAATGGTCCTAGACGAGTACCACCCGGTCCGGCACGATGGCGGAGCCGCTTAGGCAACGGCTCCCGGGACACCGGGATGGCGCCTCAACCACCCAGCACTCGGGGACCACGCACCATGACCGTCACGCGTTCCACTCGCCGCGCCCGCCGCGGCTTCCTCCTCCGCAGGTTCGGCTGGCTTGCCGCCGCGGCCATGCTGGCCGTTGCCGCGATCGCGCCGACATCCGTCGCGGCCGCGAACCCGCAGCCGCAGGACAACGCCTGCAACAACATCGGCAGCGGCGGCCGCAGCCCGGACTACGTCTGGACGACCGTCGGCACCGACGGCGTGACCGCCCACTGGGCCATCGACGCCGACCACTTCGATGCCGCCAACTTCGCGACCGTCACGGTCCGCGTCTGCGTCTTCGATGCGAACGGCCCCGACCAGGGCGGCATCGACCAGAACACCGAGAACGACGGCGTCCAGCTCTTCGCCTGGTCGCTCCTCGGCTACAACGCCGATCCCTGCCCGAACAGCGATCTGACCTTCGGCAGCAGCGTCGACAGCCCGGCTGTCCAGACGAAGAAGTCCGACCTCATCGACTGCCCGGCCGGCGAGCCGAGCACGGCTCCCTCGACCGAGCCCAGCACGGCTCCCTCGACCGAGCCGAGCACGGAGCCGAGCACGGCCCCCTCGACCGAGCCGAGCACGGAGCCGAGCACGGCTCCCTCGACCGAGCCCAGCACGGCCCCCTCGACCGAGCCGAGCACGGAGCCGAGCACGGCCCCCTCGACCGAGCCGAGCAGCGCCCCCAGCACCGAGCCCTCGACCCAGCCGACCGGCGGCGTCGAAGGTGTCACCGGGACGCCGGGCGTCACGCCTCCCCCGACCGACACCCTGACCTCCGGCACGCACGCCCCGGCCAGCGACGGATGGCGCGCCATCCTCGTCCTGCTCGCCGCGGTCCTCGTCGGAACCCTGGTCGCCAGCCAGCCCCGTCAGGCACGCCGCAGGGCCTGACCCTCGCTGTCCCCGAGGGACGCAATCGGCCGGGGCGCGGAGACCGCGCCCCGGCCTCTTCATGTCCCGACGGCGATCTGCTCGCCGGGCGCCACGAGGCGGACCTCGGCGTCCGTCGCCGCGGCGACGATCCGGACGGCCGCGTCCGGGTCGAACCCCATCTGCAGGTGGGTCAGCAGGACCCGCCCCGGATGCGTCGCCCGGACGAGTCCCGCGATCGCCGGCGCATCGAGGTGGAGGGCGCCGGGCGGGACGGGACCGGCCCCGAACGAGACCTCGACGAGCAGCGCGTCGCCGCGCCGGACCAGGGGCGCGAGATCGTCGGCGACGCCGCAGTCGCCGGAGTAGACCAGGCCCGGGCCGGTCGGACCGCTGACCCGGACCGCGTAGCTGTCCTCTGTGTGGGTCACGCGGCGCGCCTCGACCGTGAGACCCCCGACGGACTCCGACCCTTCCTCGAGGCGCTCGCAATCGAGGGCCTCGGCCGTGAAGCCCGGCCGCGCGTGGAGCGCGTCAATGCGCTGCGCCAGCCCGATTGGGCCGAGGACGCGCAACCGTCGGGGCGGCTGGAACTGGTAGGCGAGGAAATGCCGGAGCGGCACCAGGTCGATGAAGTGGTCCGGATGGAGGTGGCTGATCACGACGGCGTCGAGCCGGCTCGGATCGGTCTCCGTCGCGAGTCGGGGAAACGACCCCTGGCCGAGGTCGAGCAGGATCGCGCTGCCGTTCCCGCGCACGAGATAGGCCGCCCCGGTCGCACCGAGGCGGTTTGTGTACGCCGGCCCGGCGCCGATGACCGTCAACTCGAGGGACGGCGCTGTCACGCCGAGAGGGTACGTCGGGCGAAGGACCGATCGCGCGGTGGTTGCGCGCGGCCGGCGCGACGAGATCGCCCGAGCGGAGGGTCAGTCGCTCGGCCCGCGGGGGCTGCGGTCGGGCTGTGACGGCGCCGGCTTCTGGCTCTTGTCGGGCTTGTCCGTCGGCGTCGAATGCGTCGGATCGGCGCTCGCCGCGGGATTGCCCGCCGCCCCGCCGCCGCCACCGGATCCGCCGCCCGTCGATCCGGCGCCGCCCGACGAGTCTTCGTGGTTGCCGATGTTCAGGATGACGGCGGCGTTGTGCTCGATCGCGCGCTCGATGTTCCGCTCGATCGCGTCCGAGGCCGTGGAGTTGTTCTTGTCGGCCAGCCGCGCCGCGACCAGGGCCAGGACGTCCTGGTGCTGGTTCAGGGCCTTCGCGACCCGGGCCTCGAGATCGGGGTCGCCGCTGCTCCCGAGGATCGCGTCGTCGGCGATCTGGAAGTAGGCGTCGAGGGCCGCGGAGACGGCCATTCGATCGTCACGGGCGGCGCCCGAGACCGCCTCGGCGAGGCGGGCATCCATCCGATCGAGCTCGGCATCCGTGCGTCCGACGGGGTCGCTCGGGAGGAACGCCGTCTCGACCCACATCCGAGTCGGGTAGAGCGGTCCGCCGGCCTGGGCCGCGGAGATCGATCCGACGGCGATTCCGAGCCACACCGCCGCGGCCAGGAACGGCATCACCAGCCGCGGTCGCATCGTTCGGCTGGAGGCCGCGATCGCGGGCGCCACGTGGACCGCGATGCGGGCCGCCTCGAAGGACAGGCGTGCCTCGCGCAGGACGCGAGCGCGCGTCCGCGCGGTCGCCTGCGGATCCGGGCTCAGCCGCGCGCGGGCGTACGCATCCAGCCGGCGTCCCAGCTCGATCGTCCCCGCGTCGGTGGCCTGCATCTCGTCATCCATCCTGTGTCGCGCTCGCCGGCAGCGATCCGGGCGCCTCGGCCACCTGGTCCGACGTCGTGACGTCGATCCCGAGCTGTCGACGCATCGAGGCGATGGCCCGGAACTGGAGTCCGCGAACCGTGCCTTCCTGCTTGCCCATCGCCTCGGCCGCCTCGCGGGCCGAGAGGCCGGCGAAGAAGCGAAGCGAGATCGCTTCCTTCTGTTCGTCCGTCAGTCCGGCAAGGGCCGCCCCGACGGCGTCGAGCTCCTGCCGAACCACGGCGATCTCGTCCGGCCCGGCGTCGCCATGAGCCGCTTCGAGAAGCGAATCCAGCTCGGCGTGCTCGTGTCGCGTCCGGACATGGTCGATAACGGCGTTCCTGGCCAGCCGGAAGAGCCAGCCCCCGAAGGGAACGCCGCGCGACTCATATCGCGGCAGCGCCTCCAGGGCCTTGACGAAGACGTGCTGCGTCAGGTCCTCCGCGTCCGACGGGCGCTGGACGCGGCTGGCGATGAAGCGATAGATCGAGTCGTGGTAATGATCGAAGATCATCCCGAATGCCCACGAATCCCCGTCGCGGGCTTCGGTCACGAGACGCTCGATCGCGGCGTCGTCGATGGTCATAACGACGGAATGCCTTGCCTCGTTAGGTTGGCGTCGTCGGCGGGACGCTCCGGCGTGACGAACCGGGGCGGCATGCGCACCGCAATTCCTGGCCCGCCACGACGGAAGGCAAGCTCGCTCATCCCCGCGGCGGAGAGGACACGATACCCCGCTGCCAGGCCCATTGTGAATGCGTCCGCTCGGTGGGCATCGGATCCGGCCGAAACCCTGGTGCCTCCGAGCACCCGAAATCGCTCCACGATCGGCTGCGCGGGGTACGTCTCGCCGGCCACCTGGCGCAGGCCGCTCGTGTTGACCTCGAGGGCGACCCCGGTTTCGACGAGGGCCTCCAGGAGTGGCTCGTAGAGCTCGGGTGCGGCGGCGAGCTGGGCCGGGGTCACGTACGGGACGAGGTAGCGCTTCACGAAGTCGAGGTGGCCGATCGTGTCGAAGAGGCCCGAGCGGATCGCCCGGAGCACCTCGTCGAAGTACGGCGCGACGATCTCGGCGAGGGACCGGCCGGACGTCCAAGCCGCGACCCGGCTGGCGTGGTACGGCGAGTCCTCGTAGGCGTGGACGCTGCCGATCACGTAGTCGTAGGGGTGGCGGGCGAGATGCTCGCGGATCTCGGCCTCGTGGCGATGGTCGTACGTGATCTCGACGCCGAAGCGGATCGCGACGCCCTGGTTCGCCCATCGTTCGGCCGCGCCACGGACGACCCGCTCGCGCTCGGCGAAGGTCGTGAACGCATACGCCGGGGCGCTTGGCAGGAAGTCCACGTGGTCGGTGATCGCCAGCTCGGCGATCCGGCGCTCCACGGCCTGGGCCGCGTAGACGTCGATCGGGACGTCGCTGTCGGGGGACAGGTTCGTGTGGAGATGTGCGTCGAGGGGCAGGTCCTCGGACTGGCCGGTCAACGCCCCGGATTCGTCACTCAACCGGAGATCAGACCCAGCTCGCGGCCGACCGTCGCGAAGGCGGCGAGGGCTCGGTCGAGCTGCTCGTCGGCGTGGGCGGCGGTCACGATCGTCCGGATCCGGGCCTTGTCCATCGCCACGGTCGGGAAGACGACCGGCTGGGCGAAGACGCCCTCGTCGAACAGCCGCTGGCTGAAGCGGCCCGCCGTGTCGGGGTCGCCCATCATCACCGGGGTGATCGGCGTCTCCGAGCGGCCGGTGTCGAAGCCGAGACGGGCAAGCTCGGCCTTGAACCGTCGGGTGTTCGCCCAGAGCCGCTCGTGGAGCTCGGGCTCCTCCTGCATCACCCGGATGGCCTCGGAGCAGGCGGCCGCGACCGCCGGCGGATGGGAGGTCGAGAAGAGGAACGGCCGAGCGCGCTGGATCAGGATGTCGCGCAGGTCCTGCGAGCCCGCGACGTAGCCGCCGAGGACCCCGACGGCCTTGCTCAGGGTCCCGACCTGGATCGCGACCCGGCCGTGGAGGCCGAAGTGGTCGATCGAGCCGCGGCCCTCGCGACCGAGCACGCCCGAGGCGTGCGCGTCGTCGACGAAGACGGCGGCGCCCGCGGCCTCGGCCGCCTCGACGATGCCCGGCAGCGGCGCGATGTCGCCGTCCATGCTGAACACCCCGTCGGTGACGACGAGGATCAGCCGATACGGCTCGCCCGTTCCGTCGCGACCCTTCTCGACCGCCTCATCGAGGACCCCGCGCAGCGACTCGACGTCGGCGTGCCTGTAGATCTTCCGGGGCGCCTTCGACAGGCGCATCCCGTCGATGATCGAGGCGTGGTTGAGCTCGTCGCTCACGATCAGGTCCTGCTCGCCCGTGATCGTCGGGATGACCCCGGTGTTCGCCGTGAAGCCGGACTGGAACGTGAGGGTCGCCTCCGTTCCCTTGAAGGCGGCAAGGTCGCGTTCGAGCTCCTCGTGGAGGGTCATCGTCCCGGCGATCGTCCGGACGGCGCCGGAGCCGGCCCCGTAGTCGCGGACCGCCCGGATCGCCGCCTCCCGCAGGCGGGGGTGATGGGTCAGCCCGAGGTAGTCGTTCGAGGAGAGGCTGATCAGCCGTCGCTCGTCGACCGAGACGATCGGGCCCTGGGCCGAGGACATGACCCGCAGCGGCCGATAGAGATGCTTGGTGCGGAGTTCGTCGAGCTCGCGGCCCAGAAAGGCGAAGGGATCCGGACGCAGGTCACTGCTCGTCATCTGCCTCTCACTCGGTCCAGTCCATGATCACCTTGCCGGAGTCGCCGCTGCGAGCCGCGGCGAACGCGGCCTCGTGATCGCGATACGAGAAGCGATGGGTGATCGCCGGGCGGATGTCGAGCCCGGACTGGAGCATGACGGACATCTTGTACCACGTCTCGTACATCTCCCGGCCGTAGATTCCCCGCAAGGTCAGCTGGTTGAAGACGACCTTGCTGACATCGATCGGGATCTCGTCGGTGGGGATCCCGAGGATCGCCATCCCGCCGCCGTGGGCCATGTTCGCGAGCGCGTCCCGGAGGGCGCCGGGGTTGCCGGACATTTCGAGGACGACGTCGAAGCCCTCGACCATCCCGATGTCCCGCTGGACGTCGGCCAGGGCCTGCGTGCGCGGGTCGACCACGTGGGTCGCGCCCATCGTCGTCGCGAGCTGGCGACGGAACACGTTCGGCTCGCTGACGACCACGTACCGGGCGCCGGCATGGCGCGCGACGGCGGTCGCCATCAGCCCGATCGGCCCGGCACCGACGACGAGGACGTCCTCGCCGAGGACCGGGAAGCTGAGCGCCGTGTGGACCGCGTTGCCGAACGGATCGAAGATCGCGGCAACCTCCTCGTCGATGCCCGGCCAGTGGTGCCAGACGTTCGTGACCGGCAGGACGACCTGCTCGGCGAACGCGCCGTCGCGGTTCACGCCGAGCCCGACCGTGTTCGCGCAGAGGTTGTAGCGGCCGGCCCGGCAGTGCCGGCAATGGCCGCAGACGACGTGCCCCTCGCCGCTGACCACGTCGCCGACCTGGAGGTCGCGGACGTTGCTGCCGAGCTCG